>Ga0181597_10000458_pt1 | contig 45285 bp, 40 predicted proteins | sample 041ome_5_FD_148647 | JGI IMG/M metagenome (GOLD analysis project Ga0181597, IMG submission 148647) | Coastal salt marsh microbial communities from the Groves Creek Marsh, Skidaway Island, Georgia - 041403US metaG (spades assembly) | ecosystem: Environmental > Aquatic > Marine > Intertidal zone... | reverse complement strand
CTCGGCCTCGCCGAAAACACGATCGTTTGTTTCACCTCAGACAACGGCGGCGTCTCTTCGGGCGATGCGTTCTCCACCAGCAACTTGCCCTTACGTGGTGGTAAAGGTCGTCAATGGGAAGGCGGGATTCGCGAGCCGTTCTATATCAAGGCTCCCGGCGTGACGAAGCCCGGTTCCATCAGTGATGTGCCGGTGACGGGAGCAGACTGGTATCCGACTTTGCTTGATCTGGCCGGTGTCAAAGTGCCGAAAGCACAAGACATCGACGGCGTGTCCTTGGTGCCCGTCATGAAAGGTGGCGAGATTGCCGACCGTCCACTCTTCTGGCATTACCCTCATTACGGGAATCAGGGAGGCGAGCCTTCTTCAATCATCACGCAGAACGATTGGAAGTTGATCTATTATCACGAAGATGGTCGCAGCGAACTGTACAACATTGCCAAGGATGAAGTGGAACAAGAAGATCTCGCCGCCCAACATCCTGACAAAGTGAAAGCGATGTGGAAGACATTGAACGCATGGTTGGACGCCACCGGCGCGAAGTTTCCCGAACCCGATCCGAACTTCGATGCCGAGAAACGCCGTCAACGCTGGAACAGCCTGATGACGGGTGGCTTGGACCGTCTCGAAAAACAGCACGCGAATTTCCTCAATGAGGACTTCCAACCCAACAAAGACTGGTGGGGGAGTGCACCGGTCACGAAGGATTGATTCTTCCTGTGATTACGATCAAGACACGTCAACTGGAAGAGCCTTGGTGGAGTCCCGAGATACGAAGAAATTCGTATCTCGATCTTCGAGAAAGACTGTTCTGGTTAGCTTTTAGTTTGGTGGGAGCTTGTGCGATCTATTTCGTCACTGTTGAAATATTGTTGGCTGTCGAAGTTTCAAAACCTATAGCTCAAGTGGCAGGTGGCATCGTAACCGTCACTTTACTCGTGCTGTTGGTGGTACAACTCAACGTACTCACAGGGATAAAGAAGCCGGAAGGTTACGGCTATTTTATCGATCATGTTCGTATTGAGAATATCATCAAAGCTCTGCCAGTCTATGAACTCGAAGATTTTGGGCCTGGGTTTCTCGTAGAGACTCAAGAGGGTGAGCAAATTTATTTTTGTGGACAGATTCTCGAAGAAGAAGTTTATAACGATGACGGTGATGATGTTGAAGAGGTGATGTCCGAAACTGTGATCTTTGAAGCCGATCATGTGTCGCACGAGATATTGAACTTCTCTCTCGAAGGCGAACGTATCGCTGTGGAGTTACAGGGGGGCGTCAATGTGCAAGATCTTCCCCTTGAAGATCTCTTCACAGGTTACGAGGTTCTTCAACCGAACAATGAATCGGTTAGGTGAAGCTGTTGGCAAACGCAGTACTCAAGGAAATTGTCCCCCGCGCAATAAAACAACCGCCCGGTGGGGACAATCACCGGACGGTTGCAGGGACATTCAAATTGACATGGTTTTTTCTTATCGGCCAGTCCTCCATCCAAAGTAGTGGCGACCGTTGTAATAGCCGTAGTTGAAACCACGACGTTGACCGTAGTAGTGCCCACGGTAGTGGTGGTTGCGGTGTCCGTGATTCCAGTGGCCATGATTGTGGCCGTAGTTGTAATGTCCACGATGGCTGTTGTGATGGCCGTGGTTTCCACCATGGTGTCCATGATGACCGCCGTGATTGCCGGCTTCAGCGGCTCCGGCGAAGGCGAGGCAAGCTGCGAAAGTCAGAGCGACAAGTGCTTTGGTTGTGTTTTTCATCGTTCTCTACCTTTTCAAAAAAGTGGGTTAGTGTTGCTTAACACCCTCCCCAGCGAGAGAACGCGAGAACTGTTACAGCCTTTCGCAGAAAAAACTCCGAAATTCGCCCGATGCGGACAAAACCACAAGAAATATAGGGGGAAATAGCTTATGGAAATTTTCGGCGGGAGAATTTTGAGTCGTCTCGCGCAGCGGCGCGGCGAAAGAAATAAGAACACTGATCTCCGCTTATCCACACTCATCAAAATATGAGATCCTGATCAGTGAAGATTAGCGGCAATCAGCGTTCCTGATTCAAGTTCTCCGGTTCGGAATGTCGAACAGTTCTCGGGGAGAAGATTAGGAAGGCAGGAATTCAGGAAAGGGCTAAGACGCTTAGGATTTCCGAGATACGAATTCCAAATCCTCACCACTCTCATTGTAAAATACTAAGCCCATGCTTTCGACCTCCAGCATGAAACCTGAATTTGTCCCCAGCCAGTCTTCGGGTTGCTCCCATCCCTTCGGTACTCCGGGAAGCCCCAGAACAAACTTGACCGTTCCAGATTTTCCATCCAAGCAGATCTTGTCCCCAGACTGTATCTCCTCGCCGGTCCGATAATGTGTTGAGTAGTCAGTCATAGAGGCTCATTTGTCGGTGCCTTGATGTTGCGTTTCAATACCTTCCTGCTTTCCTGTCTTCCTGATTCAAAAAATCCGATGTGCGACTGTCCTCAAGGAGAAGATTAGGAAGGCAGGAATTCAGGTAAGAGAACGAACAAAACTCGTTATTCCTTCTCAGTCAAAAGTGAAAAATTGCGCCGGTCATAAAATAGTGTCACTTTGAGTAATTCGTCAATGTTGCCGTCGCTGAGCCAAGAGTTCCAGACTTTGCTCGCCGCGTCATATCCAGCAACAACAACGCAGGTGTGCTTTTCTCTTTTCAAATAGAGCCCAGCCGGATATCTCGATCTTCATCGACCAGCCTGACTTCCAAAAGCGGGGACTCAAATCCCGGACCACCACGACCTCGACGAATGAAAAATACGTCTCTGGAATTATCGGAGTTGGTGACCCCGAAATCACCAGAAAAAGATTTCGAATCAAAATCGAGAGTGTATGGCCGATACTGCTGTTCGAGCACTTCTGCCAGAAACGATTTTATTTTTTGATCAACGAGCCTGTCTTCAATGTTCGATAGATAGTTATATGGCATGGCATTCTCTCACCAGTTACTACTTCCTGCTTTCCTGTCTTCCTAATTGATAAAAAATTCACCCGCGATTGCCAAAACAGAATCCTATCAGCACCAGTAAACTCGAAACAATCGCCACGCTTCCAGCCAGTTTCCAACTCACCGTCTCAGCCTCTTTCCCCCAACCGAACTTCGGCCCCAGGCCATTCCACAAGTAGAAGCCCAGAGAACACGCCGTCACGCCGAACAGCCACAGCACCACAATCGGCGTCTCGTGGATCAGCATCTCCCGACAGTCGCCGATCTTCTCGAATGAGCCGTAACCGATGTACGCACCGTTCGCGATCAGGCAAAACCCGGCAAAGAACTTGATGAGAAACGCACATCGCCAGCGAAAGAGAAGTCCCCATGCCACCATCGGTAGCAAAGTGCCGAGCAACGGTCCCGCCCAGACAACAACTAGCGGCGACGGATTGGGATTCACATCAGTTCGCGAAATGACCAGCGGATGCCAGACGACTTGTTGAACGGTTCCACCAGTCAGTTTCGCTCCCGCCACATGACCGGCTTCATGCACCAGCATCATCCCCAGCCAGCAGACGGGAATGAGTGCCAGAGCCAGCACAAAGCGTGGAGCAGGCTTCATCGTTGTGGGCGCGGCTCGTTCGTCAATGTCTCATCCTGAATTTCATCATCGACGCCCCGCAGGTGGAGATTGAAAAACGTCTGAATCACTTCATCGAGTTTCCGATTACGAAAGCCGCCATGACCGCCATCTTTGATCGTGATCAACGTCGCGCTCACTCCCGCTTCTTGAAGTTCCTTCTGAAACTTCGTTGATTGCTCAAACGGAACCAGCGGATCTTTGGTGCCATGAATGATCAGAAACGGTGCGTCGTCTTTGGTGACGTGCGTAATGGGTGATGCCGAACGGGCGACCTCTTTGGTTTCCTGAACGGGGCCGCCGAGCAGTTTGGCTTCCGGGGAATTGGGGGCATTGTGATCGAGTCCCGGCGACTTGCCCATCGTGAGCATTTCGGTCGGCCCGAAGAAATCGACAACACAGGTGACATGTGAAGATTGGTCATCGTGTTTTCCGAGATCACCTTCCAGATCTTTGATATCTCCACTGGTTCCCAGCATGGCGACGAGATGCCCGCCCGCCGAAGTTCCCATGATGCCGATATGCTCAGGGTCGAGGTTATATTCGGTTGCATGAGCACGAATCCAGCGGATGGCGGCTTTGCAATCGTGAATTTGTGACGGCCAATGAGCTTCGTCGGTCAACCGATAACCGACCGAAACGCCCGCGTAATGGCCGCTTCGTACATAAGTTGATAGCCATCTTCGTCCTCCCGCTTTATCGCCGTTCTGCCAACCACCACCATGAATGAAGACGATCACCGGACGTGGCTTGTCACTCTTCGCAGTCGGTAGGTAAAGGTTGAGGGTTTGCCGTGGGTTGTCCGTTTCCGCGTAAGGGACATTGAACTTGGTCTCGAATTCTTGCGCGAAGGTCGAGGAAGAGAGAGTTGACGTTAACAGGCAGGCAAGGCAGAAATAGCGGAGTGATTTCATGACGTGATCTTGTGCGGATGAAATTGGAGTCCTCTATGAGAATCGCTATCACCGCCGAGAGCAAGAGGGAAGTTTGGAGAGGCTGCAATGACAATCAACCATCTATTGAGATCTCATCTGTCTTCAGAATTCTCAAGTCGCTCACGAAGTTCGGCAACCAATGCTTCCGCCGGACGCCCTTTGTCTCCGTTGCGCATACCATCCAATGCTTCCTGGATCGCGGCGACGTTTTCACGAAACTCAGCCGATGTTTGGTGGATTGAACGCCATTCGTGGTACAGGTCATCTAACGACTTGTCAAAATCATCGGCTTCGATTTGCTCATTAGCAAATCGGTAGAAGCTTTCTATCTGCTCTTTCACGGACATCGTTCAGTTCTCCCTGTAGACATGACTGTTCACAAGTTTATCGTATGCCTTACAGGAAAGTCAATCTTTTCTTGCGGGAAGGCCGCTATGCCACTGCCCCCTGGCAACTCGAACCGGCTCCCGCCGTGCAGCCAAAGCAATGTCGGTTGGTGACAATCTCACGGCCCGCTAACAGGTCGGCGCTGAAGTCCTGGATGTGGCGAGGCTGACCTTCCGCAAGTGGCAACTCGAGCATTTGATTGAAGTCGCAGTCATACAGATTGCCGCGATAATCGACCGAGAGTGTATTACGACACATCACACCTTCGACGGTCGCCGGGTTGAACGCATTGGCCAGTTTGGTCAGATACTCGGTGAACTTCTCCTGTCTGATGAGGTCTTCGAGATACCGGCTTATGGGCATGTTGGTAACGGTATAGAGCCGCGTGAATTCAATGTCGAATCTCGAACGCAATTGTTCGCGATAAGCGTCTTCCAGCGATTGTTGATCGGGGGGGAGTCCCGTGCCGACCGGGTTATAGACGAGCGAGAGTTCCAGCTCGCTGTCCGGTTGTCCGTAGCCGAGCGAGTTTAATTTCTGGAGAGCGGCAATCGATTTTTGAAAGACACCGTCACCACGTTGGGCGTCGGTATTCTCTTCCAGATAGCAGGGGAGTGACGCGACCACTTCGACTTTTTGATCGGCAAGGAACTGAGCCGTCTCTTCGTATCCGTTGACTGTGAGAATTGTCAGATTGCATCGATCAATGACATGCCGACCCAACTTGCGAATCTCGGTCACAAACCAGCGAAAGTGGGGGTTCATCTCGGGCGCCCCGCCGGTGATGTCGACGGTTTGGATGTCGCTGTTGGCGATAGCAGCGAGGCAGTCTTCAAAAGTCTCGCGCGACATGTTTTCTGCATGACGGTCGGGGCCAGCATCGACATGACAATGACTGCATGTCTGATTGCACAGCTTGCCGACATTGACTTGCAGGATCTCAACTTTGTTGGCCGTCAGAATGGGGAACTGGTGTTGAGCGAGTGTTTCTGCGAAGCCGGCTACATGATCGGCGCGATTGAGAACTTCGACTTGCCGGCTCGGGTCGGCGAGTTCGTGTCCCTGTCGGAGTAAGGAGAGTTGGATCATGAGGGTTCCGGGTTTTTATCATTTGAGCCGCGTGCGCAAGCACGCAGGGGACTTAAAAAATCTGATGTCACGTCGAGGGTGCCGACTCGGAGAGTCGGCCTACAGCGCACACTTAATATTTCTCTGCTCAACGACATGCATGCCACCTTCTCCTCCTCAAGAAGGAGAAGGACTTTTTCGAGAGTGTCTTCTCATTTCGTGAATGTGGTCTGACTTGTGTTGGGTGGCCGAGCGCTTCGCATTAGCGAAAGCCCCCGTGCTAACAATTCAACATCGCTCATGCCGACTCGGAGAGTCGGCCTACGGTGTGCGTCTAAGGTGTTTATAATAGCCGCCGACGGGAGGCAGGGGAAATTCGAGTGAGTGGGATAACTGATTGTATTTGAGAATGATGTTTGTGTTTTCCTGCGTCCGTGCGAACGTGGCTATCAATTTGCTATGTGGTTTCCCCTATCCCTAACGAAAATTTTTTTGAACGCTGCGCAAGTTTTTACAACTCGTCTCCGATAGTTGGTGATTCGACCTCCTCATCCGCCCTTCGGGCACCTCGTAAGCAAATGTTGACGTTTACTTTCAAGGGAAGCGGCAAATTGTATGTCTCATCAAGATACACCTTGAAACTAAGGCTTACAATGAGGAACTTCATTCGAGTTACGGATGCTGCGGAAAGTATGGGGCTTTCGGCATCGACATTGAGACGGTTATGCGACGATGGCCATATCCAAAGCTATCGCACTGGCGGTGGTCACAGGATGGTTTCCGTCAATTCGATAAATGAGTGGAATGGAGAATCGGATGGCGATAGAGACAGACTTACGGCCTTGTACGCGAGAGTAAGCACGGGCAATGAGTCGCAAAAATCCTCATTGATATCGCAGCAAGAAAAAGTAAGTGAGTGGGCGAACGATAATTGTGTTGATGGCTCTTTTTTTCTGCTTAGTGACGTAGGCTCTGGTATCTCTTTTGAGAGAGAGGGGTTTTCGTCATTGCTTGAGCAAATATTTGATGGACAAATCGAAAGAGTGGTAGTAACTCACGAGGATAGGTTTTCTCGTTCGGGCATTTCCACGCTGAAAAATCTATTGGCAAGATTCGAGTGTGAGCTTTTGGCTTTGGAGAAGAAAGACGCAACTTCGTTGGAAGAAGACTTGTTGGCAGAAATCAGTTCTGCGTTATTTGTTTATGGGGCCAAGCAGTACGGAAAACGAGCAAGCAGCAAAAGAAAACTTATCGTTCTCGACAAAGACTTGGAGTTGATTCACAAACTGGCCGACGATGGATTCACAGCTAAAGAAATTCATCGGCGTTGTGAAGATGCTGGGATTGTTGAGCAGAGGCAAAAGAAAACTCTCAGCTATCATTGGATTGCGAAAGAAGTCTCAGAACACAATGTTCGACGTAGAGCTATCTCAGAAGCTCAGAATGAAAGCAGATGGGCCGACGAGAGTTTGAAGCAATTCTTTGTTCGCGAAATGAAGAAAGACAGTACGGGCCATGCTCGGAGCTTCTCGCGAAGCATAAAGGAACGGTTTGAATTGTTCTGTGAGAAAGAAAGTTTTTCGGTCGATAAACGCCATGCCTATTGGTGGGCAAGATTGTTGAAAGCCAATGGTGTAGGCGTAGCAAAAGAAAAAAGAAGTATGATGATTTTGGGCTGGGAACTACGGTGATTGTTGCCCTATACTTTTTCTTGCCTCTGTTCATGCAGGTATTTGAAAGATTTTGGTAGAGTTTTTGGTTGTTCTCCTCCAGAGGAGGAGAAGGAATTGATCATCGCAGAATTTGAAAACACGTTGCTACCTGCGTGCCACCCTCTCTTCCTCTGGAGGAGAGGGCCGGGGTGAGGAGGTTTTAAACACAATCAACAACAATCCCCATCGGGGCTACAACAATCATCAGATGGTGCAATCGTCAACTGGTAATTGCGTCCTTTGGTTTCTTGAGGATGTCGAGTCAAATTCCGGCGACAATCCATTTCTGTGGCTTGTTCGAGGGGGATGTTTGTGTAAGGTGCCACCGGTTCAAAGAGTCCCGCATACGGGCCTTCTTGCAACAGCTTGAAGGTCTTATCACAGACCGCCGTTCGCTCGCCTCGTTTGTAGATGTGTCCGTCGTCATCTTTCACATGACTGAACGGGCCTTTGTAGATCACGGCTTGCTTACGTTCGAGACACGGGCCTTGCTTGCCCTTCCAGGCGACGATGGTCACCGAACGGAATTCGATTCCCTGAACCGTCTGCCAAGGTTCAGATTCTCGTTTGACCAGTTCAATGCCGTGAAAGCCCGCCTCTTCAAACGCTTGTAAAAATTTGTCTTCACGAAAAGCACCCGAAATACAACCCGACCACAAAGTCGGGTCGGCTTGCAGGTGTTCGGGGACATCTTCATCGCAAACGATGTCACTGATCGCGGCACGACCTCCGTTTTTCAGAACCCGAAAGACTTCGCTGATGAGCTGCGTGCGGTCTTGGGGACGAACCAGATTGAGGACACAATTGGAAACAACGCAATCGACCGAGTTGTCGGCAATCATGGGAGAATTGGAGCGAAGTTGATCTTCGATCTGTCGTAAATTGAGCCAGTCGTTGTGATTGCTGACCGGGTTTTGTTGGAGAGTCTCAGAGAGTTGGTCGAGGTCGAGTTTGAGATCCTGAATCAAGCCGCGATGAAATTCGACATTGTGATAGCCGACTCTCTCGCCGATCTTTTGTTGATATTTGCGGGCCAGCGCGAGCATTTCGTCATTGCAATCGACACCAATGACGCGACCTTCTTCGCCCACAATTTGCGACGCGATGTAACAGATCTTTCCGCCACCCGATCCGAGATCGAGAACCGTGTCACCCGGATTGACGAAGGCTGAAGGATCGCCGCAGCCGTAATCTCGTTCGAGAATTTCTTCCGGGAGAATCTTGAGGTACTGGGGATCGTAAGTCACCGGGCAACAAAGTTCCGCTTCAACAGCTTGTGCGGCATAAGCGTATCGGTTGTAGACCGATTCTTCCGCTTTGGATGTGCTCTCTGGGGTTGGCGACTTTAAATCCATGAATCCACTTTCTGTGATGTCCCGGTATCGACTTGAACTCGGCTCATGTTATTGTAACCCCCGTAAGAGGACTGTGAAACACCTCACAGTTTGTTGCCAGTTTTGAAGCTTATCGTCCACAATCATGACCTGTCCGCTCAGTATCATTATCCCTGTCGCTCAAGAGGACTCTGCATGGCGAGAGTTGCTAAGAATGCTGATTCCGTTACGCGAGGAGGCAGAAATCCTGATTGCCGCGACGAAACACCCTCCCCGTGACTGGAATGATTTGCAGCAGTCGTGGGGATTTGAGACTCTCGCTTCTCCTATCAAATGGTTGAACTGTCCTGCGGGAAGAGCGTCTCAGATGAACGAGGCGGCACGGCAGGCGAAAGGACAACATTTATGGTTCCTTCATGCAGACAGTCATTTATCTGAGGATGCACTCTCTGCTCTGATGAAATCATTGGATCGGTTTCCCGATGATCTGCACTACTTTGATTTAAACTTCCAATCGGATGGTCCAGTGTTGATGCGATTGAATGCCTGGGGTGTCTGGATACGTTCTCATTGGTTCAAGATGCCTTTTGGTGATCAAGGGTTGTCCGTTTCCGCAGAGAACTTTCACGCGCTGCGTGGGTTCGATGATTCGCTTTTCTACGGTGAAGACCATCACTTCATCTGGCGAACTCGCATTGCCGGCTTGAAGTTACGATCTGTAGGAACATCGATCACCACCAGTGCAAGAAAGTATCGTGATCGGGGTTGGCTCACGACGACTTGCCGTCATGTCTGGTTGACTTGGCGGCAAGCATTGCCGTTATGGTGCCAATTATGGAAACGGCGGTTGTTCGGATGACAGTCACTCGAATCGCAATCGCGGTCTTCGTGAAAACTCCCGGCGTCAGTCCTCTCAAAACACGTTTGGCGGCACAGATCGGAACCGAGCAGGCGGAGACATTTCATCGACTGGCAGTTTACTGCGTGGAACAGACATTACAGAAGTTACAGTCTCAACTTTCATCGCAGCAGATTGACGTAATGCCGTTCTGGTCAGTCGCTGAAACAGACGCGTTCAATCATCCGCTGTGGTCCGCTTTTCCCAAGATCGGTCAGGGATCAGGCGGCTTGGGTGAGCGGTTGCATCATGTCTACTCTCGGTTACTCGACACTCATGATGCCGTCTTTTTGATGGGAGCCGATTCACCACAAATCGAGACTGACTATCTGCAGACAGCCATCAACACTTTGAGCATGGCCGGGTCTTCGCTGTTTGTGATGGGACCGGCCAATGATGGAGGGTTTGTTTTGTTCGGCGGTCGAGACCCGATTCCAATTGAGATCTGGAACGCAGTTCCTTACAGCGAGACAGAGACGGCAAGCCGACTCGTCGAACAGCTAAGACCTATCGGCGAGACGACACGATTGAAGGAGCTTGTCGATGTGGACGTTGTCGAGGATTTGAAAAAATTGTTGCCTGACCTGGACTCGGAGTGTCCTGCACAGAGAGAACTGGCAGAGTGGTTGAAGAGCGTCGTGGAATGAATCGTCGCGCATGAAAAAACCGTTCCGCCGAAGCGAAACGGTTCTTGTCTCAATCATCACGTTTTGAAAATCAATTCGTGATTACTCTTTCTTTGGCTTAGGAGCCTTTTTCTTTTCAGCGGGAGGTGCTGGAGGAGCATCGGTTGCTTTCGGAGCACCTTTCGTCGCTGGAGTCGAATGAGCGGCTGGTGCAGCTGATCCTGGAGCACAACAGCTTGGCTTCGGTGTACAGCAGCTTGGTGCAGGAGCACATTTGACAGGCTCACACTTCACTGGAGCACATTCCACCGGTGCACAAGAGACGGTTTTCACGTTACAGCATGAGCTCTTTTTCTTTCCACATCCGAAAAAGCCCGCATCGGCACTGTTCATCGCGCCAAAAACAAACGTCACTGCCAATAATGAACCTAATACTCGCATCTTCATGTTTCTCTCCTTGAATACTATCGTCTGGCAAAGCCGTGTCGAATTCATTCGTCAGGCCGGGTGCCAATCACAGTTGTTTCACTTGCCTCTTCAGGACTTCCTGTTCCTAATAAGGTCAGTACGTTCTACTGACGATAAAATACGAGTTTTGGGAAGTCAAACAGGTCTGGGGCGGTTTTAACGATTGTTCTCAAAATGGCGGTATCACCCGCAGACGCCTCAGCACTCCTTAAGTTGCTGTGAGAAAAGGTTTACAGAGATGAATCCGATCCATCCACCACATCGTGACGACACAGGCTTCAAGAGTTTCCCTTCTCGACTCTGGAACATTGGTCGGAGCACCTTAACTCTAAACGGCGATACACGACTCATGGGAATCGTGAATGTCACTCCAGACAGTTTTTCCGATGGGGGAGACTTTCTTGATCCTGATCGTGCCGTGCAACATGGTTTGCAACTGGTATCAGAAGGGGCAGAATTTCTGGATATCGGCGGAGAATCGACGCGCCCGGGAGCAGAGCCGGTTGGCGTGGATGAAGAATTGAAACGCGTTATTCCCGTCATTCAAGGGTTGCGTGAGAAGACACATTGTCTGATTTCGATTGATACCACGAAATCGCAAGTTGCTCGGGAGGCACTTTCCGCAGGTGCCGACATCGTGAACGACATCTCAGGACTGACGTTTGACCCTCAAATGATAGAAGTTTGTGCGGAAAGCAACTGTGGCGTGATCGCCATGCATATCAAGGGAACGCCTCAAACGATGCAAGACGATCCTGTCTACGACGATGTGGTGACGGATGTCAAACAGTTTCTGGCCAGCAGGTTATCGGCATTCACTTCCGCTGGAATTGCTGAAGAGCGGGTGATGCTCGATCCGGGAATTGGCTTCGGCAAGACGGCCACTCATAATCTGGAACTGATGCAAAATCTCACATCAATTCGAGCTTTGGGCCGACCTTTGTTGGTCGGTCATTCTCGCAAGCGTTTCTTGAAGCAAATCCTCGGTCGCGAGGTTGAGGAACGGACGGCGGGGACGGTGGGAGTTTCCATCGCTCTTCGCATGTTGGGAGCCGATTTGCTTCGTGTCCACGATGTTCGTGCGGTCAAGGATGCTTTGACGGCTTGTGAAACACTGATGCAGTGGGAAACGGGCTAAAAATTGGTTTCCAGTCAGCTAGGGCATTCCCCTCCTGAAACTTGCAATTTCTTAATAAATTGCGAGGATACACCCTCTGGAATTCGGGGCTGAAGAGATTGCCCGGATTATTCCCATCATTATCAGCGCTGGTTCGGAATTCATGTCTGAGACTCTTATCGACAATCAGCAAGATTTTGAGTCACTCTGCGCAGACATTCGCGAAGCCGGTCTGGTCGCTTTCGACACCGAATTTGTCGCAGAACATTCCTACAACCCCGAATTGTGCCTCATGCAATTCGCCACTCGGGATCGGTGCGTGGCCGTTGATCCCTTCGAGATGGAAGATCTTAATCCCTGGTGGGAGATCATGGCCGATGAAGAGATCAAAGTGGTCGTGCATGGTGGTCAGGCCGAGATTCGATTTTGTCTCATCGAAGGAAATTTGAAACCGGCCAATCTTTATGACACTCAGATCTCCGAAGCATTCCGGTCGCGCAGCTATCCTCTTTCCTACGTGAACCTGGTCCAACGGGTGTTGAAGATTCGGCCTTCGGGAAAAGAGACACGCACCAACTGGAAACGACGTCCGCTACTTCCCAATCAGGCAAAGTATGCGTTGGAAGATGTCGTCCACATGTTGCCAATATATGACGACCAAACAAAATCGCTCGTGGGACGTGGCCGATTGATTTGGGCCGAGAGTGAAATTCAACAGATGATCGATGACATCACGGCGGATTTGGAAAGTCCCGGCTGGTTGAAGCTGTCTGGTTTACATCGATTGCAGCGCAAAGAATTGGTCGTGGCTCGGGAAATCTTCAATTGGCGAGAAGAGGAAGCGAAGTCTCGCGATCGACCACCTCGTTCGGTCCTTCGAGATGACCTCATCCTGGAACTTGCCCGACGGCGGCCAAAGAATTCGAGCGAATTACTCGCGACACGAGACATGGAACGTGATCGCTATCGTCGGTACATCGACGATCTTGTTGAAGTCATCGCTCAGGCACGAGTGATTTCCAAGGATGAGTTGCCCGATAAAATTCGCACAGACCGGCAAGACAACAGTCAAGATGATCACGTGATCGGGAAATTGCTCAGTCTGGCATTGGCGAATCGATGTTCGGAATTAAACATTGCGATGTCGATCATTGCCACCAGTTCCGATTTGCGAGAGTTTGTTCGTTGGTCGTTGAATGGACGACAAACCGACGAAAATCCGGCTCTCTCTATCGGCTGGCGGAGTGAAGTGTGCGGTCAGTTACTGACCGATATGATCGATGGCAAAATTGCCCTGCGCGTGGCCGATCCGAAATCCGATCATCCGCTGATCTTCGAATACGACCAATAGACGACTCTTGCACGGTTGTCGGTGCAGAGGTACGCTCGGAGAAGTTCGCTTCCGTCTCCTGAAAGAGTTCTTATGTCAGTCGCTATCGAGTCTCCTTTTCTCTTTTTGCATGATCGCGACGAGATTGCCGTTGCCAGACAACACGTGCCGGAAGGTTTTCAATTTCAAGTGCCTGGCTCTGGCGAAATGGTCATCACTCGCGAGCCGATTGAGTTTGGTCATAAAGTCTCGGTCAAGAAAATTGCCAGCGGTTCACCCGTTCGCAAGTTTGGGCAGATCATCGGTTTTGCCACTGCGGAAATCGAAGCCGGAAGCTGGGTGCATCTGCACAATCTCGGCATGGGAGAGCTTTCCCAGACATACGAGATCGGCGTCGATATTCCTGCCGATCCCGATCCGATCCTGGGACGAACATTTCAAGGAATCGTACGACCTGATGGTCGCATTGCGACTCGCAATTATGTCGGCATTATCAGCACCGTGAATTGCTCGGCGACCGCTTCAAAATATGTGGCCGATGCCATCAACGCAGACTTGCTGGCCGATTACCCGAACATCGACGGCGTGGTTGCTCTCACCCATAAAGGAGGGTGTGCTTTCGAGTTCGCGGGATCCGATCATCAACAACTCGCCCGCACAATGGGAGGCTTCGCCCATCATCCGAATATTGGCGCGTATCTTGTGATTGGACTTGGTTGTGAAGCGTCTCAACCTTCCTATCTTGTCGAAGAACATGGATTAGTGCAGCTCGATATCGGGCAACCTCAAGATGAAAAACTTCCTGTGATGATGAATATTCAGGAGCAGGGGGGAGTCGCAAAAACGGTCGATTATGCCATCGGCGTCTTGAAAGAGTTATTGCCACAGGCGAATGATGTCAAACGAACCGCAGTTCCCGTTTCCAATATTATTCTGGGAACCGAGTGTGGTGGCTCGGACGGAAACAGTGGCGTGACGGCTAACCCGGCTGTTGGGTACACCAGCGATCTGTTAGTCGCAATGGGGGCCACTTCGATTCTCGCAGAAGTCCCCGAGATGTTTGGTGCAGAGCATATGTTGGTCAGGCGTGCGGTTTCCGAGCAAGTTGGTGAGAAACTGCTCGAACGAATTCGCTGGTGGGAAGATTACGCCCGCATGTTCGGTGTGCAGATCGATAACAATCCTTCCGTTGGCAACAAAAAAGGGGGGTTGACGACCATCTACGAGAAGTCTCTTGGAGCTGTCGCCAAAGGAGGCACCACTGCTTTGCGTGCTGTGTACGAATATGCTGAGAAAGTGACCGAAAAGGGATTCGTCATCATGGACACTCCCGGCTTCGATCCGGCGTCAGTCACCGGAATGATTGCCGGCGGAGCCAATATGATCGTCTTCACCACCGGACGCGGAAGCTGTTTCGGTTGCAAGCCGGTTCCGACAATCAAGATCGCCACCAATACGCCCATGTACAATAAGATGCAGGATGACATGGATATCAACGCGGGCAAGATTCTCGATGGAGCAACGGTGGAAGAAGTCGGCGAAGAGATCTTGGAGAAAATCATTTCTGTCGCCAGTGGTGAGAAAACAAAGAGCGAAGCGCAAGGCATCGGTGACGAAGAGTTCTGCCCCTGGGTCTCTGGCCCTGTGTTGTAAGAGAACATGACCGCGGTAAGTGAGATTGTTGTTTCTCGATCTACCTTTCGTGCTGTTTTACTCAGCTCCCCCATTTTAATAGGCGATTTTTGTGTCTATTCCTCCGGCAGAATTTGCCGTTGAGTTTGCGGGGTACTCAAAATATCGATCATTCTGCGTATTCAAGGCTTCTCTTGTTCTGCGAGACCGCTCCTGAGAACCGGTATGACCGTGGAAATCAGAAAAAATAGTAGTTCTGTCATAATCGTTATAGTTTGACATCCGCCCGGGCCGATAAGTGAGAGCAGAGCCGTAATCTCTTCCGTCAACTGGAGGGGTGACTCGGTGGTATCGCAACTCACTGGATGTCAAGGATGATCCGATGCGGACACATCAATGTTTGACTTTGTTCTTGTGTGGAGTCTTCTTGCTTGGAGGCATGAAGTCTTACGCTCAAACACCCGGAACCGGTTATGCAAATTTCAACTCTTATGCTCCGATAAATCCGGCGGGTGTTCCCGCAGGGTTTAATCCCTATCCGGCAGTCTCGCCGTTCGAGCATGCCATGTCCTCGACTTATAACGAGCGAGGGATTTGGTTGAACGAGACCAGCAACGATATGCAGACCCACGGATACTTCCGTCTGGAATCAATCGTCGCCCGGTTCAAAGGCCCAAGCTCCGACCCCATCGGTTTCGAAGGATCGGTTGTGAATGCATTTTTTGATGGTGCAGCTGCTCTTCAAAACAATACTGTTTCAGGCCCGAATCAAACCGATACTGGACAAACCCCGCTTCCCTTTGGGGATGGAAAAGGATTCTACCGAGATGCAGATTCTGGGTTGATCGATGCCAGCCATGGTGTTGGAATCCAGGGTGTCTGGGGGATTGAGCGTTCCGATGGTATCAGCCTGGAACTGTCCGGTTTATGGATTGGGCATGATTGGGAAGGATCGTCTTCGGGTTATCGAATTCGGAGGTATGGAAACAAAGATGGTTTGGCCACCTCAGTGATTTACGAGCAGGACTTTATTCCGAGTCATATCTCTCAAGTCATTAACTTTGAATCAGGCCCCGATGGCCTGTTGGGCCTGGATGTGGTCGATCTCGATAATATCACACCCAGAAACAACGGAATCGGATTGAATGATGGGTCTATACTTGGGACTCGCCAACGTTTTGATTCGTACTTGGAAAAGCGAATGCGGTCCGAACTGTATGGAGCTCAAGTCAACTTGATTAACACTCCGTCACGTCAATTTGGCCCGTTTACCGTTCGACCAATGTTCGGTATCAAATATCTGCAACCAACAGAAGAGTTTTCAGTAGAAGGACACGATAGTGGTCTCGATTATGAATTGGCTGACTCTGAAGATGTTGTGATACCGGGAGGGATTGACGATATCGAGCAAATAGTGCGAGATCCCTATCGTGCTTATATCGACAGTAGTACAGAAACACATCTTGGTGGACCGGAACTCGGTTGGCGTTATGCTGCCGGTGGCGACCATTTCCGCTTGGAAGGAGAAACCAAGATTGGGGTCATGGGTGCTCGTGAAAAGACGGAACTCTGGACCAAAGGAGTCGGTCAGCCGTTTCTGTTTGATCAAAACGAGACACTGCAAGCAGGCGGATCTGCGGGGGTTGTGGGTAACTTCAACCCATTCTACGATCCTGAATTGGAGACAAAAGATACCAATTCCACAACTTATGTGACTCCCACTTTTCAACAATCTCTCAACACCACCAGTAAGCCGTTTGCCTACATTCCTGTTGTACGCAATATCGGGCTCTTCCGTGAAGCCAACTTCAAAGCAGGGTGGACATTTCTGTTGATTGGACAATTACAACGTCCCAACGAATCAATTGTCTATCAGTCTGGAAATGGTGCCATCACACCAGGGATTGATGAGCTTGCTTATCTCACTCCGGGTGGCGATCCCACCTTGGAACCGGAAATCAAAAAAGACCGTTCGATCTACTTCGTCAACTACTTCAACTTTGGTGTTGAGTGGGAATATTGATCGAGCGTGAAAGAATACCAGCATCGGAAGCGATTCCGATGGCGATACCGCCCGGCAGGTTGTTCCTGCCGGGTTTTTCGCTGCGCGGTCACTTTGTTTGAGAGACTGGGGGCGGTGACAAATCGAGTTGTGAGACCGCTTCGGCATAAACAAGCTTGCCAGTATAGCCATCATAAAAGCTGACGATCACTTGAGGTTCGTCATACGCCACAAATTGATATCCGCTTCCTTCCGGCTTGGCCGTTTTCATTACGTTGTTGACAGAAACCACAGAGTAATAAGTACTCCGCAAGCGGTCGTACTTCACGTTGTCTGGAAAGCCGGCCACCCATTTGATTTGCACAGGGCGTCCCTGGCTCTTCCAGTTTCCACCGAAAGGCATTCGACCTGCTGTTCCGATGGGATGCGCGGTTGAGCCCATTGGTCCGACCATAAATTCCCAGATGTTGTCTGTCACTCGGACCGACATCGAATTATGTACGTCACCCGAGAAGAACATCACAGGTTTGTCGATCTGATCAAGTGCGTTCAACACTTCTTCGCGTTCATGAACGAACGATGCCATGCCGTCACCTTTCGGGTCGGCTCCTCTTTCTGGAGCCACATGGTACGCAGAGTGATAAATCAACCACGGGTCGGGAGTGATCACGAACAGAAACTCGGCCTCACTCTCTCGCGCAGTTTTCAACAACCATTGTTTTTGTGTCTCTCCCAATGCGTAGATTTTTGGGTCATGGACGTTCTTGAGATTGGTTTTAGAGCGTTCGCCTCGCGTATCGACCATCAAGAAATGACAATTGCCGACCTTCCAGTCCCGATAATGGTGTGTGCCGATTGAGTATTCCGCGTTCTCATCCGCTTTCAGAGGAGGGGCAATTTTCAGTGTGTTCTGGTCAACAATTTCGACCACTTCATACACGCCGGCATTCTTGGGTGGTTTGGGAGCCGCTTGTTTCAATGCTCCTCCCGGATAGGGGCCGATATGGAGTGTGCTGACTTGCGACAGTTTAAGTTGAGAAAAGTCGGCATTGGGATCGTGTAGGAGGTTACTTCCCTTTTCCATCTTTGCGGAGCCAAACTGAACCGGCGCATTCTGAGCGATTTGAGGATTGGCCCACCCCACATAATCGGACCACGCTTTCAGTCCATAATCGCGGATCAAATGCTTGCCGGCTTTGAGTCCCGGTTGTCCGCTGCCATGAATGTCCCAGCCAAGTTCGTGGTCATCGTAGGTAAAGATTGTCGGGACCGAGCGCGTCATGCGGGCAAAGGAACGTCCTCGACTCCAATAAAGTCGATAGTTGTTCCACAAACCGTCGAGAGTGCCGTCTCGATCTTCTTCGTAGATGGTGTCTCCATTCATGATGTGAAATTGAACATCGTCGCCATGATGTTGGAGCAGAGTGTCAAACGCGGGAGGAGATCCATATTGACCACCAGAACGAATCGGATCTTGAGAAGCACAACACCCGATACTGAAACACAGATTGAAGAGACCATTTGGATTGTGTGGTTTGTCTTGAAAGACGGTCGAATCGGGAAGCGTCCGAAATCGTGGCCAGGCATCGTGATAATCGATCCGTGTGTCGGCCAACCGTCCATCAATCTCGATGGCATAATAATAAGTCGTAGCGGGTTTCAATTTCGTAAGGGTGACGGTCCCCGTCTGATCGTTGGCGGCATGGGTGTTCCCTGAAACTCCCGGTGATTCAGAATTAATCGGAAGGTGTGTTGAAAATCGAACAGTAAACTCGGTCGGCGTTTTTGTTCTGATCCAGACCGTCATCGAATGGGCATCCGGTTGTCCCAACATTGGCCCATGAGTCAGCCCGAGAGTTTCTGCAGGTGCGACATGGTTGGCGATGGGGTCGGGCCAGATTAGCGTCTGGGCAAATAGCGAGCTTGTGGTGAGAGCCGATATCAGAATGAAGGCCTTCGCGACTCGATGGTAGTAGCGTAAATTAATCATCAATTGATCCCGATGCGAAAATGGAGAGGCAGAACAAGAGTGGAATCTGCCACGCTATCCGCTCAAACCTGAATCGATCAACGAATATCTTCAAGGATTTTGGTTTGTCGCCCGACATGTCACTGTGCAAAATCTCACTTTGAAATTCCCGGGGGGCTACCCTGATTTTGAGTGACATTTTAGAAGTTGTCTGGATAGAATGATTGTGTTGCCCATCTCTCTTCTTGTCTTCGCGTTCTGCGACCAGAGTCTTAGGTAACGCTTTCCAACCTGACAGGATTCCCAGGAGAAGTATCGATGATTCGTCCCGTTTCGTTCATTTGCCGATGTGCCGTGGGTGGCTTGGTTTTGTTGATGGCCTTCAGCCTGTGGTCAACGACCCCCGTTGAGGCACAGAAAAAACGACCGAGCAAGCCCGCCTCGAAACTTCCCGTCGATGCTGACCCTGTCAAACGAGATGCTCCTGCCAAGGTGGAGTCGGAGACGTTAGATCAAGTTCGACAGTCGGCTGCGAAAATCGACCAACTGGTCGAACAGAACTACAAAAAATTCAAAGTCGAACCCAACCCCATGACGACCGACGAGCAGTTTCTGCGTCGGTTGTATCTCGATGCCAACGGCTCGATTCCCAATTTGCGTGAAACCAAAACATTTTTGACGAGTAGCAGTTCGACCAAACGTGAGCGTTTGATTGATTTTTTACTCGGTCGCGAAGGATATGTGGCTCATCAATATAACTACTGGGCCGACCTGCTAAGACCCATCGATCGTGAAGGACGTTTGCGTTTGATTCCCTATCAAACCTGGATCAAACAATCTCTTCGCGAAAACAAACCTTATGACCAGTTTGTGAGTGAGATGCTGACGGCGGAAGGAAAAGTCTGGGAGAATCCGGCTGTCGGATATTATCTGACCGACGATGGCATGCCGCTCGACAACATGAACAACACCATCCAATTGTTCCTGGGCACGCGAATTGGTTGTGCCCAATGTCACGATCATCCTTTCGATCGTTGGACACAAAAAGAGTTTTATCAGATCGCTTCCTTCACCGGTCAAATGGTCACTCGTACCACCGGCGAAGAAGGCAAAGCGTTCGGGCAGATGCAGAAGGAATTCCGATCGGCCACCGAAACAAACAGTGACAAGGTCAAGATGGACGGAGCGGAAGCTCGTTATGGAGTCGTTCAGAATCTGATTGTCGCCAATCGTTATAACGTCAGCGATGTTTCCTGGAAGCAACTCAAGCTTCCGAAAACCTATGCCTATGATGACGCCAAACCGGAATCGGTCGTTCAGCCGAAAACTCTCTTTGGCGAAAACTTGACCGTGAAACCCGGTGAATCTCGTCGCGAGGTCTTTGCACGCTGGGTCACTTCTCCAAAGAATCCTCGCTTTGCCAAAACCATCGCCAACCGTCTTTGGAAGCAGTTGATGGGCGTGGGGCAAATTGAACCGGTTGACGACATGGTGGATGGCACAGTTGCTGAAAATCCTGAACTCATGGCGTTTCTGGAATCTGAGATGATTCGCGTTGAATTCGATATGAAAGAATTCCTGCGCATCATCATGAATACCAAAACCTATCAACGACAAGCCTCCTCCAAAGAATGGGATCCGGCAGTTCCGTATCATTTCCCTGGACCAACACTCCGTCGCATGTCAGCCGAACAGGCTTGGGATTCACTACTCACGTTGGCCATTCCCGAACCGGATGCTTACAGCAAAGATCACTCTCGGGAATACGAAAATTTAATCAACGTCAACTTCTCGAAAGACAAAGCGGCCGACGTGCTCAAGAAAGCGATCGAGTTCGATGATAAGGTGGCGGGTGGGAAAGCCCGGACCGACAAAGAACGTCCCTACAGTTACGTTCCCGACAAAAGTACTTATCAAGGCAAGTACGTGCGAATGTTGCTCGGACGGGCTTACGAGTTACCTTCGCCTCTACCTCCCGGCCACTTTCTGCGGCAGTTCGGACAAAGTGACCGTGAATTGATCGGAGCGGCATCAACAGATGGTTCCATTCCGCAAATTCTGACGATGCTCAACGGACCCTCGACACACATGATGCTCGAATCGGGTTCTGAAATTTACGAGAACGTAATACGAGAACCGAGCGAACTGGATCGAATCGATGTGATCTTCCTCAGTATCCTCAATCGCCAGCCCACCAGCGAAGAAACGAAAATCGCTCGACAAGAAATCAAGCGAGCTGGCAACGCCGGTTACGGCAATGTCATCTGGGCTCTGGTCAATACCCGTGAATTTCTGTTCGTCCAATAAAAAACTCGCAGGAATTTTGCAAGCAATTTTCATACACCCGTTCCAAAAGAGTAATCGACATGAAACAGCTATTTGATCAATTCGACGATCCGACTCGTCGATCGTTTATGTCTTACGCGGCCAAATCTTTACTCGGCGTTTCCATGATGCCCACCATGGGGGGTATTGTCTTGGGAGCCGACGAAAAGAAGACCGCCAAAAAACTTCCCGGCGGAGGCACTGCCAAGAATGTCATTTACCTCTTCATGGAAGGGGCGATGAGCCATCTGGATACCTTTGATGTCAAACCAAAGTCGCAGGGCTCAGGCACCACGCAAGAAGTCAGTACGGCTGTTCCGGGGATCAAGATTGGTGAGCATTTCAAAGACTTGCCCGCTTTGATGAAAGATGTCGCCCTCATCCGTTCCATGTACACAGCCACGGGCGCTCATCGTCCAGGTCGATACCTCATGCGAACCAGTTACGAAGAGATTGCTTCGATCCGTCACCCTTCATTAGGGCCGTGGGCACAAACCTATTTTGGCAAACGGAACAAGACGCTACCCGATAGTGTGATTATTTCTGGTGGTTCGCAACATCCCTCCGCAGGTTTTATGGAAACCCGTTTTTCTCCACTGCCGATTGCCAATGCTGAAGAAGGATTGCAAAACTCGGCCTCTCCCGAGTATCTCAAAGATCGAGACTTCAATACGCGAATGACCTTGATTGATTCCTTCGATGCCAAGTTTCGTAAAAAGTACGATCATAAAGAAGTGCGCGCTTATACCGACTTCTACAAGGAAACCGTCGCGCTGTTGAAGAGTTCCGATTTGGAATCTTTCGACATCACCAAAGAACCTGAAGAAATCCGCAAAGCGTACGGCGAACACAAATTTGGACAAGGGGCATTGCTGGCTCGTCGCTTGATCGAAAACAACGTTCGCTATGTGGAAGTTGTTTCGGGTGGTTGGGACGATCACAACAACATCTACGATGAAGATCAATTGCCACAACGTGTCAATCATCTCGATCAAACCTTGTCAGCTCTCATCAAAGATCTGAAATCGAAAGGTCTCTTTGACGAAACACTGATCGTGTTGGCGACAGAGTTTGGTCGCACGCCCCGAATCAGTGATCGTGCCGGTCGCGATCATCATCCCGCTTCGTTTTCGTGTGCGTTGGCAGGAGCCGGCATCAAAGGTGGGCAAGTGATCGGTAAAACCGATGATGAAGGTGGCACGGTCGACGAAGACGGTGTCATGCCGGCCGATTTGAACGCCACCATTGCTCACAAGATGGGGATCGATCTCGCTGCCGAGATTTATTCACCGTCCGGGCGTCCGTTCAAAGTCGCACACGATGGTGAAGTGATCTCAAAACTCGTCTGATCATGAGATTTGCAGATTTGAACCTTACCGCTTGATTCGTCGTCTCTTGCGCGGTCTCATAGTAGGCCGAGAGATTGGTCGGGGCGATGTCGTCTGCTGAATCAATCAAACACACGAACATACAGCTTTCTTCCACACATTTCCAAGAATCTGGTCATCATGAATTTTACACTCCATCGCTCGCGCTGGCTGATTGCCGCTTTGTTGTTTGTCTCTTTGACATCCTCGGCGTTCGCCGCCAAACGACCCAATATTCTCTTCATCTTCACTGACGATCATGCACCGCATGCGATTGGTGCTTACGAAGGTTGGTTATCGTCGGTCAATCCGACACCCAACATCGACAAACTCGCCAAGCAAGGGATGCTCTTTGAAAACAGTTTTTGCACGAACTCAATTTGTGGACCCAGTCGTGCGGTCATTTTGACTGGCAAGCATTCTCATAAAAACGGCTTCATGAACAACGGGAACAAGTTCGACGGCGACCAGCAAACCTTTCCCAAGTTGCTGCAAAAATCAGGTTATCAAACCGCCTTCTACGGTAAATGGCACCTCAAAAGTCAGCCGCAGGGCTTTAACGATTGGAAAGTCTTGCCGGGGCAAGGACTCTATTACAATCCAGATTTTCAAACTGCCGAAGGCAAGATTCGCGTTGAAGGCTACTGCACAGACATCGTGACCGACATGGCCATCGACTGGCTCAAAAATCGGGATGATGAGAAGCCATTTATGTTGATGTGCCAGCATAAAGCACCCCATCGAAACTGGATGCCCGCGCTGCGTCATCTCCATCTGTACGATGACATCAAAATCCCCGAACCCGCGACATTGTTCGATGATTACAAAGACAATGCTTTCCCGGCACGTGCTCAGGAACTCGAAATCGATCGGCACATGGATCTCAATTACGACCTGTTCGTCGATTTGACTCCCGAATTTTCTCAACCCGCCTCTCAGGCACGGCAAGATCGCTCTGCCTGGATGAATATGAAACGCATGTCACCCGAGCAAATGAAAACGTGGCGTGATGCTTACGGCCCCAAAGATGCCGAGTTTCACAAAATGAAACTGACCGGCAAAGATCTGGTCCGTTGGAAGTACCAGCGCTACGCGAAAAACTATCTGCGATGCGTCAAAGGGGTTGACGAAAATGTCGGTCGTCTGATGAAGACGCTCGAAGAGCAAGGCATCGATGATAACACGATTGTAATCTACTCTTCGGACCAGGGTTTTTATATTGGCGATCATGGTTGGTATGACAAACGCTGGATGTACGAAGAGTCGCTAAAGATGCCTTTCATCGTGAAATGGCCCGGCGTCACTCCCGCCAACTCTCGCAATCGATTGATGATCCAGAATCTGGACTACGCCGAGACGTTCCTCGACATCGCCGGAGCCGATATTCCAGCCGACATGCAAGGCCGCTCTTTGGTCCCGTTACTCAAAGGGGCAACACCCAAAAAATGGCGCGATAGCATCTATTATCACTATTACGAGTATCCCAGCGTGCATATGGTCCCGCGTCATTTCGGCATCCGCACCGATCGCTATAAATTGATGAAGTTCTATCAGTTCGGTGACGTGTGGGAATTCTATGATCTTGCCGAAGACCCGGACGAGTTGACGAATCAGTACGGCAATGCGGAATACGCAGATACGATTGCCGACCTGAAGAAACAACTGAAAGCGTTACAGGATCAATACGAAGACGACAGTGATATTTCTGAGAAGCCTCAGGAGTGGCAAGACAAATATCGGATCGATTGAGTTGGTCAAAGCGTTACCGTCTCCTCTCCCGAAAGACATCGTCATGTTGAAGAGTCTGGGAAGTACAATGTTTCTCTTCGGGCTGGGATCGATTCTGCTGAATCTCATCCACGTTGAGTTTCTGTTAATGATGTGGGTCGACATGTGGGGACCGGAAACCGGTTGGGCCATCCGCATCGGCATGATCGTGGTGGGTACATTGCTTTGGTTGTTCGGCCCCGCCGCTCACGAATGATTTTTTCAATTCCAATGCGGCTCCACCTGGCCGAAGCAGAAGCTAGGTCGGTCGATGTCAGCGGTTGATTTGCAATATGTGGAAGTATTGGGCGGTCAGAGGTCAGGAGTCACGAATGAACTCAAAACTGTGTGTCGCGGTTTTGCTCGTGCTGGGTTCTCTGGAATCGGGTTGGGCGCAGCCTCCCGAAATTCAGAAAAACTATATCCAGCCGCTGCTCAGAGATTTTGACGTGAATGGTGTGAACAGGCAGGCGTTGGTGTTCCTGCCCAAGTCCACGCTGAAGAATCCGTCAGCGGTGGTTTTTTGTTTTCATGGATCAGGAGGAACGATCCAGAAGGCTGCGAAACAGTTTTCCCTCCAAAAACACTGGGGGGAAGCCATTGTGGTTTACCCAGCCGGGATGTCCATCACCATGCGTGGAATGGAAAAATCGGGATGGGTGTTGGAGATGGACGAACAGGGGAAGAATCGCGAGCTGGCGTTCATCGACGAAATCTTGTTTGTTCTGCGGCGCGAGGCCAAAGTCGATGAACAGAGAATTATCGCGGCGGGACATTCCAATGGAGGTTTCCTCAATTATTTCCTCTGGAAAAATCGGAGTGATTTGTTTGCTGCAATCGCCCCCTGTGCCTGTTTTGCACGCAACGATTTGAATGGTCTCACCGCCAAGCCGGTCTTTCATACGGCAGGGCGAACCGATCCACTTGTCCCACTCAGCAAGCAGCTGGAAACATTCCAGAAAGTGAAAGAGATCAATGCCAGTCAGGAAGGGCGACCGGGCAAACGGCAAGGTGTTCGCATCTTTCCGTCAGCAACAGGCGCACTGACAGTGTTGTATGTCCATCCAGGAGGGCATGGCTACCCGGAAGAAGCTGGCCCCATGATCGTCCGTTTTTTTAAGGACATCAACAAGGACTGAGAAAATCAGAAAGCCTCGCTTAGCTGCCGGGCATTGTAATGCCATCCCCTATTGAATTCTCTGTGTTCTCGATAGAGGTCGATCAGGGTGTCTTCGACCAGGTAATCTTCCAGGGCGGCTCGCAGGCAAAGTAAGCGAGCAACGCACAAATTGTGGCACCGATTGAGACAGGAAGACTAATCGATTGCATCAGAGGTATCACAGGCAGAAAAAGATCCCACTGCATCACATAATGTATTCCCCACAGCGACGAACCGGTCACCATGGCTGCGTTGGCAGCCCAGCGATTTTGTGGGCGAGAATAAAGACCAAGCATGAGTGGTACGAACAAGCCAACCAGTGTCAGTGAGTAGGATTCTTCCAACAGTTCAAAAGCATTCTTCCCCAGAAATGCGACACCCAAGCTGCACACAGCCACCAGCAGCACTGCCAGACGATTGCTGCGGAGAGTGTCGGAGAAACCAAACCGCGGGAAAATATTCTGAGCGAGAACTGAGGCGGGTGAGAGAATTGCACTATCGATGGTCGAAAGAATTGCGGACAGCAAGGCGACCACAAAAATGACGGCGACGACAGGATGCAGGAACGAGTGTGCCATGGCGGGGAGAATGTCTGAATCAATTTCTGCCGGAAAGAGTAGATTACCCGCCAATGCCAACATCAGAGGAATCGCTCCAAAAGAGAGGTAGGCAATCCCGGCGATCATGCAGGCGCGTTTGGCGGTCTTCTCGCTATTAGAAGCAAAGACACGCTGCATGAGATCCTGACCAGGGACACTTCCCAATGAGCCAATCAAAAACAAACTGATCCATTCGACAAACTCTGCACCATCTTGCGTAGGAATTATGACCAGCATTTCCGGGTCGGTTTCACTGCCCAATCGCGACCAGCCCGAAGCCACCGATCCGCTTCCCAGCTCCATAAGGACAACAACAGCGAGCACAATGAGTCCCGCGAGAATCAGAATGATCTGAACGGCGTCGGTCAATGTGACCGACCACATCCCTCCCATCAGTGTGTACCCCGTCCCGATGGCAGCGACCAAAACGAGTCCAACTTCAAACGGAATATCAAAAAACAGATTGAGCATTCCGGCAAGGGCTGTAAATTGTACGGCGATCCAGCCGAAATAGCTTGGAACCATGATGATCGAAGACAGTAACTCTGCCATTCGGCCGAATTTCCGTAAGAAAAAATCAGGGACCGTCAGCAACTGCATCCGCCACATTGGTGCTGCGACGAACAAGCCGGAAAACAATAAGCAGAAACCAGCTCCGAAGGGGTCGATGGCGACGGCCCGCAATCCTCCGCTACGAACTTCGTCAGCCGCTCCCAGAATAGTGGCGGCACCGAACCAGGTCGCGAGCAACGTCATCCAGGCGAGTGATAAAGGTAATCGTCGTCCCGCGACCAGAAAGTCTTCGGCATTGTGAATTCGTTTCTGTGCAAATAGCGCAATGATATACATCCCAATCAAATAGCCGATCATGCATACGGCAAGCAACCATTTAAGATTCTGATCAATGGTCATATTGGGGTCGCAGAGTGAAATTCGATCTGTATGTGGGAAGGATTATCACAACCGAAACAAATGAGAGAGAGGGCTATCAGGTCCGCATTGTGACTATATGTTGCTCATGACAATTGGAGTGAAGTTTGGGGAGCATGCCAAGAAGATTCATCCTCTCAACTTGGTTCCGATCATAAAGACAATGATTCCCACAACAGTGAGCATTGGCATGTAGATCAGTTTGAACCCGAAGTTCAACTGCCAGATGATCAGCAATGGCAGAAACACCAGCGTGATGAATTGGAGAGCGATACCGATGTAATGTTTCATGGTTTCTGCATCAAGTTCAAAAGATCGCCGCGAAAAAAAGGGACGTGTGAAATTGATCACACGCCCCTTGGTTATTTTCTCGAACTGAAACTTACTCTTCGAACACGCTTGGCTCATATTCGAGCGTCCCCAGATCGGTCACTTCGCCACCTTTGACGGTGACTTCCAGTTTCTTTTCCAGGTAACCGGCTTTTTCGTGCCAGACGCGAAAAGTGTGAGTTCCGTCGGGAAGCTCTCCGATTTCAAATTCCCCTTTTTCATCGGTCACCGCGGCGTAAGGATGATCGACGACCATCCACCAGGCAGTCATCCACGGGTGAATGTCACAGCCAACTTTCATCGGCAAGATATCCGGCCCGTCGAACGTGACTTTGGTCCCCTGACCGGCAGGGGTGTTCGGGGCAACGAGAATGTTTTGCGGAGTGTTACGAATGGGGTAGGAGTGAAAGTTATGAGCAACAGCATCTGTAGAAATCACTTCGACTTCTTGGTCGGTTCTCACGATTTGAGCGTGAGGGACAAATCGACAATTCTTTTGATCGAACACCAGCGTCTTCTTTTTTGAGGCTTCAAACTTGGCACCCGCAGGCGCTTCTTTCATATACAGGAATACGTTGGCAATGCCACCGGTCTTTTGATTCACGACCAGGTCGTTCTTCATCAGGTTTTGTGCCGCACAGACCGCAGCGTCTTTGACCTCAGGATCGCCCTGTTTGATCTGAATCACAGGTTCAGGAGCTTTGCCTTTAATCTTGATGGTTCCTTTGACGCCGCCAGCAGATGCGAAGGATGCGGTCAAACAAACGATCATCGCAGTCGTCAGACAGATTCTGTTCATGGTGTCCTCTCAGTAATTCTCTGGGATATGAGTATCTCATTGGCCGGTTGGCCGGGAGGGAGGGAAGGCAATATTCGCCTCTCTGTTTACTATAGGGCATTACACCTCTTCAGAAAAGCGTTCACTTTGTCACTTTTTGTCTTCTAAGAATGAAAAAAGAGCGATTTCACATCGGAATTTGTTGAAACAGTCCGCGAAAAGTTACAGAATACAAAAAATGTAACTATGAACACTACTCTCCGACGAATCCCGGTGTGTCCCCTATGCTGGCTAAACTCTTTACCTATTCGCTGTTCGGAATCGATGCCAAACCCGTTGAAGTCGAAGTCGATATCTCTCCCGGTGCGATGCCCAAAACCATTCTTGTCGGCTTGGCGGAAGCCGCCGTCCGTGAAAGTACGCACCGGATCGAAAGAGCGATGGTCAACAGTGGTTATCACCGACCGATAGACCGCATCGTGATCAATCTTTCTCCCGCAGACTTACCGAAAGAGGCGGCCTCATTCGATCTGCCCATCGCTTTAGGAATGCTGACGGCCAGCAGTCAATTAGAGTCAGATCGCTTTGACGATTTTGCCGCGGTGGGAGAGTTGGCGTTGGATGGATCTTTGCGGCCCATCAAGGGGGCACTTTCGATGGCGCTCGCCGCGCGCGAGCAAGGTAAGACGGGTATTGTCGTTCCCGTCGCCAATGCCGAAGAGACCGCTGTTGTTGAAGGTCTTCAGGTGTTCGCCGTCGATAGTCTTGCAGAAGCGGCGGGCTTCTTTTCGGGACAACTCGATATGACGCCGGTCGATTTTAGTTGGGAGACCGCCGTGACAGAAAAGGGAAGTTACCCGGTCGATTTCTCGGATGTGAAAGGACAGGAACAGGCCAAACGAGCGGTGACAGTGGCCGCTGCAGGAGCCCATCATTTGTTGATGATCGGTTCTCCCGGATCGGGCAAAACATTGTTGGCGTCTCGCTTGGGAACCATTCTTCCTTCGTTGTCGTCAGATGAAAGTCTCTCAACAACGCGAATCTATTCAGCCGTCGGACGGCTCGATGAGGGTCAATCGCTGGTTCTTCATCGTCCATTTCGATCACCCCATCATACGATCTCAGAAGCGGGATTGGTGGGTGGTGGAAGCACTCCAGCACCGGGAGAGATTTCACTCGCACATAATGGCGTGCTTTTTTTAGACGAGTTGCCGGAATTTAATAGACGCACCTTGGAAGTGATGCGACAACCGTTAGAAGAGAATTGTGTGACGATCAGTCGGGCCATCGGTTCGGTGACATTCCCCGCTCGTTTGATGTTGATAGCCGCGATGAATCCTTGTCCGTGCGGTTATCGTGGAGACCCTAAACGAAACTGTAATTGCAATCCGATCCAGATCGAACGGTATGTCAGCAAGATCTCTGGTCCGTTGATTGACCGGATCGACATTCACATTGAAGTCCCGCCAGTCCCTTTTCGCGAATTGACCAACGCCAAAGAAGGAACCAACTCTGCCACCATGCGCGAGCGCGTCCTGGAGGCTCGTGATCGGCAAGCACATCGCTTCCAGGAGGAACGCGATCAACTCAATGGGAAGATGGCCCCGCGACAGATCCGCAGTTTTTGCAAACTGGATGCAGAAGCGGAGTCTTTACTGAAAACAGCGATGGAAACGATGGGATTGTCGGCACGTGCTCACGATAAAATTCTGCGTGTCAGCCGAACAATTGCCGACCTGGACGGGAGTGATGACATCACCGCCATCCATCTGAGCGAAGCGATCAACTACCGCACTTTGGATCGCGCAGGCTGGGCATGAGGGTTTCCAATTAGCCAAAAAAATCACGAAAAGACACAAAATGAAATGGGATAACATCAATCAGTTATGCGACATCGTTCGGCAGATCAGTTACGAGATTCACTGTTATCATCGGAATGGTCATTTGGAGAAAGTGTATGAAAATGCATTGGTCAATCGATTGAAGAAGCAAGAGATTCAAGTCGAACAGCAGTTTCCGCTTACTGTTTATGACGAAGACGGCACCGAGCTAGGTGATTACTTTGCGGATCTCTTCGTCGAAAATAGATTGATTGTGGAACTCAAAGCCTGCAAAGCCATCGATGATTCTCACGTTGCGCAGCTTCTGGGATATTTAAAATCGAGTCGGGTGGAGACAGGCCTGCTGATCAATTTCGGTGCTCCGAAACTGTCCGTTAAGAAGTATCTGATGAGCCAGTTGTCATGATCGATGGAATGGATTGATAGCCACAAAAAACACAAGAAGGCACAAAAAATAAGTACAGTGATGTCTTGCATAGAGGCGGTGCGAGGCGATCAATTGAAAGTGAGTCAACATAATGGCATTGCCGAAATTCAAAGATGAAAAATAGTTTTGTGAAAGGATTGTTCACACGCTATCGATAACTCGATGCTACAACCTCGAAATCACATGGAAGGGAATTAAGATCTCCTAATCTACCTGCCTGCTTACGCACGTCTCTTGTTCTCACATTGACTCTTTTCTTTTTTTGTGCCTTCTTGTGTTTTTTGTGGCTATAAAAAATTCCCCCCGGTCTGTTCCATCAGCTGATTGAAACTCCGACAGACTCGCCAGCCCTTGCTTATTCTGAAAAATTGACCAAGATCTTTGCTGTGGGTAAATGACAATCAACAACTCTTTTCAGCTTGAACTGAAGATCCACTCTTTTCAGATAGAGAGAACACCTTGATCACACAACGTCGCGCTCGCCATTGTTTTAGTTTGATCTTTATATTGCTGCTCCCCATGGTCCTCGGCGCGGCTCCCGATTCGAAACCGATCTCGTGGACTCTCGGTCCGACCGGACTTCGAGGCTGGGCAAGATTTGAAAAAATGTCCACCGCGAAAGCGCGCGAAATCGAGATTAGCGAAGTGGAAAAAGGCTCGCCGGCTGACGGACTGTTAGAGGTTGGAGATATCATTCGCGGAGTGGGGAATTCGACATTTGACGATGATGCCCGCATTCAATTTGCGAAGGCGATCACTGAGGCGGAACGACACGAGAATCGTGGCGAACTCAACTTGCTGGTGAAACGAAAGGGGCGTGAAGATCGAGTCACTCTCAAGTTGAAGGTCATGGGTGACTACAGCAATACCGCTCCGCTCAATTGTCTCAAGTCGCGGAAGATTCTCGAACAGGGTTGGGACAGTCTGGCCAAGCAAATGGAGAGTGCGCCGACCGAAGGACACATCATTGCCCGAGCCATCAATGCGCTGGCCCTCTTGTCGAGTGGCGAGAAAAGATACGATCCATTACTTCGAGAACAGGCAAAAATTCTCTCGGAGTACAATCAGTCTACCGGCGTGAGAACCTGGCAATACGGCTACGTCAATCTCTATCTGGCAGAATACACGCTCGCAACCGGCGACAAGAGTTTCGTCGAAGATGGACTCAAGAGAATGACCAAACTGATCGTTGACGGTCAAAGCGCGGTTGGTTCCTGGGGACACGCGTTTGCCGATCCGAGTACAGATCGACTCATCGGATACGGGATGATGAACGCACCCGGCATCCCTCTCACTTATTCGCTGGTTTTGGCCCGTGAAGCTGGCGTAAAGGTTCCCGGACTCGATGAAGCGATTGACAAAAGTGCGATGTTGCTCCGCTTTTATGTCGGCAAAGGATCCATTCCCTACGGCGATCATGCTCCCTGGATTCAGACACACGAGGATAACGGAAAAAATGGAATGGCGGCGGTGTTGTTCGATCATCTCAATGATCGGGAGGCTGTCGAATATTTCTCGCGCATGTCGGTTGCCTCGCACGGTGAAGAACGCGAGATGGGACACACCGGCAATTTTTTCAATCTGACCTGGGCGCTTCCCGGAGTCGCGCGGTCGGGAGCCAATGCGACCGGGGCCTGGCTGGAAGAATACGGCTGGTATTTTGACTTGGCCCGACGATGGGATGGTGCTTTTGGCTATCAAGGTCCACCCCGTGGAAACCGAGAGGTCTATGATGGCTGGGATTGCACCGGCGCTTATCTGCTCGGATACAGTCAATTCTCTGGTCACACCTACATCACAGGACGCAACATCAGCAGCGAGACTCAGATCAGTCGAGCCACTGCCGAGCAACTCATCGATGATGGACGCGGCTGGTCGAATTTCGACCGAAACAGTTTCTACGACAAACTGAGCACTCAGCAACTGCTCAAGCGTTTGTCGAGTTGGTCACCCGTTGTGCGGGAACGTGCGGCCTCCGCGCTGGAACGACGGAAGCAGGAGGATGTGACAGACGATCTCATTGCACTACTCAACTCAGTCGACATGAACTCTCGTTACGGAGCCTGTCAGGCATTACAACTTCAACGAGGTCGAGCTGCTAAAGCTGTTCCTGAGTTACTCAAGGCATTTCGGTCCGACGATCTCTGGTTACGAATTCTCGCAGCGGAAGCTCTCGCTTCCATGGGAGATCAGGCAAAATCCGCGATCCCTGTGATGTTGAAGAGGTTGACCGAGAAACCGTCTTCTGAAGATCCTCGCAATATGGAGCAAAGATATCTCTCCATGGCGCTCTTTAACAAACGAGGTGGCTTGTTGGGGCGTTCACTGGAAGGTGTTGATCGCGAGATGCTGCTTGATGCTGTCCGTGCGGGATTAACGAATCAAGATGGTCGGGCACGAGGGAGTCTTTCCAGCGTCTATCAGAACCTCTCCTATGAAGAACTTTCTCCATTGCTACCTGCCATCAAACAAGCCGTTGTCGAACCTGCACCCAGCGGTATCATGTTCGCTGATGGAATTCAAATGGCCGGCTTGGAACTCTTTGCACAAAATAAGGTCGATGAAGGAATCGAACTTTTAGTTGACTATGCCCGCAATCAAAAGAAGCACGGCAGCCAAAAGCGGATTGTCGATGTGATGAACTGGCTCAAACAATATGGCGTACATGCTCGCCGTGTGATTCCGCAACTGGAATCGATGGCAACTTATTTTGAAACCGGCGAAGAAAACTTTCCTAAAAATGTGAGCATGGAGAAAGCAAAAGTCGTTCGTGAGACCATCAAGGAAATTGAGGGACTCACGAATGAGCCTCAGTTATTGAAACTGAATTTGTAAACTTTCACGTTTCATTATTTTACACGCCCACTTCACTCATGAGATAAGCCGGGCTACACAGGTCGGCAATCGAGTCGACAATTACGTCCGGCTGATAGTCATAATCGCTCAGATCAGAGATCTCGGTGCCTCCCGAGAGGACCAGGACTGTGCGATAACCCATCTCCACGCCCCCCAGGATATCGGTTTCCATTGTGTCACCAATCATTGTCGTTTCGGCAGCCGTCAGGTTCAGTTCCTTGCGGGCGGCTCGCATCATGATAGGGCTCGGTTTGCCGACGCTGAACGCTTTTTTCCCGGTGGCGGATTCAATCATGGCGACAATGGCTCCACAGCCGGGTCGTAAGCCGTATTGAGTGGGACAGTTTGGATCGAGGTTGGTGGCGATCAGTTTTGCCCCCTTCTCGACCATGCGAACGGCTGTCTCGATCATTTCAAAATTGATCGAACGCCCCTCTCCAACGACGACATAATCGGGGTCGTGATCAACGATGGAGTATCCATTGCGGTGTAATGCGTGCAGCAAGCCACCTTCACCGATGACATACGCCGTGCCGTTCGGTTTTTGGTGAGCGAGAAATCGAGCCGTTGCCATGGCGCAGGTAAAGATGTGTTCTTCCCCGACATCAATGCCCATGCGGCTCAGCTTGGTCGCGACGTCTCGTCGCGTGCGTTGAGAGTTGTTGGTCAGGAACATAAAAGGAATCTGTTGTTCCATAAGAGATCCGATAAAGCGGTCTGCACCAGGAATCAGTTCACTTCCGCGGTAGATCACACCATCCATGTCGATCAGAAAACCGTTAGTCATTATAGCCTCAGCGATTGATAGAAATTCTGAGAGTCCCTCGTGCTGAGCGCGGTTCGCGGTGGGTAGTCTCCTTCAGATTGGGCGAGATTATCATTGAATCGGTTACGCAACGGTCGTGCCAACTTGAATATCGTATGGGCTGTCCTCCCGTTTCACGGCACGTAAAAAACCATGCGAACCCGAAAAAAACAGGGTGAAATGAATCCAGTTGATTGTCGTAGAATGGTCCGTTTCACGGGGGTAAGTCGCCGTTTCAGGCAATTCTGTACTGCGTAGTTTGCTGGCATTTGTGTACGATCAGGAATCGCGCGAGGCCGCTGTTGCGAGAAACTTCATCAAGCATTGATGCAGAGTTTAAATCGTGAAGATCATCGAACCTCCGCCATACTCACTCTGTCACAGACTGCATAAAAATTCGAACTTTTCTCACGGAGCGATCCATGCGACGAATTCCCTGTTTTCAGGTCGATGCCTTTACTGCGGAGCCTTTCCGAGGTAACCCGGCAGCCGTCTGTTTGCTGGAAGAACCTGCCGATCAAAATTGGATGCAGTCGGTTGCAGCCGAAATGAATCTGTCCGAGACGGCATTCGTACGACCACTCGATGACGAAGCCTACGAACTGCGCTGGTTCACTCCGAATCAGGAAGTCGATCTGTGTGGACACGCAACATTGGCTACTGCACATATCTTGTGGGAGGAATCGACATTCACTCCCGGACAAGATGCAGTTTTCGAGACACGCAGTGGTCGCCTCGTTTGCCGAAAGCAGGGGGATTTCATTCAAATGGATTTCCCCGCCACGCCAGCAGATCAAGTTGTTCCACCACCCGAATTGGTATCGGCACTGGGAGTCCGGGCATTGTGGACGGGGCAATCCCGATTCGATTACCTGGTCTGTGTGGAGAATGAAGAAGAGGTGAGATCGGCGAGTCCCAACTTCCGAGCACTGACCGAGATTGAAACTCGCGGCGTCATCCTGACCAGCCTCAGCAATGATGATCGCTACGATTTCGTCTCACGCTTTTTTGCTCCAGCCGCAGGAATCGATGAAGATCCTGTGACCGGTTCAGCACATTGTTGTCTGGCTCCGTATTGGTCCCAAGTCCTCGGCAAACAGAGTCTCGTCGGTTATCAGACGTCCCAGCGAGGGGGAGTTGTTCATACGGAAGTCTCGCAGGATCGTGTCGAACTGAGTGGTCAGGCTGTGACGGTTCTCGCGGGAGAGTTGCTGGTTTAGCCGCCAGCTGCTTCGCGCATCTGATGCAAATGTCGGGCGATGGCCCGTTTCAGCAACAGCGAGATCATCCACAACATCGGCCTGGCAAATCCCGAGGTCGGATACATCGCGAACGAACGAGTGACCAGGGTTGCGGTTCCCTCCGGCTCGAACTCGAAGACTTCCTCAAAACGGCGGGTCAGTTTCGACAGAGGAGGGGTGAATTCGCTCAGGGACAGGACCAGTCGGCGAGCAGGTTCCCATTCGTGAATCTCTTCGATGTGAGAAGAGCCATCGGTGTTGGTGACTCGAATTCGGGTGCCGACAATTTCTTCGGTGCGAATTTCAAACTCGGCCTTTTCGATTCCCGGCATCGGGCCATAACCGGTGAATTCCGGCCAATTAACGAGATCGAGAATTTGCTCTGCAATTTCCTCCGGCTGTAAAGGAATTGTTTCCACGCATTGAAAAGTGATTGGTTTCATTGAATCAATTGTGGTGATTTGGTGTGACGGACTCAATCGAAAAGGCGTTCCCTTCCGGGTCGCGTCCATCGCAGACTTGAACTCCCGGTGCGGGGGAGTGGATTTCACTCATCAGTACACCGGCGCCGATCAGTTCTTCTCGACATGATGCGATCTCTTCCACCTTAAAGACAAATTTCGGGGCATCTTCCCCCAGTCGTTTTTCTCCTCCCGCATGTAATGCCAGCGAACATTGCCCAGTGTTGAAAACCACCCAGTATTGGTCGGAGTAATCATCGAGTCCCGCGGGATAGGAAACTTCGAGCCCGAGAGTATCGCGATAGAAACCAACTTGCGCCTGCATATCGGCCACATACAGAATCAGTTCGTGGAGTGGTCCAAGTTGAAGAGGCATCGAATTCTCTCCTGTACAAAAAATGGCCGCCCCTCTTGCGAAAGGCAGCCATCGTGTTTGAATCCAATATTGTTGTAGGGCAGGGGCCTCCCTGCCACGAATAAGGTACTTACGGCAGAGCGACTGTCACCAGAGCAGACTTGCCATCGATTTCAGTCACAATGACGGCATGGGTGTCATTCAGTTTGTCGAGTTGGGTGACCCCTTCCCACTGTTTGATAGAGACATAATCCTGTCCCGCCAAACCACCACCGCGAACCGGCTCGGTGATTCCTTCATCGCGACCGATGTCTTCGGTGCTGACTTTCATCACGCCGCGGGCACTGTTCGCCATCAACAAGAACTCTTTGCCGTCTTTCTGATAGACGACCATATCGAGAGGCTGATTACGGTTACCGAGTTCAGCGACCGTGGTGCCGCGAGTTTTCTTGCCGGGCATCAGGTCTTTCACCGGGAATTTCACAAGTGGAGTGCAAGTGTAAGCGGCCAGAACGGTTGGTTCGCCATTGATGTTGAAGGGGACGAACGTGTTCATGGCCCGGTTGTCTTCAAATTTGCCATGTGCACCGTGATAAATTTCCAGTGATGTGCCGGGATCGGCCTCATCAAACGGATAGGAGAGGGCTCGCAAGGAGGAGGGAGAATCCGACTTGTTAAGTCCTGAGACCAAAACCTGGCCATCCATGAAGGCAATATCGGTGATCGATTGCAGACGAAGATTCTGTTTTCCACGTCGACTTTCGACCAGCTTGTCGTCCGGGGCATCCTGCAAGATGGCTTTGGTGTAGGTGACATTCTCGGTCGAGAATTCGGTCACGTTCCCTTTGCCGTCAATTTTCACCAGTGATGGCCCGGCTGCCGGTCCATTTGTGGTGACAGAGAGATAGACATTTCCCGACTGTGGATTCACGGCGAGGTCAGCAATATTCGCGGCATTCGCTTTGAGTGCCGCTTTGATCGCACCCGTCAGATCTTTCACAGTGATGTTTGCATCGGCTGCCGATCCCGATGTGTCTCCGGTCTCGATGGCGTAGACAGCCGCCGCCTTAGGGTCACCCACCATCAGGACGCCTTGAGGTCCAAATGCGAGCGGTCCCGCTGATTGTAATGTCACGTTTCCTTTTTCTGCCGCGTTGGCGGCAACATTCATTCCGATGACAGCAGCAAGCATCGCTGCCGTCACGCACATCTTCTTGAGTCTCATTTTACTCTCCTCGTTGAATGGATATTGGAATTCTCCCCCCGGAGCATTGCGTCCATTATCAACATTGAGTGCGCCGATGCAAAAGGAATTCTTCCAAGATCGGGATTCCCTCGATAGTTGTCGCTGCTCGGCGACGAATCGCTTGTAATTAAAAATGCTAAGAAAAGCGTGACCCAGAGTTTGCGTAAACACCCGCTGAGTCACGCCTGGTTCCATCAATCTTTCTCTACAGTGCGGGCACATCTTTGGCAGAGGGCAGCTTCACGAACAATTTTTTGCCCTGTGCCTCCAATATCTCCTTTCACGATTAACTTCCGTTTGAGTCCCTTTGGGGTCATTTCGGTACGGTGGAATCGGTTCGCATTTGCTCGTGGAGGGTGTTGGATTTCACACGTTTTTACAACGACTTTACAGCACTTGATTCCAGCAGGAACTGATTTCTGACAGAGTTCGCATCGATACATTATCCTTAGTCGTATTGTGATTAACGCCGGTGGACTGAATTCCGGCGGGGTAATAGCTGAGTAATTATTTTAGAGAAATTCGCGCAGCGGAAATCGCAATCGAGAATGGAGGTGGCCGAGAAAAGCCGAAAGCGTGAGACACAGGTGAGCGTCAGGTCATCAAGCCCGACGTTAGAGGTTAGTCAGTGACTTACTATAGCCCCTATTTGTAATCAATCAAGATCATTCTGGGCGAAATTACTATTTGTCGCTTGCCGGTGGATCTTGACTCAAAAGATCGAGTAACTGACGGGCCCTCCACCAGTCCGCTCGCTCTTCACTTGCGTGCTTATTTCCGTTTTGGGGAGAGCCTGCGAGCTTGTATCGCTTATTCTCGATCTCTTTCAAATGATGCAGAGAATTGTAAGCCAGACAATTCTCTACGGTTTCTTTCAGTTCGGGATCGGAGGAAACGAGTCTGAAATAGGTAAGTAGTTGACTTTGTGAGTTCAATTTGGATTGATTCAGGCTTGAAGCTTGAGGTTTCTTGACCGCCAAGAGTGATCGTGCCGTCATTTGATAACCTGTCGGCCAGATGTCCTCATCAGAGAATGACCAACTGAGAAACCCTTCTTCACCGAGAGTGCCGTTCGTTTCGACAATTTCTCCGGGTAACTTCATCCAGACATCAAACAGTTGAGGCGGTCCCAACATCGGTACGCCGTGGATACCGACTTGACGCGCTGCTAACTCGGCGAGTTTCGCGGATGCTTCATCGCCCTCGCCACAATGTTTCTTGAAGGCATTGTCCATGGCGTGTCCAATCGGCGTGTCCTTATTGTTTTTGAGATTTTCTACAATTTTGGTCACGGTTTCTTCGGTAATCGGCATTCCATCCCTTGTTCGGATCCCTGTCTTCAATCGCAGTCGAAGAAATTCCTCCATTCCTTTCTCTGAAATATCTGTCATTCCATACTTGATTACAACGGCTTCAAAGCGTTTTTTTCGAGCCTCTTCTTCTAATGTGCGAATGTCGGGGGAGAGGATGAGCATCGTCAGCTCTTCCAGCATTTCATTGCCGTCATGCGTTACCCATTCAACGAGTGGCGTGACGTTGTAGTCATCACCCAAGCCTGGTTGCAATCCGTCCTCGATTAACTTCACGATCAGTTCGATCGTCTCACGACGCGCTGCGGGGATTTTCTCATAGACCACAATATCGGTGATCACTTCCGTCCAGATATACTCTTTGACGAGTCCATAATCATTGATGATCAGGTTGTGCTTTAGCTCCGATGCAAAGTCGGTCCCTTCAAGCTCGAATCGATAATGCTGGGGGACTTGGTCCAGTGTCTGAAATGTTCCCTCAGCCAGCAGATACGACTCCTCATCGCTGGCTTGGCTAAGTGAGCTGGAAGATTCAAAACGAGAATCGGTAATTCATCCCGGCCAGAGACTTCGTGAGTATTCGCGATGAGCGCGTATTCTCTGCCACTGTGTCTGATCCAAAATCTTGGGAGCCATTTTCGATTGCGGTTGACTGATCGAGCGAGTGACCGCCCCATCTTCATGGATGACTGTTTGCCAGCGATAATTTTCTGGTTGGCAGCCTGCGAAGAGTGAGATTCCGAGTAAGCCAATCATTACTTTGAGTGCGAGGCAAGGTTTCATAGCAACCTCTCAACTGAACATTTGAATGGAATTGTCTTTCGTGGTAGAGTGACATCTCTCATATTAGAGACGTGATCTGTGCGGGTTTATTCCGCCATAATCAGCAAATCCTCAAAATGGCCCAATCATTGGCCCCATGAACTGTCAGGTGAAGAATGGAATCGACGACGACTGCGGATCTTATCCTCGAACTCAATATTACCGACTCCGAAGTTATCGCTGAACTCGAACAGTTCGCCGATGCGACCGAGCGCGATGAGTTCGCCATGAAGGCACTCAAAATCGGTGTCCTGACTCTCAAGCAGGCTCGTGGTCAAATCGATGCCGACATGGTCCGTCGAGAAGGGGAGCGTCTGATGGTCGATCTGAAAAGTCGGCTTGATCAACATGAACAGCTTCTCAATGAACGCATGGGATCGGTTCTGAAGGAATACTTCGATCCGCAAGATGGACGCTTTTCGGAGCGGGTCCAGAAACTGCTCGAGGAAGACGGCGACATCGAACGAACGCTCAAGAAGCAAATTGCCGGCGACGATTCGGCACTCTCCCGAACGCTGCTCTCTCACTTCGGAGACGACAGCAAGCTGATGAAGATGCTCAACCCGGAGCAATCACAAGGCCTGCTCGCCTTGATGCGAGAAACTCTCGACGAAAAACTTCTCTCGCAACGTCAGCATGTGCTGATGCAGTTTTCGCTCGACGAAGAAAGCTCGGCGTTGTCACGTTTAGTGAAAGAACTCAAAGAAAATCACGGCCAACTCTCGGAAGATCTTGAAGGCAAGATCGACGAAGTGGCGAAACAGTTTTCGCTCGATGAAGAAAATTCGGCTCTCTCACGGCTCGTTAAAAATGTCGATGAGGCCCAAAAAACAATCACCAAAGAGTTTTCGCTCGATGATGACAAATCGTCGCTCGCACGTTTGCAGAAAACGCTCACCGAAACACTCAATCAACAGCAGGAAGCGAACCAGAAGTTTCAGGAAGAAGTCAAAGAAGCACTCTCTGCGATGAAAGCCAGGAAAGAAGAAGCCGCACGTTCAACCCGTCACGGCATCAGCTTTGAAGAGACACTGTTCGAAGTCATCCAGAAGGAGACACAGCGGCAAGGAGATATTGCCGAGCATACCGGAAACACGACCGGCCTGATTCGCAATAACAAAAAGGGAGATGCCGTCATCGAACTCTCTCCCGAGTCGGCGGCTCCCGGTGAGAAGATCGTCATTGAAGCCAAAGAAGACAAATCGTACGACCTGAAAACATCTCGGACAGAAATCACCGAAGCTCGCAGCAACCGTGGCGCACAAATCGGGATGTTTGTCTTCTCGAAAAAGACCGCTCCCGCCGGTCTCGATCCTGTCGCTCGTTACGGCGACGATGTGTTTGTGATCTGGGATGCCGAGGACGAGCAAAGTGATCTGTATCTCAAAGTCGGTTACACACTCGCGAAAGCTTTGTGTGTCAAAGGTGCCGCACTCACCGCCGATCAACAAGCCGACTTCGATGCGATCGATAAAGCGATCAACGAAATTATCAAACAAACCGACGGCCTGACAGAAGTGGAAACTTCGGCCTCGACGATCAAGAAGGCGAGCGAGAAGATCCTGAAACGGGTCGATATCGTCCGTACAAAGCTGATGCGGGAAGCCGAAACTCTGCGAGAAAATACGGATGCGTTGAAAGACGCGATGGGCGAGTGAGGTATCAAGTCTCAAGCAGAGCGTTGGTTACATCGGAGAAAAGATTTGACGCAAAGTCGCTGAGAATTGTGGAGAGTGAGATTTGACAATCAATAAAGAATTCGTTCCACCATTTCGCATCATGAAACGAGGTTAAACATTAATGACCAGAACCACGATTTCAGCGCTGAGTGATGACCCCTCCGGGAAGTTCAAAAGAGGCCATGTTTATTATATGTCGTTAATGTGTGACTATCCGAAAGTGGTCTCCAAAGATTTTCAGACGGAAGGAATCAGGTTTGTTCACTTCGTAACGGCGCACGTTTTTTTGGGGACGGAAGAATGCTGGGAGGGCAATACCTGTAAGCGAGGGTATAAGTTTCAACACTGTTTACCACCATCGTTTCTGGAAGATAGTTCCGAGCTAAAAATAGTTGGTTTTCGTTCTCTTGAAGATTCCTCCAGTTCAATGGGGACGTACTTGGAAACAATAAGTCATTCTGTCGAAACAGAGACCCGACGACGAGAAAACAGTCGCAAGCACAGTAATTAAGGAAAGAAGATACGTTGGTTGATTTAATGGGCGAGTGAGCGTCGGAGCTAAGCTTTTCTGGATTGAGGTAGAATGACTGCCTCAAATGATTCGTGATGATTTCATCAGAAAGTCGCCTGATCAGTAAGAGAGCCTTTCTCTAAAAAAGACTTACTCTAAATATCCGCTCGCAGCCTCGCATCGAAAGTGAAACGATGAGCGAATTTATGGTCATCTGCTCCATCTATGGGTTTCTTCTGGTGATGGAGTTGATGTTGCTTCCCAAAGGGTGGAAGGTCGCCGTTTTGCCAGCGTCACTCGCGTTACTGCTATTGTTCGATAAAGGCTATATGTCCGATGTCTTTGCCTCAATCGCCATGATTTACGCCACTATTTACATGTTGGTGCTTTTGCTGATGTTTGGAATAGTGTGGCTCTTCCAGCCCAGCCAAGGCGAGACGGGCGAGTGATCTTTTCACACCGTCACTGTACCATTTGCTTGAGCATCTGTAAGTCGGCGCGGGCGGCTTCTGCATCGGGCCGAATCTCCACAGCACGTTCCATATGATGGGTGGCTTCTTGATATCGCTGTTGTTGGAAATAGAGCTTGCTGAGCATTGTGTGAGAATCAAAGCGATCTGGTTCGATTGCTAATGCTTGTGAGAATAGCTCCTCTGCCGCTGCAAGTTCTCCCAGTTCCATTTTGACGACCCCCAAGTTGTGTATTCCCATGGCAAACCGGGAGTCAACCGAGACCGATTGCTGAAAATATTTGGCAGCGAGTTCCAAATTGCCAAGCTGAAAATATTGATTCCCCAGGTTGTTGAGAGCCGTCACGTGATTGGGATTGAGTTTGACCGTTGTTTCAAAGTGAGAGATGGCTTCCTGTGAGTTTCCGCGGCGTAGTTCTGCATTGCCAGCAAGGATGTGGGCTTCAAAATCATCGGGAAGTTGAGAGACCGCATCCAGTGCCAATCGATCAGCGTCATCAAACTTACCAGCCCATGTGAGAACTTTCGAGAGATTACGAAGAGCGAGGGCATGATCACGATGATTGAATGTGTTCTCGATTCGTGCGATTTCGGCTTGTCTGGTCTTTTCATTTCAGGAAGTGCCAGGTTGCACAAGATTCTGCTCAATCAATTGATCCAGCAAAATTTCTGCGAGTCGTCGGTGGCTGTCAATTGTGGGGTGAACATGATCCAGGAATTGGTCAGCGCCCGGTATATTGTGTTCGGCTTGTGAGTCAAGAATCGTGGCAAACGGAATGAGGGGGACTTGTTGCTGATGAGCAACTTGCTTCACGGATGTTTGAATTTCAGTCAAAGCACGTAATGGGAAAACATCTTCATCTTTCGCTCGTACAAATGATTTCCGTGCCTCTGCAAATTGGTCGAGTTTCCAGAGTGCTTGACCATGTTCAAAATGAAGGCTGGCGACTCGGTCATCAATTTCGATTGCCTGATCAAAAGCCGTCAATGCTTTCTCCCACTGTTGTTCGGTCATCGCTTGTTGACCTAGAGCGACGAACTGGTCCCAGCGTTTGAGTTCATCAATTGACAAGTTCTCTTGATGCTGACTCTTGAAAGGACGACAGTCTCTCAAGTTGGATGCCGGTTCGACAAGAATGACGTTGGCCCCTGAGTGTTGTGCCATGTTGACAATGCGGATGAGTGTATACTCAAAGTGAGTCAGAACCTGGGAACGCAATTCTTGATCACGTTGATAAGTTTCGGGGCCCAATGTGCGGTCAAGAATGGCGTTCACATCTGTGGAAAGTGTTTTTTGATCAGAACTTTCGGCTTGAGTCGATGATTCGGAAACAGGCGGGTTCAAGAGACGCTGAGCGCTCGAATAGATTCGAGTTCGGCTCAGCAGCGAGTTCATGTTGCGAATAGACTCTGGAATCTCCAGAAGATCACGATAGGTATGACGTTCGAGAAACTCGTTGTGCCCGGTGTAAACAATGAATAAATCGGGTTCGTATTGGACAAGCTCTCCCATCAATTGAGCCACACGATAGCTGGCATAGCTGACGCCTCCAGCGTTGATGACCTCATAGTTGCGAGTGGGGTCGGCTGCGTTCAAAAAGTCTCTTAACCAGCGTGAATATGAAGTCTTGTCATCGTAGGGTCTCCCCATGGTTGTAGAGCCACCCAAACAGAAAATTCGGTAGGTGTTTTTTGCTTTGTTTTTCGGAAATGATTGTTTGTTAAACCATTTCAGTTTGGGTTTTGAAGTCTGATAGACAACGGTCCCCCCTTCTGTTGTGACTTCTTCGAAAAGTGGGCTGTAAGAGGCAAAGCCGACGAAAGGATCTTCGTAAAATAAGGGACGCACGCCAAAGGCGGTGAGCAATCCCTCGACGACGATCAAAAACAGAACCGTAGCCAGAAAAGAAAAAAACAATTATTTGGCAAGTGTTCTTCGTCGTGAATTGGCAGTGTTCGAGTGATTCGTCTTGCCATGATTCGACAATGTTGACTCAGAGCGAGAGGCATCGGGTGAGTTCTGGTTTGGCTGCTCCTCTGAATTCATGGAGTTGTGCCAATGGGAGTGGTGTCGTGGAGACCGTTCACTGTTATTGGTCTCAGTTTTGGAGAATGTCAATAAAATCGTTACGGTGGACCGTGCAGACGAATTGTTTCACTTATTCGTGACTTTCTCGCGTCTGGTATTTGCGAACTTTACCTTCCGGGCCGATTTGGACAGTGTAAGAATCACCATCCGGTGCGACGCTCGCTTTCACCCAGACACCCTTGCATTCCTGAGTGACGGCATCATTCGCGATGAACTCGGCGGGCGTTTGTTGGTCGGCGTCGAGCTTGATGTTGCGATGCAGTTGATAGAGGTTTTTCAAAGACTTCACTTCGCGCAGTGTCTTTTGTGTGTTTTCGTGACCACCCTTTGTCGGGCCGTTGCACATGACCGCGACCACAGGATCGATCGCCAACACCAATGCCGGGTTATTACTGCTCGGTAAGCCGTGGTGAGTCACCATGAACATGTCTACTTTGCCAAGTGGATTGTTGGGGGTGACAAGCTTCCCCTCGATGTTCCAAGTCAGATCACCACAGCACAAGAATTTGAAGTCTCCAAATGAGACCAAGAAACTGACGCTGGCGGCGTTGTCGGATTTATCGGTATCGGCTGGCTCGTGTCGGTCGGCATAAGGATTCGGCTTGCCGGTGTTGGGAATCACTTCTCGACTGGCGGTGGCGATTTTGATGTTGAGAGGTGCTGATTTTGAGTTGAATTTGAGAACATCTCCTGCCGTCAGTTTCTTTGATTCATTCTGAGACGCGCGCCGATAGTCGGCGATCCGTTCCAGAAATTTCTTGTCTTCTTGCAAATCTTCGGGAATGCCGCGATCCCAGAAGTTCTTGATTTTGATCTCAGCCGCCAACGCTGCGTGATTGCAGTA
>Ga0181597_10000455_pt1 | contig 45339 bp, 28 predicted proteins | sample 041ome_5_FD_148647 | JGI IMG/M metagenome (GOLD analysis project Ga0181597, IMG submission 148647) | Coastal salt marsh microbial communities from the Groves Creek Marsh, Skidaway Island, Georgia - 041403US metaG (spades assembly) | ecosystem: Environmental > Aquatic > Marine > Intertidal zone... | reverse complement strand
GAAAAATCTATCATGAGGGAAACCAGATACTGGGAAACCGTCATGAAGGGGGGCCGAGTGTTCTGCAAACATCAGGCTTATCGGCCCCCTCACCGATGTTCGTCGAATAGTGTGTGTCAACCAATCTTGACGTTCATTGCCACGGCGACTCGCGTACACAGTTCCATTGTTGCTTCAAAAGTCTCTGGATCGAGTGATTGCGCACCATCACTGAGTGCTTCTGAAGGTTGAGGATGCACCTCCACAATTAAACCATCAGCGCCCGCCGCGATTGCCGCAGCACACATTGACGGCACGAGCGACGCCTTGCCTGTCCCATGACTGGGGTCGATCACCACAGGTAAATGTGTCCGTTCGTGTAAGAACGGAACCGACGCGAGAGGCAATGTGAATCGTGTATGCGATTCGAACGTGCGAACTCCCCGTTCACACAAAGCCACTCTTTGATTGCCGGCATCCAGAATGTATTCGGCAGCCAACAGGAACTCATCCATCGTGGCCGACATTCCACGCTTCAGAAGGATCACCTTGTCTGTCTCGCCGACAGCCTGCAAGAGTTGATAATTCTGCATATTCCGTGCACCGATTTGCAGAACATCGGCGTAATTGGCCACTAACGCCACATCTGAGGGAGTCATCACTTCTGTCACGACTGCCAACCCGGTCTCCTCGCGTGCCGCAGCCAACAGCTTCAACCCCTCTTCCTTCATCCCTTGGAATGCATAGGGACTGGTTCTCGGTTTGAAAGCTCCCCCTCGAAGCCCGGTCGCTCCTGCCGCCTTGACTCTTCGGGCAGACTCCATGATTTGCTCTTCGGACTCCACCGAGCAAGGCCCGGCAATCACGCCAACATGCCCGCCGCCCAACGTCAACTGATGAGTTTTTAAAACAGTGGATTCGGGTTTGGCTTCTCGGCTGGCCACTTTGTAAGGAGCCAGAATCGGGACCACTTTTTCAACTCCCGGTAGGCTCGAGAGAGTCTCCTGGTGACCATTCCGTTCATCACCAATGGCCGCAACCACAGTCCGTTCGTCACCCACAATCACATTCGAGCGTAAGCCGAGTGAGTCAACTTTCTTGACGACGACCGAGACCATTTCTTGGGTGGCCTCTTTTTTGAGTACAACAATCATAGTTCTTACCAATCTGAGGGCATAAAAAAACCCCTGAAACCAGAAGTGGCTTCAGGGGAGGGAAATCTCATATCTGTCCTGAAACCATTAGGTCATAAAGTACCAACCAAAATAGAATGTCCCCGTAAAACCATTAGCTGGCCGAGAGAGGTTTCTGTTGTGGATGTTCAAACTCATGATAATTAACGCATCTGGTTTCAAGTGAGTGATTGCATTATGGCAAATTCGGATTCGCCGTCAATGCACTAAAAATCACTCTGACTCCAATGAACAACCTCGGGTTCGCTCAACTCTCGAATTTTGATGGATTCCACGGCTCCCGTCGTCTGAAACGTCGAGAGACCCAGGGGACATGAAAGTTCCACATCGGGACGAATCGAAATCTGAGTCCCCTCGATCTCTTCATCGATAATTCGCTCACCATCGATCCAAGCCAGAATCCGTTTATCGAGAACCATCAATCGGATTTTGTAAAATTCCCCCTGATTGAACAAACGAAACGAAGTCGTGTTGTTCTCTGAAGCATCCATAGTATCCAGACTCGAAAGCCCGCAGACTCCGCCTCCCCAACCACCAAGAATCAAACTGCAATATGATTCTTTCACAGGGAATGTCAAACCGCTGAAGAAATCCGTCCCATCCATGCGAGCCGCTTTCAGCACAATTTCATAATTCGTTTTCGGCAACACGGTTTTTCCGGTGTAAGTCACACCGGTCAGATAAGCCCCCAACTCCATCACGATACGGCCATCTTTGAGGGAGACTTCACCCTCTCCCCCATACTTTGTGGACTCCCAATTCTTCAAGGATTTTTGATCGAACAAATCAATCCATTTTGCTTCTTGGAATGGTGCAGGATGCTCGGCTTTCAACGCGGAAAACTTGTCAGCACCAACGAGTGCAACCGTTTCGGTTTCATGACAATCATCCGCAGCGGCAGACGTTTCGCTTGTCGGGATCAAGAGAATTCCCGCAACCAAAATCGAGACAACGGCCAGCAAACTCGCGAAAAGTCCCCTGGAGTCAGAGTTTGAGGAGTGCCGAGCTTCGGAGGAAACAGTCATTGATGGTCATTTCAAATATGAGATTGATTGTTCAAAAAACATAACTTCTTTTACTCATGTTACAATTCGTACAACTTGAGATGTATCAGAAAATCACCAAAAATGAATCTCAGCAAGAGGTCTTTGGCGAGCCTGATCCATCCATCACGACTCCTCAAAACCTCACAGTCTCGTAATCGAACCCGTAAATTGACTGAAAAAACAGGAAAACAGCAGGCATCGGGGATTCCCTGACATATCATCGTATTGATTGCGTGTACACAGGATAAGCGTTACCCCTGATTAACACCGAGATTTTTGATGAGAGACTGGTTAATATAAACTCAGAGTATTCGGACGCAGAGTTCCCCTCTCAACACGACCGGTTCCGAATCCTTAATGCCTTGAAATCCAAAACGTCTCTTTCAGACGACAACGCATGAACCCGATCGCACCCTACACTTTATTAGCCGCTCATAACGGTTACCTGGTCGCATTGATGCTCATCTGTTTGATGCAGTATCTGTTGCACGCGGACCGCATGGAACGACTGCGCAAAAAGATGGCGGGGGACGCACGCAAACTGATGGGTTTGCAAAACGAAGTCTCTTCGCTCCAAAAAGACCGTGCGCAGATTCGATTTGAACATCAGATTTTTGAAGAGTTCATCGCCCAATCCAACTTCGACGAAGCGATGAAGTTGTTGCTTAAGCGATTCATCCCCCGACCCGAACGAGGATTCGGGGCCTGGCTGGAAAAACGAGATGATGTTTTCATCTGGTCGCACTTTCGTGGCCTCTCTTCGCAGGAATTACTTTCCATTCCCCTCTCCAAAGATTGGTTCCGTGAATTTGACCATCGTGAGTTCCAGATTCTTGACGAAACAGATGTCAAACACTCGTTCCTCTTTAATTACATACCGTCGTCAGACCGACGACGGCTGAAACAGTTGTATATTTTTCCGGTACGTCACAATCAAGAAATTACCGGCTTATTGATCACAACATCGCTCTATCCTGCCGGGATGGCATTGGAACGACGTCTCTCGCTCGCCTTGAGAATACTCAACGGACTGGAGGGACACTTCCATCACTCACAAGAACTTCGCATCCAGCAGAATCAACTCAAAACAACAAGAGAAGTTCTCGAACTCAGAGACATCTCCGACCGCAACGACAACTCCGTCCGAGACCTGGTCGATGAATATCTGACCTGCTTGACCCGACAACTTGGAATGGATCGCGCCTTCGTCGCCTTTTCGAGAGAAGCAGAATATCGAGAAGTCCGTAGCATTCAACGAGTTGGCATCACGCCGAACGATCAACAGCGTGATTTTTGGGACACCGACGAGAAACACTTGATCAAAATCGCCGCTCACGTCGGACGAAACATGGTGCTGGATCCTCCCGAACTCGAGATTTATGGATTAGCCGAACCACTCAGACATGTCATCATCATTTCACTTCGTCCTCGCGAAGGAACGTACGGCATGATGTGCTTGATGCGTCACAAATCGGAACCTTTTTCCGAAGAGGAGCGTCGTCATGCAGAACGGGCGGGAGAATATCTGAGCGAAATATTACGTCGCACACTCGACCAGGCAACGATGGAAATGCTGGCGACTTGCGATTCCTTGACCGGCCTCCTCAACCGTCGTGTCTTTGAAGAAAAGCTGGACATAGAATTAACCAAGGCCCAGGCCCGATCAAAACCGTGTTCGTTGATGATGATCGATCTCGACCTTTTCAAATCCATCAATGATACATTTGGGCATCAGATGGGTGACGAGGTGTTACGTCGCGTTGCCGACGTTCTCCGCAGAACACTCGAAAAGGATGATGCTGTCCATAAAGTTTTGGTGGCCAGATATGGAGGAGAAGAAATGGCCGCCATTCTTCCCCGAATGGGAACACAAGAAGCGGGACGAGTCGCAGAAAGCCTGCGTCGAGAGATCGAATCTTTGGACCTGGAGTTTCGCGGCATTTCGTGCCCGGTGACATCAAGTATTGGTGTCGCCACTTATCCCGACCAAGCCAACCACGCTGAAGATTTGATCGCACACTCAGACAAAGCACTTTACCGGGCCAAGGCCAGCGGACGGAATCAAGTCTGTCTGTTTTCGCCCGGCCAAGATATATTGCTCGAAAACTGAGAGACAGATCGCGACATCCTCAAGACATCCGTCCAACCGATCAGGAGACGATACTATTGAGTTCGGAGGAATCCTGATGGGCATGCTGGAGAGCCAAATGGATTTCTTTGCGAAGATCGCGAAGCGTGATCGGAGAAAGTAAGACTCGACTACTCGACGTTTTCTTCAACTGCGACTTCAAATCGTTCAGTTGATTCGAGAGAACAGCCACAACTGCTAATGGATTCTGTTTGGAGTAGTCTGACGCGACGCTGAAAGCATTCACAATTTCTTCGCCGATTGACTCTCCAAAGAACACGATGCAATCGGGAACATTGCTCGATTGAAGACGATTCAACGCACGGGAGGTATCTCCGACCATCAACGGTCGAAATCCACGTTTGGAAAGATACTCACGCAGAACATTTTGATGCTTGATGCGATGTTCGACACACAAAACCGTCGGTAATTTTTCTTCTGCTTCAGTCGGCGAAAGGCTCGACGCCGTCGAACCCGAACTCTGTTCAAACGAGGTCTCCGAGAGAGGAGCGGCTTGTTCCGCTTCCTCCAACTGAGGAATCACTTGATGGAGAGCACGAATTAATTCGTCCGCAGACTGATAACGTCCCTCCGGCTCAAAGCTGAGTAAACGATTGATGACCCCATGCACGGCTGCGGGGACATGCGGTGTAATTTGTTCAATCGGCCGAATGTTGCGATAGCGGTTGACCTGCTTCCGCTCCATGATGTCGTTGGTTCTGGTATAGGGTGGCTGTCCCGAAAGCAATTCGTACAGCATCACTCCCAAGAAGAACAAATCGCTGCGAGGATCGTTTTGAGGCGCGCTGTTTGCTTTCTCGAGGGTCGCATACTCAACTGCTCGCTGATGATGACTTTCATCGTCGGAACCTGCCAAGCCAAAATCCACCAACTTGGGAACACCTTTGCTACTCATCAACACATTGGTCAGTTTGAGATCGCGATGCGTGAATCCCATCGCCAACGCAGCCTTCAAGCCCTCGGCAATTCCTAAAGTATACTGCATGGTTTCAACGGCAGAAAGCTGCTGACGAATCTGAATGAAATCGCGAAGATTTCCCCCCTCAACAAACTCCATGACGAGATAATGAATGTCGCCACCGGGGCAAGACTTGGTGCCATGATCGAAGATGGGAACAATGTTCTCATGCATCAATGTCATGCCAAGCTGCGCTTCGCGGTGGAAGTCTTCGATGTGTTTGCGTTCTTGAGCCCAGCGTGATCTTAGAACTTTGACCCCTACCATGTGGCCATCTTCTAAAGATCCTGCGCGAAAGACGCGAGCAAAACTCCCCGACGCATTTTGGTACATCAGCTTGAAATTGCCGAGGACCAGCTCATCCCATTCATTTTTTTTGATGCGACTTGCCTGCCAGGTGGTCAGCAAGTTACGGGATTCGAGATTTTTCAGCAACTCGTCGGCACTGGTGGAAGAGCCACCCAACTGTCGAATTGACTGATCCAACTCCTGTTGTTGTATCAAGCGTTCCAGAACAAGCCGCTCACCAACTTTTGTAAACTCATTAGGGGCCATTAAAATACTCCACCGTCAACACCAAAATGAGTGCCGACCGTACCTGAATAGCAATTGTGAGTCCATAAATAATGGACCGTAAAAAAGACGTTAATACTCGAAATTTTAGTCGGCGTCTTGGGAATATGTCGGAGAAAAGGCCCATTTGTTCTCCGAATATCCCTACAGAGCAGCCAACCACCTTATTGTTTCTCCAACCCAGAGAATCTTCAATGGGAGAGCTCCCCATAACAGATTTCACCCTGAGCAATTGTACTCATCAATTCGATTGTAACGCCCGATTCACCCGTTGCCAAGCAGATTAAATCGGCCGTTTTGCCTGCTTCGAGAGTGATTTCTTCATCCGTAAACAATCGTGCGACCTGATTTCCTGCCATGTCACAGGCAGCTTGCAATCCAATTTCTGAAAGTTGAGACGCCCATTTCACACAATCCAAAGTGTTTGCCCCTGACCCTGCCAAGTACTGACGTTGCCCCGCCACGACCACACGACCATCTTCCAAGACTTCCACATCCAACCCCGGTTCTCGGTACAAACCGGGAGGACATCCTGCCAGACCGGAGGCATCGCAGGTGATGATGCAATTTGCTGTTCCCTTCACTCGAACCATACACTTCACAACAGAGGCGGGCAGATGGTGACCGTCGGTGATCAAGCCAGCAACAAGACGGTCGTCTGCCAGTTGTTCCCAAATGTAATTCGGATGACGACGAATCATTCCATGAGCGCCATTCCCCAAATGGGTACTCATTGTGGCTCCCGCATCAACCGCACGCGCAATATCATCCGGGTCGGCGGCTGTGTGACCAATCGAAATGACAATCCCGGCAGCAACCGCTTTAAGAATGAAGCCGATGGCACCTTCCGTCTCAGGAGCGATGGTCACTAAACAAATACGTCCTCCACTTGCCTCCTGCCATCTCTGAAACTCGTCCCAGTTTGCAGGGCGGATATGTTCTTTGGGATGAGCGCCGCGCGGTCCGTCTTCACCAGAGAGATACGGGCCTTCCAGATGACAGCCCGCAACGAGCCGATTGGCCCACGGTTCTTGTTCGCAGGCTTTATGAATTTGCTGAAAACCATGAGTCAGGTTTTCGTCCGAGTTCGTGATCAATGTCGGAAACATCCGCGTCACTCCGAACGAATGATGCGGCTTCAATGCCGTCAGAACATCTTCGACCGACAAATCTGGTTGACCGAACCAGATGCCTCCATGCCCGTTGATCTGTAAATCATAAAACGCCGGTGCCACAATCGGCAACGCATCAGGGTCAGCAACCTCCTTCAGAGGAGTCACAGACTCAATTTTATGACCACGAATTTTGACTCGAACGGGCAGCAGGTTATCGTATCGTCTGGCAAGAAATTCCATCATGGATCCTGATTGTGAAAATATGCTCAAACACCAGCATACTCACAGATCAGTCTGCCTCAACCACATGCCATAAAAAAACACTTCGCGAATTACTGCGAAGTGTTTGAGTGAGATCAAGACACATCATCATTTACTGTCGAGAATGAACGTCAATGGCAGAGGCTTTCACGAGTGGTCGAGCCATCTCACGGGATTTGACAGAGACGGCAACTTCGGCAGGAGAGGCCGCAGCGGCTTTTAATTCCAACTCGATAATCTCGGTCTCGCCGGGAGGCAAGGCGTTGAGAGTTTCAAAGACAACTTCTCGACCTTCCACTCGGAACCGGGTCTCGCCGCCCACTGTCAGCAATTCCATTGTGGGAGGAATTTTGGCACGCACTTCAACAGTTTGAGCCGATGCGTTTCCGCGATTGGTGGCTTCAATACGCAATTTGACGGTATCACCAATTAAGATCGGCTGATCGAGCTGCGTCATTTCCAATCCAATCGAGGCGTAGGAACGAACCTCTGTATGAGACACCATTTGAATTTCATCACCTTGATTTTCGAGCACTCGGACCAGACTTTCTCCATGTCCTGCTTGCGTCGGAATCATGCGAGATTGCAATTGAACCTGTTGTCCTGGTGTAATTTCACTGATACGCCAATGAATTTCCCGACTGGAGGCGTGATACTGCCCACCTTGATCAGCCTCACCGAATTGCATTCCTGCCGGCAATTTCTCGACAACGATGGCATCTTTGACCACTTCGTTGGAGGTATTGGCAACAATGTTCTGATAGATGGCAGGACGGCCGATAAATCGTTCGCGAGGACCACGACGTGTCACAACAAGTCGGTTACCGGCTGCGTTGAGAATCGATCTTTGTTTCAGACTGAGGCCACCTTCTGCAGTCACTACGGCTTCATTCGCGTGTCGCCCAGGCTTCATCACCTTCAATTGCAACGTCTCTGATAATTTCTGACCGGGGCCTAAATCTCCCAAAGGATTCTCTAAGTCATGACCGGCAGGATGATGCAGCCCCTGAGGGATAATATCACGAAGAACAATACCCGTGACCGTATTGGTGCCATGATTTTCAATCGTGAACGTGCAATCCACAATTTCGCCGACTTTAGCATCTGCAGGAAGCTTCACGTCAAATGTGACTTGCGGATGTTCGATCACCGTTTCTGATCCGACTTCGGCGACAAAGTTGACAGTCGCCACACTCCCCAATGGTCCTGGTTCGATGGGCACAATTCGCACGGCAATCTTTTGTTCTTGCCCGGCTTCGATTCGCCCCAGAGACCAGACTAACCGTCGACCCACTAATTCCGCTTGTGGAATTGTTCCTGTGAGATTTGATCCTCTGGGAATCTGGTCCTGAACAGTCACTTCGTTGGCAGCAACATCGCCGACATTCTTGACGATAATGGTGTAGACAAAAGGCTTGTTGAGTAGTGCTTTGGGTGGAGCCTGTTTAACAATTTCCAAGTGGGGAAGTTTCACCTCGTGGGGAGTATCAGGCTGGAGAATTCCATCTCCCTGCAACTCTGTTAATGAAGGAATTTCTCCCTTAAGTTCTTCGCTTCCGGGAGAGCGTGCTTCTTCGTTTCCTTCCGGCAACATTGCGGGAGGTTCATCAAAACTCGGCAAAGTTTCTGGCGGTGACTCAGGGACTTCTTCCCGAGGAACCGGTTTGAGTTCAATCTCCCTGGCATTGTTCTTCAGTTTTTCTTCAAGCATCGGGAAATCATCAATCGGTGGAAGCGTCTCTGTTTTTGGTGTTTTGACGTTTGGCGATTCATCAAAGGCAGGAAACGCATCGAGTTCGGGAGCTGGCTGTGGTTTGGCCTCCACTTTCGGTGCGGGAGTTTCCAGAAAATCCAATTCGGGAAAAGCATCCAAAGGTTTTACTTCAGGTACCGGCTTAGTCCGAGTGGGTTTGACTTCATCGATTGCAGGAAAATCGGTCCCAAACGGATCTTCTTCCAATTTCACCTTCGGAGGCGATGTGAGTGTCGATTTTGGCTCAGGCTCACCCGGAAAAGACGGAAACTCTTCGAGTGGTTCCTTCGGTGGAGCGGGAACGTCCTCACCGAACGGATCGTTTGTTGGCGGGAGAGCTTCGTTACTCTTCGTTGGAGTTGCTGCGGGCTTGGCAGGTGTGTCCAAAGCCGGAAAGTCACCAAACGGATCATTATCGGTCTTTGGGACGGGAGTCACTGGGGTTTTGAGAGGCGACTTATCATCACCAGGAAACTCAGGAAACGGATCGTCTTTGATTGTTGGTTTGGGAGAGGTCTTGGTAGCTGGTTGCATCTTCTCCGTTAAGGTTGATGGCTCCGCTTCAAACGGAGCAAACGGATCATCGGCAGAGAACGGAGCGGGGTCAGCCTTCTCATTGAGTTCTTTTTTTACAGCAGGTTTTTCGTTCTTATCTGATAACCCGGGAAACGCATCAGTCTCGACGACAGGCTTGGTCGGAGTCTCTTTTTTGGGTGTGACGGTTTCTCCAAACGGATCGAACTCTGTGAGTGGGTCCGATTTTTCTGTCGGCTTCGGTGTCTCTTTTACAGTCTCGCCGAAAGGATCGTCGGCAGAAAACGGGTCTGAGTCTGTCTTTGTTTCGAGTTGAGGCGGCGTGTCAAGTTTTTCAGGCTTCGCATCTTCTGTGAAAGGATCATCGTTGGCGACTAAAAGAATTGTGCCAGGTTGACCGGAAGAAACATCGGCGGTTTTCATAATTGCCGGTGAGGCGGATACCGTAGTGGGATCACGAAAATCGATGCTGGCTGGTTCCGATTTGGACAGAACAGGAAACTCATCGCCAGACACGACAGTCGTAGAGGGGGCTTCCGCAGTTCTGGAAAACATCTCTTCCGAAGTGTCGCTCGCTGGAACCGGCTCCCATTGGTCTGCCGTCGCAGCAATCGTTCCGGTGAATGACAAATCAGGCTTGGCCGCAAAGACCGATTGATCGAGAGATCCTTCAGGCCCCAACACGAGAGCCTCCGAATTCTCGTCAACAGATTGCGTGAGCGATTGAGGCTCGGTGAGCTTCCCTTGTGCCAAATAGAGCACATAAAAGCCGGCAGACATCACACCGACAAGAGAAACGATACGAAATAATGCACCCATGGGAGTCCCTTCCCAATTTTCTGATAAGTCATCCATTCTCTTCACAGAAACCGAAATCGAGTTTCTGGTCTCTATGAAGTGCGGGAAAACTATCAAAATTACAAAGCTGCGGGAACCCCGAACAATCGCGATTTTTGCAGAGACGACGGAGAGTGTGATCCGCACTTGACCTATTCCGTCAATTCTGCCAAAACTCCAATCCTCCACGTTGCCGATTCCAGGCAACAACAGCCTCACATCTGGCCGTTTCGGCTAAAAAATCACTTCCGAATACAATCAGGACGATGCTATGACTGCTGTCCGCTGTCTAACACTCGGGCTTTTGACCACCCTGGCATTCACAGGTTGCGCGCAATTTCAATTGTCGGAATGGATGCCTGAAACGGAATATAACCCCTTAGTCTACTCTCGGGAAACATTCCAGGAAGACCCTTACGAGTCAGAAAAGATTTCGCTCCAGCGTTTCATGAATGCCATGGACCTGAAACAACTGGACGCCGTCCGTTTGACATCAACACCACGTTTCAAACAATACGCACTCAGCCATCCAGACTCTTATAGCGACCTGGAACTGTTAAATCTTCCGACTGGAGAGGTCGAAGTTCTCGAAATCGATCAAGTTTCAGAAGTGGAAAAACGAGTCAAAGCCGCGATTGGAGAAAACAAACAAAAGTTGACATTCGTCATCGGGTTTGATGCCGATCAAAACGAATGGCTGGTTGACGACATCTTTATGAAACAGAAAAAAGACGGAGTCATCGCAGTGCGTTCGGTCTCAGAGCAGATGCAACTTCTGGTCACCGTCCGGGAATTCATGGAATCGGCTCAAAATGAAGATCGCGACCAATTACTCTCACAAACTTCGATGGAGTTCCGGGAGCTGCTCACTGACATACCGATGCAATCATTCGAGAAAATGCGAATGAAAATTGCCGGTGAGAAACCCATGAAATCTCTTCAACCACAAGCGCAAATGGACGAAACGAAAGCCATTGTCAAAATCCATCGTCTAAGTGGCCAGATATTGATGACACTGGTGATGGAAGAAAACACCTGGAAAGTTGACGACGTGGCAATCGAGTCGCGTGAAGACCAATATCACATTTCGTCATTGCGTCGAACTTCCGCAGTGATGAAAGCGGCAGTCGACTTTGTCAAAGCCTATCAAGCTCAAGATCGCGAAGCCTTGGCAGCCGTTTCAGACAACAGATTCTTTAAGTACGTCCTGCAAGATGCCGACCTGACTTCCTTCCCACTGCCTGTCAAAGAGATGCTCGATCAAGACTATCGAATCAAGGCTTCGGGAAATATCGCCACAATTGTGATCCCTGTTGGGCACGATGTGGTGACCATCGACCTGGACCAGGGAGACTCGTTTGACACCGAGGATCGAACCACGATCCGTCACTACAAAGTGACGGAAGTCACTCACTTCGACGCCGCCAACCAACAGCAACGCCGATTATCATCGGTCTTTACCTCTCAAGCCACATTAAAAGCATTCATGACGGCATTGCAAAGTCGCGACCTCGACATTCTGTCGCGGCTCTCGACACCCGATTTCAACACACTCGCCTGGAATCGACTCGATAAGAACACCGTAATGACGGTCCCCATTGAAGGTGTGGGAACAGGTGAACCGAAATTGATCTGGTCAAACTACCAAGGTGATCTCACCGAGTTCCGCATCATGCAGGGTGAGTATGTTGTCACATATCAAGTTCGTGACTGGAATGGCGAACAACTTGTTGACGATGTTCTGGTCAGCCTGCCTGACCGTCCACAATCCTTGAAAAACACCCTCGCACTCACCATCCCGCTACATCAATTCAACACAGGCATAGCGACCGATGATCTCGTCAAAGTCCAACGATCGGTCAGTGGAGACTTCAACCGACTTGTCTGGAAACATCTGGCATCCATCCCGCCAATCACAAAAAATACTCTGGGATACTACCAGCAAACACTCGGTAAAGTTCAGATACGCGGTAAAGAAGCCGAGCTTCATCTCGGCAATCAACATCGGGGCGCTCAGATCAAAATGATCAAGGAACACGAACAATGGCTGATTGACGACATTGTTCTACAATCCCCCGAAACACAGCTGCAAACAGCAGAATTGAAACAGATGATGCGAATGCAGGTTGCTGGCGGGACTCTGTATGAAGAGCCACTCCCCCAGCGTCAACCGCTGTTTGTTGACCAAAACACCGGAATCAATCAGGGAATTCAACAAATCGCGTACGAAACACCGGCACAAACCCCATCAAGCTCACCGATGCGTCCGTCGCCCTATCACTCAAACCCACCAGCAGAGTTGCCTCTCGATCAGTTACCCAAATTGGAAGTGCCGACATCAACCCAGCCTGGTTACTCCACACAGCCCGGACACTCAATCGAGCCTCAAAGCTCGACGCCCCCAGCGCAACCGATCAAAGCTTATGGCAAACTCCCCCACGAACGCTCGAAACGAATTAGTCCGTTGGCTCCTCTCTGGAAACAATAAGTCTACTTGAGCTCTTCGATCCGTTTTTGAATATCGACATTAACGCTTTGATATCGCTGTATCAGATTTGAACGAGCAAACGTACGACTTCGCTCGTACTCGAGGTCTTCATAACCGATGGCGTTCGTAAAGATTCTGGTGAGGAAGTCCATTCCTTGCAAAGATGGCTGAAATCGCTCTTCATCATAGAAGCTATGATGAACCATGCGCGGGTGAATAATCCCCCACCGATCTCGCAATTTGTTGGCAGAAAATGCGCTCGTAAAGAAATCGCGTTCTTCCGACCACTGCAACGTGGCAATGTGGTTATTCAAACCGTCTTTGATCATTTCGATCGCTTTGCCGCCGAGTTGAGCGGCATAGAATCGATCAAAGCGAATCGGATGGCCCCCTCGTTGAGTATGTCCGACACGCCGTGTGAAGATCGCATCGGATGCCGAGTTGTGACGCTTGCGTGAACTGAAAAAGTCGTCCCCGAACTCCCTGATCAGGATTTGTCGCAGAGCTTCTGCAGTTTCTCCATAGATCGGGTTTCCGGCAGGATCAAACTGTTTCAAACTGCAACCAAGTTCTTCGCCATCTTCGTTCAGCAACCCTTCCCCCACGGCAATCACGACATGTTTTTGCAGGTCATAGATTTCACGAATCCGCTCTTTCAATCGTTCCAGATTCAGGGGGACTTCGGGAATGAGAATGATATCGGGTTGACCATAAGCGGAACCGAGAGAAATGTAGCCAGATTGTCTCCCCATGACTTCGACGATTCCGATTCGACGATGACTTTCAGCCGTCGTGCGGATTCGTTCAAGACCTTGTGTCACGACATAGACGGATGTGGCATAGCCGGGAGTGGCATAGTTAATAATCTCGGGCAGCTCAAACGACTTGCGACTTTCGCGTCGAGTGTAATCGGGATCGGAATCGTCTCCATTCTCATTTTGAAACCAGTCGTTCGGTTCGTCGAGATAGTTGAGACCCAGGTCGTTATCGATCGTTTTAGGAGCCAGAACGCAGGGAAAAAACTCGGACAACGGCTGCATTCCATTGATCGTTCCATCACCACCGATACAGATCAGACCATCCAGCCCCAGTTTCTCTAATCGCCCCGAGACCGCCTTTAATAATTCGGTCTCGTTGGGATCGATGTAGGTCCGAGAAGCTCCCAGAAGAGTTCCCCCACGCATCGGATCCAGTTCAGGAATCGGCTGAAACAGTGGGTTGAGTCTCACATGAGGCAAGTCTTCACGAAGAACTCCCTCGAACCCTTTCATAATCCCGATCATCTCAATTTCGAGTTGAGACGCGCGCTCCACCGCTCCGTAGATTGTGGCGTTTAATGCGGGTGTGTCTCCACCGGCGGTTAAAATTCCAACTCGCATGGTCATCGCTTTCAATTCTCCTCGCCAGACAGGCCGAACACATTCAAGTCTATGACGGGTGCTTCGGGAATTAGCCAGAAGCGTGGGGTTGAGCAAATTCACAATCTTCAATATACAAAACAGATAATCTTTCGCAGCCGTCCCACGCCAAGAAACTTCAAATTGACAATAGAAGCTAAAATTGGCCGTCGGATTACATACAATCACATCAAATCATGTAAGGAGAGCGACTCATGAAACTCTCAATCGCCTGCTTTTTCGCCGCAATCTTCGGCAGCCTGTTCACACTTTGGATGACCGGTCCTGATCGATTACCAATCGCATCCGCACAACAACCGGGCCCCGAGTTGCCAAGGTTAGATCTTCCCGCCACACCACGCCGCATCCCGGCGGCACTCGACCGCGATCATCTTTCCGAAGAGGAAGCGATCAACGTCGCCATCTACGAAACCTGCAACAAGTCGGTCGTGCACATCACCAGTCGTGGAGTGGAAGTCGATAATTTCTTTTTTGCCGAAGTGCGAGAAGGGGATGGTTCAGGAGCGGTTCTCGATAGCAGCGGTCACATCCTCACGAACTATCACGTCATTGAAGGTGCGCGGGAAGTGAGTGTGGGATTGTATGATGGCAGCAGTTACCCGGCTTCATTAGTCGGCGTCGATCCGATCAACGATGTGGCAATATTGAAAATCGAAGCTCCACGAGCGTTACTGTTCCCCGTCATTCTGGGCGACATTTCAGAACTCCAGGTCGGTATGCGTGTGTTTGCGATTGGCAATCCGTTCGGTCTCGAACGAACAATGGCCACCGGAATTATTTCGTCTCTCAATCGGACATTGCCTCTACGAGGAAACCGCACAGTCCGCAGTATCATCCAGATCGATGCCTCGGTGAATCCGGGAAACTCGGGGGGCCCACTCCTCGATTCCAAAGGACGCTTAATCGGAATCACCACCGCCATTGCTTCACGAACAGGTCAGTCAGCCGGGGTCGGCTTTGCAATTCCCGTCAATCTCGTCACCAGAATTATGAATGACCTCTTGCAGTTTGGAAGAGTGATTCGTCCCGAGAGTGGCATCGGAAAAGTCTACGAAACAGAGAAAGGGTTGCTGGTCGCCTCTTTGGCGGAAGGTGGTCCCGCGGAACAAGCCGGTTTGCGAGGACCGCGTGTCACTCGCGAACGACGTGGACCGTTTGTCATCCAACGAGTTGATCGACTTGCCGCTGATCGTATCATCGGGGTCGATGGACGAACGGTCGAATCCGCAGACGACTTGCTCTCTTATCTGGACAGTAAACGTCCGGGGGAACGGGTGGTTCTCAAAGTTCTGCGTGAAAGTCAAAAAATCGATGTGCCACTGCTGCTCGGCAGAGAAGATCCCCGCCGAGGGCCCTTACCCAAGTGATGACTTACTTGAACATCAGCAAACAGGCAATTTGATCGGGCACTTGTTCCCCTGTCAGCATCGATCACTTATGCAATTTTCACATCGGCTTTAAGAATCGGGCTTCAAAATCGATTCCACCAGGAACTCTACTCCGTTGGCTTCGGTGGCTGCTTTCCATACTTGGCTTCATAACGTGCGGCAAACTTCGCTAAATTCTCCGGGTGATGGATGAAGCACTGTGAATCGGGACGATTATGCTCATCACACCAGTCGCCCTTGGCTTTGAAGTCGGCAATCAAAGACGTTTTGCACAATGCACATTCTTCTTCAGGGACTCCATGTTCGTTACACCACCAGCCACTATGATCATGATCGCCCGAAGCGTGGTCATGATCGTGATCCCCTTTATGGTCGTGGTCATGCTCTCCGTCGTGGTCGTGATCATCGTGTGACTCCTCAGTCGTGGTGATCTCACTTTCGGTATTGCATCCGCTCATCACGAGCAGTCCCAGAGACATTGCGGGGACCATAATTGTGACAGCCAATGACTTCCATGTGTAAAAGCTCATACTTAATTCTCCAGAAAGGTACGCTTAAAATTAACGACTCGATATCAGCCTCCGCACGCTGCGGACGCTAGAATACGGCTTCGGGTTCCTGTGATTTTTGTTCGATGGTTTGTCCGTTTTTGACAGAATTTCCTTCATCTTCATGACGCAGGATAGGGCTTTGAAAGACCATATACAACACGCGTAACACGAGCAAAGACATCACCATCGCACTGATCACACCACCGATCACAACGGTTGCCAACGGTCTTTGGACTTCAGCCCCCATGCCGGTACTGAACGCCATCGGGACGAATCCGAGTGCCGCGACAAGAGTCGTCATCAACACCGGACGCAGGCGCGTGAGAGCCGCTTCTTCAACGGCTTGCTCCAAATTGCGACCGCGTTCTCTAAGCTGGTGAATGGTCGAGACCAGCAGCATATCATCCAGGACTGCAACGCCGGAGAGTGCGACAAAGCCCACGGCTGCGGAAATCGAGAACGGCATATCTCGCAGCCAAAGTGCCAGGATGCCACCCGTCCAGGCAAAGGGGATACCGGTGAAGATACGCACGGTATCAACCACATTGCCGTAACTGACATATAGCAGTGAAAAGATCAGAACCAAGGCGACGGGGACAACAATCATCAAGCGTTGTCGAGCTCGAACCATATGCTCGAACTGTCCACCAAACTCTACATAGTAACGCGATGAGGGCATGGTGACTTCCTCACGAATTCTTCGTTCCGCTTCGGCCACAAAGCTGCCCACATCTCTCCCCCGAACATTCACCGAAACAGTCACACGACGCTGACCCCATTCGCGGGCAATCTGAGAGGGGCCACTCGTCACTCGAACATCGGCGAGACGCCCAAGCGGAATCTGTTCTCCACGTGCCGTCGTGATCGGAATGGCGGCAATACTCTCAGGATCGGATCGATGTTCATCCGGCAGGCGAACCGACAATGGAAAGCGAAGCTGCCCTTCGAAGATATCTCCCACCGGACGGCTGCCAATGGCCTCGATGACATCCAATACCGTCGATGCGGGAATGCCATAGCGGGCGATTTCATCCTGTTTGATTTGAATCTGTAACATCGGCTGGCCAGTGACCTGTGTCGCTCCCACATCCGCCGAACCGGGGATATCCAACAACACCTGTTCAATTTCCGCCGCTGTCGCGACCATCGTGTCCAAATTATCGCCATACAATTTAACGGCAATATCAGCTCGAATTCCTGTCCCGAGTTCATCGAGCCTCAGCTTGATCGGTTGCGTATAGGCGAGTCGTTGGCCTGGAAGATCACGAAGGGTTTGTTCGAACATGGTTGTTAATTGAGCTTGAGTAGACGCTTTTTTCCATTCGTTTCGTGGTCGTAGCGTGATGAAAGTATCCGTCAGCTCCAAACCCATGGGATCGGTGGCGATTTCCGCCGACCCGATTCGGCTCCAAACATGGGCAACTTCATCCGGAAATTCATCCAGCAGAGCCTTTTCCATCTGTGTGTTGAACCGAATCGATTCATCCAGCTCTGTTCCGGCCAGACGAACGACGTTAATGGCAACGGCACCTTCCGAGAGTTGCGGCATAAATTCGGTGCCGAGATTAGGGGCGATCATGCCGAACGCGACAAATAAGATCCCCGAAGCAAACCCGATGACCGCCAGTTTCTGATGCATCGTGAACTGCAGGATGGGACGATAAATTCGTTTTAGGACTCGTACCAACAACGGCTCGCGATGGCTGACATTCTTTGGCAGTAACAAGCTGGCCAAGACAGGCATGAGAGTCATCGAGAGCACCATTGAACCTGCGAGGGCAAAGATGACCGTCAATGCCATCGGACGAAACATTTTCCCCTCGATACCTTCGAGCGTCAGGATCGGTAAATAGACGATCATGATGATCAATTCTCCGAACATCGTTGGTCCGCGGACTTCCACCGCCGCGTCTCGAATTCGCTCCAGACGACTCCGATTCAGAGGGTTCGAGAGGGAAAGATGGCGGACACAGTTTTCGATCATGACGACCGAACTATCAACAACCAATCCGAAGTCCAACGCTCCCAAACTCAATAAGCTGGCGGCAATCCCGAATCGCCACATCCCGGTGAAGGCAAACAGCATAGAAAGAGGAATCGCCAAGGCAACGATCAATCCGGCTCGTAAGTTTCCGAGAAACAGGAACAAAACCGCGACGACGAGCAATCCACCTTCAAACAGATTCTTACGAACGGTATCCATGACGGAATCAACCAATTCCGTGCGATCGTACATGGTCACCAAATCGACCCCTGGTGGAAGATTTTCACGAATCCCAGACAGCTTATCTTTGAGTAAATTCGTATATCGATCTGTGTTCTCGCCCATCAGCATGAAACCGAGCCCCATCACGGCTTCTCCTCGACCATCCGCAGTGACAGCCCCACGTCGTATCTCGTGACCCACTTCGACATCGGCGATGTCGTTGACACGCACCGGCACACCATCGACCGCTTTGATGATGATGTCGCCTATTTCTCCCAAGGTCGCTGTACGACCGAGACCTTGAACGAGCAACATTTCGCCACTGCGGTTGATATTGCCCCCTCCAACATTGCGATTATTGTTTTGTAACGCCGCAACGACTTCATCGAAGGTAATGCCGCGCGAAACCAGACGGATCGGATCGATTCGCACTTGATACTGTTTTTCATACCCACCCCAACTGTTCACTTCCGCTGTACCAAGAACTGTTCTCAATTGCGGAGCAACCACCCAATCGTGAGTGGTTCTTAATTCCGTCATCAATCGAATTCGCTCCGCTTCCGGCAGTTTGGAGTAATCGAGTCCCGGATGCGTCAACACATAGTGATAGACTTCCCCCAATCCCGTAGCCACTGGTCCCATGTGTGGACGGCCAACACCTGTAGGTAATTCGACGACTGCGAGTCGTTCACCCACAACCTGTCGAGCGAAGTAAATGTCGGTGCCATCTTCGAATGTGACCACGACTTGCGAAAATCCAAACTTGGAGACAGATCGCACGTTCTCCAGAGCAGGCAGACCACTCAACGATTGCTCGATCGGATACGTGATCTGTCGTTCGATCTCTTCCGGTCCCAACGCAGGCGCGACCGTGTTGACTTGGACCATCACGGGAGTGGTATCGGGAAACGCATCAATATCGAGCTGACTGAGAGCATATCCACCGGTAGCGCACAACACGACGACACCCAGGATGACAGCCAAACGATGGCGTAACGAGATTTCAATCAAACGGGTCAGCATGTGGTGAGGTCCTGTTGATGCAGTTAAACGCAGATAGCTCTAATGACCGCAGGTGCAACCTGCTCCCAGATTGCTACGAAGCAACTGGGCTCGTAACACATCGCCGCCACTGGAAGCCACAACCTCACCCGGTACCGCACCTGCGATGATTTCCACCATGCCGTCCGATTTAACACCCACTCTGACAGAGCGCGCGACAAAGAATTTTGGACGATCCTCCTCAAAGAATTGTGCATCTCGAACGAAAATCAGATTCCCCGAACCATCCCACTGCACCGCAGATTCGGGGACGAGAATCGCGTCCGGCTCATCTCTTAACACAATCTGCCCGCGACCAAACGATTCGTGCCTCAGGCTTCCATCGTTGTTGGCAAGATCAGCACGCACTCGCACCGTGCGTGTTTGAGGGTCGGTTTCAGTGCTGATCCAATTGATCACGCCTTCTCGCCACGGGGTCGAACCATCGGGTTGAAAGCGAGCCTTCTGTCCTCGATGTATTAACGCAGCTTCTTCGGCAGGAACGCGCAGATCCAGCCACACCGTTCGCGTATCGACAATACGAAACATCTGGCCGCCACGATCCATGACTTCGCCCAACGTCGCCCCGACACTCACAACCTGTCCATCCAAGGGAGCCGTCACGGCGATCAGATTGCTGCGATTCAAGTTTTTGGGTAGTAAGTCCGCGTTCAATCCCCGTAAACCTAATTGACTCACGGCGAGTTCGCGTTCTTTGCCGCTCAGTTTGCGAATGCGGTCGATATCGACGGTGATGCCGAGATTCGCGAGCAGCCCGACAATGCGGTCCACTCCAGAGGCTGCCTGTTGAAGTTGCGCCTCGCTTTCGAGGAGTTGGCTTTTGGGAATGGCACCGCCCGCGAGTGGGCGAATGCGATCAACAGTTGTTTGCTTGAGGTGTTCGTTGTCAAGCGAAGCGATGAGCTCCGTTTTCAAACGCCCCGCTTCACTGGAATCGAGTATCGCCAGCAAGTCGCCCGCCTCGACCTTGTCACCAATGGCCACAGTGATCCTCTTCACCACACCATCCGACTGCGGGGAAACGATGGCAGACTTGGTTTCGTCGTAGCGAATTTCGCCTGCGGCAGCAACGAATTCCACCACGCGATCTCTCGTCACCGGTTCGACATCAACACCCGCCTTGTTCATGGCTTCGATCGAAGCGAACTGGATGCGTGTTCCCGGCGACGTGCTAATCGACAGGTTCTCTTGTCGAGGACGCAATTTGAGTACATGATCAATGCGTTTTAATTCGTCTTCGGTTGGAACATACGGCGTCTTTGTTTGAGCCAGTTCGGGCTCGCAATGAACACAACCATGCACACCATGTTCAACACAAAATGTCAGAAAGGGAGCTTCTTCAACCAATCCGGGCGTGCAGGCAATGCATTGGTCCTCAGGAACGCTGTGACTCTCACACCACACCGGACTAGTGGAAGCTGTTGATTCTCCCGCCAGAGAACTCGGTAACTTCCAGTCGTTGTGATGCCCGTAAAAGCCCAACCCCGCAAGACTCGCGAACACGAAGATTGAGGGGATCATACCGAGGAGTTTGTGAATTGTTCGTTGGTTCGACTCACGATTGAGTTCCGCGGTCGAGGCGTCCAACTCATCCTGTGGAAGCGAATGAGTTGGATCTGTGGATGGTTGTTCGAGTGTTTGCGACATGACAATGCCCTTGTTAAAACGATTTTCCAGGAACTCGCTCCAAGCGATTTCAATGCATCATCTGGCAGTTGAAAGACTTCGTGGGAGCGAGAAAAAGAGGGCCATCGCTAAAGCAAGTAGGCGCAATGATTGCGCAGCATCGTTTGTCCGGCTGGTCTGATGCCGTCAGGTTCAGCATCAACCGTCCAATTGTTGGACTCGCACCGAGCTAACACCCGCTCGGCCACTGGTTGAATATTTTCCGTTGCCTCAAATGTGTCCAAGACAGTCGATGGTGAACAGGGTAATGCTCCCGTACAAAAGCAGTCATGGCAAGGAGAGGGAGATGCTGGAACAGAAGGCTCATGCTGATGCTCTTCGTGGTGACAACCACCGCAACACTTGGCAGCAACATGAGTTTTAGAGTCACATTCCACGTCTTCCATGCACAACCCGCCTAATGCTGAGCAGGTCAGCACAGGTACGCACAGAACAAGATGGAAAAGACTTTGGAACACGAAAATGACTCACATGTTGAAGGACTCTCTTATTGACTATCGGACAATTCCGACGTGTTGTCAATATTTATCGAGACTTCTTCAAATCATACGCAAAACGATCACCCTTAAGATCGTCACTAACCAATGTTCAGGATAAAGCCGAACGGAATTCGTCAGAGAGGAAGCTCGAAAAGGCCGACTGGACGAGTGCCAGGTCATTTCAAAGTCTGCAAGTAGGCAATCAGATCGGCCAGTTGCTTGAGAGTCAGATTATTGACCACTCCTTTGGGCATCATCGATGTGGGTTGCTTGACTCGCTCGTCGATGTCGTCCTGAATTAATTCGACTGATAAGCCATCGGTTTTCCGCAGAGTCAATGTTTCTGCCGATTCGCTGACCACAAAACCGGTGACCACCTTGCCATCGTCAGAAACGAACGTATAAGTATCAAACCCTTGCGCAATTTTGGCATCGGGCTTCAAAATCGATTCCACCAATTCATTTGGCTTGTATCGTTTGCCAATATCGACAAGGTGCGGGCCTTTCGGTTGTTGGCCATTCGCATAGGTGTGACAAGCCACGCAAGATTGCTGGCGAAACAACTTGGCTCCCTCTTCGGGATCGCCCTTCATACCGAGCGTCTGTTGCAAAGCTTTCTCGAAGGGAATATTTGCCAGAATGTTCGGATCTTTTTTATCGACTTTGGGAATGATGATGGCCACTTCCGGTTCATTCTTCATCACCTCGGCAATGCGGTCGGCACCGGGTAGCCCTTCAATTTTGACGACATGTTTGGCGAGCTGTTCGAGGATATGTTGAACGGTTGCCTTATCGGAATCGGTCACGGCCACGCGGATGGTGTCTTCGATTTTCCGAGTTACCGCCCAAGGCTGGCGATCATAGTACGGCCCGGTGGTATCGGGACGAGTTCCCCACCAACCACCGGTGTAATCCGCTTCGCGATGATACAGACGAATTAAAGTCGTGAACAATTCACGACGCAGACTGGAATCGTAAGTTTTACTGAGAGTTTTGAGTAAACCATCGACGGCTGCTTCATCGTGCATCCCCTTCAGTGCAAACAAAGCACCTTCCTGATACGGACCAGGAATCGCTTTCAAACAAGCCTCGTAGGCATTCAACTCTCGCAGGCTTTGGACCGCCAGGTGCGATAAGACACGCCCGGCATCCGGTTGATTCCAAAGCGGTTCTTCCGTGGGAAGCTCTGTCCCCTCGGCTCGTATTGTGAGCGGCAAGATCGCTTCGGCAACATCGGACTGACCAAGCCTTCCCAGACTGATCAATGCTTGAGCCCGGACGCGAAGATTCGGATCGTTCAATGCTTTGACAAAAGGGGCAACCGGAACATCTTTAATATCGGAAGTCCGATCAGTCAACGCCCGCAAGGCGTATTCTCTGGTGAGGGCCATGTCGGCCAATGCCAATAATTGGTTTTGAACGTCCGAACCCTTCATCTGTTTGAGAGTGAAGATCGCCGCGACCATTCCGGCAGAAGAAGTTTGTGAGTTCTTCGCCATTTCTACCAATTGTGACACCACTTCATCGGTTGATTTCCGACGCAGAATTTCACGCTGAGCATGCAGCCGATGTTTGGCACTCGACGAATCCAACATCTCAACCAGTTCGCTGTCGCTCAATTCCGATAACACTGGGAATGGTTTGGCGAGAAAATCAATCGGCGTCACTTGAGCCACGAAGCCAACATTCGGTCCATCGTAATTGAACTTTCCATTTTTCCAACTCGAAATGTACATTCGCCCGCTGCCGTCCACATCAACATCGGTCGGACGAGGTATTTTCACAAACGGCTTTTCGTTCGGCAGGAATGTCGCCCCTTCCGCGGGAAGATTGTGCAGATAAACTTCGCTCCGTCCCCAATCACAGGTGTAGAGAGCTTCATTGTACGGAGCAGGCCAGCGATCATCGTGGAAGAACATCACGCCACAACCGGAACCACCTCCGTAATTCGCCAACGGCGGCATGATTTCTTCGCTGAAGTTCTTGTACAACGAGGGATAACCATAGTTGGCGGTCTGCATGATGTGCGAGACACGAATGTCCCAGCCGCCACCATCGTTGGTGTTGTCGCGAGTGAACAGATTCAAATAGGGATCGACGGCAATATCGACAATGTTTCGCAGCCCCCAGCAATAATATTCCATGTCGGTCCCGTCAGGACGAACTCGGACGACTCCACCACCTCGGCGTGCCAGAACCCTGCCATCTGTTCCTTTGGCTTCCGTGAAACCAAAGTCACCCACGGCAATATAAATCCAACCATCAATTCCCATACGAATGCCGTTCGTCGTGTGATCGGCTCCACGTTTATTGACTTCCTCGGTACTGATTCCCGTAATCAGAGTCTCTTCGCGATCTGCGGTTCCATCCAGATCATCATCGTGAAAGACAGACATAAACGGCGGGTGTAAAACCCACAGCGATCCATTGTCATAGACGAGTCCGCGTGGATGATCCATTTTTGCGAAGACATTGACCTGATCGGCTTTGCCATCTCCATCAGTATCGATGCAGCGCAACACTTTTCCGCGTCCAGATTCTTTACCGAGTGAACCCTGCTCATCGACGCCGACAAACACTTCTCCCGTGGCGGCCGCTGTGAGACATGCCGGGTAATTCACTTCAGGAGGATTTCCAAACAACGTCGCCTGAAATCCGTCAGGAACTTGGACATCGGCGAGAGTTCCCGATTGCATATCGGGTTTCTTGGGATCTTTGGGAAGTTTTGGGAGCGAACCGGCAGAGGCTTCGAATTCCCAGAAACTGGCAAATGTATTTCGTGACGAACCGCGAAAAGTGACTTTCAGATAACGAGTGTCGGAGGCATCCACTTTGTGAGCGTTGTAGGGCGAGCGTTTACTGTTCTCGCTTTGATCGACCAGGACAGTCCAGTTCTTCGCGTCGGCAGAACCTTCAATCTTGTATTGATAGGCGGCGTTGGAGAATTCCCAATGGATTCGCAAATTCTTCAGATGTGACGGCTCTTTCAAATCGACCTGCCACCACTCATTCTTCGCTGGACCATTGGCACACCAACGCGTTTTCAAATCACCATCGACGGCGTTTTTGGCAAAATTGTTTTTGCCGGTCTCCTCACTGCTGGCAATAGTCTCTTTACCGTGAGCAAGATTCCCTTCGGTCGGGATCTTCTGCCCGAACTCGGCAATCGGTTTCAGATTCAGTGGAGCTTTTACCAATTCCACAATCGCCGCATTCGTTTCATCATCGGTGGCATGAAAGTATTTTTCGGGATCACGCCCTGCCGCCCACAGAATCCCCCGAGTGAGCATGTCGAGATAGCGAGGTTCGACCATCGTTTCGTTATAGTGGCCGACCGTTGTACAAAAGACGCGAGTCTTCTCTTTGTACTGGTTTGTCCAGATGCAGGTTTGCGGTTCGTTGTCTTGCTGCCGACGAGCTTGAGCTAAAGGCGTGGCTGTCGGCCATAGTTTCACTGTGTGGTAAAGTTCTCCTTTGGGAACTTCCCAACTGTCGCCGAACTGCGACATGATGGGATGATCGTTTTTTTGATTCTCGATCTTGTAAGCATAGTGGGGCCCATGTCCGGGTGATTGCACGCCGACAAATTCAAACCAGTCATCTGTCCCTGTTCGGTAACAATGCATGGCACAATGAATGAGAACGGCGGGCGTTCCTGCGCGATGAGGTTTCAAGATACGATCCACGAACTCTTTGTCTTTGACGTGGGCGAAACATTCGTTGTGAATAATCACATCGAATCCGTCGGCCCAGTTCGGATCGTCGTACAATGGGATCTTGGTATCGGTGGTACTGCCTCCCTGATGCACGATGGTCCAAACAATGTCGGCCCGTGCAGCGGTCCCTTTGGTGAGGATCTGTTTCTGGCGTGCGTAATCGTGACAACAACCACCCGTCACCAATAAAGCCTGCAAGGGCCGATCGGGTTTGTCGGCGGCATCGAGCCTGATTCCAGAAACCGAAAGAAGGAGAAGAGTCAGCAGGGATGAAAGAATGCGTGGCATGAAATTTCCTGAATTCGAGGCGTCAAAAGAAAATCTGCAATAGACATAAAAAAAACGGCTTCAATGAAGCCGCCAGAGTCCACAAAAGGGACAAAAATGGGCGTAGCAGGATTTGAACCTGCGACCTTTCGGATGTGAACCGAACGCTCTAACCAACTGAGCCATACGCCCTGCCAAGATTCCTTTTTACTCAATCTTTACCGGAGTGGCAAGTTGCCCGCCCAGACCGCCGCTCAAGAGAATCAGAGCCGACGGAATCTCTGGTTTATTTTTTCTCGGTGGAATCTGCATCAACCCCGAAATCGACTTCATACTTCTGATACATGGCATCACGGATTTTATTGCGTTCGTCGATCTGAATTTGCCAGACCTGTTGTCGTTCTTTGTTTCCGGCAATGACCGTCTGAGCCTGTTTCTCTCGCACTTTTGCCAAGTTTGAATCGACGTTATAGCCTGTCGGGACTGGCCCCGACGTTGTCATCGCAGTAGCTCCCCACCAGCCACCGCCATATGTCGGTTGGACTTTGTAAGTGATGGAGTTATTGAGGGCACCGATCTCCAAAGGCTGCCCCTGCAATGAAGCTGCCAAGGCGACCAGTCGAGCACTCGTATCCCGGCCGTATTGCACCATCTCAGGATCGACTCCAGAAATCGGTAGATGATCGATCTTTTGCGCAAACCGTTCGTGCCAGACAACCGTCGCGTTGTAGTTTCGACTGGCTTTGTAACTTCTTTCCAGATCTCCCAGCATACTTTCGATGGCTCGATAATAGTTTTGAGTGGCTTTCACATTCGGACCGCTATGGGGTGCCGGTGCATCGTTGGTCGTTTCTGTCGGTTTGGTCTCCGCAGCCATCTCAGTATGATGCGGTTGAGGAGAAAGGATCAAACTCATCAATCGTTGAAACCCCGAATCAGAAAGAGGATTCATCGACAGCACGACAGACTTATCTTTCAATGAGACTTTCGCAGACTCCAAATCACTCACAAAAGCTCCTGAGTGGGTCATGTATTCCAACAACAATGGATGAATCTTGTCGGCGAGTGGAGGAAGACTGGTTTGAAAATCGATATGCAATTCAGCCGAGATCTGATCGGAGACGGTCACCACCAAAGTCAGCCCCTGCAAAGTTTCCAGGAAATCCGAGAGAGCCACGACCTGCGAAGTGCTTCCTTTCAAAGTCTCTGTCGATTCAAGCCATTGGCGTAACATCCATTTGTCGAGTGAGTCCGCCAGATCGATCGCCAGGACGATCTCTCCTTTGTGTGACGTAGCCCCTTGCAAATACTCGGCAATGATGGGCGTCCCCTCCGCTTGAGCCTGATCAATCCAGCGGGCAAGACTAGCACGATCAGCGGGCCGCATCACTCCAATCGTCCCACGAGTGAGCGAAGTGACGTACACTCCTTTGGGAGACAAATAACTGGGGCGACCGGATACCGTTTGTGTCTTTTGACCGGCAGTCCGAACCAACGATGAGAAGCTGACATATTCGGGAACCGGTGCGACACTCATCGACCACTCTCGCGTCGATTGACTCAAATGCGTATGCGCTCCACGCACCAGCAATTTCACCCATGAAGGCAACGGATCACTCCCGGCAATCCAGATCGAAGAATCCTTATCACCCCAACCCGCCGCTTTTGCCTTGGCCGACTTTTTCAGTTCGTCAACCTTCATGATCATCAAAGAGTTGGTGTGAGCTGGAAAGTAAGAAAGATATGCCTGCACATCAGCATCATCGGCTTCAAGAATTCTGTTCCCCCATGATGAAATAAACAGGCCAAACAGAGTTGCCACAAAGATTGTTCGTTTCCGCATCACAAATTCCCCTCTGCATAGTTGATCAGAAATGTCTCTCTCCCCAGCATGACAATTCTGAGCCTGCGGGAAAAGCAAAAAAGCTCTCACCTCCAGAGAAGTGAGAGCTTTGATGAATCAGAAAAGAGCCGCCGAGAGGACTTGAACCTCCGACCCATGCTTTACGAAAGCATTGCTCTGCCAACTGAGCTACGGCGGCCTGTGAAGAAATCATACCAAAACTGAGGCATCAGGCAACAGAACCGGGAGCATGCGAGATTGTTCGCGAATTCTGCCGTTTCTTGATCGCCGATAACAACAGTCCAAAAATACTCGGGAATAAAATGACGCCGAGAAGTCTCTTTTTTTTAGGGTCGTTTCCCAAACAATATTCACGAGGCACTCACATGCTCTACCGCATCGCTGCCGACTTGTTAGTCGCCTTCCATTTCAGTTTCATCTGCTTTGTGATTCTCGGCGGATTACTGGCAATTCGCTGGAACTGGGTGATCCTGTTCCACTTCCCCGCCGTTATCTGGGGAATGCTGATCGAATTCTGCGGCTGGATTTGTCCTTTGACGCCGTGGGAGAATCAACTTCGTGAAGCCGCCGGTCAAAGCGGCTACGAAGGTGGCTTCATCGAGCATTACCTGTTGTCGATCATGTACCCGGAAGGATTGACGCGAAACATACAAATTGTGTTGGGATTGATTGTGTTGGTGATCAACGTGAGTGTTTATGCTTGGTTGATTAAAAAACGAATGGAACGTCCGAAAGAGAAACCGTGAATATTGAACCTGGTCTCATTATTGCCATCGCGTTCCCAATCTTGTTTGTGGGAATCTGGGTGATGGTGCTTTTTCTTGTTTCAATTTTAGGTGGCTGGTCGAAGTTGGGAAAACATTATCCTGACGATCCTGATGTTCAACGTCGCTCAAAGTCATGGAAATCAGGCCGCCTTGGCTGGGTGGGATACAACAACTGTTTGACCATCGGCATCTCGGACGAAGGCCTGCATCTCTCGATGCCATTTCCGTTTCGTTTCTCTCATCCCTCCCTGATGATCCCGTGGGACCAGTTTCACAAGACCGAAAGAAAAAGTCGGTTCGGATTTCAAGGGACAGGCACGCATATCGAACAACCTGTCGGCGTCCGCCTGACTCTCCCCGCATTTGTCTATGACGAATTGATTGAGCGAGAGTCTGAATTCGAATATTTCGATGAATGACCAGTTCACTTTATTGGCTTAGCCGTGGTGATTAAACCATCCATGTCTCGTATTTGAAGGTTACCAGCTCTATCCAATATCCAATGATCACCAAATGCAGATCCATTGACGTCATCGAAACGTCTTCCCAATATCGATCTACTTTCTCTGAGATTGATGACACCGGTACTTTGATCCCGAAAAAACACACGCTTCAGGACAAGCTTATTTCCAACTCAAGAGATTGTAATCTCTCTTCCAGCAATGCCACCTACACTCCATCTTCCCAGAATTTCAGCCGAGTTTGCTGCTAGAGATTTATTACGAGCTCGGGCCATTTCATGATCCTGCGCGATAGTCGTCCCAAGCACATTCACCTCAAGATTGGGAGCAAAGTGGGTAGTTGCCCAGTAACCGGAAGAACGGTCTGTATCAGGGAGGTAGTATCCAATAAATGTTCTCGGAACTGACTCACTACTCGACTTCTTAAGCTCCATAGCTATTTTGCTGAGTTCATTCTCAGTGACTTTCCTTTTCAGCACGATTTCAAGACTTCGTTTGACACCTGGTTCAAGTTTGTCTTTGACGACCTCATAGAGAATCGAGAACTCAGCCTGATCAACATCATCCGATTGAATTTCCATTTTGGAGTATGAAGGATTTCCTACTGTGAATTCTTTGTTCAATGAAACGGAGATACCAAGATTGTTTTTCCTAACTATCTTGCCTTTAAGGTTTTCACCATAAAGCCCAATCTGAAGCCGTACCTGATCCGGCTGTGATTGAGGGGGTGCCATTAAGACTTCAACCATGTAATGGCCTTCTGGCAGGCCGCTAGTCGGCCCTAAAAGTTCCGATGCAAATTCTCCCGTTTTATCGACTTCACACTTCGATTGTTGCGAAAAGCCACCTTCGCGGAGTTCAATAATGCTTAGAGCCAAGTTTGTCCCAGTTGGTAAGTTTGAGGCTCCGCGTATTTGAATTCTGCGAACTGCATTTTCAGTAATTTCAAACTCAAGTTTTGTATCGCCATCTAGGATCGAACGATTAGCTTGATCCACTCGCTTCGGTTCGCTGTGGCGATTCAGCTGAGATTGTTCCGAATCGTTGGAAGCTGTAGATGGAGAAGAACTATTCCCATCGCCGCATCCGATAAACGAGATTATCGCGATACACAGACCAAGTCTAATTAAGGACAATGTCATCAGCATTCACTCCAATCAGTCAGCTTTCTTTTTCGAGCTTACAGCGACCACACTGCGTGAGGAAGCATGTTACTCTATTCGATATAATATATGAATTCCTCACATGAAATCATCTCAGGTCCGATAGACCAAGAGATTGAACCACGAATCAAACGAATCACAACAAACTGGTTGCCATGCTTATGCTGGCGTGAGCATGAGAAGCGTTGAACCACGGATGACACAGATCAAAACAGGGGCAAGAGATTAGGTAGCACAAGAGGTTTCAGTGGATCAGCTAGCTGTGAAAACCGCTTGAATTGGCATTGAACACCAAGTAACAACCTCTTGCTGATTGATTGCTCACGTCCTGCTGACATGAGAGAATCCTTCAGAGCGACCCGCGGTGGTATCAATTGACCTGCCCCCGATAATGGGACTACTTGTAAAGTTAGAGTGAGGGTCTCTTCCCTTTACGGTTGGCATTCTATTGCTCCGACAGAGTCATGGGCGAGGTGAAATTGTTCGGCTTCATTGTCAAAACCGAGCACTGGACTCGATCAATGACTTGCTCCGCCGTATTACCCAAGAGCGCGCCGGGAATACCTGTTCGAGCAATCGTTCCCATCACAATTAAGTCGATTTTCTGTTGTTTCGCCAAATCCGAAATGGCTTTTCCCAGATTATTTTCGTCATGGAGCAGATGGACTCCATCACTGAGATGATTGAGGTTGTAAGGGGATAAAAAATTGTCGAGCGCTGCGGCGACCTCTAACCGGGCCTTCTCTACAGCCTCTTCCACCTTACCCGGTATTGACCATGACTCATCCGCACTTGTCCCCAACACCTCCCAAGCGTGAACGACGTGAAGTTGACCGTTTTCGTACTCCGCGATCGACTGGCCTAAGTCCATGATCGTCTTGTTCATCATTTCTTTCATGGCATCGTCAGGAGCGGGATCGACCGCAGCCAATACGTTGGCAAAACTCGGCACCACATCCGCTCGAACGAGCCACACAGCACAAGGGCAGGTCCTGAGCAATCGCATGCTCGTCGTACCAAAGAATTCCGTTCGATGGCTCTGCGTGCCTTTGGTCACTCTTAACACTAAATCGTGATGAGAACTCAGCACTTCTTGCATGATTTTGACGGACGTTTTTCCAAAGAGTATCTTCGTGGTCACGTCCAAACCCTGTTGGCGTAACGGTTCGGCAAGTGCCTCAAGATTCCGGAGTTTTTCGTCGGCCAGCACTTGTTTTGTTTGCTCGCTGTCCGGCATCGCCAAACGTGCGACCCACGAGAATTCGGGCACAAAATCCACAATCTTCAATCGAGCCTGATTTTGCATGGCAATCCGGACCGCCCACTGCAGCGCCGGATGCTCTTCCAGGCGGTTATCCACCGCCACGAGGATACTTTTGAATTGTTTCATACGGCTGACCTTAGGCTGTTTGTAGTGTGTTCGGGATGCACTCGTCCCGATGATGATACCACTCGATCAGTGTCGAAGATATCACGATTCGGCGATTTGTAGCTGCGCTATCCAGACAAAGACTCGATGAAACCGTAGTTTCAAAAAAAACCAACAAACACATCGTGCCATCGACCAACGCGTTTTCAAAATTTGTGCAATTCTCATCGGTGCCATCCACCTGTGCGATTTATGCGAAGTCGCTTCGTGAGATCGATTTTGTCACCTGTGCGACATACAGAGATTCGCTTACGCTCGTCCGTGGCCTTCACTGGAGCGAGTAATGGAGAATGTTTGGCGTGACTGTTCATTACTGCTCGTCTTGGTGACGCACTTGAACAAAGGGCGAACTAAGCAAGATCGGAAGCCTTGAATGAAAAGCATCGGTGATATTGTCCATCCGGCCTTACCCTAAGCAATTCTCAATACGTTCTTGATATCTTCAAGAATGAGATACAGGCACGGTACCAGAACCAGAATGATGACCGTCGAAAAGAGAATCCCGAAACCGAGGGAAATCGCCATCGGGATAATGTACTGAGCTTGCAAAGAGGTTTCGAAGATTAACGGCATCAGCCCGCCGAATGTGGTGAGTGTCGTCAACATAATGGGACGAAAACGACGCAAACCTGCTTGAGAGATTGCATCAAATGCGGATTGGCTACCACGATGACGATTCGCGTAGTCAATCATGATCAAGGAATCGTTGATGACGACCCCCGAAAGTGCAATCACTCCCATCAGGCTCACTAACGACAAATCGTAATCGAGAATCATGTGTCCGATCACCGCGCCGACGATTCCAAATGGGATCGCGACCAGAACAATCAATGGCTGAACGTAGCCGCGAAAAGCAATCGCCAGGAGTGCATAAATGACGGCGAGCGCGAGACCGAAGGTCCCCCACAGAGACGCGGTCGCTTTTCTCATTTCCGCATCGCTTCCCTCAAAGGTCCATGTGATCCCCGGAAAATCCTCTCGCAGTTCAGGGAGAACTTCAGTTCGCAAGGCCTGGATCACCTGTGTGATGGCACGCTTGGGTTCGACATCCATTGAGACATTCACAATCCTGCGTCCGTCTCGACGATCGATAGAAGTAAAGGCTTCGGTAACGACCACATCGGCCACTTCGGTCAGTGGGACTTCGCCGCCATCAGGAGTCCGGATGATAAGATCTTCGAGGTTATGAATGTCTTCACGTTGATGCTCCGGCAACTTCACGCGGACTTCGATTTCATTGGTGCCACGCAATAATCGCAATGCAAGCGAGCCAAAGAACGCGCCCCGCAATTGATCTCCCAGTTCTTCCTCGGTCAAGCCGAGTGATCGTCCTTTTGGATTTAATTGGAAATCGTATTGGGATTTTCCTTTATTGAAGCTGTCGCTGACATCGCGTGTATTGGAAAACTTTTCGACTCGTTCGACAAATGCCTGAGCCGCTTTTCCGAGTGTGTCAACATCGCTGTGACTGAGGTCGACGCTGATATCCTGTCGAAAACCACCGGGTCCGCTTTCCGCTTCAAAGCTGATTTGCACCACTCCCGGCAAGTCTCCGATGGAGTCTCGCCATAACTCAATGACTTCATTAGCGGTCATATCTCGTTGATCGGGTGGTTTCATCACGATTTCAACGTCGATGAAATTCTGTCGGCGAACGTTGGTTTTAATCCCCTCTGCAACTTCATCAAGATTGTGTTCGTCGAACATCCGCTGACTGGCGATTGTCACCTCTGCTGCGATTTTCGCAGCCTGATCGCGTGTCGTGCCGACAGGCATTCTTACACCCGCTTCGATTTCATCAGCGGAGACTTCCGGCATGAGAATGAATCCCATGTGAGCGCTCAAGGCGTATCCTCCAATGATCAGAAACGATGCCAACGCCACGGTGGCTGTGATGTATCGAAAACGCAGGCAGAAATTCAAAATCGGCTGATAAATCATTTCAACGAGCCGATTGAATAAACCGCTGAAAGCTTGTTGTCGACCATGCAGCCAGGCACCCAATCCCCCCGATCGACGTCCGCCTGCACGGGCATGAGCAAGGTGAGCGGGCAGGATAAACAGTGATTCCAGCAAGGAAAGTATTAAGACTATGATCACCACGATTGGCAACGGACGCCAGAATTTCCCCGTCTCGCCGGGAATGTAAAGTAAGGGGATGAAGGCGACGATATTGGTCAGAATGCTAAAGACGACAGGCCCCGCCACTTCGCGGGTTCCCTCGATAGCCGCACTTTCATAATTGCTTCGCTTGAGTCGCTCCTCGTAGACATTTTCTCCCACAACGACGGCATCGTCGACCACGATTCCCAGAACAACGAGAAACCCGAACAGGGAAATCATATTAATACTGACATCCGCCAAGGGAAGGAACAGGATTCCTCCCACAAACGAGACCACCATCCCCATCATCACCCAGAATGCGAGGCGGATTTCCAGAAACAGTGAAAGGATCACGATCACAATCACAACCGCGAGCAGCGCGTTTTCGATCACCAGATACAGGCGACGACGGAACTCTTCCGCATTATTGCTGTCGATCCGCCATTTCACTCCGGGAGGTAGCGAACTTTCAAAGTCTGCCATGATCTCTTCGACGGCATTGGCGATATCGATGGGCGATTGCGACCCGACTCGAAAAATATTCAGTTCGATAGATGGTGTTTGATTGAACTGTGAGTGAAAACCGATCTCCTCGAAACCATCGCGGATGGTCGCAATTTCACCCAGAGTAACGACCTGGCCGTCACGAGAGGTGACAATTTCAATGTTGGCAAATTCATCGGCCCATTGTTTTCTGGCCTTCACTCGCAACAGAATCTCGCCCGCACTGGTTTGCACAGCACCGGCAGCGACATCCCGACTGGCAGTTTGGATGATGCCTGCCACATCCGGTAATGTCAGACCATATTCTCTGAGGCGCTGACGTGGAATTTCGATGTGCGTCACATATTCGGGTGCGCGGCCAAGATCGACTTGGGTGATGTCTTCATGTGCTTGCATCACATCGCGTAATTGCTCAGCCAGTTTTCGTAAAGTCCAGACATCGACCGGACCGTACAACCCGACTTCGATCACTTCCTGCTGTTCCGATTGCAGTCTGACTTCCGGTTGTTCGATTTGATCCGGAAACGTACGGATTCGATTGATGGCTTGATCAATGTCCTGAAAGGCCTTCATTCGATTCTGCCCGGCGACCAGCTCGATCAGCACCTCCCCTCGTCCCTCCCGCGCTTCACTCGTGATCTCGCGAATACCCTCGACTCCGCGGACTGCTTCTTCGATGGGACGCAAAATTCCCTGCTCGACTTCTTCTGGAGCAGCTCCGGGATAGCCCACATTCACTTCCACAATGTCTAGCTGAAACCGAGGGAAGACTTCTTTCTGAATGGTGGTGGTTGCCCAGACACCACCTCCCAGCAGAATGATCATCAGCAGGTTCGCTGCGATTGAATTCTGAGCCATCCAGGCAATGAATCCACGCGATTGAGTTGTTTCACCAGTTTCATGCGTCAATCTGACGTCTCCTCACTGGACTCTGTTTCAACCTGCTCATCGACTCCGTTGGATTCGGCTTGATACTTTCGTAACCCGATCCCTTCGGCGACTGTCGCCAGATTTGTGGTGACAACTTCTTCACCTTCCTCAAGGCCACTTCGAATGTAGGCATGAGTGGCATCCCGAAATTCAATCTCGGTTTCTCGAATTTCGAGTTTCTCATCCTTCATCACCCACACTGTATCCTGGTCGCGCACGTACTCCCGTTTGAGACGAATCACATTTTCTATGGGCCTTCCGGTAATATGAGTTTCGATGAGGCTTCCCAAAATAAGAGGTTGGAGGTCCGGCTTTTCAGCTTGTTGATCTTCGGAATCTTTCGAACCGAGGGCCAGAGGGTCTTTGACTGTGATGAGAACACGGGCCAGTCGTGTTCTTTGATTGAGTTCTCCAATCATGCGTGAAACGTAACCTTCACGTTCCGCATTGGCAGGCCAGGTATCGGTATTTTTCAGTGTGACCTTCGAGCCTTTCTCCTCTTCGCCTTCTGGAAACACAATCCAGTTCAAGCTGCGGATGGGTACCGACGCCATGACCCAATAGACCTCAATACCGACGAGTCGAGCCAACTCATCGCCCGGCGATACCTGCGAACCCTCATTGACCGATCGATCCAGAATCTGTGCGTCGAAGGGCGCTTTGATGCTGGTTCGTTGTAAGTCGAGATCGGCTCGATCCATGGCAGCTTGAGCAGCACTCACTTCCGCTTTGATAGAAGCGATCTGTGGTTTGCGCAAGACCAAGTCACGATTCGCATCCTCAATGGTTCCTTCTAATAACTTCAATTCTTTCTTCGCCAGTGACTGACGCCCCTCTTCAATTTTCAGAGACGCTTCGGCTTGCGCGAGTTCGCTCTTGCGAATCGAGACCGCGTTATCGAAATCGGCAGGATCGATTTTGAGCAGTTCGTTCTTGTGTTTCACCATCCCGCCCGGAACAAAATTTGGCGAGATTTTTGTCACTTGACCACTCACTCGCGGACTCAGAATCACTTCTTTAGCCGGTTCGACTGTCCCCAACACGACCAGAGTTGGGGAATACGTCCCTTTTTTTACCGTCACGGTTTCAACCAGCGCGGCTGATTTTCGCGTTGCTTCAAGCGTCTGTGCCGTCGGCTCGGTCTCGTTAATGATCTGGATGGCCAGAGCGGCACCACCGAGAATAGCTCCGCAGATCAGAACAGTGATCAAGACATTCAGCCATCGCCATCCCGATCGAGATTGAGTTGTGTCATTCATTACCGACAGTCTCCAGGAAAACTCCCCCCGATGGAATAGAAGGACGAGGTTCAAAATCTCCTGCTAAGGCAAGGTAGAGTGCAATGCGGTTCAGCACCAGGTCCAGTCTGGCGGACAAGGTTTCTCGCTGCAAGCGCTGTTCACCCGTGATTGCACTGAGAACGTCAAGATAATCGACATCGCCAATCAAATATTGCTCGCGTAATTGTGTCGAAGCCTGCCGTGCAAATTTCAATTGGTTTTCAAGGTGCGTGATCCGTTGATATTGATACTGTTCACGGGTGAGAGCGTCTTCAACCTCTTGATATGCGATGAGAATCAATTGTGTGTAGTTGGCAAACTGCTCCTGAACGATGGCTTTGCGTCGATCGACTTCCGCCTTGCGCTGCCCCCCATCAATGAGCGGAGCGATGAGTTGCCCGGCGATAGAACCTGCCCATTCCCTGAAGAGGTTCTCGGGACTCTCGGTAACGGTTGCGACCGATGCCGAGAGATTGAGCCGAGGGTATTGAGTACTCACTGCGGAGGCGAAATCGCGATCCGCTGCTAGCAAAGCGAGATATTCGCGACGGACATCGGGACGACGATTGACGAGTTCGGAGGGAAGCCCCGTTTTCGGGAGAGGCGGCAACTCGGGAAGTTGTGTTGTCGCTTCATAACGGGTGTCTTGCGGCGTCCGTCCTTGCAGGACCGCCAGTTGATGTTCGAGAATTTCGATTCGAGCTTGGGCGACGACCGATTGCTCAAGCGTTGCCTCAACTAACTGGCGTTGTCGTAAAACATCGGCACTCCGAATTTGTCCCAGGCCAAATCTCGCCTCCTGAAGTTCGACTCCCGTCAAGTTCGTCTTGATTTGATCGTTCAGTAACTCGAGTTGCGCATTGGCTTCAATCAAAGAGAACCAGACGCGGGCAATTTCAGCAGAAAGAGACAGGGCGGTCGCATGATAGTCGGCATCTGTCGCCGAAGCTCGCAGGTTTTGCGCTTTCACACGTGACTCAATTTCTCCCCAGAGGTCCACTTGATAAGACATCTCGAGACCGAGAAGATATCTGGAACTCTCCGGACCCGGCGAGCGAAAGAGAAATTCCTTGTCAACAATCCCGTCCAGATCGGGAAACAAATCAGAAGCTTCGCGTCTCGCTAACGCACGCGCAGATCGGATTCTTTGCAGCGCGCCCGTGAGATCATTGTTTTCAGCGAGCGCAATTTCGACTTGTTGGCTCAATTGTGAATCGCTGAAACTCGTCCACCAGCGATCGGGAGTTTGGAGGTTTCCTCCCAAAGAGAAGGAGGGCTTCATTCGCTGAGAGGGAATTTTGAGCGACTCGTACTTCGCGCAACCGCTGAAGACTGATTGCGATAAGGCGATCAGGCAACAGAAGATCTTGAATACACAGGGAGAAGTGGGCGCAGACATGGACCGGATACTAATTCATCGAATTTCAACCACTCAAGATCAATAAACGATGAGATTTCTCCACCCATCAAAAGACACAAGTGCCTTTATAGAAATGACTTGCAATATGCAATGTGGCTGTTGCTGACTGCGTCAATAAGGATCCAAACAGGCTATCTAGCCACCATCTGTCACCAAGGAAAATCGGATTGAGCGAAAACCTCAACGTCTTCATCCACTTATAACGATCTGACTTGAATGAACAGGTGCCGATAATCCTCACGCTTAATTCCCATATGATGTTTCCTATCAACAGCTTAGGAATTCGTAGTCGCGTCAATCTCTCAGAAAGAGAAGACCTCAAAAATCGAAACTGTCGTGCCCGTTTCTCAGCTCTATGAAGAGTTAGAAATCACAATCTCGCTTTTTGCGATGATGGGGGTAGAAATCGATCAGCGATTTTGGAAATAAAAAAAATAGTCAGGCTTTACGGCAAATTCTGCTGGTTTAGTACTGGGAGTATCAAATGACCTGCCGATTAGTTTCTTTTGGGTGATAAAATGCAACTTTTCTCCTGAAAACGCTCCGGTTTCAAAGACCTCTCGACGACGGTAGCCGGCATTCACTCGGGTGTGACAAAATGTGTGTTGACCCACGCCTTGAGAACGACTTTCCCGTACTCTCGGCAACTATCCGGGTCGGTCTTCTTGCCAGCCGGAGAGAAGGGAATCTCCAATGTGGTCGCCATGATGGATCCCTCCTTGAATCCGAAGTAGTGGGAATTCATGGGGGTCGGCGTTTCGACCGGTCTCAGCCAGACCAATGGACCGACGGGCGCACTCTTCGGGAGTCCTTTCTTGATCCACCCAGCAAACTCGGAGACATTGTCAAAATTGTAGGCAGGATGATTTTTGGGACCAACGAAGTACATCACCTGATGGTCTTCCATCACCAGCGTGGGACAGTGCAAGTCGAGTGAGAAACGAAAATCATGCTCGTTGTCCAGTTTCTTGATGGCCTGAATTTCCGGGTAGATGCTCTCCTTCCCATAGTCACGATTGTGATCGTGCGGCTTGCGGTTTTTTCCCTGATCGCCCTCCTCCACGCCATCTTTGTCCACAAGCGGCACTGCGAAGAGCAAATAGTTTTGACGGAACATCCTGCCAGCAGGACTCTCCGACATCGCTTCCTGCAAAAACCCTTCCAGCACGTAACTGGCAATCGTCTCGGTCGCGTGATGGCGTCCGGTCACCAGCATGGTTTTCACTTTCGGTCCGGGAGTGCCAATTCGTAGTAATTCAACGTCGCGCCCCTTTCGGCTCTGCGTCAACACACTCTTCTTCAAATGTGGGTTCGAGGCATTCTTTTTGAGAAATGCGTCAAGATCCTTCTGCACATACGGTATCGTCACCGCAAATCGAACTCGCTGATCGGCTTTGGAAAAGTCGTAGAAGAAGGAACTGCCGTCAACGTTGTCGGTCCCCATCCACTTCCATGTCGCTCCCGAATCGGCACTGATGGCGGGCCCCTGAAAACCAATCGCCCCGTTGATGAATCCTGCCACTTTTTCCGGAAAGACAAACGTCACTCGTCCCGGCTTGGAAACCTTCGCCTCAAAGCACCAATAAAACCAGGGCCGATCGCCCCTCAGGTCAGGCGCTACGTGAATCGTGTTGCCATCCATGTTCAGCACCAACACATTACCGCCGGGAAAATCCGAGCGAATCAGAACGGGAGTGTCCGCATCAGCGTGAACTTCTGGGAGGAACAAAACGATGAGAGTCAATCTCAAAAGAACCGTGTTCGCTCTCATACCGATGGCTTGGAATTGTCGTGACACAATTGAGAAGTCTTTCGTGAAAGAAGGCGCTAATCACTGGCGTTAAGCAGACCGACCGAACAAAAGCCATACTTCATGCTCTCCGACCCAGAAGGGATGCCATATCGGTCATGCCAACTAGCATACCGACGCGAGCGAAGGCATTCCAGATGTTGGCAGAGGCGCCAAAGCGCGGTGAGAAAGAAGCGTGTGGTAGAAATAGAACACGGATGACGTATAAAACACGGATTTTCACGGATGAAATAAATATTTGACTTGGAGTCACAGAGTTATGCCGAGAGAGTTCACCGATCAAAACTCAGCCACAAAAAACACGAAGAGGCACGAAAATACTCTTTGTGACTCGCTGTGGTTCTTGCGGCCATCAATTGAAGGAACCGCGGATCACGCGGATGTCGCTGAGACCACCTGAGAATATGACCAAGAGGATGTGTGGCTGGAACAGACTCACCGATTGCAGGAAGAGTACAGGAAAGTGAATCGCCCTTTCACTCTGCACGTTGTGGAAGGAGGAGATCATGGCGGAAAGGTCTATTTTCAGGGTAAACCCAAAGCCGCCTTGATCGAGTTTCTCGACAGGTTTTTTTTAAAACCAAACGAACAAAAGAAACAATGACCATGTGATTTAATCTTTCGATCATCGATTACGCATCATTATCAACTCGACTTTGAATCGTCCGTATCAGACGAAGACTCCTCTTTCCGCTCTTTCCACTGCGCGAGAATGTACATGGCCACTGCCATGCACAATCCAAAAGTCAAAGCCATCGTATAATTGAACGACTCCTCTTTGAAATAATTAACAGCAAATACCCCCACGACGGGGCCCACGAAGGCTCCCAGTGCCGCAAAAATGGGTTTAGTCATCACGAACGCTCCTGAACTGGTTTTAAAAATTGAATGACACTTTCCGCTGCTTCATAAAATTGCGGCCAGTCTTCCGCCGCGATGACTTCGCAATCGACAATTGCTCCATCATTCTTTCTCGAATTCATAAAACGAATCCCTTTCCCAATGTTCCCGAAATCGTAGACGATAATACTTGATCCATGAGCGGCTGTTCTGAGGTCCGCATTTTTTTTGAGAACATCTCTCACGCCGGGCGTCAGTAATGATCGAACATCGTCCGGTTCCGTCGTGCCAATCAGAATCTGTTGATGAAATTCCGGATCTTCGGCATATCGAACCGTGCCGAACATTCGCCGATTGAAGAGCTTGATCATCAGGCTATGTTCGTTGGGTGTCAGGTTAAAGCTCGGAAACTCCATCTCCTCCCCTGCCATGAAAATGAGACAGGTATATTCTTCGATTTTGGTCCATTCCGACCGACTGCCGTCCTGCCAGTGTTTGGATTTCGAGAGTTTTTTCTGAACATTGCACAGGCTGAGTGTCCCCCCATTGTATGATCTCGATAGCATATCGCTGACCCCGCCGACCCCAATTCTCCCGACCAGAGTTTCGACTACTTCTGCAAACTTGGAAGGTACTTTGTCGACCACTTCCATATCGAGCCTCTGTGCGAGTTCGGGCAGTTTCTCCCGCTCGAACGCATCGAGCCTATCGACTCGTTGGAAGCGTGAGGGGTGTTTTTTGTACGCAATGCGGATGGCATCCCCGATGGCAAGCACCATAATGCCTCCCAGAACCAAAACGAAGAGCCCGACAAAAGCGAAGAAGAGATAAGCGATCCAGGGATTGATTTCCATTGTCGTTTTTATTCAGAGAACAGATTGATGTGTGACCTCAAGTTGCGAGTCATCATAACGAACGCTCCTGAGCAGATTTCAATGATTGAATCATACTTTCCGCAGCGCGATAAAACTCCGGCCATTCTTTTGCCGCCAGAACTTTACAAGTTTCGACGGTCTCACCATCCTCGGGACCACTTCGCATCATCTCCCTAACGGGATGCCCATCGTCATAGACGATCATCACGGGACCACTGATCGACAGCGTTAGATCGCAGTTGTTTTTCAAAACACCGCGGACACGCTCGGTCAATACGGGACGGACCTGCTCCGGTTCCGCAGCGCGAATGAGAAGTTTTTCGTGAAACTCGGGATCGTCCTCGAAACGGGGATGCCCGCTCCACTTCTTCCCGCCGAATAACTTGACCAGCTTCACAATCAGGTAATCGAGATAAGGGCTCGTCATAAATTCAGGCACATACGGCCTTTCATTTTGGTAGAAGGCAGTGACCGTAACAGGATCCACTTCCAGATAACGTTTTGTCTCCCTTTCACCACTGGAATCACCAACGACCACTTTGGCGGCCCGGCGAACGGTGCAGAGTAGAAACACGCCATCACTTTCTTTCCGTAACAGAATGTCACGGAACTCGGCCTCCTTAAAATGGTTCGGCATGGCGTTGAGGACCGCCCGGGAGAGACGACTGGGAATCCGGTCGGCTTGGGTCATCCCCAGTTGCTCAGCGATAGCGGGGAGAGCCGACTCGTCGAAATCGGTTTCGGTCTCAAGCTTTTCAAATCGGGACGGGACCGATTGCCGAGAGATCCACCAGCCTTCCAGGAACGCAAACAGAAAAATCAGTGCAATGCCCCCCACGAACACCACAATGAATCCGATGAGTAGATAGGCTTGCCAGGGCATGGATTGCGACATGGAGCGCTTTCAGTTTCGCGTTCTCGGTGCGAATTGCGTTTGAGTCTCTTGTCATCCGTGAACTCACTACTCGCTGAGGCGTGGTGCGTGGCAGAATCTTACGACTTTTTCGTTATTTTTGTGTCATCGACCTCAATGTCTCGTCGATTGGGGCCAGTTTTTTGTAGGGCGAGATCTTGGTTTCGTTTCTGAATAACCCAAAACGATTCACGTTTTCAGAAGCTCGTCATCTCAATGATGATTTTCCCAGTCTCTGCGTCTAGCAGAATAAACATAACATCGCTGATTGCAGGGCGCCTAGAACCAATCGAAGAATACTCCGCATGCGACCAATGCTGAACCTGCGGAAGGTTTGCCATTTTCATCGTTTCGGGATAACGATCATCGGTTAACCCCAAATGGCTTACAGGAGGTCCCTTTGTAAGCTTAATGTTCGCTTCCTTTTGCAGTTCATTTTTCCATTTCCGAATTGATTCATTGAGATTCCCGTTCATCTGTATCACAACATGTGTGCAACCATCAGTCTCAAAATGCGAGTCGATTGAATCACATAAAATGCACGCTGCATCTTCTGGATACGGTATTCTTGCGCTGCGAATGAATTCTGCGCATGTCACCGGTTGGTATCCATAAAACGGAGTAAAGAACAACGCCATTAACGAACTTATTAATGACAACACACAGAACGAAATGAAAATGAACAATGTATATAGATTTTTCATCGTCTGCGTAACCAATAAGCTGTTACATAAGAGGATTAATATTTTTCGTAAGGGAGGCGGGAGCTTACGCTAGGTTAAGTTGTCCGTATAAGCAATCTCGCCATTCGCTCTTACTTCGAAGTAACGGGTAAGGATGTTGCCATCAACGATCAACGTTTTGCTGAAAACGTAATTTACATCGTTCGGACAATTACACAGAATATCGATTCTGTAATTGCCGGTCAAAGTCATTGACACATCAAGTGTCTGCTCGTTGATTGTGAGATCGGTGATCGATTCACCCACAATTTTTTTGGACATTTGAGACTGGATGAAACTGTCTTGCGATTCGTCGTACTCGCGAAAATCAGAAGAGCTGGTCAAAATCTGTTGGTTTTGGGTAAGTCGCCAACTGGCAGAGAGGATAAACAAAGTGAGTTCCCCCTGATAAATTCTCTCATCATCGCTGAGCTTGTTATTGCGTAGTGGCTTCTTTCGTTTGAACTTTTTGCCAAAATCAATGGCCCAGTTCGTACTTATAGAAGTATGAGCCAATGACGACCAGCACTTCTGCCGTGGCCATTCGTCGGTAATCTGATCGATTGTGAGTTTGTCCAAAACGGATGTCTTCGATTTTCAGGAGATCAAGAAATTGTGACGTAAACTGACAGATGACACACGGCATGTGAGCGATGTTCGCCTTAAAACATAACCAATAATCCCGCCAAGTAGCCTGACCTACGGCTAAATGTGTAATCAACCGCTCACTGATGATCTTTCACCAGCACGCCTTTTTTGTACTTCTTGAAGCCGAAGAAGCTGGGATCGTATTCGCCGACCGGTTCGACATTCAGGTCGTCTTTGATCATCTCGGATAAGCCGGTGGCCCAATAGGTGCTGTTGACGACGAGACGCCGTAAGTCTTCGTTCACGAAGTCGATGGCGGCTCCCATCGTGGTGGTCATGATTTGGCAGGGGCCACCTGGAGTGGGATAAGTGCGAGTCCAAACCAGAGGCATCATCGACTTGTCTTTATTGGGTTCATCGTCCGGCTTCATCCCTTTCAAAACCTGACCGTGCATGAGTACCGTTGCGTCATCGGGTAGATGAGTGACTCCATAAACATCAGTCGGTCCCCAGACATCATCGACTCCTTTGAGGATCGGATGTTTGGCATGAGCATCGTTAATGACGCCGCGGGTGCTTTCTTTGCCGTGATGTCCGTGATGGCTGACCCAGGTTTCGCCGAGGACTTCCTGACCGAAGCCGCCCGCCCAAGGCTCTTTCGCTCGCCAATGATACTTGGCATACGGGCTATCGAGATTCCGAGTGTAGTTGAAGGCGTGTGTTGATGTTCTGAGCGAGATGAACGGCTTGCCGGCTTTGAAATACTCGTCGAAGTATTTCATGTCTTCGTCGGGCAGTTCTCGGAAGCGGAGACCGAGAATGACCAGGTCGGCTTTTTCCAGATGGCTCATGCCGGGAATGTTGGTTTGGTTGTCGGGATTGATCTCGGTCGTTTCGGGATCCTGCGAGAACAGCACGGTGCAGGTGAAGCCGTGACGTTCTGCGAGCATTTTACCCAACATGGGGAAGGCTTCTTCGGAGCGATATTCTTCGTCACCCGAGATGAAGACGATGTGTTTACCTTGTCCGGGTCCGTCTTGTCCTTGGTAGGTGACCCATTGGACTTTTTCGGCATGGGCAGAACCGGTGGTCATCAGGGAAAAACAGACAGCAGGCAGAGCGACGAAAAGCAGCCGTAACATGAGATCATTCCTCTCGAACAGTGAGTCAATGTGTCTTTCTTTTGTACCGCGCGAGAGAGCGAAATGCACGAGAATTTCGTGGTGTCATTTGCGATCTGGCAATCGAGAGAATACCGCGAAAAAAATATTCATTCGTGATTTGCGTAGTCATTTGAAGCTTGACGAAATCCGACATGTCTTACCCATCTCGAATTGGTCAACGACTGAGTTTTATAAAATCCCACATGTCGGCAATTTCACGTTATCACGCCTTCGTCGAAGAGAAGAGTAGCTGAATTCGCAAGAATTCAGACGGAACGAGAGGGTGACTTTCGATGATTTTGAACTCTTGCGAGTTCAGCTACAATAGCAGCGTTAGACAAATTCCTTTTCCTCCTCTATGTGTAGTCTGGAGGAGTGGGTGCCCGAAGGGTGGATGTGGAGACAAATCAATCTACGCTTCCGCGACACAGCATTCTCGTCATCGTGCAGTGAATTCGAGCGCATAAAAAAACAGGCCCCGGTAAGTTACCGAGGCCTGCTGCTTGTCAGGCGTTCTAAGAGGTCAACATAGGAGTAGATAGCCTCCGAACGGACCTCTCGGAGATGGTGGCTGAGTCAACAGCCCGCCGACTGTCTAGGTCAGACCACCTCGACATTGGCTGGAACTACATAAAGATGATTCCACAAGACCACCTCCTTTCTCTGTTACATCATTCATCGCGACCTCCGCGAGTCTCTGAATTACCCCCTGCCTTAACGTGAGCCACACGATAGAGGGCAGGCGTTTGTCCTGTCGAGCTGCGTTAGCTTCGACCTGTAGTTGGCGAAATTGTACGCCAACTTTCATTTAAGTCGAGATCAGATTCCCGGAACTCGATGAAAGATTC
>Ga0181597_10000449_pt1 | contig 45673 bp, 50 predicted proteins | sample 041ome_5_FD_148647 | JGI IMG/M metagenome (GOLD analysis project Ga0181597, IMG submission 148647) | Coastal salt marsh microbial communities from the Groves Creek Marsh, Skidaway Island, Georgia - 041403US metaG (spades assembly) | ecosystem: Environmental > Aquatic > Marine > Intertidal zone... | reverse complement strand
AAGATGTCCAAGGCAAAGTTTGACCGTTCCAAGCCGCATTGTAACATTGGCACGATTGGCCATGTTGACCACGGCAAGACCTCATTGACCGCAGCGATCACAAAGATTTTGGCTGAGTCTGGTGGCGCTGAGTTTTCAGCATATGACCAGATTGACAAGGCGCCAGAAGAGCGTGCGCGCGGCATCACGATTTCAACAGCGCATGTTGAGTATGAGACAGCCAACCGTCACTACGCCCACGTTGATTGTCCGGGCCACGCCGATTATGTGAAGAACATGATCACTGGTGCGGCGCAGATGGATGGCGCGATTTTGGTTGTATCAGCGGCTGATGGCCCGATGCCACAAACCCGCGAGCATATTTTGTTGGCGCGTCAGGTTGGTGTGCCTGCTTTGTGCGTATTCATGAACAAGGTTGATCAGGTTGACGACGAAGAGTTGCTTGAGCTGGTTGAGATGGAAATTCGTGAGCTGTTGTCATCATATGACTTCCCTGGCGATGATATTCCGATTGTTCGTGGTTCAGCATTGGCAGCATTGGAAGACAGCAACGAGACCATTGGTCGTGAAGCGATCAAGGCGCTGATGGATGCGGTTGATGGCTATATTCCCCAGCCAGAGCGTCCGAAGGATCAGCCATTCTTGATGCCGATTGAGGATGTGTTCTCGATTTCGGGTCGTGGTACAGTTGTGACTGGCCGTATTGAGCGCGGTATCGTGAATGTTGGTGAAGAGATCGAGATTGTTGGTCTGAAAGACACACAAAAGACAACCTGCACCGGTGTTGAGATGTTCCGCAAGCTGTTGGATCAGGGTGAAGCTGGCGATAACGTTGGTGTTCTGCTTCGTGGTACCAAGCGTGAAGAGGTTGAGCGCGGTCAGGTATTGTGTAAGCCGGGTTCAATCGCACCGCATACCGAGTTCAAGTGTGAGGCCTATGTTTTGACCAAGGATGAGGGTGGTCGTCATACACCATTCTTCTCGAACTATCGCCCACAGTTCTATTTCCGGACAACAGACGTAACCGGATCAGTGGTATTGCCGGAAGGCACCGAGATGGTTATGCCTGGCGATAACATTGCAATGACCGTGACATTGATCGCACCAATTGCGATGGATGAAGGTCTGCGCTTTGCGATCCGTGAAGGTGGCCGCACCGTTGGTGCCGGCGTCGTTGCTACGGTCATTAAGTAAGGCCGCCTATCGACGAACGGTGATTTATGTGTCTTATTATCAGGCACTGATCATTTAGGAGTGTAGCTCAATTGGTAGAGCACCGGTCTCCAAAACCGGGGGCTGGGGGTTCGAGCCCCTCCACTCCTGCCAGATAAAGCTGTAGTGCATACAGTAAAGCCCCTCTCAGCCCGAAGCGGTTGAGGGGGGTTTTTGTTTGTCGCCAGATGCCTTTTCTGACATGGTTTTCGTTGCCAGTTCTTTGATGCGAGGCGTGATTTATCGCCAACGGCCACAGGTTTGTCCTAAACATGGGACTGGTTCTGACGTTAAGCCTGCTTAGCCAGACAATGTTCAGGCCAGCCGCATTTAACGCTGGCGTAAAGGATAACCGACAGATGCGCGCGCCCAAAAGAAACAGTCAAGCTGATCCTGGTTTTTGCCAGTGCTGGCTGCGGCGTTGCCAATGGCGTTGCTTAATTGGGATGAGTTGCGTGATTTTTGCGCTCGGTTTGTCGCCGGCGACAGCCCAATATCCGGGTTTTAGCAGTGACGCATCATCGGCGTCGGTGAGTGCTGATGATGACAGCGCTTCGGCGCGTAGCCGTGATGCGGCCAGTGATAGCCAAAGTGATGCGGCCAATGATAGCCAAAGTGATGCGGCCAATGATGCTGCCAATGATTCGGGACGCGACGACGGCGGCGATACCAATTCCAACGCGTCAGAAAATGCGCGAAAGACCCTAACGCGGCAGAAGCCCCGTCAGCGTTATTTTATCCGTAAACTTCGGCTTGAATTTGCCGGTATGGAATTGATTGAACGTAAAACCGGCGTCCCATTTTCGCGCGATGATGTGCCGCGTTACCTTGACGAACTGCGCGCCGAACTTGCCATGATGGGCACTGCAAACGCGGTGGCGGTGCAAAGCCTTGCGGGTGATACACGGCATATCGAGACCGAGATAAACCAGCATATCGACCATTTGCTTGGGATGATTGGCGCGCCCAAAAACGGGTCACGAGGCCTCGCCACAGGGTTTTTTACGCCCACCCCACCGTTACCTAAAACGGTCGATGCGGTGACCGCAAAAATGGCGGCTTTATCGCTGAAGTACGAATTAATGGAATATGGCGAGAAGGCGTTGCAGGCGATGGGCGCGTATCGTTAGCGCCCTGCTAAAATATTCATTCGCCAAAATAATCTTTAGACAGCCTATCAAGCGGCGGCGCAAAACAGGGTTATGATGTGGCCGGATTGACCATTTCATAGAGGCCGGTGTGATCGGCGTCATGGCCGAGCTGGTCAACAGCAACCGCTAGATACTCATTTAATGCTGTCGTTATTGGTGCATCAAATCCGGCATTTTTGATCAATTCGCTGGCAATACCGACATCTTTCGCCATCAAACGCAGGAAAAAGCCGGAATCGTATCGGCGTGAAATGATAAATGGCTCAAGCTTGACCTCGGTGGTATTGTTGCGGCCGGTCGATCCGTTAATCACCTTGGTAAATGTTTCTGGCGCGATGCCAAATGATTGTGCGGTTGCGAGTGCCTGCATGCTGGCCAGTAATCCGGCGGCTGAAACATAGTTGTTTAGCGCCTTCATTGCATGACCGGCGGCCAATGGCCCGACATGGGCGACAGCACCGAAACAAGCAAGCAGCTTGCCAGCCGTTTCCAGATCGCCAGCATCGCCGCCAGCCATCACCATTAATGTGCCAAGCGCAGCTTTCTTGCGCCCGCCTGATACCGGCGCGTCAATCAGGCGAATGCCGCGGTCGGCTAGCTGCTTGCCAAGGGCGATGGTGCCTTCGGGTTGGCTGGACGACATATCAATGATCAAGCCGGAAAAGCCAGCATCAGCCAGACTGGTCGCAACTTTGGTAACAACGTTGCCGTCGGGAAGCATTAAGACGATTGCATCGCAGCCAGCAAGATCAACGAGCTGGTTCGCCATGATGACGCCAGTGTCATCGTCAAGCCGCGCCGCCGGATCAAATCCGGTTACGCTAAACCCTGCCTGAACAGGCAAAGGCGCCATAACCGATCCCATCGCGCCCAATCCAACAAACCCAATTGATTTCATGTTTTACAGTTCCTTTTTCGGATCGCCCAGCCAGTCCGTTTGAGCAGGTGATGGTTTTTATGAAAAATAATTGATATAGCACGCTAGCCTATTTTGATATCGCTGGTAAACGCTGTTTTGCGGCTTTACATGCTGCCATCTGCGCAAATTACGAACGCCAGTTCGGCTTGATCTTTCCGGCGCCTGCCGCCAAGATGCACCGCTTGCCAAGATGTGCTCGTCGCCGTTCAAAACCGGAAACAGCCGGCCAAGCGAGACGATCATATGAGAATGCGTATGACAATGCGTAAAGATGCCCGTCCAAGAGAGGTTTTTGATGAGTGAAATCACCGTTTGGGGGCGTAAATCCTCGGTCAATGTCCAATTGGTGTTATGGGCGCTTGACGAGATGCGCCTGCCATATCAACGCCTCGACGCCGGTTTTATCTATGGGGTGGTCGATACTGACGAATTTCGGGCGATGAACCCGAATGGCCGTGTGCCGGTATTGATTGATGGCGATGCGCCGCCAATTTTTGAGTCGGCGGTGATCCTGCGCTATCTTGCTGGCCGATATGGTGATGAAAGTTTCTGGCCATCGGCGGCGGCGGCGCGGGCGCAGGTCGATAAATGGGCCGAATGGGCGAAATGGAATTTTGGTCACGCCTTTATCATGACGGCATTCTGGAAATTGGTGCGCACGCCAGCTGATAAGGTTGATCATGATGCGGTTCGGGCGGCGCTGGTCACCCTCGAAGATATTCTGGCGATGGCTGATGCTAGGCTTGCCACCAGCACCTATCTTGCCAGTGATGCGTTTACCCTTGCTGATATCGCCTTTGGCTATTGCCTCTACCGCTATTACGATATTGATGTGGTGCGGCGTGATTTGCCGCATCTACGGCGCTATTACGAGTTGCTGTGTCGCCGGCCAGCCTATCAAAACAATATCATCGTATCTTATGACGAATTGCGGGCGTGACCGGTGATGAGGTGCCGGTATATGGTTTGACGTAACGGCGGCCCGTGTGATCTTGAAATTGCCGTTAAGAAGTGCCAAAGGTTGGGTTGGCGTCCTATTTCGGGAGCGTCATGTTTGGCCGGATTTTTTGGGTTTTTTCGTTACACCGGGCGCACCGGATGCATCGGATGCCATTTTCTGTGGAGTTCTCATGTCAAAATCTGCCCCGCCTGCCGTCAAGGCACTGCCCGTAAGGATGCCGCCCATTGGGGTGCTGATTTTGGCCGCGTCTAGCGCCAATCTTGGCCTGTCCATATTATCGCCGGTTATCACCGGTCTTCGCGATGATCTTGACGCCTCGGCCGATCAGGCACAGCTGGTGCTTAGTGCCTTTATGCTGTCGGTTGCCATCAGCCAGTTAATTAGTGGATCACTATCTGACCGGTTCGGCCGGAAACGCGTTCTTGTCGGCGGCGCGGTCATCTTTGCCGTTGGCGGCTTTGGTGCGCTGTTTTCTGGCGATATCGATATGTTGATTTGGTTCCGTATTTTGCAAGGGGTTGGGGCGGCAGCCTGTATGACCATGGGGCGGGTCATCGTAAATGATGTCTACAAGGGGGCCGAGGCGGCGCGTAAATTATCAATCGTCAGCAGCGCGCAGGCTATTGTTCCTGCATTAAGTTTTGCTTTTGGTGGGGTGATTGCCGAATTTATCGGATGGCGCGGCAGCATTGGCATCATGGTCATGGGCGCGCTTTTGATCACCGTCACGTCATATCTGTTCATTGACGAATCGCACCAGCGTGACCCCGCCCCAACCGCCCCGATATCGGCGATTACAGCCTATTTGCAGTTACTTCGCACGCCGGGGGTGATGTTTCACGGGTTAACCGGCGGTCTGGCGGTTGGGATGTTTTTCGCCATGGGCGGTGCGATGCCCTATGAATTCGACCGTATGGGTGTTGGCCCGCTGGAATATGGACTGTTCTTTGCGATGACCTCGGTTGGCTATGTTTTCGGGAATTTTGCCAATCGCCAGCTGGTCGGTTCTGTTGGCGTTGTCCGCATGGCGTTTTTAGGCAGCCTGCTGACGGTTCTGGTGCCGTTGACGATGCTGTTAGTGGCGCTTGGCGGGGTTATGACGCCATTGCTGTTGTCTTTTTTATGCTTCTGCTTTGGCTGTTGTAATGGTTTGGTCATTGCCAATTCGATGATTTGCAGCATGCAGGCAGCGGGCAAAAATAGTGGGGCGGGGGCTGGTATTTTAGGCGCGATGCAGATGCTGTTTGGCGCCGTTGCAGGCAGCGTGATTATCGCGCTTGGTGGTGCTAATCAATTTGTCGTGACCGCAACCGGCCTCTTGATCATGTCGTTATGCGCGGCATTGTCATCTTTTATGGCGCCGAACGCGCGATAAATGGTTGCCTTCCTGCGGTGGTTTTGATAGAAGCCGCTATCCAAGGATGTGCGACCAGCCTTTCACGGTATAAATAGCCAGACCCTTTTTGCGAGGGCGCTGGCCATTAGCCTGATAGAAAACCCACGAAAAACCGTCGGGTGCTGATTGCTTTGCCTTGACTAAATTTGAACTTGAATTGGCAGATATCGATGGCTAAAGTGTCGCCCGCACAATTTGTTAGGCAGGTCCGTCAGGAAATCAACCGGATTTCCTGGGCTACCAAGCGTGAGACGGGCACGGCCACACTAACTGTGTTTATAATGACAACAATTGCCGCGCTGTTTTTTCTGTTGGTTGATTGGGTATTGTCGAATGGTGTCCAGTTTGTTCTTGGCCTTGGTGGCTAAGAGCGAAGTGGTTTTTTGTCGTTTCGCCTTGGCGAATCGCATCGGGAAAGAATGGTAATGGCCAAGCGCTGGTATGTCCTTCATGTCTTCTCAGGATCTGAGAAAAAGGTCGCGCAGTCTATCCGTGAGCAAGCAGCTACGCATGGATTGGAAGATCAGATCGAAGACGTCATGGTTCCGACCGAAAACGTGGTCGAGGTCAAGCGCGGTGTCCGCGTTGAGGGTGAGCGTAAATTTTTCCCCGGCTACATTCTGGTGAAATTAGAACTAAGCGATGAAGCGTGGCAGATGGTGACAAGCCAGCCGCGGGTTACCGGTTTTCTTGGTGGCAAGGGTCGCCCGATCCCAATTACTGACAAGGAAGCCGAGCGGCTTATCAAGCAAGTCAGCGAAGGGGTTGAGCGTCCACGGACAACCATCACCTTTGATATCGGCGAGCAGGTGCGGGTGGCTGACGGGCCGTTTGCATCATTTAACGGCTATGTCGAAGAGGCCGATGATGATAAGGCGCGCTTGAAAGTGGCGGTCTCTATCTTTGGCCGGTCAACGCCGGTTGAGCTGGAATATAGTCAGGTCGAAAAAATATAGATTTTTAAAGTGCCGCACTCGGTGGGCGGCAAATGAACATCGCGCCTGTCGATGGCAGGCGGTACCTATGTCAAGGAAGCATTAAGATGGCAAAGAAGATCCAAGGTTACATCAAGCTGAATATTCCGGCAGGCGCGGCCAATCCGTCGCCACCAGTTGGCCCAGCATTGGGCCAGCGCGGTGTAAACATCATGGAATTCTGTAAGGCGTTTAACGCGGCAACAGATTCGCTGGAAAAGAATATGCCAGTGCCGGTTGTCATCACCGTCTATCAGGACAAGTCATTCTCATTTGTCACCAAAACTGCGCCAGTGAGCTATTTCTTGAAAAAGGCTGCCGGTCTGAAGGGTGGATCAAAAGAGCCGGGCCGTTCGGTTGCCGGCAAGGTAACAATGGCGCAGGTGCGCGAAATTGCCGATCAGAAGATGGGCGATATGAATGCTGTTGACGTTGAAGGCGCAATGCAAATGGTGATCGGCTCTGCCCGTGCCATGGGCCTCGAAGTCGTGGAGGGCTAAGAAGATGGCAAGAAATAGCAAGAATTTGAAAGCAGCCTACGCGGCGATTGACCGGAACAAGGCGTATGAACTTGCCGAAGCTGTTGCGCTGGTAAAGAGCAATGCCAAGGCAAAATTTGACGAGACCATCGAAATTTCGATGAATCTTGGGGTTGATCCACGCCATGCAGACCAGATGGTTCGCGGCGTTGTTGCCATGCCAAATGGCACTGGCAAGACCATGCGGGTTGCCGTCTTTGCAAAAGACGCCAAGGCGGATGAGGCAAAAGCCGCTGGTGCCGATCTTGTTGGTGCCGAAGATCTGGCCGAAGCAATCCAGAACGGCGAGTCAGGCTTTGACCGGGTGATTGCGACACCTGACATGATGGGTGTTGTGGGTCGTCTTGGTAAGGTTCTTGGCCCACGCGGCCTGATGCCAAACCCGAAATTGGGCACAGTGACTGCCGATGTTGCAGCCGCGGTCGCCGCTGCCAAGGCTGGTGAAGTGCAGTACCGCGCTGAAAAAGCTGGTGTTGTTCATGCCGGTATCGGTAAGGCCAGCTTTGACGAGGCAAAAATTGTCGAGAACGCATCAGCATTTATCGATGCGGTTCGCAAAGCACGTCCATCTGGTGCCAAAGGCCAGTATGTAAAAAAGATCACCATTTCATCAACAATGGGCGCAGGTGTGTTCGTTGAGGAAGCAGCCGGCCAATAAGGCTGGGGTAATAAGAATTCTTCAGCTCATGCCATTGGCTGGGTTGGAGACCAGGGGCAGATGTGGTTACACACAAATGCCCCGCACCTGTCCAAGACTACGGGGGTGCTGCCATCGGCAGGACTTAATAACCCGTAATAGACGGGGAGCAAGGGCGAAGAATTTCGCTTGAACTTCTTATGGGCAGGCCAGCGGACTGGCGGTGACCGTCGGTTCATTTTGCAACTAGGCAGACAGTGGGTGACCCACACTGCCCAATCGAGAGCGGAGACGATCGGTGAATAGAACAGAAAAAGCCGAACTGATCGAAACGCTGCAATCAGCCTTTAATGAGTCATCAACAATTGTTGTGGCGCATCAGGTTGGTATGACCGTTGCGGAAAGCGGTGACCTGCGCAAAAAAATGCGGGACGCCGATGCTGGCTTCAAGGTAACCAAAAATCGGATTGCCAAGCTAGCGCTAAAGGGCACGCGCTTCGAAGATCTTGACAGCCTGTTTACTGGACCAACAGCCGTTGGTATGTCGCAAGACCCAGTCGCAGCCGCCAAGACCCTCGTTGATTTTGCCAAGGGAAATACAAAGCTGACCATTGTTGGCGGCAGCATGGACGGGAAAATTCTCGACAAAGCTGGCGTTGAAGCATTGGCCAAATTGCCTTCTCTTGACGAATTGCGTGGCAAGCTTGTCGGGCTTATCCAAGCTCCGGCAGCCAAAATTGCACGGGTTACTCAGGCTCCGGCCGGCAAACTCGCTCGTGTAATCAAGGCACGCGAAGACCAATTGCAGCAAGGGGCATAATGCCCAAAATCAGAAGTTCAAGCCTTAATGGAGTATATAATGGCTGATATCGCAAAAATCGCAGAAGACCTTTCTAACCTAACAGTTCTTGAAGCTGCTGAATTGGCAACCATGCTAGAAGAGAAGTGGGGCGTTTCTGCCGCTGCTGCTCCTATGGCTGTTGCAATGCCTGCTGGTGGTGACGCCGGCGGCGCAGCCGAAGAAAAGACTGAATTTGATGTTGTTCTGGCGTCCGCAGGTTCGTCAAAGATCAACGTCATTAAAGAAGTACGCAGCATCACCGGCCTTGGTCTGAAAGAAGCCAAAGATTTGGTTGAAGGCGCACCAAAGGCTGTTAAGGAAGGCGTGTCTAAGGACGAAGCCGACCAGATCAAAGCAAAGCTTGAAGAAGCTGGCGCAACTGTCGAAGTTAAATAACTTGGCAGTACAGCTGGTTTTTTAGCTGTCTAAAATATTTGCACCGGGCGGTTTCGGCTGTCCGGTGCAAGGTCGTTTAATAATCGGCGGTTTTTAACCGGTCCGAAACCCACTTGAAAAAGCGCCTATGGCTTGTAGATTTTGCCACTGGCGGCTTGAGTTATGACGAGGGATCACTGATGGTATCGCATGTAAGCACTCTGGACAGCCGCAAACGGGTACGCCGCACTTTCGGTCAACTTGAAGAAGTGACCCCAATGCCCAACCTTATTGATGTTCAGCGCTCAAGCTATGATACTTTCTTGCAGATGGATGTGGCCGCACACGAGCGGGCTGATCTGGGTTTGCAGGAAACCTTCAAATCGGTATTTCCAATTGAGGATTTCGCCGGTCGGTCAATTCTGGAATTTGTTTCCTATGACCTTGAAACCCCAAAATATGACGTCGAAGAATGCCAGCAGCGCGGTTTGACCTTTGCGTCGCCGCTGCGCGTCACACTTCGTCTGGTTGTTTGGGAAGAAAATGAAGATACCGGATCGCGTTCAATCCGCGATATCAAGGAACAGGATGTCTATATGGGCGATATGCCGTTGATGACATCGAATGGTACCTTCATCGTGAACGGCACCGAGCGCGTAATCGTATCGCAAATGCACCGGTCACCGGGGGTGTTTTTCGACCATGATCGCGGCAAGACGCATGCTTCTGGCAAATTGCTGTTTGCTGCACGGGTAATTCCTTACCGCGGCTCGTGGCTGGATTTCGAATTTGACGCCAAAGATATCTTGAACGTACGGATCGACCGCAAGCGCAAGCTGCCGGCAACAACCTTTATGATGGCACTGCCTGATGAAGATTCGGCTGCCTATATGGCAAGCTGTGAGGAAAGCGGTGAAGCCGTTGATCCAAGCCGGATCGTTGGCATGAGCCGTGAAGAAATTCTGGGCAATTTTTACAAGTCAGTGAATTATCGCCGTCAGGGCGATGGCTGGGCCTATGATTTTGATGTCGATGCGTTGAAAGGCAGCAAGCTGATCCGTGATCTGGTCGATGCGAAAACCAAAAAGGTCATTGCTAGCGCTGGTACCAAAATGACCCCGCGGTCGCTGAACAAGCTGGCCGAAGCCGGGGTGAAGGCGGTTCTTGTTGGTGATTCAGATTTGCTGGGCCGGTTTGCTGCTGAAGATGTTGTCAATATGACAACTGGCGAGGTCTTTGCCGAGGCTGGTGATGAAATCACCGAGGATTTGCTTGCCAAGCTGGATGCCAATGGCACCAAGGAAATCAGCATTCTGTTCATTGACAATGTTAATTTTGGCCCGCATCTGCGCAACACGCTGGCGGCTGATCGTAACACCTGCCGTGAAGAGGCGCTGGTTGATATCTACCGTGTCATGCGCCCGGGCGAGCCGCCAACATTGGAAAGCTCGCATGGCCTGTTCCAGAGCTTGTTCTTTAACTCTGATCGGTATGATTTGTCGTCAGTCGGTCGGGTAAAAATGAATTCGCGCCTCGATCTTGAAACCGAGGACAATCTCCGCATCCTGCGCAAACAGGACGTCATGGCAATTCTGAAGGTTCTGGTCGGTCTGAAAGACGGTCAGGGCGACATTGACGATATTGACCATCTTGGCAACCGCCGTGTGCGTTCGGTTGGTGAATTGATGGAAAACCAGTACCGGATTGGCCTGCTTCGCATGGAGCGTGCCATTCGTGAGCGTATGGGATCAGTTGAAATCGACACGGTTATGCCTGCCGATCTGATTAATGCCAAGCCAGCCGCCGCTGCGGTTCGTGAATTCTTTGGCTCATCACAATTGTCACAGTTTATGGACCAGACAAACCCATTGTCTGAAATTACCCATAAACGCCGCGTTTCGGCCCTTGGGCCGGGCGGTCTGACCCGCGAGCGTGCGGGCTTTGAGGTGCGCGATGTTCACCCAACCCATTATGGCCGTATCTGCCCGATTGAAACACCTGAAGGGCCAAATATTGGTCTGATCAACTCGTTGGCAACCTTTGCCAAGATCAACCGCTATGGCTTTATCGAAACACCTTATCGCAAGGTTGTTGACGGTCAGGTGACGGCTGAGGTGCGGTATATTTCAGCGATGGAAGAGGGCCGCTACACAATTGCGCAGGCGAATGCCGAACTGGATGGCGACAATAAATTTGTTGGCGAATTGATCCCGGTTCGCCGTTCAGGTGATATTGGCCTTGCCCGGCCAACCGATATTGAACTGATGGATGTATCGCCAAAGCAGCTAGTTTCAGTTGCGGCGGCATTGATCCCGTTCCTAGAGAATGATGATGCGAACCGCGCCCTTATGGGATCGAACATGCAGCGTCAGGCAGTGCCGCTTTTGCGCGCCGAAGCACCGATCGTCGGCACGGGTATGGAAGCGCGTGTGGCGCGGGATTCTGGTGTTACAATCGTTGCGCATCGTGCCGGTGTTATCGATCAGGTTGATGCAACCCGTATCGTGGTTCGCGCCAGTGAAGATACCGAAGGCAACGTATCGCCTGTTGATATTTACAGCCTGTTGAAATTCCAGCGCTCAAACCAGAACACAACTGTCAATCAGCGTCCGCTCGTGAAGGTTGGTGATACGGTTCGCCGCGGTGATATTATTGCCGATGGCCCGTCTACCGAGGATGGTGAATTGGCTTTGGGCCGGAACGTGCTGGTCGCGTTCATGCCGTGGAATGGTTACAATTTTGAGGATTCAATCCTGATTTCTGAGCGTATTGTCCGCGATGATGTTTTCACCTCGATCCATATCGAGGAATATGAGGTCATGGCGCGCGATACCAAACTTGGACAAGAAGAAATCACGCGCGATATCCCGAACGTCGGTGAAGAGGCTCTGAAAAATCTTGATGAGGCTGGCATCGTCTATGTTGGTGCCGAGGTCGGGCCGGGTGATATTCTTGTTGGCAAGGTTACGCCAAAGGGCGAGTCACCAATGACACCTGAAGAAAAGTTGCTTCGGGCGATCTTTGGTGAAAAGGCGTCGGATGTTCGTGACACATCACTCAAGCTGCCACCGGGTGGGTCTGGCACAATTGTCGAGGTGCGGGTGTTCTCGCGCCGCGGCGTTGAAAAGGACGAGCGGGCATTGGCGATTGACCGGGCGGAGATTGACCGTCTTGGCAAGGACCGCGATGACGAGCGCGCTATTTTGGAGCGTGGTTTCCATGGCCGGATGAGTGAATTGCTTGATGGGCAAACCGTTGCCAGCGGGCCAAAGGGCATGAAAGCCGGCACCGTGCTGACGCAGGAAATTCTTGATGAATTGCCAAAGTCGCAATGGCAGCAGATCGCCGTTAAGGATGATGATGTCCAAAAACTGGTCGAGGCGCAGGTTGCCAACTTTGACTCAGCTGTTGCTGCATTGCAGGCACGCTTTACCGACAAGGTAGACAAGCTGCAGGGCGGCGATGAATTGCTGCCGGGCGTGATGAAGATGGTAAAAGTCTTTGTGGCGATCAAGCGTAAGCTTCAGCCCGGTGATAAAATGGCTGGCCGTCATGGCAACAAAGGGGTGATTTCCCGCATCGTGCCAATGGAAGACATGCCGTATCTGGATGATGGTACACCTGTTGATATCGTGCTGAACCCGCTTGGGGTGCCGTCGCGGATGAACGTCGGTCAGATTCTCGAAACGCATCTTGGCTGGGCTGCTCGCGGCCTTGGTAAACAGATCGGCGCCGCCGCCGAGGCTGCACGCGCCAATCTCGACACCAAGCCAATCCGCACGATGCTGGCTGATATCTATAGTGACGAGCAATATAGCTCTGAGCTGGCGGTGATGGATGATGATCAGATCATCGAGCAGGCCGGTATTCTGGCACGCGGCGTCCCAATGGGAACCCCTGTCTTTGATGGTGCGCGCGAGGCTGATGTCATTTCGCTGCTGGAAAAGGCTGGGCTTAGCAAAACCGGACAGGAATGGTTAACCGATGGCCGTACTGGCGAGGTCTTTGATCGTCAGGTAACCGTTGGCTACATCTATATGCTGAAGCTGCATCACCTTGTTGATGACAAGATTCACGCCCGCTCGATTGGCCCCTATTCGCTTGTCACCCAGCAGCCGCTTGGTGGTAAGGCGCAATTCGGTGGTCAGCGCTTTGGTGAGATGGAAGTCTGGGCATTGGAGGCCTATGGCGCGGCCTACACCTTGCAGGAAATGCTCACGGTGAAATCGGACGATGTTTCAGGCCGTACCAAGGTTTATGAAGCGATTGTCCGCGGCGATGATGATTTTGAGTCCGGCATTCCGGAATCCTTCAACGTTCTTGTCAAAGAGCTGCGCTCACTTGGCCTGAATGTCGATCTCCACGAGGCCGAATATTAAACCGGCTTATGACCAGCCTTTTCAGAAAAGGCTGGTCTGGCTGACCCAAACCCAATTGACTCACACGACACCAACTAATGTTGGGGAGATAAATAGATGAATGATTTGATGAACCCTTTCGGGCAGTCCCAAGGCCCACAAAGCTTTGACAAGATCAGAATCTCAATCGCTGCGCCTGAGCGCATCCGCTCATGGTCATTTGGCGAGATCAAAAAGCCCGAAACCATCAATTATCGTACCTTCAAGCCGGAAAAAGACGGTTTGTTCTGCGCCCGCATTTTTGGCCCGGTGCGTGATTACGAATGTCTGTGCGGTAAATATAAGCGGATGAAGTATCGCGGTATTATCTGCGAGAAATGCGGCGTTGAAGTCACCCTGTCAAAAGTACGGCGTGAGCGTATGGGCCATATTGAACTGGCCGCGCCAGTGGCGCATATCTGGTTCCTAAAATCATTGCCAAGTCGTATTGGCTTGCTTGTCGATATGACGCTAAAGGATCTTGAGCGCGTCCTCTATTTTGAAAATTTTGTGGTGATCGAGCCGGGCATGACCTCATTGGTCAAAGGCCAGCTTTTGTCAGAAGAAGAGTTTTACGACGCACAGGACGAATATGGCGATGATGCATTCGAAGCCAGCATTGGTGCCGAAGCGATCAAGAAAATTCTTGAAGATCTGAATCTAGATGATGAGCGCGTAAAGATCCGCACCGAACTGGCGGAAACCGGTTCAGAAGCCAAGCGGAAAAAGCTGGTCAAGCGGCTAAAGCTGATCGACTCGTTCCGCGAGTCTGGCTGCCGTCCAGAATGGATGATCATGGATGTTGTTCCGGTGATCCCGCCCGAGCTGCGCCCGCTGGTGCCGCTTGATGGTGGCCGTTTTGCGACCTCTGATCTGAACGATCTTTATCGCCGTGTTATCAACCGGAATAACCGTCTAAAGCGCCTGATCGAATTGCGTGCGCCTGATATCATTGTGCGTAACGAAAAGCGTATGTTGCAGGAATCGGTTGATGCGCTGTTTGACAATGGCCGTCGTGGCCGCGTGATCAGCGGTGTGAACAAGCGTCCGCTGAAATCACTGTCTGATATGTTAAAGGGCAAGCAGGGCCGGTTCCGGCAAAACCTGCTTGGTAAACGCGTCGATTATTCTGGTCGTTCGGTTATCGTGGTTGGCCCAGAGCTGAAACTGCATCAGTGCGGCCTGCCAAAGAAAATGGCGCTCGAACTGTTCAAGCCGTTCATCTATTCAAAGCTGGAACTCTATTCATTGGCCAGCACTGTCAAGATGGCCAAGCGCATGGTCGAAAAGGAACGCCCAGAGGTTTGGGATATCCTTGAAGAAGTAATCCGTGAACATCCGGTTATGCTGAACCGTGCGCCAACGCTGCACCGTCTTGGTATTCAGGCGTTTGAACCCGTGTTGGTCGAAGGCAAAGCCATTCAGCTGCATCCGCTGGTCTGTACAGCGTTTAACGCCGATTTTGATGGTGACCAGATGGCGGTTCACGTGCCGCTTTCGCTGGAGGCACAGCTTGAAGCCCGCGTCTTGATGATGTCAACAAACAACATCCTCAGCCCGGCCAATGGCAAGCCGATTATCGTGCCGTCACAAGATATTATCCTTGGCCTCTATTACATGTCGATGGAACGCGACAATGAGCGGGGCGAGGGCATGATGTTCTCAAACGTTCAGGAAATCTTGCTGGCGCTTGGGAATGGTTCGGTCAGCCTTCACGCCAAGGTGAAAGCGCGGGTACCGACCCGTGACAGTGTCGATGGCACGCGTGTTCTAAAAGTGATCGAAACAACCCCGGGTCGTGCACAGCTTGCTGATCTGTTGCCGGATAACCCAGCCTGTTCGTTTGAGCTGGTGAACAAGTTGATGACCAAAAAAGAGGTCAGCGACGTGATTGACCATGTTTATCGTCATTGCGGACAGAAGGACACGGTGATTTTCTGTGACCGTTTGATGGGGCTTGGTTTCGGTCAGGCTTGTGATGCTGGTATTTCATTCGGTATCGCTGATCTGACAACACCGGAACTCAAGGAAAAATATGTTTCTGAAGCCGAGTCAGAGGTGAAAACCTTTGAGCAGCAGTATCTTGATGGTTTGATCACTCAAGGTGAGAAATACAATAAAGTGGTCGATGTCTGGTCACGTTGTTCGGACCTTGTTGCCGATGAGATGATGAAGGGTATTTCCACCACAAAGGACGGCGAGCCGATCAACTCAGTCTGGATGATGGCACATTCCGGTGCACGTGGTTCAGCTGCCCAGATCAAACAGCTTGCCGGTATGCGCGGCCTGATGGCCAAGCCGTCGGGTGAAATCATCGAAACACCGATCATTTCGTCCTTTAAAGAGGGCTTGAATGTTCTGGAATATTTCAACTCGACACATGGTGCGCGTAAAGGTCTTGCCGATACCGCGTTGAAGACAGCGAACTCAGGCTATCTGACACGCCGTCTTGTTGACGTTGCACAGGATTGCATCGTTCACGAGGTTGATTGCGGCACCAACAAGGGCCTGACCATCCGTCCCGTTATGAACGGCAGTGACGTTGTCGACCCGTTGTTTGATCGTATTCTGGGCCGTGTTCTGGCCGAAGATCTGATTGATCTGAAAACTGGTGATGTTCTGGTTCCGGCGGGTCAGATGGTGACCGAGGAACATGGCGCGGCGATCGAGGCGTCAGGCGTTGATCAAGCGTTGATCCGGTCAGCGCTGCTTTGCGAAGCTGAAAAGGGCATTTGTGGCAATTGCTATGGCCGTGACCTTGCCCGTGGAACCGATGTTAATATCGGCGAGGCGGTCGGTGTTATCGCAGCCCAGTCAATCGGTGAGCCTGGAACGCAGTTGACCATGCGGACATTCCACGTTGGTGGCGCGGCGCAGCGTGGTGCGGAACAGTCAAATATCGAAGCCAACATTGGCGGTGTGGTAAAGCTGGAAGATGCATCACTGGTGACTGATAAAACAGGCAGCCGGATTGTTATGAGCCGTAACACAGAATTGCTGATCCTTGACGAGCAAGAGCGCGAGCGCTCGCGTTTCCGCCTGCCTTATGGCGGTAAGCTGCTTGTCGAAGATGGGCAGAACGTTGCTGCTGGTGCCATTCTGATCGAATGGGACCCTTACACATTGCCGATCATCACGGAAATGAACGGTGTTGCTAATTTCGTTGATTTGACCGAAGGCATTTCAGTTCGTGAAGTCACCGATGATGCAACCGGTATTTCAAGCCGTGAGGTGGTTGACTGGAAACAGGCTGCCGGTGGATCAAACCTTCGCCCTCGTATTACCTTGCGTGATGAAAAAGGCGAAGTGCTGACATTGGCAAACGGGCTTGAGGCACGTTACTTCCTCTCAGCTGGTTCGATTCTCTCGGTTGAGAATGGTGCCAAGGTGCAGGCCGGCGATGTATTGGCACGTATCCCGCGCGAGTCGTCAAAGACACGCGATATTACGGGTGGTTTGCCGCGGGTTGCAGAATTGTTCGAAGCGCGCCGTCCAAAGGATTTTGCGGTGATCTCTGAAGGTGAAGGCCGGGTTGAGTTTGGCAATGACTATAAGGCCAAGCGTCGTATCCGCGTTGTTCCGCTGGATGGTGATCTTGATGCGGTTGAATATCTGCTGCCAAAGGGTCGCCCGCTTGCGGTCAATGAGGGTGATGTCGTTCGTAAAGGTGATCTGCTGCTTGATGGTAGCCCTGTGCCACATGACATTCTCAGCATTCTTGGGGTCGAGGCGCTGGCTGAATATCTGGTGAAGGAAATTCAGGACGTCTACCGGTTGCAGGGTGTTAAGATCAACGACAAGCATATTGAAGTGATCGTCCGCCAGATGTTGCAAAAGGTCGAGGTTGAAGATGCGGCTGATAGCACCTTCCTTGTTGGTGAGCAGGTAGACCGTGAAGAGTTTGCCCGCGCCAATACAGCCCTTGAGGCTGAGGGTCTGCGGCCAGCAACAGCGCATCCTGTTCTGCTTGGCATCACCAAGGCGTCATTGCAGACCAATAGCTTTATCTCGGCTGCGTCATTCCAAGAGACAACACGCGTTCTGACCGAAGCTGCGGTAAGCGGCAAGGAAGACACGCTTGATGGTCTGAAGGAGAACGTGATCGTAGGGCGGCTGATTCCCGCAGGAACTGGTTCAGTGATGAATCGCCTCCGCCGGATCGCGGCTGACCGCGATAAATCCATCATGGCGCAGCGCGCAGCCGCGGCTCCAAAGCTTGAAGTGGTCGAATCTGAGGCTGAAACTGCCGAAGTTGAGGCAAATATATAAGAAATCGCCGCCAGATCCGATGAATCTGGCGGTGAATTAAAAAAAATGCGGATAACCGAGGCGAAGGCGTAAAAACCGCTTGACCGCTCGGCCTGCAAAAAATAGTATCCGGCAACCTTTTGGACTTAGGTGGTGGATCACCCAGCGTTTCGCAGTGGTCGTTCCAGACGCTAAGTCAGAATATTAGGTGTCGAAAATTAGGCTCCGTACGCGGAGAAGGATGGGTGTTCTGCTCATGTTTATCGAGAGCAGAACCGCCCTGTTGCACGTTTTGTGCGTTTAGGTCGAGAAAAAAGGGGCAGGAATGCCAACGATTAACCAGTTGATTCGTCACGGGCGCAAGCGTCCGGTAGCACGTACCAAAGTTCCGGCTATGGAAGCATGTCCACAAAAGCGTGGCGTATGCACCAGAGTGTACACAACAACACCGAAGAAGCCGAACTCGGCTCTTCGTAAGGTCGCCCGCGTGCGCCTTACCAATGGGTTTGAAGTTTCCAGCTATATCCCTGGTGAAGGGCATAATCTGCAGGAACACTCAGTGGTGATGATTCGCGGTGGCCGTGTAAAAGACCTTCCGGGTGTGCGTTATCACATCATTCGCGGTACTTTGGACACACAAGGTGTTGGTGATCGCCGCCAGCGTCGTTCAAAATATGGCGCCAAGCGTCCTAAGTAAGAAGAGGCAGATATGTCACGTCGTCATAGAGCAGAAAAACGCCCGGTTCTTCCTGATGCGAAGTTCAAGGACACTGTTGTTTCAAAATTCATGTCTTGCTTAATGTTTGATGGCAAGCGTTCAGTGGCTGAGAAGATTGTTTACGGTGCGTTTGACCGTATTCAGGAAAAGTCAGGCAATGAGCCGGTCAAGGTGTTCCATGATGCGCTGGAAAATGTGCGTCCTAACCTTGAAGTTCGCTCGCGCCGTGTTGGCGGTGCCACATATCAGGTGCCAGTTGAAGTTCGCGCCGAGCGGGCACAGGCATTGGCCATCCGTTGGTTGATCGACAGCTCGCGCAAGCGCGGTGAGACAACTATGGTTGACCGCCTGTCAGGCGAATTGCTGGACGCTGCTAACAATCGCGGTAACGCGGTTAAAAAACGTGAAGACACCCATAAAATGGCCGAGGCAAATCGGGCTTTCTCACATTACCGCTGGTAGTTGGGTTAGTAGGAGCTAGATCATGGCACGCGAATATTCATTAGATCGTTATCGTAACTTTGGCATTATGGCGCATATCGACGCTGGCAAGACCACTGCGACCGAGCGTATCCTTTATTATACAGGCCGTTCGCACAAGATCGGTGAAGTGCATGACGGCAACGCTACCATGGACTGGATGGAGCAAGAGCAAGAGCGTGGCATCACGATCACATCTGCTGCGACAACCTGTTTCTGGTTCCGCACTGAAAATGGCAGTGACCCATCAGGTGAGCACGGTACCGATGCTGATGCGGCCAAATTCCGTTTCAACATTATCGATACCCCCGGACACGTTGACTTTACGATTGAGGTTGAGCGTTCATTGGCGGTTCTTGATGGCGCGGTTTGTGTGCTTGATGCGAATGCCGGTGTAGAGCCGCAGACCGAGACAGTTTGGCGTCAGGCTGACCGTTACAAAGTGCCGCGGATTGTGTTCGTCAATAAAATGGACAAGATCGGCGCAGACTTCTTTAACTGTGTCCATATGATCAAAGATCGTACCGGTGCCCAGCCTTTACCAATCCATATGCCGATTGGCGCGGAAAACGAATTCGCTGGCTTGGTTAATCTTGTCACCATGCAGGAATGGGTTTGGGACTCAGAAGATTTGGGTGCGACATGGCGCTTGTCTGATATTCGTCCTGAATTGGCTGACAAGGCGGCTGAAATGCGCGCCGAGTTGATCGAGCTGATCGTCGAACAGGACGATGATGTCATGGAAAAGTTTCTTGACGGTGAAGAGCCTGATGTTGAGACAATCCAGCGGCTGATCCGCAAAGGCACATTGAATATGTCATTTGTCCCGGTTCTTTGTGGCTCTGCCTTTAAGAACAAAGGTGTGCAGCCTCTGTTGAACGCGGTTATCGACTATTTGCCGGGTCCATTGGACGTTGCTGCCTACACCGGTTTCTCGCCTGATGATGTGACTGAAACCCGGAACATTGAGCGTCGTGCAAACGATGCTGAGCCATTCTCTGGCTTGGCCTTTAAGATTATGAATGACCCGTTTGTCGGCTCATTGACCTTTGTCCGCATCTATTCTGGTGTTTTGAAAAAAGGCGACAGCCTGCTAAATTCAACAAAAGGCAAGCGCGAGCGCGTTGGCCGGATGATGATGATGCATTCGAACAACCGTGAAGAGATCGAAGAGGCCTTTGCTGGTGACATTGTGGCGCTCGCCGGAATGAAGGACAGCACAACAGGAAACACTTTGTGCGATCCTGCAAAGCCAGTTGTTCTTGAGACAATGACGTTCCCGGATCCGGTTATCGAAATCGCGATTGAACCAAAGACAAAGAACGATCAGGAAAAGATGGGTGCCGGTCTTGCGCGTCTTGCGGCTGAAGATCCGTCATTCCAGGTCAGCACTGACTTTGAGTCGGGCCAGACCATTATGCGTGGTATGGGCGAATTGCATCTGGATATCTTGGTTGATCGCCTACGGCGCGAGTTCAAGGTTGAGGCAAATATCGGTGCGCCGCAGGTGGCTTACCGTGAGACCATCACCAAAGAAGTTGAAGTCGATTACACCCACAAGAAGCAGTCTGGTGGTTCAGGTCAGTTCGCACGGGTTAAAATCCGGTTTGCGCCTTTGGCCGAGGGCGGGTTCCAGTTCAGCAACTCTGTCGTTGGTGGATCGGTTCCAAAAGAATATGTACCGGGTGTTGAAAAGGGCATTAATCAGGCGAAAGAATCTGGCACAATCGCTGGCTTCCCTGTGATTGACTTTGAAGCCGAGCTTATTGACGGCGCCAGCCATGATGTCGATTCATCAGTTCTGGCCTTTGAGATTGCTGGCCGTGCGGCGTTCCGCGAGGCAATGAATAAGGCAAGTCCAAAGCTGCTTGAGCCGGTCATGAAGGTTGAGGTAATCACCCCTGAAGAATATATGGGCGATATCATCGGCGATCTGAATAGCCGCCGTGGTAACGTTGGCGGGATGAACCAGCGCGGTAATGCGCGTGCAATTGATGCGATGGTACCGCTGGCTAATATGTTTGGCTATATCAATACCTTACGCTCAATGAGCCAAGGTCGCGCCCAATATTCAATGACTTTTGACCATTACGAACAAGTGCCTCAGGCGGTTGCGGATGAAGTCCGTGCCAAGATGGCCTAACCGAACTTAAGAAATAGGAGAGCAGATAAGATGTCCAAGGCAAAGTTTGACCGTTCCAAGCCGCATTGTAACATTGGCACGATTGGCCATGTTGACCACGGCAAGACCTCATTGACCGCAGCGATCACAAAGATTTTGGCTGAGTCTGGTGGCGCTGAGTTTTCAGCATATGACCAGATTGACAAGGCGCCAGAAGAGCGTGCGCGCGGCATCACGATTTCAACAGCGCATGTTGAGTATGAGACAGCCAACCGTCACTACGCCCACGTTGATTGTCCGGGCCACGCCGATTATGTGAAGAACATGATCACTGGTGCGGCGCAGATGGATGGCGCGATTTTGGTTGTATCAGCGGCTGATGGCCCGATGCCACAAACCCGCGAGCATATTTTGTTGGCGCGTCAGGTTGGTGTGCCTGCTTTGTGCGTATTCATGAACAAGGTTGATCAGGTTGACGACGAAGAGTTGCTTGAGCTGGTTGAGATGGAAATTCGTGAGCTGTTGTCATCATATGACTTCCCTGGCGATGATATTCCGATTGTTCGTGGTTCAGCATTGGCAGCATTGGAAGACAGCAACGAGACCATTGGTCGTGAAGCGATCAAGGCGCTGATGGATGCGGTTGATGGCTATATTCCCCAGCCAGAGCGTCCGAAGGATCAGCCATTCTTGATGCCGATTGAGGATGTGTTCTCGATTTCGGGTCGTGGTACAGTTGTGACTGGCCGTATTGAGCGCGGTATCGTGAATGTTGGTGAAGAGATCGAGATTGTTGGTCTGAAAGACACACAAAAGACAACCTGCACCGGTGTTGAGATGTTCCGCAAGCTGTTGGATCAGGGTGAAGCTGGCGATAACGTTGGTGTTCTGCTTCGTGGTACCAAGCGTGAAGAGGTTGAGCGCGGTCAGGTATTGTGTAAGCCGGGTTCAATCGCACCGCATACCGAGTTCAAGTGTGAGGCCTATGTTTTGACCAAGGATGAGGGTGGTCGTCATACACCATTCTTCTCGAACTATCGCCCACAGTTCTATTTCCGGACAACAGACGTAACCGGATCAGTGGTATTGCCGGAAGGCACCGAGATGGTTATGCCTGGCGATAACATTGCAATGACCGTGACATTGATCGCACCAATTGCGATGGATGAAGGTCTGCGCTTTGCGATCCGTGAAGGTGGCCGCACCGTTGGTGCCGGCGTCGTTGCTACGGTCATTAAGTAAATAGTCTAAAGTTAGAGGGGGGCGGTGTTTCGCCCTTCTTTGTTTATCCAGACGAGGTAAAGCAGTTATGGAAACCCAGAATATCCGAATCCGATTGAAGGCATTCGATCACCGTATTCTTGACCAGTCCACGGCAGAAATCGTGAATACGGCCAAGCGTACAGGTGCTGAAGTGCGTGGGCCGATCCCGCTGCCGACCAATATGCGTCGTATGACCGTTCTTCGCTCGCCGCACATCGACAAAAAGAGCCGTGAGCAGTTCGAAATTCGTACGCACAAGCGTCTGCTGGACATTATCGACCCGACACCACAAACCGTTGATGCGCTGATGAAGCTCGATCTCGCGGCTGGTGTTGACGTCGAGATCAAGCTCTAGGGAAGGGACCAGAGTTATGCGTAGCGGCATTATCGCCCGTAAGATGGGAATGACACGCGTGTTTAACGATGCTGGCCACCATGTGCCGGTTACCGTGCTTAAACTCGACGATGTTCAGGTTGTGGCAGTTCGTAGCAAGGAAAAGGATGGCTATACAGCCGTTCAGCTTGGTGCGGGTGTTGCCAAGGCAAAGAATGTATCAAAGCCGATGCGTGGTCACTTTGCCAAAGCGAATGTATTGCCAAAGTCAAAGCTGGCCGAGTTTCGGGTTGGTGACGATGCGGTACTTGAGGTTGGATCAACATTGGTTCCCTCACATTTCGTTGCTGGTCAGAAGGTTGACGTTGTAGGCACAACCCAAGGTAAGGGTTTTGCCGGTGCGATGAAGCGTCACAACTTTGGCGGTCTGCGTGCATCGCATGGTGTGTCTGTATCTCACCGCTCGCACGGTTCAACTGGCCAGTGTCAGGATCCGGGCAAGGTGTTCAAAGGCAAGAAGATGGCCGGCCATATGGGCGCGGTCCGCAACACCACGCAGAATATCGAGGTTGTTGCCGTTGATAATGAAGAAGGCGTTGTTCTGCTTTGCGGCGCGGTTCCTGGCCCAAAGAATGGCTGGGTACTGATCAGCGACGCGATCAAGGTCAAGCGCCCTGATGAGGCGCCGTTCCCTGCCGGTTTGCTGTCTGACCTTGCTGCGGCAAGCGAGCAAGCCGCTGTGGCCGAAGATGTTGTTGCTGCAGACGCTGGCGCTGACGCAGCGCCCGCTGACGAGACTGTTGCTGACGAGACCGTTGCTGAGGCACCTGCCGCTGCGGACGCGGAAGCCGAGAAGGAATAAGGGTCATGAAGATTGATGTGAAAACAATCGACAACAAGGCGGCTGGCGACATTACGCTTGCTGATGCTGTCTTTGGGGTCGCACCGCGCGCTGACATTGTTGCGCGTGTGGTGAAGTGGCAGCTTGCAAAACGCCGCGCCGGGACACATAAGGTGAAGTCACGCGCTGAGGTTTCTATTACCACAGCGAAGATGTTCAAGCAGAAAGGCACTGGCCGCGCTCGTCACGGTTCTGCCGCTGTTGTTCAGTTCCGTGGTGGTGGGGTTGTGCATGGTCCGGTCGTTCGTGATCATGGTCACGCATTGCCGAAAAAGGTACGCCAGCTTGGTCTGCGGTCTGCCCTGTCTACCAAGGCAGCAGAGGGCAAGTTGCTGGTTATCGACAGCTTGGCATCAACTGGCAAATCTGCTGGTAAGACAGCTAAACTTCGTGAGCAGCTGAGCAAGCTTGGCGCTGAAAACGCGCTGATCATCGGCGGTGCCGAGTTGGATGCAGCCTTTGTAAAGGCAGCGCGCAACATTCCGCTGGTTGATGTGCTGCCCCAGCAAGGCATCAATGTGTATGACATCCTGCGTCGTGACGTTCTGGTTCTTTCCAAGGATGCTGCGGCCCATCTTGAGGAGCGCCTGAAATGAGTGTTCGTGCGCGCAAGCCCGTAAAAACTGTTGTCTCAAAGGCAGCTGCCTATGACACAATCCTTCGCCCGATCATCACCGAAAAGGCGACGATGGCGAATGAAAACGGCCAGGTGACCTTTGCTGTTGCCATTGATGCAACAAAGCCACAGATCAAGGCAGCGGTTGAAATGCTGTTTAATGTCAAGGTCACTGCGGTGAATACGATCGTCCAAAAGGGTAAGACAAAAACCTTCAAGGGTCGTCCCGGTCGTCGTTCAGACATGAAAAAAGCAATGGTCACATTGGCTGAGGGTCAGAATATTGACCTGATGGGAGTGTAATAAGATGGCGTTAAAGAAATTTAATCCAACAACCCCAAGCCAGCGGAACCTTGTCCTTGTCGACAAATCTGCCCTTTATAAGGGTGGGCCGGTTAAAAAGCTGACCGAGGGTCTTACCAAGACAGGTGGCCGTAACAATTCTGGTCACGTGACGGCATGGCAAAAGGGTGGCGGACACAAGCGCCGGTATCGCCTGATTGACTTCAAGCGCACCAAAACCGGTATGTTCGCGACTGTCGAGCGGATCGAATATGATCCAAACCGGACTGCATTTATTGCGCTGATCACTTATGAAGATGGTGAGCAAAGCTACATCCTTGCACCGCAGCGCCTGTCTGTTGGCGATAAGGTTAGCTCGGGTATCGGTTCTGACATCAAACCGGGTAATGCGCTGCCATTGGCCAATATTCCAGTTGGAACATTGATCCATAACGTAGAGCTTAAGCCGGGTAAGGGCGGCCAGTTGGCGCGTTCAGCCGGCACATATATCCAGCTGGTTGGTCGTGACCGCGGCTATGCGATTTTGCGTCTGACGTCAGGCGAGGTTCGCCTCGTGCGTTCGGAATGTATGGCGTCTATCGGCGCTGTATCAAATCCTGATCAGCAGAATATTAAAATTGGTAAGGCTGGCCGTAGTCGTTGGCTAGGCCGTCGTCCGCACGTCCGCGGCGTTGTCATGAACCCTGTCGATCACCCGCATGGTGGTGGTGAGGGTCGTACTTCAGGTGGCCGTCATCCGGTTACACCTTGGGGTAAGCCAACCAAGGGCAAGCGTACTCGTTCTAACAAGAAGACTGACCGCCTGATTGTGCGGCGTCGCAAGCCATAAGGGTCATTCTTAATCATGGCACGTTCAGTTTGGAAAGGCCCGTTTGTTGATGGGCATCTATTGAAAAAAGCGGACAAGGTTCGCGAGTCTGGTCGCAATGAAGTGATCAAAACATGGTCACGGCGTTCAACGATCATGCCGCAATTTGTCGGGCTTACTTTTGGTGTGCATAACGGCAACAAATTCATCCCTGTGTCTGTTTCTGAGGAAATGGTTGGGCACAAGCTTGGTGAATTTGCGCCAACCCGCACTTATTACGGCCACGCCGCCGACAAGAAATCAAAGCGTTAGGGGTAGGTTATGGGTAAGCAATCAAATCCACGCAGCTTGGCCGACAGTGAAGCAAAATCTGTCGTGCGCAATTTGCGCGTCAGCCCACAAAAGCTGAACCTTGTTGCGACAATGATCCGCGGTATGGACGTGAATAAGGCCATCGCGACGTTGTCATTTTCGCGCCGCCGCATCGCCGGTGACGTGAAAAAAGCGCTGCAATCAGCCATCGCCAACGCCGAAAACAACCATTCGTTGGATGTTGATCGGTTGTTTGTCAAAGAAGCTCATGTCGGCAAAGGTCTTGTCATGAAGCGGTTTCGGGCACGGGCAAAGGGTCGCGGCGCACGGATTTTAAAGCCATTTTCACACCTGACAATCATTGTCGGTGAAAGAGGAGAGCAGTAGGATGGGTCAGAAAGTTAAGCCAATCGGCCTGCGTGTCGGTATCAACCGGACATGGGACTCGCGCTGGTATGCTGGCCGTAACTATGGACAGCTTCTTCATCAGGATATCAAACTTCGTGAATATTTGATGGATCGCCTCAAGCAGGCTGCGATTAGCCGCGTCGTCATCGAACGTCCGGCAGGCCGCGCCCGTGTGACCATCCACGCTGGCCGCCCGGGTCTTATCATCGGTAAGAAGGGGCAGGATATCGAAAAACTGCGCGCCGATCTCGCTAGCCGTATTGGCGGTGAGGTAAGCCTGAACATCGTTGAGGTACGCAAGCCCGAGATTGATGCCAAGCTGGTTGCCGAGAATATTGCACAGCAGCTTGAGCGCCGCGTTGGTTTCCGTCGTGCGATGAAGCGTGCAGTTCAGTCAGCCATGCGCCTTGGTGCATTGGGTGTCCGGATCAATTGTGCTGGCCGTTTGGGCGGTGCCGAGATTGCCCGTACCGAATGGTACCGCGAAGGCCGGGTGCCGCTTCACACATTGCGCGCCGAGGTTGATTACGGTGAGGCAACAGCATTCACCACCTATGGTGCCTGTGGCATCAAGGTTTGGGTATTTAAGGGCGAGGTCATGGCTCATGACCCAATGGCTCAGGATAAGCGGATGGCCGAGCAGCAGTCTGGCCCAGCGCCACGCGGCAACGGTTAAGTCTTAGGAGATAAGTAGATGCTTTCGCCAAAGCGTACAAAGTTTCGTAAAGCCCATAAAGGCCGGATCCACGGTCTTGCCAAGGGTGGCACGCAGTTGAATTTCGGCTCTTACGGTTTAAAGGCCGTGACGCCAGAGCGTGTAACAGCACGCCAGATTGAGGCAGCGCGCCGTGCTATCACGCGCCACCTGCGTCGTTCCGGCCGTGTCTGGATCCGCATCTTTCCTGATGTGCCGGTTTCAAGCAAGCCAGCCGAGGTTCGGATGGGTAAGGGTAAGGGCTCACCTGAATATTGGGTAGCGCGCGTAAAGCCTGGCCGGATCATGTTTGAGATTGATGGTGTTCCGTGGGATTTGGCGAAAGAGGCGTTTACGCTTGCCGCCGCTAAATTACCGCTGGATACGCGGATTGTTCGTCGCTTAGGCGATAGTGATTAAGAAGGGAAGCACCGATGGCAATTGTTAAAGCTGAAGCGCTTCGCGCAAAGACCCCAGATGAGTTGAAAACACAGCTCGTTGACCTGAAGAAAGAGCAGTTCAATCTGCGCTTTCAGGCCGCTGGTGGTCAGGTCGAAAATCCAACACGGGCCAAGATTGTGCGCCGTGAGATCGCCCGCATCAAAACTGTACTTGGTCAAAAGGCCAGTGCAGAAAATGCAGCTAAATAGGGAAGTCTAGTTATGCCAAAGCGTACCATGCAAGGCACTGTTGTGAGCGATAAGGCCGACAAGACGGTAACCGTCCGCGTCGAGCGTCGTATCATGCATCCGGTGTATAAGAAGTTCATCACAAAATCGAAAAAGTTTGCAGCTCATGACGCTGAAAACCGTTTCAAGGAAGGTGATGCCGTGCGTATCCGCGAATGCGCGCCAATGTCCAAGTCAAAGACCTTTGAAGTGGTCTATGACGATGCAGCTAAGAATTAGGGGAGACTGACATGATTCAGATGCAGTCAAATCTTGAAGTTGCCGATAATTCTGGTGCGCGCCGCGTCCAGTGTATCAAGGTGCTAGGCGGTTCCGGTCGCAAGGTTGCCGGCGTTGGTGATGTGATCGTTGTTTCGGTCAAGGAAGCCATCCCACGGGGCAAGGTAAAAAAGGGTGATGTTCACCGCGCGGTGATCGTTCGTACGGCCAAGGAAATTCGCCGGGCCGACGGCAGTGCCATTCGCTTTGACCGCAACGCAGCGGTTTTGCTGAACAAGTCGGACGAGCCGATTGGCACTCGTATTTTTGGCCCTGTGACCCGCGAGTTGCGCGGTCGCAAGTTCATGAAGATCATTTCTCTGGCACCGGAGGTGCTATAATGGCTGAGAAGTTTAAAATCAAAAAAGGCGATCAGGTGATTGTTATCACCGGTCGTGATAAGGGCAAGAAGGGCGAGGTTCTCGAAGTTCTTCGCGCCGAGTCACGTGTTCGGGTTCAGGGTGTAAACATGGTCAAGCGCCATCGTCGTGCCACCCAGACTGACACGGGCGGCATTATTTCGATGGAAGCGCCTTTGCATATTTCCAACGTTGCACATATCGATCCAGATAGCGGCACCGCAACGCGTGTCGGTTATGAGGAAAAAGATGGTAAAAAAGTCCGGGTCGCTCGTCGGTCTGGAAAAGCCCTGGCGTAAGGCCAAGGGTAAGGAGTGAAAAAGCTGAGATGAAGACGCGTTTAGAAGAACACTATCTGACGGCAGTTCGCCCGGCTCTGATTGAGAAATTTGGTTATGCCAATCCTATGCAGGCGCCAAAGCTCGAGAAGATTGTCATTAATATGGGTGTGGGTGAAGCGGTACGCGACTCTAAAAAAGTCGAACATGCTGCCCGTGAACTCGCTGCAATCACTGGCCAAAAGCCGGTTATCACTCGCTCAAAAAAGGCAAACGCTGCCTTTAAACTGCGCGAAGGGATGCCGATTGGCTGTAAGGTAACGTTGCGCCGCGAGCATATGTATGAATTTCTTGACCGGCTGGTGAATATTGCCCTTCCACGGGTTCGTGACTTCCGCGGATTGAATGGTAAGAGCTTTGACGGACGTGGCAACTATGCCATGGGCATCAAAGAACAGATCATTTTCCCAGAAGTTGACTATGATCAGGTGGATGAAATCCGCGGTATGGATATCATTGTGGTGACATCGGCAACGACGGATGATGAGGCCCGCGAATTGCTCGCTGGTTTTGCCTTCCCGTTCGTTAAAGCGTAAGAGCAAAGGGGTTTAATCATGGCTAAGAAAAGCGCCGTTGAAAAAAATAACAAGCGCAAGCGTATCGTTGCCGCCCGTGGTGCTCGTCGCGCTGCATTGAAGGCAATCATCGCTGACAAGAACGTCGCAATGGAAGAGCGTTTCCAGGCAGTTCTTAAGCTGGCTCAGGAGCCACGCGATAGTGCAAAAATTCGTATTCGTAACCGGTGTGAGGTCTCAGGCCGTCCACGTGGTTATGACCGTAAACTCAGAATGTCTCGTATCGCCCTACGTGACCTTGCCTCAATGGGGCAGGTTCCGGGCGTTGTGAAGTCAAGCTGGTAAAGAGGAGATAAAGCAAATGTCTATGAGTGATCCTCTTGGCGATATGCTAACACGCATCCGTAACGGCCAGAACGCGCGCAAAAGCGTTGTGTCTAGCCCAGCATCACGGTTCCGCAGCAATGTTTTGGAAGTTCTGAAGCGCGAAGGTTATATCCGCAACTATTCAAGCGTTGATATCCGTCCGGGCTTAAAAGAGCTGAAGATCGAGCTGAAATATCATGAAGGTCAACCGGTGATCTCCGAGATCAAGCGCGTATCGCGTCCGGGCCGTCGTGTTTATTACGGACTTCGCGACTTGCCGCGGGTTTATAACGGGCTTGGCATCGCCATCCTGTCAACTCCGCGTGGCGTCCTGTCTGACAATGAGGCCCGCACAGCCAAGGTTGGCGGTGAAGTCCTCTGCCACGTATTTTAAGGAGCTGTTCGCATGTCTCGTGTTGGAAGTAGTGCGATTACCATCCCCGCTGATGTGACCTTGTCACAGCAGGACGGTATGGTCGTCGTCAAAGGAAAGAACGGTGAGCTGAGCGCCCCACTTCACAGTGAGGTTGAGTTAAGCGTTGCCGATAATGTTGCCACCTTGAAGCCGAAGCGCAAAACCAAATTGGCATTGTCGCTATGGGGAACCATGCGGGCGTCGATCAGCAACATGGTTGTCGGTGTGGCGACTGGGTTTACCCGCAAGCTCGAAATCAACGGTGTTGGTTATCGTGCGGCTATGCAGGGCAATAAGCTCGTTCTCAGCCTTGGGTTTAGCCATCCGGTTGAAATGGATGTTCCGGCTGGTTTGACTGCGGCTGTTGAAAACAACACCACAATCATTCTCAGCGGCGCAAATAAGCAGTTGCTCGGTCAGTTTGCATCTGAAATTCGGTCAAAGCGGCCGCCTGAGCCTTTCAAGGGCAAGGGTGTGAAATATGCTGAAGAGCATATTGTCCGCAAAGAAGGCAAGAAGAAGTAGGGAACAGTCATGTTTACAGCTAAAGAATTATTCGAACGCCGCCGTCAGCGGACTCGTTCCAAGCTTCGTAAAACAAGCAAAGGCCAGTTGCGCCTGTCTGTGCATCGCTCGTCTCGGCATATCTATGCTCAGGTGATTGACGATGTCGCTGGCAAAACTTTGGCAGCTGCCTCAACCCTTGATGCCGGTTTTAAATCAGCAACAAGCAAGACAGCCGATATCGCCGCAGCGTCTGCGGTTGGCAAATTGGTCGCCGAGCGCGCCAAGGCAAAAGGCATTGACGCAGTGGTTTTCGACCGCGGCGGTTACATTTTCCATGGCCGGGTTAAGGCGCTGGCTGAAGCCGCGCGCGAAGCCGGTCTGAAATTCTAGGGAGTACGATTGATGGCACACAATAACGACAGACGGGACCGTAGCCAGGAGCGCGAAGAGCCCGAATTGCTCGAAAAGTTGGTTGGCATTAACCGTGTTGCCAAAGTTGTAAAGGGTGGCCGGCGTTTCGGTTTCGCCGCTTTGGTTGTGGTTGGCGACGGTAAAGGCCGCGCCGGTTTTGGCACAGGCAAGGCGCGCGAGGTGCCAGAAGCCATTCGCAAGGCAACTGAAGGCGCCAAGCGTAACATGGTTCGCATCCCGCTGCGTGATGGTCGCACATTGCACCATGACAATAAGGGTAATTACGGCGCTGGTAAGGTTCTGCTTCGGGCGGCTCCGGCTGGTACTGGTATTATCGCTGGTGGCCCGATGCGTGCAGTTTTTGAAGTGCTTGGCATTCAGGACATTGTTGCAAAGTCAATCGGTAGCTCAAACCCGCATAATATGATCAAGGCAACATTTTCCGCGTTGAATCATATTCAGGCACCACGGGCAGTGGCGCAAAAGCGTGGCAAGCGCGTTGGCGACATTCTTGTGAAACGCGAAGATAAGGCTGCCGGCGACGCCGCCGCATCCTAACAGGAGAGAGTAAGATGGCTGCCAAAGAAACAGTGATCGTCACCCAGACAAAAAGTCCGATTGGCCGGAAGGCTGACCAGCGCTCAACTTTGATTGGGCTGGGGTTGAACAAGATTGGTCGTACCCGCGAGCTGGAAGATACAGCATCTGTCCGCGGCATGATCAACAAGGTCAAGCATCTTGTTCGGGTCGAACAACAGTAAACGGTTTTTATCAGCGGCGTGCCTTTTAAGGTGGCGCGCTAGCAGGAGCGACAAATGAAATTGAACGAAGTCAGAGACAATCCGGGCGCAACAAAGAACGCCAAACGGGTTGGCCGTGGTATTGGTTCGGGAACCGGTAAGACATCAGGTAGTGGTCACAAAGGCCAGAAGGCACGCTCAGGCGTTTCTATCAACGGTTTTGAGGGCGGCCAGATGCCGATCCATCGCCGTCTGCCAAAGCGTGGTTTCAACAATATTTTCCGCAAGAATTATGCCGAGGTTAATCTTGGCCGTTTGCAGGCTGCAATTGATGCAGGCAAGCTGGATGCCGGCAAGCCGGTTGATGCCGCTGCAATGGTTGGGGCCGGCGTTATTTCAAAAATGCGTGACGGTGTTCGTATTTTGGCCAAGGGTGAACTGACCGCCAAGAAGATCGAGATTCACGCAGCGGGTGCCTCAAAGGCAGCTGTTGAGGCAGTTGAAAAAGCTGGCGGCAAGATTATTGTCCCAACCGCTTCAGCCGAATAGATAGGCAGGCAAGGCATATGGCATCATCAGCAGACCGCATGGCAGCAGGCGCAGGCTTTGGCGCGTTAGCAAAGGCTGACGAGTTGAAGAAGCGTCTGTGGTTTACTGTTGGCGCCTTAATTATTTACCGGCTTGGCACTTATTTGCCATTGCCCGGCATTGATCCTGGCGCGCTGGCGGATATTTTCTCGCAGCAATCAGGCGGCATCTTGGGAATGTTTGATATGTTCTCGGGCGGTGCGCTTAGCCGGATGACGATTTTTGCATTGAATATCATGCCCTATATTACGGCGTCGATTATCATGCAGTTGATGACCGCGATTGTGCCAACGCTTGAAGCCATGAAAAAAGATGGCGAGGCCGGTCGCAAGATGATCAATCAATATACCCGTTACCTTACCGTGCTGTTGGCAACGGTTCAGGGCTACGGTATTGCGGTGGGTCTCGAGGCGGCCAGCGGTGTTGTTGATGATCCGGGGCTGTTTTTCCGCCTTACGACTGTTGTAACGCTTGTTGGTGGCACCTTGTTCTTGATGTGGCTTGGTGAACAGATTACCAGCCGCGGGGTTGGCAATGGTATCTCGCTGATCATTTTCGCTGGCATTGTGGCTAATCTGCCAACGGCTTTGGCTGGTACGCTTGAACTGGGTCGCACAGGGGCGCTGTCTTCATTGCTGATCGTGCTGTTGCTGGCGATGGCTGTGGCCGTGATCGCGTTTATCGTCTTTATCGAACGGTCGGTTCGCAAAATTCTGGTGCAATATCCAAAGCGCCAGCATGGCAATAAAGTGTTTGGGGGTGATCAGTCATTCCTGCCGCTAAAGATCAATGTTCCGGGTGTTATCCCGCCAATTTTCGCCTCATCACTTTTGTTGATGCCGGTGTCGATTATCAACCTTACGGGTGGTCAGGCTGGCGGCGCGGATTGGCTGGTGGCGTTGAATGCGATGCTGGGTCGTGGGCAGCCGCTGTATTTGTTGATCTATGTTTCAATGATTGTATTCTTTGCGTTCTTCTATACTGCGATTGTTTTCAATCCAGAAGAAACGGCCGAGAATCTGCGGAAATATGGCGGCTATATCCCGGGGATCCGTCCGGGGAAATCGACAGCTGATTATCTTGATTTTGTCTTGACCCGCTTGACCGTGCTTGGTGCCGCCTATTTGTCGGCGATCTGTATCCTGCCGGAATTGCTGATTAGTAAATATGCAGTGCCGTTTTACTTTGGTGGTACGTCCTTGCTGATTGTGGTGACGGTCACATTGGATACGGTCGGACAGATCCAATCGCATCTTCTTGCCCATCAATATGAGGGTCTGGTGAAGAAGTCTCGTTTGAAGGGACGCAGATAAATGAATGTCATTCTGTTTGGCGCACCGGGTGCGGGTAAAGGAACACAAGCAGAGCGGCTGGTTGCCGGTCGCGGGCTGGTGCAATTGTCAACCGGCGACATGCTGCGTGCGGCGATTGCTGCGGGAACCGAACTTGGGCTTCGCGCCAAGGATATTATGGATCGGGGCGATTTGGTGTCAGATGATATCATCGTCGGTATGATTGCCGCCCGGATTGATGATGATGATTGCGCCAGCGGGGTCATCCTCGATGGGTTTCCGCGCACCGTTGCTCAGGCAAACGCGCTGGATGAAATGTTAAAGAGCAAGGGTCTTGCCCTTGATTTTGTAATTGAGATTAAGGTTGACGAAGCGGCGCTGTTCGCGCGCATCGAAAACCGCGCTGCCGAAACTGGTGGCGCCAGAAGTGATGACAATGCCGACACATTGCGCAAGCGATTGGCGGTGTATCATGAGAATACAGCACCACTGCTTCCGTATTATGCGGAAAAAGGGGTGTTGCAGACTGTGGACGGCATGAATTCAATTGATGATGTCGCGTCACAAATTGATCGAATTTTGGGATAACGCGATAGCGTTAAGGTTGACTGTTTCAGGTTTAGGCCTATAATTCGCCGCCTTCTAAGGGAAACCCGACGAAACTGGCGAAAATGGGTTCCGCGTCGCGGATAACCAAAGATGATAGTCGTGAGTTAAAAAGGAGCCAGGCTGTGGCACGAATTGCTGGTGTAAATATTCCGACCAAAAAACGGGTCGAGATCGCACTGACTTACATTCATGGTATTGGGACAACCAGTGCTAAAAATATCTGTGCAAAGGCGGGTGTTCCAGACGAACGCCGCGTCAATGACCTGTCGGAAGAGGAGTTAACCCGTCTTCGCGACATTATTGATGCAGACCATCTGGTTGAGGGCGACCTTCGTCGTCAAACTTCGATGAACATCAAGCGTTACCTTGACCTTGGCTGTTTGCGCGGGCTTCGCCATCGCCGCAACCTGCCGGTTCGTGGACAGCGCACCCATACAAATGCTCGTACCCGCAAAGGCCCTGCAAAGGCTATTGCTGGTAAGAAGAAATAACAACGCGAACACTAGGAGACTTATCAAATGGCAAAACAACCAAGCCAAGGCCGTGTTCGTCGTCGCGAGCGGAAGAATATCACCAGCGGCGTTGCTCATGTGAATTCAACATTTAACAACACCATGGTGACAATCACCGATGTGCAAGGCAACACAATTGCCTGGGCATCTGCTGGCGGGATGGGCTTTAAAGGCTCGCGGAAATCGACACCATTTGCGGCACAGCTTGCGGCTGAAGACGCTGGTAAGAAAGCCGCCGAGCATGGCATGAAGTCGCTGGATGTTCAGGTACGTGGCCCCGGGTCAGGCCGTGAGTCAGCGCTTCGTGCGCTGCAATCAGTTGGGTTCAACGTCACCTCAATCCGTGACGTAACCCCTATTCCACATAATGGCTGTCGCCCGCGCAAGCGGCGGCGGGTTTAATCCGACCGTTATTGTTGAATTTATTTTCGGCTTTTGCCCTTTGGCAATCTGCCGGATCATCTCGAATTAAAGGATACCGCCATGATTGAAAAGAATTGGCTAGACCTCAAAAAGCCGGACGAAATGGAAATTAAGGTTTCCGAATATAACCCAAGTCAGGCCGTTGTTGCTGTTGGCCCGTTTGAGCGTGGCTTTGGCGTTACCATTGGTAACGCGCTTCGGCGTGTGCTGCTATCATCCTTGCAGGGTGCGGCAGTGACTTCGGTTCAGATCCAAGGCGTTGTCCATGAATTCTCGTCAATCCCCGGCGTTCGTGAGGATGTTACCGACCTTGTGCTGAACCTCAAGGGTGTTGCCGTTCGCATGGCAGAAGAAGGGCCAAAGCGTCTGCGCCTGAATGTTGATGGTCCGGCGACTGTGACTGCTGGCATGATCACCGAGACAGCCAATGTCGATATCATGAACCCTGATCACGTGCTGTGTCAGCTCGATAAGGGCGCAAAATTATCGATGGAATTGACCGTTAATACGGGCAAAGGCTATGTGCCAGCGACCGCTCACCGGGTTGAGGATTCGCCGATCGGTCTTATTCCGATTGATGCGATTTACAGCCCAGTTCGTCAGGTTGCCTACAAGGTTGAAAACGCCCGTGTTGGCCAGATCACCGACTATGACAAGCTGTTATTGACCATCGAAACTGACGGGTCAATCACACCTGAAGATGCGGTTGCCTATGCAGCGCGTATTTTGCAGGAACAGCTGCAAACCTTCATTAACTTTGAAGAGCCAAAAGGCGAGCCAGCACCAAGCGAGCCAGAATTGCCGTTTAGCCGCAATCTGCTGCGTAAAGTTGACGAGCTTGAATTGTCTGTTCGTTCGGCTAACTGCCTGAAGAATGACAATATCGTCTATATTGGCGATCTGGTTCTAAAAACCGAGCATGAAATGCTTCGGACCCCGAATTTTGGCCGGAAGTCCCTGAACGAGATCAAGGAAGTGCTGAAGGGCATGAATCTTGAGCTTGGTATGGATATCACCAACTGGCCACCAGAAAATGTTGAAGAATTGGCGCGGCGCCTGGATGAGCCGTTTTAACGGCACACCAGTCTCACCCCAGAGGAACTAAGGAGAAATATCATGCGTCATCGTAATGCCGGTCGGAAATTAAACCGTACTTCGCAGCATCGCCAAATGTTGTTCCGCAACATGGCTCAGGCACTGATCAAGCACGAACAAATCGTGACAACCTTGCCAAAGGCCAAGGAATTGCGCCCTGTTGTTGAGCGTCTTATCACGCTTGGCAAGCGTGGTGATCTGCACGCCCGCCGTCTGGCGTTTGCCCGGATCCGTTGTGAAGCCATGACAAAGAAATTGTTTGACGTGCTTGGCCCCCGCTATCAAGAGCGTGCGGGCGGGTATACACGTGTATTGAAGGCCGGTTTCCGCTATGGCGACTCTGCGCCAATGGCGGTGATCGAGCTTGTTGATCGCGATGAGGACGCACGCGGTCAGGACTCAGGGCCGGTTGCAGTGGATGACGCCGTTGCAGCCGAAGCAGATGCTGCTGCCTAACTTTAGGCGCGCCCCTCGTTCGGGCAAAATTTGAATATGACAAGGGGCTGCCTGCGGGTGGCCCTTTTTTCTTTGCACCAATATCCGGCTTGGGTGAATATAGCGCCTATGAATGAACTCGATCTTGAGAGTGTGCCTGCCGCACCGCTGGCCGAACTATTGCGTCCGAAAACGCTTGATGACGTTGTTGGTCAGGATCAGTTGCTTGGCCCTAATGGCCGGCTTCGGGTGATGCTGGCCAACAATGTGCTTGGCTCGATCATCTTTTGGGGGCCGCCCGGAACCGGAAAAACGACGATTGCGCGATTATTGGCCGATGCGGCTGATATGGCGTTTGAACCAATCTCGGCCGTGTTTGACGGGGTTGGCGAATTGCGCAAGGTGTTTGAGCGTGCCCAGCAACGACGCCGGCAGGGGCGCCGCACCCTGTTATTTGTTGACGAGGTGCACCGGTTTAATAAAGCCCAGCAAGACGGGTTATTGCCAAATGTTGAGGATGGCACGGTTACGTTGGTTGGTGCGACCACGGAAAACCCGTCATTTGCGCTGAATGGGGCGTTATTGTCACGCGCGCAGGTACTGGTACTCGATCGGCTTGATCGCGCGGCACTGGCATCAATTCTGGCCCGTCTTGAGGCTCATATTGGGCGTGAGTTACCGTTGGATGATGAGGCACGGACGGCGCTTATTGGCATGGCCGATGGCGATGGGCGGTATCTTTTGAATATGGCGGGCCAGCTGGTTGATCTGCCGGCATCACCGGTGATTGACAGCAACGCTTTGGCGTTACTGGTTGCCGGGCGGGCGCCAGCTTTTGATCGCGCCGGTGATCAGCATTATAATCTGATGTCGGCGCTTCATAAAACTTTGCGGGCCTCGGATGCTGATGCCGGGCTTTATTGGCTGGCGCGTATGCTGGCGGGTGGTGAGGATCCACATTATATCCTGCGGCGGCTGACGCGCTTTGCGGCCGAGGATATTGGTCTTGCCGAACCCGAGGCACAGCCGCGTGCGCTGGCTGCATGGCAGGCTTACGAGCGACTTGGCAGTCCCGAGGGCGATCTTGCCATTGCCGGCTTGGTAGTTTATCTGGCAACCGCACCGAAATCTAACGCTGCCTATAAGGCCTTTAAGGCCGCCACCAAGGCAGCCTCCAAAACTGGATCGCTTAGCCCGCCAGCGCATATTTTGAACGCGCCGACCAAATTGATGAAACAGCTTGGCTATGGGGCGGATTATGCGTATGACCATGACGATCCTGACGGATTTTCAGGGCAGAATTGTTTTCCCGATGGGATGGCGCGGCAGGTGTTTTATCAGCCGGTTGCGCGTGGTTATGAACGTGAAATTGCCAAGCGGCTCGCCTATTGGAACCGGTTGCGAGAGGTAAAACAGGCTGATGGCAAATTAGATGCGCCAGCGGATGTACCAAGGGATGCGCCAGCGGATGAGGGTTAGATGGCGAATGCTATGATGATTGCTGCGGTTGCGACGGGCGGGGCGATTGGCGCGGTATTGCGCTATACGACCAGCCTTGTGGTTGGTGCGGGCATTTTTGGCATGGCTGGCCCATTGGCAACCTTGCTGGTGAATATCGCTGGATCGGCAATGATGGGCGGGCTTGCCGGTTTGATTGCGGCTGGCTTGGTATTGCCCGAAACGTGGCGCGGTTTTTTCGCGGTTGGGTTGCTTGGGGCGCTGACCACTTTTTCCAGCTTTGCGCTTGATGCTGGCACTCTATGGCAGAAACAGGGGGCCCTGATGGCGGGAGCCTATGTGATGGCCTCGGTTATTCTATCACTCTTGGCGTTTGGCGCGGCGTTTTGGGCGGTCAAGCATAGCGGGATATGGCAATGAGCAAAGATATCGCAGCACAAGAAAAGCCTCAGAAGCAAGCCGATAAGCAAGCCGATAAGCAATGGCGGTTTGAAGCTGTACCAGAACATGAGGATGGCACCCGGCTAGACCGGTTTTTGCGGCGTCTTTTTGCCGGTTTGGGTCAGGGGCAGATCGAGCGGATGTTACGCAACGGTTTGATCCGGCTGGATGGGGTAAAGGCCAAGGCGGCAACGAGGATTGCCGCAGGCCAGATGATACGATTGCCAGCGAATATCGCCGCGGCAGTGCCTGCCGCCGCCACGCCTGTGGCGCCGCGCATTGTTGCCAGCAGTTCACTGCGCCAGCAATTTGACGATATGTTTTTGGCTGAAGGCAAGGGCTGGTTGGCGTTGAATAAGCCAAGCGGTTTGGCGGTGCAGGGTGGTACCGGAACGCATCATCATGTTGACGGTATGTTGCGCGCGATGAGTGATGATGCAAGCAGCCGGTTGCGGCTGGTTCACCGGATTGACAAGGATACAAGCGGGGTTTTGCTATTGGCGAAAACAATCGAGGCTGCGCGCAGCCTTACCGAGGCATTTCAAAAGCACCGGCTCGAGAAAACCTATCTGGCGCTGGTGATCGGCCTGCCGCCTGAAACTGGCAGTATCCGGGCGCCAATTTTGAAACTTGGCGGGAAGGCTGGCGAGAAAATGCAAGTCCATGATGATGGGCAAAGCGCGCAAACACTCTATCGGCGGCTGGATCATGCTGGCCGGAAAATGGCGCTGATGGCGCTGCGACCGCTGACCGGACGGACGCATCAATTGCGGGTTCATATGGCGCATCTTGGTAACCCGATTTGCGGTGATGGCAAATATGCCGGTGATGATGCGCATCCGGGCGGGCTGATTGCGCGCCGCCTTCATCTCCATGCGTGGCAGCTGAAATTAACCGATGGCAAGGTTATCACCGCGCCGCCTAGCCCGCATCTAAAAGCCAGTCTTGATGATCTGGGCATGGAACTGCCGGTGCCCGGGTGGCGGTTTCAGGATTATTAAATAGGGCGCGGTGGCCGTTGCGGCTTACGCCGGTTTCTGTGCTGCCGATACTGGGGGCGGAACATCGGATAGCGACGTCTGGCAAAGAATGTTTTGAAGAAAGTTAAATATCATGGGTGCGAAAAAGCGGTTTTATAAAGACGTCACGATAGGGGATGCGGGTGACACAAAATCGGCTTATGGAATATCGGTACAGCTTGATGGGCGAGATCTGCGCTCACCCGCGGGCAGTCTTTTGCTGGTGCCAACCCTGCCACTGGCCGGCGCCATCGCCGATGAATGGCGCGGGCAGGGTGATGATATTGAGCCGTCGACCATGCCGCTATTTAGCCTTGCCGTCACTGTGCTTGACCGCGTAACGCCGCAGCGTGAGGCGATTATTACCGAGCTTGCCGCCTATGGTGCGAACGACCTTTTATGTTACCGTGATGATCAGGATGACCTTGCCAGCCGGCAGCATCGCCAGTGGCAGCCTTGGCTAGACCGGCTTGGCGATGAACGGGCTATTCATCTTGAAACCGTGAACGGCATTATGCCGGTTACACAGGCCGATGCGGTGAAATTCCCGCCGCTAATCGCGGTTTTTGACGATTGGCGCCTTGGCATATTACACCGTGCGACCAGCCTTTCAGGATCGCTGGTGCTGGGGCTGGGATTTGTCGAGGGTGTGATTGACCCTGTGCAGATGTTCGAGCTGGCCTTTCTTGACGAGCTTTGGCAGAACGAAAAATGGGGAACCGATTTCGAGGCGGCTGACCGGCACCGGTTTTTGCAGGCTGAACTGGCTGATGCCGCGCGGTTTCTGGGCTTGCTGACGCCGCCGGATGCGGGCGGTACAGGCGCATGAAGCGCGGCGCGGCCACGATGGCGTTTAGCGCGTCTTTAATGCACCGTCTGTCGGGCTTTGATACAGGCGATTTAGGCCCGCATGCGCGCCTGCTGTACGGCGAACTGATCGCCAGCGCGGCCATTGGATTACCGGCAAGCAGCATTATTCTTGCCGCCACGATCATTGATGTTGTGCAGCATGAACAGGCAGGTCCGGCGGGGTATCTGGACGGGGAGGCCTTTGCCTATGCCGGCAGCACGGCCAATCTTGGCTGGTTGCGGGGGCGGCGCAATCTGTTGTTACATCACGAAGCGCCAAGCGATGGCTTGATGGGCGAGGCCGATGCGGGGCGCTGGCTGATAGCTGATGCGGAACGGGCGGTGACTGCGCTGCTGGATTTCCTGCAAGATTTGCCCTGATTGTCCTGATTGCCCTAATTCCCCCAATCACTGAAACCGTTGATCTTGATTCTAGGGTCCTGCAGCAGGGGTTGGAAAAAAACTGTCAAATTGCGCTTTTAGAACGGCGTCAAGCTCATCCATAGTGGCGCTGATGCCAAGTCGGGCAAACGAGGTCACCCCGCCATCGCTGACGCCGCAGGGCACAATCGCGTCAAAGGCGGCAAGATCGGGGTCAAGATTAATCGAGATGCCGTGCCAGCTCACCCAGCGGCTGATGCGAATACCAATCGCGGCAATCTTATCAAGGCCGCTGGCACTTGTGCCGCTTTTCACCCAGATACCGGGCAGGCCATCGCGCCGCTGACCGGCAATGCCAAAGGCGGCAAGGCTGGCAATAATCCAGCCCTCCAGCGCATGGACCAGCGCACGAACATCCTGACCGCGGCGGGTTAGATCCAGCATGACATAGGCCACCCGCTGGCCGGGGCCGTGCCATGTCCATTGCCCGCCGCGCCCAACCTCGATTACCGGAACATCGCCCGGGTTTAATAGATCATGCGGCTTGGCCGAGGTGCCGCCAGTATAAACCGGCTCATGCTCAAGCAGCCATATCGCCTCGCTGGCACCATCATGGCGAATGGCGGCGGCGTGCGCCTGCATTGCGGCCACCAGCGGGGCATAGGGCTGTAAATCTGGGTAATTTTGCCATAAGGGCGGCAGGTTTTGAGGCGGCAGATTTGGGGGCGGCATGGGCATTGATCCGGTTCAAAAAAGCCGTCAACGGCGATGGTGACAGCATAGCCTGCCTTTGGGCGGCTGGCTATCCCTCTGGGGATTGGGCAGAATGCTGCAAAGCCCCGCGATTTTCTTTTTACCGATCACCGGCGAAACAGGCTTGATAATTCAGCATGAAGGTGACATATAGGGTGCACCTCAAACGTGCGGCCGTGGCGGAATTGGTAGACGCGCAGCGTTGAGGTCGCTGTGGGCTAACCCCCGTGGAAGTTCGAGTCTTCTCGGCCGCACCATTCTCCTTCTGAAACCCGCAGAAAATATAGCGATATGTCCATTTTATGCCCCTAGGGTCGTACAAATGGTCGTACTTTATGACGAAAGTTTCAGCTCCTTATTTGTACCGCAAACGCGGTATTTACTACCTTCAAAAACGCATTCCAACGGATCTTGTGCAGCATTATGGGACACATTCCATCCAAAAATCGTTGAGAACGCGAGACCGAGCGCAAGCCGTTCGCATATCCAGTAATATAGTCCTGTCGCTTGAAAAAGAATGGCAGGATTTACGTTTTACTTTGCCAAAAGGTGTGGCCGCATCAGATTTCCTGAAATCAGGGATTCTACAGGTGCCGTCACTGACAGAGGCTGCCGATACTTATTGTAAAATGAAGGGTAAGTCTGAAGATAAACGGTTCTGTGGTTATGTAAGCCGCGTAGTAGCAGAGGTAGTGGCTGGTTCTGGAAACAAGTCCATCAAGGCATATACTCGTGCTGATGCATTGCGGTTTCGTGATACACTCGTCGCCAGAGGGGTCGCGCAAGCCACCGTGAAACGTAATTTTGAGTGCGTTCGCGCCATATGGAATTTCACTGCAACTGAGAATGCTATTGATGCGGTAAACCCTTTCTCAAACATGAATTACGGCAACGGTGCTAAACCTGTCCGGCGTTTGCCTATTCCACTAGAGCAGTTGCGCACTATTCAAGCCGAGTGCCAACGTAAAGATGATGAGATGCGCTGGCTTATTGCTGTTTTGTGTGACAGCGGTATGCGGTTAGCTGAGGCTATCGGTCTCACTAAGCAAGATATATCTTTGGATTGCAAAGTACCGCTTATAAGGCTCACAGAGCGACCTTGGAGGCCTTTAAAGACCGAGAATAGTCAAAGGTGCGTTCCAGCCGTTGGAGCCACTCTGTGGGGCTTGAAACGCGCTCAAGAGTCTTCCGAAAGTGACTTTTTGTTTTCTCGTTATTGCTCACTGGAAGGCAATAAGTCGGACTATGCTAGTAATGGGTTAAATAAATGGCTGCGGCCGTTAGTTCCTGATGGCTGTGTTGTCCATTCATTCCGTCACAGTTTTCGCGATCGGCTCAGGGCTGTCGAATGTCCGCCGGACATCATTGATCAACTGGGTGGATGGAAGACATCGGGCGTGGGTCAAAGTTATGGGGAAGGTTACCAAATCGATATCACTAGTCGATGGATGCAAGCTATCGTCCTTCCAGCATCTGCGGCAGCACCACTGAGTAGATTTGAATAAGTCTTTGACGTAAAAAGGATACTAAATGTTCATTATACGACTGTTTTTATTGATAAAATTATTGATTAAGCGTGCTTTTTAAATCAATCTTGAGGTTCCTTAACTGATGAGATGATCTCGATGAACGATGATGTGCGTGGCATTCTCTTTATTTTGGTTGGAATGTCACTATTCAGTGTTCAGGACATACTAGTTAGGCATTTGGCTGATGTAGCCTCACTACCCCAAATCATGACAATCAGAGGACTGATCGGCGGGTCAATTCTTATGGCGTTTTTGAAGCTAACGGGTCGTCCTATTTTATTTACTTCATCCTATCCAAAGCTAGCTTTATGCCGGGTCATACTATTTTTCTCTGGGTTTCTTTGCTTTTATTTTGCGCTCAGCGAGATGGGGCTAGCGGAGGTTACTAGTCTATTCTTCTTTAGCCCGATATTCGTGACGATAATATCAAAGTTTTTGTTCAAAAATCACATTGGTTTTCATCGTTTAGGGGCGGTTTTGACCGGTTTTGCAGGTGTTATTCTGATAGTGAAACCTAGCCCAAACAAATTTGAAATGATCGCTTTGCTGCCGCTTGTCTCGGCGTTCACCTATTCGGTCTCAATGATGATAGCTAAATATACACGTGATAGAGACAGCGTTTGGCAGCAAATGATGCATTTGTATTGGGGTAGTTGCATCCTAGGGCTTGTCGCTTCAATCATAATCTCTCTGGTAGGCCCAGATATTGGCACTTCAAAAAGCTATGCCTATCTGCTGCGGCCTTGGGTGATATCTGATTGGAATGCAATTTTAGCTATCTTGACCATAGCATGCATTGGAAGCTGCGGTATGCTGCTTCTTACAAGCGCTTACAGGATTTCAAATCCACCTGTAATTGCACCGTTTGAGTACGTGTTATTGGTGTTTGCGATAGTTAATGGTTATTGGTTGTTCGGCGAAATCCCAGATTACTTTTCGTTTGTTGGTATGACTTTGATCACGCTGAGTGGGATTTATATATTTTTCCGTGAGGGAGTCAAAAATAAGCCCATTGCGGTCAAAACAAGTTTAAGGACGTGACCATTTGTACGACCCTAGGGGCATAAAATGGACATATCGCTATATTTTCTGCGGGTTTCAGAAGGGGAATGGTGCGGCCGAGAAGGGTTAGCACCACTGCGATAGCCCAATAACTCCGGAGATTCTGCCACCTAAGATGGAGCGCGGCAAGTCGAATGTACGACCATTTGTACGACCGCAGTGCCTGATCCGCCGATACCCCCCATCGAAATAACGGGCGGGGGCGGTTTTTATTATGCATGATCGCGTCAGGGTAGCCAAACGACGCAATATAATAGAGCCGTCCATATACTGTTATATAACAGATATAATAGTTGTTATGAGAGTGGACGGCCTAGAACAGGTCGGTAGCAGTTGATGTTTTGTGAAGTTCGTCATTAAAATAAATCAATCAGGTTTGACGCGAGGTGACACTATGCTTGATGACAGCTACGGAAATAAGAATTCGACGAATTCAGTCGATGCTATTGCGTCATACAATCAAGGAATCCATCAATTTCTTGGCGCCGAGCCGGGCGTTGAGGCCAGTTTCAGAGCCGCAATAAGTGCTGACCCTAACTTTACCTTGGGGCATATTGGGCTTGCTCGGGAAATGCAATTGCGTGGTCGTTCGGATGATGTGAAACAAGCCCTCAATACAGCCTTTGAAACCAGCCAAAATCTCTCGGCTCGAGAACAATCCCATTTGAATGTGTCTAGCTTATTACTCAGGGGAAAGTCTGCTGAAGCTCGCGCGGCTGTATATGAACATGTGAAAGAATGGCCTCGTGACGTACTCATTGCACAAATGTGTACCAGTGTCTTTGGCCTGATTGGTTTCTCTGGTTTGCCCGGAAGGGAGGCCGAACAGCTGGCTTTCATGACAAACCTTGCCCCAAATTATGGTGACGACTGGTGGTGCAAAGCTCAGTTGGCATTTGCGCAGCTTGAAGTTGGGCAATTGGATGAGGCTAGCATTAACATTGAAGAGGCACTCCTATCAAACCCGAATAGCGCACATTCAAAGCATATTAGAGCGCACCTCTATTACGAAAATCTGCAGGACGAGGACGGCTTGAGCTACCTCCAAAGGCATTGGGCAAATTATGATCCGTCAGGTGCGCTCTACAACCACATCTCTTGGCATGTGGGTTTATGGTCTCTTGAGGCTGGAAATCTCGAGCAAATGTGGGACGTTTTGGACAAGCACATATCCCCTGATAATAGTCAAGGGCCTCCATTAAATGTTTTGACTGACAGTGCAGCTCTACTTTTCAGAGCTGAGCTTGCAGGGGTTGAAGTTACGCCCGAAAGGTGGAGAGGCCTTAGTGCATACGCTATGACTAAATTTGCTAACCCGGGCCTTGGCTTTGCTGATCTTCATGCTGCAATCACGCATGCCAGAGCAGGTAATATCGAAGCATTAGAAAATATAATTGCCAATGCAAAAGGACCAGTTTCCACCCTGACCAAAAAAGTTGCAAAGGCGTATCGTCACATGCAGGACGGTGAGTGGTTATCAGCATCTGAACTGTTCACAAGCGTCGTGCGTGAACATGCTCGTTTTGGCGGATCCAACGCCCAAAGAGACTTGTTGGACTTTTCTTTGGCCGCGTGTCTGATCCATCAAGGCAGAACGCGGGAAGCAAAAACAATTCTTGCAATCACCAGACCGCGGGCTTTGCAAAAAGATATTATCTCCGGTTTACATTGAACGCAGATTACGTCGATTTTGGAGATAGTAAATGCCGCCTTTGTGGCAGAGGATCGATGCAAGCTCATTAGTCTTTAAAATAGAGAGGACAAACTCAATGGACAAAGATCGACTTTATGGCAATTGTCACTGTGGAACGGTGCAGTTCTCTATTCCGCGCAATATTGATATGAGTGCCGTACGACGCTGTGATTGCAGCCTCTGCAAGCGTCGCGGTGCGATTATGTTGGCATGCCCAATTGAGGATGTGAAAATTGAAGCCGGCGCTGAACATCTAGTCCATTATAAGTGGAATACAAAAGTTGCCACGCACCACTTTTGCTCAAAGTGTGGGATTATGACCCATCA
>Ga0181597_10000445_pt1 | contig 46027 bp, 47 predicted proteins | sample 041ome_5_FD_148647 | JGI IMG/M metagenome (GOLD analysis project Ga0181597, IMG submission 148647) | Coastal salt marsh microbial communities from the Groves Creek Marsh, Skidaway Island, Georgia - 041403US metaG (spades assembly) | ecosystem: Environmental > Aquatic > Marine > Intertidal zone... | reverse complement strand
AATAACAAAAACACCTCCTATCTGGATAATGAGACAGGCTGGTAGGTATATGCAAGATTACAGAAACGTAAGAAGCACGGAGAAAAATTTCATAGAGTTTTGTTTAAATCCTAAAAAAGCCAGTAATGTAACCTGCCAGCCAATCCAAAAGTTTGGTATGGATGCAGCAATCATTTTTTCAGACATTTTGCTTGTATTACATATGATGAAGTATCAAGTGACATTTATCAAAAATGAAGGTCCAAAATTACATAAATTAAACATAGGTGAGCCATTACTATCACCCAAATGGGATACCTATCTGGAAAATCTGAAACCTGTAAGTAAAGCAATAAAGCTAACACGGGTTAAACTAGACAAGAGTGAGAATACCAAAGATACGCCAATCATTGGATTTTCAGGTTCTCCATGGACGTTATTCACATATTTAACAGAGGGTGGCTCATCTAGAGATTTTCCGAATGCACGAAAATTTTTATGGGCAGACCACGCTAATTCAAAACATATTTTTGATGTCTTAACACAAGCCATAATTCATTTTTTAGAACTTCAAATAAAAGCAGGCGTTAATGCTATAATGTTGTTTGACAGCTGGGCTGGCTCGATACCAGCAAGGTTCCGCAATGAGTTTGTATATCAACCAACAAAAATAATAACGCAAACACTTAGAAAAAAATATCTTCACATACCTATTATTTGCCTGCCGAAATCTATTGGGGAAGGTATTGTTGAGTTTGTAGATATAGTTCAGCCTAATTGTGTCGCTGTTGATCATCTAACAGATATTGAATTTGTGCATAAATCGATATCTAAAGAGATCGTTATTCAAGGTAATATTGATCCATTATGCCTTGTTACTGGCGGAGATGTGCTCAAAAAAGAGGTTGATTATCTTCTTAATTTAATTACAGATAGACCCTATATATTCAATTTGGGACATGGTATCGTTCCAGAGACGCCAGAGCAAAATGTAGCGGAGATTATTTCTTATATAAGAGAGAAAAATATTGGATTATCAAATAGTTAAGGCATTTCACATTATTGCTATCATAGCGTGGATGGCTGGATTGTTATATCTGCCCCGGTTATTTGTGTATCACTCATTAGTGGATGTTGGCTCTGTTCGCTCTCAGACTTTTAAATTAATGGAACGACGCTTATTAAAGGGTATTATGAACCCAGCCATGATAATAAGTTGGTTATTAGGGTTATATTTATTGCATCTTAACCCGTCCCTATTGCAAGAATATTGGATGATAGCAAAAATTGTGTGTGTAGTGCTTATGACCTATTTTCATATGAAATTTGCTGGGATGAGACGCAGGCTCGAAGCTGATGAGACTCCAAAATCAGATAAATATTATCGTTATTGGAATGAAGCCCCAACACTGACAATGATAGCAATTGTGATATTGGCGGTTGTTGAGCCTTTCTGATAAGATTCGTACCTAAATTAATATCTAATTTGACATTACCTGTATTAATCAGATATCATGTTGCTTTCCCACCTTTAAACTTAATCCAGATAAGTTTACACCCATGCATTTACAAGAATTAAAATCCCGCTCTCCCTCCGAATTGTTAGCATATGCTGAAGAATTAGAGGTTGAAAACGCGTCCACGCTACGAACACAGGATATGATGTTTGCTATCCTGAAGCAGCTCGCTGAAAATGAAGTGGTTATTAGTGGTACTGGGGTGCTTGAGGTGTTGCAGGATGGGTTCGGATTTCTTCGATCTCCTGAGGCTAATTATCTACCAGGACCAGATGATATTTACGTTTCCCCAAGTCAGGTAAGAAGATTTGGTCTTCGCACAGGTGATACTGTCGAAGGAGAGATTAGAGCGCCAAAAGACGGCGAGCGTTATTTCGCACTCTTAAAAGTAGATCTTATAAATTTTGAAAAACCAGATTCGGTTCGACATCGCATCAATTTTGATAATCTTACTCCGCTTTATCCAAATAAAAAATTAACGATGGAGCTACCGTTTGATCCTGATAATAAGGATAAGACGCCAAGAATTATGGATCTGATAGCGCCTATTGGAAAAGGGCAAAGAAGCCTTATTGTGGCGCCGCCTCGCACTGGTAAAACCATGATGTTGCAATCAATCGCGCATGCAATATCTCGAAATCATCCAGAAGTGTACTTAATAGTGTTGCTAATAGATGAGCGCCCTGAAGAAGTAACAGATATGCAACGATCTGTTAAAGGAGAGGTTATTTCGTCCACTTTTGATGAGCCAGCAGTACGCCATGTTCAAGTAACAGATATGGTTTTGGAAAAAGCAAAACGTTTGGTTGAACATAAACGCGATGTGGTCATTCTACTTGATAGTATTACACGGCTGGCAAGAGCGTATAATACTGTTGTACCATCATCAGGTAAGGTATTAACTGGCGGTGTTGATGCAAATGCATTGCAGAGGCCTAAGCGCTTTTTCGGCGCGGCAAGAAATATTGAGGAGGGCGGCTCCCTCACCATAATTGCAACGGCTCTTATTGAAACAGGGTCTCGCATGGATGAAGTTATATTTGAAGAGTTTAAAGGTACCGGTAATAGTGAGCTTATTTTAGATCGCAAAATAGCAGATAAGCGGGTGTTCCCAGCCATAGATGTGACTAAATCTGGAACCAGAAAAGAAGAATTACTAGTCGACAAAGTAACATTGAATAAAATGTGGATGTTACGTCGCATTTTGATGCAGAGTGGGCCAGTAGATGCAATGGAGTTCCTAACGGATAAATTGCGCCATGCAAAAACAAATGAAGATTTCTTCGAGAATATGAATAGCTAGCTATTTTTAGCTTCTAAATCTAAGAGCCATCGTTTTCTTTCTAAATTCTTGCTCGAGCTTGGGTTTTCTCTACTCCCACCGCTGTATTGGCTTATATAGCCATCTGTGTTTAGTATGCGGTGACAGGGAATTATTATCGGAATTGGGTTTTTCCGGCAGGCCTGACCAGCAGCGCGTGCTGCTTTTATGTTGCCCCATTGTTTGGCTAAGCCTTGATAGGAAGTGGTTTGCCCATACTGAACTAAGGCAAGAGTGTTAAACCAGCGTGTCATTGCAGAAGACCAGTCCGAAAAATCGATGGGTATAGAGAAATGAGTAAGCTTGCCTGATAAATATCTGTCTAGCTGCTCGAGTGTTTCACATGAAACATTTTCGTTCTCTTGACTTAGTGGCTCGCAAAAGGGTGTTTGTTGCCAGCGCAACTCTTTTAACCCTGAAGGAGACGTAACAGGCCAAAAATATCCTAGTTCTGTTTTAATCATATTCATTTATTTGTTTTCATCCAATAATATAGATGTTAATCAGCCCTAGGTAAATAATAGGTAAATAATAGGTGAATAATAAGCAATTTGTGGACACATTATGAGCCACATTATAGGTAATAATACGTTGTTTAATAAACTTGTCAAAGAGCTGGAAATTAGGTGAGTGTATCTGACACTATATTTGCGCTGGCCACACCGCCAGGCCGATCTGCTATCGCTATTATCAGAATATCTGGTATCGGCGCGCATGACGTATTATCCCATTTTGGGGTTACGGGCACGCAAGTTCTAGACAAGCCAGTAGCGCAGTATCGACGCCTTAAAGCCGATAGCGGCCAGATAATAGATGATGTAATGCTGGTGTTATTTCCGTCAAGCGCATCTCCAACAGGTGAGAATATTACCGAGATTCAATGTCATGGAAGCCCAGCAGTGGTTCAGTTTTTATTGTCTGAACTGGCTGATATTCCTGGCTTTAGACCAGCACAGCCAGGTGAGTTCTCCCGCAGGTCATTTAATAATGGTAAGATGGGGTTAGTTGATTTGGAAGGTCTTGCCGATTTAATAGACGCCCAAACTACGCTACAATATCAGCAAGCAATGAATGTCATGACTGGAAAACTTTCTGCTCAGTTGCTGATCTACAGAGAACAGCTTGTTTCGATATCATCAAGACTTGAGACAATCATTGATTTCTCGGATGAAGATTTACCAGATGATGTGTTGGACGGGTATGTGAACACAATAAAAGAACTCCAGAATAATATAAATGTGCTTGTGAGCGATAGTGAATTATCTGAGCAAATAAGAGATGGGGTAAAGATAGCTCTGATAGGACCTGTGAATGCTGGAAAATCAACTATCTTAAATGTATTATCAAAGCGCGAAGTAGCAATCGTGTCTGAGATAGAAGGCACTACTCGTGATGTTATAGAAGTCCGCTTAGATTTGGGCGGGATACCTGTTATTTTAACGGATACAGCTGGAATTAGAGAGGCGGAGGATTTCGTAGAAATTGAGGGTATAAGACGGGCAAAAAAAGTAGCGGCGGAGTCTGATGTTACTATTTTGGTGTTAGATGTATCAAACCCTGATTGGGCAGAAATGCTTGGTGAGTTTGAGAAATGGGGCTCAGCTATAAAGCTGGTTGTGCTAAATAAGGCGGATCTTGTAACAGATAATGCCATACAGCAGAAAATCAGGCATGTTAACACACCTATCTTAGAATATGCAGAGCCAATAATTGCGAGCTTTCAAAATCAAAATACAGAAAATAGCGGTGATATATTGGTTAAAAAGCTAGCTGAAATACTATCTTATATTCCAACCTCAAGCAGTGATTTGCGATTAACGCGTTCTTGGCATAAGTCAGCTTGCCTTTCGGTATCTGCCGCATTAGAACGCGCTATGGCTTTAGATATTCAAAAACAACCAGAACTTGTAGCAGAAGAGTTACGATATGCGTGTGTTTCACTTGGCCGGCTAACTGGTACCGTCGATGCAGAGGATTTGCTAGATAATATTTTTTCTAATTTTTGTATTGGCAAATAATGTATAACTCAAATTTTGACATCTGGTTACGCAATTTAGTATCATATCGCATAAATCGGCATTCAAAGATAAGAACGCTCAGAAAGCACAGAATAAATGGTTACTAAGAGGGTTGATGTTATTGTCATAGGCGGCGGTCATGCAGGCACCGAAGCTGCGAGCGCTGCTGCTAGAATGGGCGCACAAACACTTATAGTAACTATGGATCTAGATAAAATTGGTGAGATGTCTTGTAACCCAGCTATTGGGGGATTAGGCAAAGGCCATTTGGTGCGTGAGATTGATGCGCTTGATGGCATTATGGGACAAGCTATAGATAAGTCAGGCATTCAATTTCGGATGTTAAACAAATCAAGGGGTCCAGCCGTTCATGGCCCGAGAGCACAAGCAGACAGAGATTTATATAGTAAAGCAGTTCAGGAAGCTCTAAAAGCTCAGGAGAACCTGTCATTTCACGAAGGTATGGTGGCTGATCTTCTGGTGGAAAACAAACATGTAGTTGGTATAACGCTAATAGATGGAAGTGAGATATTATCGAAAACAGTAGTGTTAACCACAGGCACGTTTTTGGGCGGTATAATACATCTTGGATCAGAGAGAATGCAAGCTGGACGAATTGGAGAAGCGCCCTCTAATGCATTAGCGCAACGGCTACGCGGGCTTGGCCTGCCAGTTGGTAGGCTGAAAACAGGCACACCAGCAAGGCTTGATAAATCAACCATAGACTGGGCATCACTAGAGATGCAGGCAGCAGATGAAAAACCAGAACCTTTTTCTTACCTAACAGATAAGATAACCATCCCTCAAATTTCTTGTGGTATTACTAGGACAACTGAAAAAACGCATAAAATAATATCACAATCAATGCATTTATCAGCAGTCTATAGTGGTCAAATAGAAGGCAGAGGGCCAAGATATTGCCCATCTATTGAAGATAAGGTCAATCGGTTTTCAGAAAAATCTTCGCACCAAATATTTTTGGAGCCAGAAGGATTAAGACTTGATACCGTATATCCAAACGGTATTAGCACTAGTCTTCCCCGTGATGTGCAAACTCAAATGATAGCAACTATCCCAGCTCTGGAAAAGGCTAAGATACTCCAATTTGGATATGCAATTGAATATGACTTCATAGATCCAAGGGCATTAGATCGTACCTTGCAGCTAAAAATGTTGCCAGGTTTATATCTGGCAGGCCAGATTAACGGTACTACCGGTTATGAGGAAGCAGCAGCGCAAGGATTAATGGCTGGAATAAATGCGGCCTTATGTGCGTCTGCCACAATACAAGGAATGCAAACAGGATTTTTTCTTGACAGAGCAGAAGCTTATATCGGCGTTATGATTGATGATCTTATAACATGTGGGGCGTCAGAGCCTTACAGAATGTTTACCTCGCGAGCAGAATATAGATTATTACTTCGCGCTGATAATGCAGATCAGAGACTGACCTCCAAAGCGATAGAGTTAGGATGCGCAAGCCATGATAGGCGCAAATCATTTGAAGCCAGAAAGCAAATGCTAGATGATGCACGTGATATATTAGCTAATTTAAAAGCCAGACCATCAGAGCTATCTGCTCATAATCTGCCCTCTCCAAGGAATGGCAATATCTCAAAAGCAGAAGAGCTACTCTCTAATCATGATATAAAATTATCAGATTGTGTTTCATTATGGCCACAAATAAAAGATATCCCAGCATACCTACATTCCCAAATTGAAACAAATTGCCGCTATGCAAATTATGTAAAACGTCAGGAAGCAGATATCGAAGCGATGAGGCGCGACGATGCATTGCAAATTCCAAATGATATTGACTTTTCTGTGATAGGGGGGCTTTCTTCTGAATCAATTGAGCTATTTAATAGGTTTAAGCCTGCTTCTATCGGGCAAGCAAACAGAATAGCAGGTCTTACGCCTGCGGCTATTATATGCGTGTTGCGCTATATTCGCCGAAATTCAAAATCAACCAGAGTACAACATCAAAATAATGTCGTTGCACGGTAATTGAGAGCCATGAGCGATGCCCTATCTGTGTTAAAGGATAACTATAATGTTTCACATGAAACATTATCTGAGCTTTCATACTTTCATGATCTTTTATTCAAATGGCAGAAACGCCTGAACCTTATTTCACCTAAAACAATAAATGAAATTTGGGATAGGCACATTCTTGACAGTGCTCAGCTCTGTCGTTTTCTTCCCAAAAACCCCTGTTGCATTCTTGACGTTGGCTCTGGTGCGGGGCTCCCTGGCATTGTTTTGTCTATTCTAACCAATCACGAGATACATTTAGTGGAATCAGACCAAAAAAAATGTGCGTTTCTTAGAACGGCTATATCACGAATTAATTTAAAAGCTTCGGTTCATGAAACACGGCTGGAAGAGATGCCTGGTTTGAAAGCCGATATAATAACAGCACGTGCATTTGCGCCTCTGCCGCGCTTGCTGGCTTTAACACAAAAGCAGCACCACCCAAAATTGCGATTTTTACTTCTTAAAGGAAGAGATGTAAGTTCTGAGTTGATTAATATAGATTCATGGCAGAAAATACGAGTAGCAAACCAGCATGCATCTATCACATCTGAAGATGGTTGTATTCTAGAATTACAATGTGACGATGTATCATAAGGTTACGATGCATTATAGGGAAATTTAATGACCAAGGTAATATCGATCGCCAACCAAAAAGGCGGCGTTGGAAAAACCACAACAGCTGTTAATCTCTCAACGGCTCTAGCTGCCTGTGATAAACGGGTTTTGCTAATCGACTTAGATCCGCAAGGTAATGCAAGCACAGGATTTGGTATTGATAATATCCAAAGGGACATCCAGATATATCATCTCTTGACGCAAAGAGCACATATAAGTGATGCAATACAGCAAACAATAGTCCCAAGATTATCTATAATTCCAGCAGATACAGATCTCGCGGCAGCTGAGGTTGAAATAAGAGATAGAGAACATAGAGAATATATATTAGACCAGCTACTGCGCCCGATTTCTAGTTCCTATGATTTTGTTATAATTGACTGTCCGCCATCTCTTGGGCTGCTTACAGTAAATGCGCTCTCAGCTTCTGATTCTGTATTAGTGCCGCTACAATGTGAGTTTTATGCTCTTGAAGGCTTAGCCCAATTATTGCGTTCTGTAGAGTTGGTAAAGAAAAATCTGAATCCAAACCTATCTGTTCAAGGCATTGTCCTCACTATGTTTGATAGTCGGAACAATCTATCTGAAATGGTTGTAAATGACGTTAAAGAACATTTTGGTAAACAGGTATATCAAACCATTATTCCCCGTAATGTTAGGGTTTCAGAGGCGCCATCCTTTGGCCAACCGGTTCTAATGTATGATATTAATTGTCCAGGCTCGAAGGCTTATGCGTCACTTGCAGCAGAATTATTACAACAGGAGAATGTCAATTTATGACAAAAGCACCTAAGAAAACAAAGAAAATCCAGCGTGGCTTAGGTCGCGGATTATCTACATTGCTAGGGGATGCAGAAGCACGCTCCTCATTAGAGGAAATCCCTGCATCAAACCCTACATTCGGAGATAAGTTCACGAATATGGCAGGTGATAAACCACTGTCAAAATCTTCTTCTGTTCAACACATTCCGATTGAATGGATAAATCCAGGCCCATGGCAACCGCGACGAACATTCGATAATGATTCCTTAAAAGAACTAGCAAAATCTCTTGTAAAACAGGGTGTTATACAGCCTATATTAATTCGCCCAACACCGAATGCAGTGAATAAATATCAGCTAATCGCTGGTGAGCGTAGATGGCGTGCCGCTCAAATTGCGAAAATCTATGAAATTCCTGCTGTAATTAGGGAATTTTCAGAACAGGAAGCCGCTCAAATTGCGCTTGTTGAAAATATCCAACGCCGCGATTTGTCCTCTATTGAAGAAGCAACCGCTTATTCTAAATTAATTCAAACGTATGGTTATACTCAACAAGAATTATCAGAACTGATTGGTAAATCAAGACCTCATATTGCTAATTTAATGCGCCTGTTAACGCTTCCAGACTGGATACAGGCGCAGATAGAAAATGGTAGCGTATCGGTGGGTCAAATTCGCCCTATCATAGGCCATGCGGATATAGATAATTTAGCAAAGTTAATAATCAAACAGAATTTAACAGCTCGCGAAGCTGAAAATCTGTTGAAGCGTAACAATGATACTAGTGGGAGGCAAACCACAGAAAATGCTGTATCCCATTTAGAAAACAAAGATTTAGAAGAAAAAATAGAGCGCCAAATTGGCCTGAAGACTGAAATCAAATGGAATCCAAAACGGGAGGCTGGAGCTGTTAAAATATCGGTTTCATCTCTGGAGCAGTTTGATGCGTTATTAGAGAAACTAGGGGTTCAAACACGTTGACGAGAAAGGCTAATTGCAATACCAAGCAAGGATTGCCCTATCAAACAAAAAGGGTCTGGGTTGGTGCTTCTTTTACATTGTTTTTCTAACAACACAAATCTATTCAAAAGGGCTAAACACCATTCAACAGAACAAACGCTACTATGGTGGGTGACCGCGCTTTTCCGCTTAAAATAGATTGGAGGGCGCAGATTGCTTATGGCAGCTCCAGTTGATAAACCAGATTTCTTTGCAGCCCCAACTTGGATTAGTATTCTAAGATAGGATTGAAAATACCTAATAATAACAATCGGTTGTATATCCTCTGACTTGGTTTTCCCTAATAAGAAACCAAGCTTTTCTGTTTTTCCATCAAAAACAGCATTGACTAATTTATCAATAAGTTGTGATGTATTATCCCCTAAAAGCACATCAATTTCTGAGTGTTTTATGGTTTTTGTATGTGCAGAATATAAAGCAAGCTTCTCAATTTCGCTTTTGTTGATGGCACGGTCTCCTCCGAGCTTTTCGGATATATAATCTATCAACTCGTTTGAGATATTAATGCCATGTTCAGATAGATTTCTTCGAACAAATTGTTGCAGGTTTCTATCCTCGTCCGGATAACAGGCAATAGATGCAATTTGGGGGTGCTTTTCACACAAGGTAACAAGGCTATGTTTTGTTGTGGCGTCTCTCGCGGTGATAATTAACCGGCAATCTGTGTTTAAATAGTCGATATTAGCTTTTACCGCGGGGCCAAGTTCAGTTGAAGTTCCGCTCAGTAAAACCAGCTTTTTCGTACCTATTAAAGCCACAGAAATTAGTGCATCTGCCAGTAATGCTGGATCTGATTGAACTTCTTTTCCAGTTACTTTTGAGACAGAAAAAGGATCGTCTAAATTAGGGGAGAAGAATTGCGCTAGCGCACGCGCACGCTCATCTATTAAGCCAGCATCTGGCCCATGAAGCAGGTAAGCTAAAAAAGGCTCTCTTGGTTTTTTAATAAGCGTATCACTATCTTTAGGAGAAATTTTCATAAGCGATTAGCTATCAGGGTTTTTCAAGAAATAAAGATATAGGTTCTGATAAACACGTTGTGCTAACAGTATCGCAAGACGCTCTTGTGCAAATTTTTCGGATTGCTCTTGTGCATATAAGCCAGAAACAGCTCCTGATGTCGCTTCAGAACTTATGCTACCTTGGTGAATTGACTGTCCAGTTCGCGTATCTTTTAGTTTAAATTCTACCGTGACAGAGGTGTTTTTCAAGTTAGAGGAGTTTTGGGTGACAGAAAGTGTCTGTGTGTTGGAAACATCCAAAGAATAGTTAAGCATATAATTTGCACTTATTGGCGTGTTTCGAGCAATATGATTAAAGTTCTTGTAAAATAATAATTCTATATGAGATTCAGGATTTTGGGCTGTAATCTGGGATATTTTATCTCTTACAAAGACATCATTTTGCGTGTCGATGGTACCGATACAGCTCGTAAAAATGAGAATGATACACGATAAAGTCAAATATAACTGTTTTTTAGCCCACAACATTGATAATCCTGTTTGGTACAACTATGACACGTTTAATCTCTCTGCCAGCCATATATTTTTTAACTTCTTCAGTTGAAAGAGCAGCAGCCTCAGCTTCCTGCTTTGGTAAATCTACCGGCAGGTTAAGCTTAACTCTGACTTTACCATTTACCTGAACTGCAACCTCAATCATGTCATCATTAAGAAGCTCTTCAAAAACATTCGGCCAAGACGATGTACTGACAAGTTCTGTATTTCCTAAATTAAACCAGAGTTCTTCTGCGATATGCGGTGCAAATGGGGCTAACATTTGTGCAAGTAATTCCAAAACATGGTGTTTAAAGCGATCTGCATCCTCACCATTCTGCTTGAATGAAGACAGGGCATTTACCAATATGTGAAGCTGCGCAACACATTTATTAAAAGCAAATCTCTCTATATTCTCATTTATTATTCTAACAGAGCGATGCGCTATTTTAAGCAGATCCAGGGCGTCTTTGGAAAAAGTTTCTAATTCTTCTGAGCTAATGTTACGGTCTGGTCTAGCAGGCGTTTCCGAAGATAGTTTAAAAATTTTACTTATAAACCTAAAAGATCCCTCAACACCTGCTTCTGTCCATTCAAGATCTCTATCAGGCGGAGAGTCAGAAAGCATAAATAATCGTGCGGTATCAGCACCATATGTTTTTATTATTTCTTCAGGGTCTACAACATTACGCTTTGATTTGCTCATTTTCTCAACGCGGCCGGCCTGAACCGGCAGATTATCTCCTACTGAAACAAACCCATTATCGGTTTTTCTTACCTCATTCGGAAACAACCATTGACCATCTGAAGATTTAAAAGATTGATGGCATACCATTCCTTGTGTCATAAGACCTGCAAATGGCTCATCAAGATCTAAATATCCAACATCGTTAAGTGCTCTGGTAAAGAATCTCGAATATAAAAGATGTAAAACTGCATGCTCCACCCCTCCGATATATTGGTCTACTGGCATCCAATAAGCAGCCTTTTCCGCATTAAAGGCTTTGTCAGAAACAGGATCAACAAATCTTAGATAATACCAAGAGCTCTCAAAAAAAGTATCAAAGGTATCGGTTTCCCGTACACTATCCGCCCCGCATTTAGGACATGCAACCTGCTTCCAGGTTGGGTGGGTATCAAGTGGATTACCAGATTCCACAAAATCAACATCATCTGGAAGCACAACAGGCAAATCTTTCTCAGGAACAGGAACTATTCCGCAATCAGAGCAATGAATTATTGGTATTGGGCATCCCCAATATCGCTGACGTGATACGCCCCAATCTCGTAATCTAAACGTTATCTTTTTGGATCCAGCGTTAATAGCTTCAATCTCTTTAATAGCAACTTTTTTGGCTTCTTCTATATTAAGACCGTTCCAGTCACCCGAGTTTATAATGGTTCCAGGGCCAGTATAGGCAACATCTTCAACTAAGAAAGTCTCAGCCTCTTCACCTTCGGGGCAGACCACTTCGGTTACAGCCAGGTTATATTTACGAGCGAAATCAAGATCACGTTGATCATGCGCTGGGCAGCCAAATATAGCGCCTGTTCCATAGTCCATTAATACGAAGTTAGCAACATAAACAGGTAATTTTTTGCTATTAATAAGGGGATGATATACATGTAATTCTGTGTTAAATCCGCGCTTTTCCGCTTGTTCGATGGCTGCTTCTGATGTGCCAAGGGCATCACAATCAGCAATAAATTTTGCGAGTTCAGGATTTTCCTCTGCAAGATAACTTGCCAAAGGATGATGCGCGGAAATGGCAACAAAAGATGCACCAAACAAAGTATCAGGACGCGTGGTAAACACATCCAAGTTTGAGAAGCTGGCAGTATGTTTATCTAATTTAAAGTTAACTTGTGCCCCTTCGGATCTGCCAATCCAGTTATGTTGCATTAAGCGCACACGTTCTGGCCAGTTATCAAGCGATTTTATTGAGTTTAATAGTTCGTCACCATATCGGGTAATATTTAAAAACCACTGGAATAGTTTGCGGCGCTCAACCGGAACACCAGAGCGCCAACCACACCCATCAACGACCTGTTCATTTGCAAGAACCGTATTTTCAACAGGATCCCAATTCACCCAAGATTCCTTGCGATAGGCAAGGCCTTTATCTAATAATTTAAGAAACATGAGCTGCTCATGTCTATAATAATCTGGCTCACAAGTTGCTAATTCACGCATCCAATCATAAGAAAGCCCCATTGATTTTAACTGCTTCCGCATTGAAGCGATGTTTTGTCTTGTCCATTTTGCTGGATGCGTATTCCGCTCTATCGCCGCGTTTTCGGCAGGAAGCCCGAACGCATCCCATCCCATCGGATGTAGAACATTAAAACCTTTTGCCCTCTTAAACCTTGCAACAACGTCTCCCAGAGCGTAATTTCGAACATGCCCCATATGAATACGGCCAGATGGATAGGGAAACATTTCAAGTACGTAATATTTTGGCTTTTTGGAGAAATCTTCAGCTCTAAAGCAATTTGCGTTTTCCCACGCTGTCTGCCATTTTTCCTCGAGTTGAGATGGAATAAATTCAGTCATTAATTATCAACTAGATGTTATTGATTAACAGAAGAGGCGCGTAGCTCACGTGCCCGCGTGAGGATCAAATTCTCTAATCTTGTCGCAAGCTCTGGGTCTATTCCAGCATCTTTCCAAACATCCCCTTTTCGTGATTGAACATACACAACAACACGGATTGCGTCAGATCGAAGCTCTTTATCCAAAACAAATACGGCCAATTTGATTTGCTCACTTGGCTGCGATGGAAGACTATACCAGTCAGTGATTAGCGTACCACTAAATACATCAATATCATCAATTGGCAGTATAGAAGTAATATCAAGAGAGGCACGCCATAATAATGCGTTTATGGGTATTCCAGACGATTGCTTATTTGATAGTCCTGTTATGTCACTTAACGACACACCACTTTCACTTCGTCCTGTAATAAAAGAACCAGGATCCTCTTTATCTGTTGCAGGAACATCAGTCCTTGGTTCCAATGACGAACATGCGGTTAAGCCAGCTATTAGAATAAGGATTAAGTATCTAGACATGAATAGGCATCTCCTTTGCAATAACAATATGCAACAAAAAAAGGGGTCAGACAACTGACCCCTTAATATAAAATTTAATTCTTTAAATTAGAAGGAAACTCCTAAGGCAACCGTTGTTCCTGAACCAGAAACATCTGTGTTACCGCCACCACCAGACTGTGTAAAGTCAGAGTAGCTTACATCCAATGTAACACCAGAAGCGATTGTGTAAGAGATACCATACGCTGATTCATCATATTTATAGTCGGCAGATCCATCTTCTGTTCCATCAGCAGCTACAGAAGCAGCCTGCAATGTTAGACTATCTGATATCGCATATGATAGACCAAAATTGGTTGAAGAAAGGTCATTGGCGCCTGTCGCTGATGCATTGTCATCATTACGGTCTGACTTTTGCGCATTTCTAGCCATCGATACTGAGATATTTCCGACAGAAACGTCAACTGCTAAAGATGAAGCATTAAGGTCTGCTGATGCATCAGCATCATTTGCTGAGCCTGTAGATGCTGCAGCGTAACCAATTGAGAAATCAGCACCGTTTACAGATGATGAATAGCTTACACCATATGATGTTTCGTCTGCATCTGAAGCAACGCCACCGTCACCAAAACCAATGCCAAACTCAATTCCACCGAAAGTATTACTGTAAGCAATAATTCCACCGTTGATTGCTTCGCCGCCACTGTAAGCAATAGTGTTGTCACCAACGATGCCCATGTTTGATACGCTGTCAGCGTCTCCGCCTCCAATACCCATAGCTTCGTTACCGTCGTCCATTGTTAATGTACCGAAATCACCGCCAATTGAAGCAGAACCAGTGTCGCCATCAATGTCGTAACTCACAGATATTGAAAGACCAGTATCTGTTGTTGTTGAATATGAGGCTGCTAAATCAATGTCTGATGACATTGAAGTACCATTTTCACCGGCAGTTGTGTTATCTGTTTGGTCATCTGAAACAGATGTGTATTCGAAATCGTAACCACCTGATAAGGAAATTTCTGCATTTGCAGCAGAAACGCCTGCGACAGCAACTAATGCTGTAGTAGCAAGAAGAATTTTACGCATATATATCTCCATTAAAACGTAATTTGGTCAGGATTGACCATGTTTAAAGGTAAACAATAGTTAACAAATATTGAATAAATAAATTAGGTAAATCTGATTTTAAAAACTAAACTGTGGTATATTTGCAACAGATCTGTCACTCTTATTGATAATAATTACCATTTAGTTAACTATTTTATACGAATTGGAAGATGCAAGTTTAGGTAGATTTCAAGATTTTTTTAGCTAAATAATCATGCTAGACAGAAACATAGTCCTTTAATTTATTTAGGCGAAGAATGCAGCTAAACACGCAAATATATCAAACCCAAATCGATATCGAGAATCGAATCTTAAGAGCTTGCAAACACACTTCTAGGAAACGCTCTGATGTTAAACTGATAGCGGTTTCGAAACGTCAAGAAGCCGATCGTATTCAAGCATCATTAGAGGCAGGGTTTAGGTGTTTTGGCGAAAACCAGGTGCAAGAAGCACTTACTAGATGGCTTCCACTCACATCTATCTACCCAGATTTAGAACTTCATCTTATTGGAGCATTACAAAGTAACAAGGCAGCAGACGCGGTACGATTATTTGATGTCATTCATACAATCGACAGAGACAAAATTGCCAAAGCTGTATCTGTAGAAATGAAAAAGCAGAACAAACAGCTATCTTGTTTCATTCAGGTAAATACGGGGCTTGAATCTCAGAAATCAGGAATTGTACCAGAAAAAGCAGTTGAGTTTGCAAAAATCTGCGCTCATGATTATGGCCTAATAGTCGAGGGGTTTATGTGCATACCGCCAATAGAGGAGGATGCAAGCCCGCATTTTGCGTTTCTCAATAAACTGGCATCTCAAGCAGGTTTAGCATCACTTTCTATGGGCATGAGTGCGGACTTTGAAGATGCAATCAGGCTTGGAGCAACTCATATCCGTATTGGGTCTGCTTTTTTTGGGAAAAGAGCATATTAGAGAAAAGCTTTAGTTAGCTTTCAGCTAGCTTATAAGATGCCCTGTTTTTTCTTTTTTTACTTTAATGTAATTCTCATTGTGAGGATTGGTTGGAAGCACTAGAGGGAGTCTTTGTGTAATTGTAATGCCAAGCTCTGATAGCTGTTTCACCTTATCTGGATTGTTTGTTAATAGTTTAATGTGTGAAAGCTCGAGCAAATCTAGCATTTCAACAGCCGTACTGAAACTGCGCTCATCGGTGTCAAAACCCAAACTATGATTAGCTTCAATTGTATCTAATCCAGCATCTTGGAGTGCATAGGCGCGTATTTTATTTAACAAACCAATATCTCTGCCCTCTTGTGCCAAGTATAACACGACACCTGCGCCCTCATTACTCATCAAAGATAATGCTGTTTGAAGCTGTTCACCGCAATCACATTTCAGAGACCCAAACACATCACCTGTAAGACATTGAGAATGTAATCTAACGAGAGGTTCCTTAACACTCAGACCCTCTCCAACCACAATCGCAAAATGCTCTTCCTTACCGTTACTATTCCGGAACATAATAATTTTTGACTCTGGCGCTTGTTTTAGTGGAAGATCAGCTTCTATACTAATAGAGAGAGAAGGTTGAATCGAAGAGAAGCTTGCGATATCCGAAAATTCTAAAACAGGTATTTGATACGGGCTGGAAAGCCTGTCCTGCTGGTAGATATCTGCGTGTGATACACGATATAAAAGCGCAGAAGGTAATAATTTAGCGAACTTCACAACCTTCACCGCTAAATCCACTAGCGAGTTTTCATGCTCTGAAAGCAGCCCGGAATTTTGCGGAAGAAGTTTAGACTCTCCAATCGATAAGCCCACTATTTGCTCTCCGGTAAGGGTGTTTGCAGGTAAGCTAAAAACCGGTTTGTTAGAGGAAGTATGTGGTCTTAAAAATTTAACTTGCTGGCGTGTGAAACACAGGGTTGGGGAAATCTGACTGATATGCGGGATTTCAGGTAACTCATAATCAGCAAATTCGGCAGCTCGAATAAAGCCTGCACGTTGATTCTGGTCACGTATCATGACCATGGAGCCTCGTCTTAGGGCTGATAGCGCTGTATCGATTTTACCCACAATATTTTTTGGAATAATTGTCAATTGCATAACCTAATTAGTTTGCTATAATGTTATGTTTAAAATTCTTGTATTAACATAACATTTTAAACCTTGTCGGCATTAAAAGGCAATTATTTCATGAAGTTTGTGATAATTGAATTCATCACTTGTTTAAAAAGGTAAAAGAATGAGCGTTGAATGCGACTTTCCATCCATAAAATTGCTTGTGGTCGATGATGATAGGTTTTTGACCGAAGTTCTCACAAGTCAGCTTCAACAAGAGGGCATTGGCGAAATCTTATCATCTGCCAATATAAATGATGCTAAAGAACTGGTACCCACATTCAATCCAGATATTTTGTTGCTAGATGTTAACTTGCCTGATGGCTCGGGAATAGATCTTTGTGATTTTTTGCGGCAGACGGGTTTTGAGAAACCAATTATCATGCTTACCGGTAAGGGAAGCGAAAATGATGTTATTGATGGTCTCAATGCTGGCGCAAATGATTACATCACAAAACCAGTTAGGTTGGGTGAGTTATTGGCCAGGGTTAGAGCGCAATTAAGACAGCTCAAGTCATTTGATGCCGCTCGTTTCACCATTGGCCCGTTGGAATTCACGCCTGCTAATAAAATGTTATATATCGCAGGAAAACCCAAGAGAATTCCGCTTACAGAAAAAGAAACACTTATTCTTAAAATGTTGGCTCACTCTTTTCCAACGCCTGTTGCAAAAGAAGCATTGCTTCAAGAAGTATGGGGTTTTCAGCCAAATTTGGCCACACACACACTGGAAACACATATTTACAGATTGCGCCAGAAGATAAAGAAGCTTACTGAAAGCACCTTTATTTTCACGACGGAAAATGGCTATGGACTGGTTGGGGGAGGTTTTTAGCTCCAGTCAGCCAATTTCGATTTTTCGGTTGTGAAATTTTTAGTCGAGATGTTTGTCTAGCTCTTTATTAAAGAATTCAAAAAAAACTATTGAGCGTGCTAGGCCGAAACGCATTTCGAAAATTTTGATTTTGGAGAATCATTAATAAATCGCTGTTAAACAAAGTTTTGTATTCTGAATATGCAAGAATATCATGCTTGTTTGGCAAATTGGAACGTCTAAAAAGCCGGTAAAAATCTTTTGGCAGGCATGAAACTAACACAATCACATATCCACCGATTAATTCTGAATTATCTGTTAAAAACGCCATTAGCTAACCCTTTTTCTCGTTAAAAAAAGGCTTAAAAAGGAAAAATACAAGCAGACGCGTTGGCTTTTCGCATGCATTAATTCAGAAATTTAAGAACCAAATAATCTAGTTAACGTTAATAATTATTTTATTAGCGTGAATACGTATGATTGATAGCATAAATCACTTAACAAGGTTGGCTGGGGCGGTAGGATTCGAACCTACGATACACGATATCAAAAACCGATGCCTTACCGCTTGGCTACGCCCCATCACATTAGAAAAATTGACTGTCGCAATCTAGCGGTCTGAAATCAAAGGATCAATCTAAAAATGGTTGGTAATTTAAAAATTCGACATAAATTTAGTTGAAACTGACCAATATCCAGCCTGTTGTATTTTGCGACATAACATATCTGCGGCTTTTTTATCTTTAAATAGTGTAAAGCAGCTTGCTCCGCTTCCACTCATCTGAGGTCCAAATAGTGCTGTTTTTCTGTCCCTTGGACATAACGTCTTCATGGTATTTAACAAGAGGCCAATTTCTGGATAAATTTTAAGTGCAGATTCCTGAAGATTATTACCGCCGGTTAATAATTGGGTGAGGTCTCGGCTCTCCATCAGCCATTCTGAATTTTTTTGCAAAGTGCTTTTATCAAATTCTTCAAATACGTTGCGAGTACTTACGATAGAATTTGGATTTGCCAACACAATGTAATTAGATAATCCAGAATCAGATAATCCAGAATCAGACAGAGTTGTTATCTTATCACCAATACCTCTCATAATAACAAAATGTCGGTTAAGGCAAACTGGTATGTCAGCGCCAATTTTAAGAGCCATGTCTGATAAATTAGTTTTTGATATATTGAGATTAAAAATCTCATTCAGTGCTAGTAAAGTAGTTGCAGCATCTGAGCTTCCGCCCCCTAATCCACCTCCAACTGGTATTTGTTTATCAATTGTTATTTCCAATGGGGGAATATTATGATTATGGTCTCTTAGAATATGAATAGCTTTCATAACAAGATTCTCAGATGTCTTACTATCTATATGAGCTGAAAATTGTCCACGTAGAACTAATTGATCAGTCTCAGAGAGTTTAATATTAAGAGAATCTCCAAACTCTGTAAAACCAACAATAGATGCTAATTCATGATATCCATCAGCACGCTTTCTTCCGATTTTAAGGCAAAGATTAACTTTGGCTGGAGCCAGATAGTTAAAGATGTGTGAGAGGTCAGACATGGTAAATTATTCAGTCTGATACTGGAGGTAAGCCAAATTTTATTTTTTTAGAAACCAATTTTCTGGTTACTTCGTTAGAATACATCTCATGCGCAAATTGCCATTTATACCGAGCCTCAAGAGGTCTTCCCAGATGCCAGTACACATCACCAAGATGATCATGAATAACCGCATCGTCAGGCGCAAGCTGTATTGCATGCTCTAACCATTTCACGGCTTTATCTGGCTCGCCGATTTTAAAATAAATCCAGCCAAGTGAATCTGCATAATATCCATTATCTGGATGTAACTCAACAGCCCTTGTAATGAGTTCAATAGCCTCTTCCAGATTACGGCCCTCATCAGCCCACCAATATCCAAGATAGTTAAGAGCACCGCTATCATTTGGATTTAATTCAAGCGCCTTTGTAAATGCGGCCTCTGCCTTATGGGGCTGGTCTGTTTGCTCATAACACATACCAAGCTTTCGATGGATATCTGCTTGTCTAGGCTTTTCTCTGGCAACATTTTCATATCTGACAATTGCTTTATGGCATTCTTTTTCAATTCTATAAAAATCAGCTAACATTTCTTCTAATATTGGATTATTCGTTTTCTCTGAGAGATATGTTTGAAGCAGTTTAATAGCGTCTGCGGTTTCACGGTGCTGTCTTAATTGATATAAATATAGCACTAAGCTTATCTGAAAATGTGGGTTTGCTTCTGGAATGGAGCTAAAATAAAAATTGGTACCCTGAAAATCATTTTGTTTGTCGGCGAGTTGCAACAAGATAAAGCTAGCGGCAGGTAAAGCAAACCCATTAGAATTAGCTATAAAAAGACCAAGCTGAGAGCGATGTCCTAGATACGAAATAGTCTCTTCTGTCAGGGTAAATAAGCTAAGTTGAACAATGGATTGCGCAAGGAAATAATTCTTGTAATTTTGTGGGTTCTTTGATTTAAAGCGCTGTTCAAGCCAAGAACGTACATTCTCTTGATTGTAGTTTACAGATAGATTTTGAGCTAATTTTCTGGCGCTCTTTAATTTTCCAGCCAAAGCATAAGCCTCAGCTGTTGCAATTATTAATTCTTGGTTACTGGTTTTATCCAAGGATATTTCTGCAAGCTGTGTCAAAGCCAGAGGATAGTCGTTTTTAAGGATAAATAGTTGTGCGATGAATAAATTAATAAAATTACTGTTGCTATACCCTTGCTCATCCAAAAGTTTGGAGAGCGATTCAAGCACATTAATTGCAGCACTATTTTGTCCTAGATTATACATTGCCCATGCCCGAAATAAAAATCCCAGATGTTGGCTACTTCCCTCAATTATAGCGCTTTCACTTAACGCCAGAACCGCTTCCCAATCCGAATCCCTTGCAGCAATCGCCAATGCTGGCTCGACACCCATTTGTAAATTTTGGTTAAGAGATTCAGCCTGCTGTGCAATCTCTGCGGCAGCGATAATTCGCCCTGCTGCATATAAATTTGAGAAACTAGCCTGCAGCAATTCTGGATTGGTTTTATCGATTGCAAGGGATTCAGTGTAGAATTTAGCAGCAGATTTAACATCTTCATTTGTCTCTGCGTATAAGGCTCTTAAATAATATCCAAATAGATTTTGGGCATTATCGCTATAAAATGCGTTTTGGCCTTCCCCACGGACTGGGTTTTCCAAAACATCAATTGGCTTGTCAGCACTAACTTGCTGGCAAGACGTCATAAAAAAGGCACAGAAGAGAAATAATCTTGCTGGTTTGGTCAATAGGTCCAGAATTTGTATCACTTTCATAAAATGCTTGGTATTAAAATTAACATATATTGATTACATATTTGGATAATTTGGCCCTCCGCCACCTTCAGGAGTTACCCATTTTATGTTTTGAGTTGGGTCTTTGATGTCGCAGGTTTTACAATGAACACAATTTTGGGCATTTATTTGCAGATACGGATCTGAATTATTCTCTGCTTGAACAATCTCATAAACACCAGCAGGACAATAACGTTGTTCCGGAGAATCATATTTCTTAAGGTTTACATCAATAGGGACTTTATTATCAATTAATTGCAAATGTACAGGCTGATTTTCTTCATGATTGGTTGATGATAAATAAACAGATGAGTTTCTATCAAAGCTGACACTATTATCTGGCTTTGGGTATTCTATTTTTTTGGATGATTTTGCCTCATTTAGTTGCAGGTGATCTGCATGATGCTTGAATGTCCATGGCGCCTTTCCTCTGAAAATATAGGTATCAAATGCAGAGTAAATCATACCTGCAACAAACCCCTTTGAAAAAGAGGGCCGTATATTGCGAACTTTATATAATTCATTCCACAACCAGCTATCTTGCAATTTCTGCTGATATGATGACGCTTCAGCTATATCTTGCGAAATCGAATCGAACACAGCTTCTGCTGCTAACATGCCCGATTTCATAGCGGTATGCGTTCCTTTTATTTTAGGGACATTTAAGAAACCAGCTGTACATCCTACAAGGCATCCACCTGGAAAGGTCAGTTTCGGAATCGATTGAAAGCCACCTTCATTTAAGGCGCGGGCACCGTAGGATACTCGTCTTCCGCCTTTAAAAACAGACCGAACTGAAGGATGCGTTTTGAACCTTTGAAATTCTTCAAAGGGGGATAGGTATGGGTTTTTATAATCAAGTCCAACTACATAGCCCACCGCTACTTGGTTTCCAGATAGATGATATAAAAAAGAGCCGCCATAAGTATCAGATGGCAGCGGCCAACCTACAGAGTGCCAAACAGTGCCTGGTTTTGATTGTGCTGGATCTATATCCCACAACTCTTTTATTCCGATAGCAAAGGTTTGCGGATCCTTGCCTTCTCTTAGACTAAATGTCTCAAACAAATCTTTTGTTAAGTGACCTCTGCAACCTTCTGCAAAGATTGTCTGCTTGCCAATTAGCGCCATACCTTGCATGTAGCCATCAGTAGGTTGTCCATCTTTTCCAACCCCTAAATCGTTGGTGGCTATTCCGCGCACAGACCCATCTTCATGAAACAAAACCTCAGCGGCGGCAAAACCTGGATATATCTCAACGCCTAATGATTCTGCTTGCTCAGCTAGCCAGCGGCAAAAATTTCCAAGTGAAATAATGAAATTGCCATGATTATTCATTTGTGGCGGGGTAGGTAGTTTATAGTGTGATTTCTGAGATAAGAGCATGAATTGATCACTCTTAACAGGCGTATCAAGAGGTGCTTCCAATGTTTGCCAGTCAGGGAATAATTCATTTAACGCGCGTGGCTCTAAAACAGCACCAGACAAAATATGAGCGCCGACTTCGCTTCCCTTTTCAACAAGGCAAACAGAAATATCACGGCTCTGTTCTGAGGCTAGTTGTTTGAGTTTGATAGCTGCCGAAAGGCCAGACGGTCCCCCACCAATGATTACGACATCAAATTCCATTGATTCGCGTTCCATATCCACCTCTCATTTTTTCTTATCTTGTGTAACGGTTTAGTTTTATATTCAATCAAATAATGCTATTTGAATAGCGAACATTACTCTATGAATAAATATTTTTATAATAATTATCAAATATAGAACAAACTGAACATGTCAGCGCATAAAACGACAAAAAACCAACTTATTTCGCAACTTTTCTGGCAGACGGAAATTGGCGCAGATGAAGCTATTTCAGCATACCCCTCTGTGCACGATGATATGACCAGTTTAAAACAATATATGGCACTATTGAAAACACCCGCTCAACTAGATTTATCACAACAAAAACTTTCATCAGAGCCAGTTAGTGTTATTCAGCAAAATATGGGGTCAGGCGCCAGCATTTTGGAAGAAAATAGCGGGGTGTCTAACACTATGAAGCGCGCTTCGCTAGAGTCGTTAACTACGCTAAATGAATTGAAGATAGCGTTGGAGAAATTTGAAGGGTGCAGCCTTAAAAATACGGCAAGTCAGCTGGTTTTTGGTGATGGGAATCCAGATGCAAAAATCATGATGATTGGCGAGGCTCCTGGAAAAGATGAAGATAGAATGGGCATTCCGTTTGTGGGGCAGGCAGGCCAGCTTTTAGATAAAATGCTCAAATCCATTGGCTTAGATAGGCAACAAATCTACATCACGAATTTTATTCCGTGGCGTCCTCCTGGTAATAGAACACCTTCATCTGAGGAAATCAGTCAGCTCAGGCCATTTATGTTAAAACATATTCAATTAAAGAGACCAGATATCATTGTAGCGCTAGGAGGGGTTTCTGCAAAGGCTCTGCTAGAGACAGATCTTGGTATTCTAAAATTAAGAGGTCATTTTCAGGAAAAGCAATTCGGCTTGGAGCAACCAATTCGTATTCTACCGACGCTTCATCCAGCCTATTTACTGCGTGCCCCAGCTCAAAAAAAATTGGCGTTTCAGGATCTGGTTCTTTTAAAACGTGCGATTACCAATGGTAGAGTTACATATTAGCTGCATCATATTTGCTAACAGCATTATAGAGTCAGCTCGGTTTGTTGACTTAAGGGCAAACAATCCGCATATAATTTATCCAATTATGTATGTAAGGTAATTAAGAGTTGATAATTTGATGACGCTTTTGCAAAGACTAGAAACATCTGTTTATTCATCAAAAACGTCATTCTTATTGTTTGGCTTGATATTAGGCATCATTTTTTCTTCAGGAAATATAATAGCTGAAGAATATTATGAGGGATTTATAGATACATCATTGCCTCAGCCGCTTAAAGATAGCGATGTTAAACTATATCAACAAATTTTCGCTCTCCAAGAAATTGGGGAAATCGAAAAAGCAGATACGTTGGTCGGCCAATTATCCAATAGAATTCTTGTAGGCCATATTCAATCTCAGAAATATTTGCACCCAAACGCTTGGCGTTCAAGCTATGATGAGTTGCGGACTTGGCTTTCCAATTATTCTGATCATCCTCATGCAAGCAGAATTAGTTGGCTTGCCAAAAAACGAAAACCAAAATCAGCTAGTAATCCTGATAGTCCTAAAAAAGGGTATTTAAATGGGGTTGGGCAAAATAAGCTACAAAGATGGCGCGCCTCAATTCCAGAGAGTTATGCGGGCAGGACATCACCTCGGCAGACTGCGTCTATTGCTTATCAGGTAAGACGCTTAAACTTGAAAAGAGAGCCTACTAACGCCAATAATTTTCTAAGCAACCCAAGCAGCCTTCGTTTTTTAACCCCTTCTGAGGAAGCACATCTGAGAGGGGAGATTGCACATGCCTATTTTATTTATGGGCTTGACGACAAGGCAATTATAACTGCTCGTCAGGCTATTTCTAAATCCCCCAAAACAGCATATATGGGATATTGGGCAGCTGGCCTTGCCTCTTTCCGTTCGTATCAGTATGACCTTGCGGGGATATTTTTTAGAACACTTGCCGATATGGAGGATGCACCAGATCTGCTTCGCTCTTCTGCCGCATTCTGGGCTTATCGATTAACCTTGCGTGAGAATGATCCAGAAAATGCAATTAAATTTCTCAATATATCAAAGAGTTTTCCAGACTGCTTTTACGGAATGATGGCGTTACAAATTTCTGGACAGAAAATCTTTGTAGATTTTCGACAGCCCGAAGTCACAGATGATTTTGTTTCTTGGCTTTCAGAAACCAGAGGCGGAAGACGTGTTTTAGCATTATTGCAAATTGGCGATTGGACTAAGGCAAGCAGGGAGTTACGATATCTATATGGGCAGGCATCATCCGTCCAAAGATATGATATGATGATGTTTGCGGTCATACATAATATGCCAGGATTGGCATTCAGGCTGGCTGATCTGCATTTTCGAGATACCGGTGAAGCGTTTAATCTAGCCTTATACCCACAACCAGAAACGCATGTTAATTTTGATATAGACCCAGCAATTATCTATGGGATCATTCGAAAAGAATCTAGTTTCTATCCACTTGCAAGAAGCCAGGTAAGGGCATCAGGTTTAATGCAGATAATGCCTGCGACAGCTGCTTTTATCTCCAAAGATAGACGCTTTCTTAATGTAAATAGGCATTTACTAAATAATCCAGATATTAACTTAAAACTGGGTCAAGATTACATTCTTCATTTGCTGGAAACAGCAGTAGTTGACCAGCATATATTCAAATTATTAATAGCCTATAATGCGGGCCCTGGTAATTTAAATAAATGGCTGAAAAAAATAGATTATAGAGAGGATAGCTTCTTGCTGCTTGAGTCTATTCCAGCACGAGAAACACGAGAGTATGTGAAAAGTGTTACGATGAATATATGGATGTATCGGATGAAGGAGGGCGGCAGCGCTTCCGACTTTAGGACGTTTGTGGCAGGCGACGCATCCAGCGGTGAAATAGCTTTTCTTAAGGCAGATGTTAGTTCAGATTAGTGTTTATATAATAAGGTGTAGCGATAATAAAAGAGGAATTGAGATGTCTAAATTGGATTTAACAAGAGACTTCGTTCCAGTTAGAATAGCTGTCTTGACCGTATCTGATACACGAACTTTTTCAGATGATAAATCAGGTGATTTGCTTGCAACAAAGATAAGTGAGGCAGGCCATGTTTTGGTTAGGCGGGAACTTACTCAGGATGAAGTGCCTAAAATCACTCAGAAATTAAAAGACAATATTCAAGACCCAGATACCGATATTGTTATATCGACAGGGGGCACTGGGCTTACTGGCAGAGATGTTACACCAGAAGCCTTTCGAAGCATCTTTGATAAAGAAATAGAAGGATTTGGAGAGATGTTTCGGTTTTTATCATTCCAGAAAATAGGTACCTCTACATTACAAAGCAGAGCCGTTGCTGGTGTCGCAGGTGGAACCTATTTGTTTGCGCTTCCAGGATCTCCTTCTGCTTGCCGGGATGCATGGGATGACTTGCTGGTACATCAACTTGATTATCGTCACCGACCCTGCAACTTTGTTGAAATCATGCCTCGATTACTTGAGGCTGGCGTTTCAGGCCGTTAAGGCATTAATATGACAAACGTAAAGCCAGATTTTCATCTTGAGGAGCAGTATGCAAATCAGGGTTTGGTTATTGGCGTAGACGAGGTAGGAAGAGGCCCTTGGGCAGGGCCTGTTATGGCAGGCGCTGTTTGGATCAACCCTGCGCTATCATCGTCACTCCCCTCAGAAATTACAGATTCAAAGAAGCTAACTCCGTCTAAGCGAGAATATATCCACAAAGCGTTAACCTCTCTTAATATAGCAATGGCAGTCGGTCAGGCTGATGTTGAGGAAATTGATAGATTGAACATTTTGAATGCAACCTTTCTTGCAATGGAACGCGCTTGTATTAATCTGCAAGAAAAGATGGGTGGGAATATTCAAACCATCCTAGTTGATGGCAATAGAAAACCCATATTCAAAGTGATGTCGGAACAGATAAACCGAATACCGATTATCAATGGTGATAATATCAGCCTTTCTATCGCTGCTGCATCTATCATAGCAAAGCAAATAAGAGATTCTTATATGTGTAATTTACATAGTCGCCATCCAGAATATGGGTTTAATAGACATAAGGGTTATGGCACTAAGTTTCATCGCCTTGCACTAGCAGAATTTGGGCCGACATCTCACCACAGATCTAGTTTCGCGCCTATTAGAGCCCTTAAATCATAATGAGCAAAGCTTAATGACCAACAAAATCCTAGAGAAACACCAGAGCAAATTACCCGAGCGAAACACCTTAAAAATTGCGCGTTTTTTTTAAAAAACGAGCTTTACGAAATTTGATTGAAATTAAGTAACACAATATATCCTATAATTATCTGCAAAAGCATACAAGATATAGTAAACTATAAATTACTATTTATAACTCATTGACTTTGAATGATTCTTTGCGTTTTTATGAGAATAATAATCTCTTATAAAGATAGGGTTACGTTCATTATGTTGGTGGATATCATATTAAATAAAGACTGCCTAACAGGTTTAGCTGAGCTACCTTCTGGCAGCGTTGATTTGGTATTTGCCGATCCGCCCTATAATTTACAACTCACGGGGGAACTTACTAGACCAGATCAGAGCGTTGTTGATGGGGTGAATAATTCTTGGGACCAATTCGATTCATTCAAAGCATATGATCATTTTAGTGAGGCTTGGCTTGAGGAATGTCATCGTGTCTTAAAACCAAATGGGGCAATTTGGGTCATTGGTAGTTATCACAATATTTTTCGGTTAGGAAAAACATTACAAGATCTAGGGTTTTGGATTTTGAATGATGTTATTTGGCGAAAAACCAACCCAATGCCTAATTTTCGCGGACGACGTTTTACAAACGCGCATGAAACACTGATATGGGCCGCAAAATCACCCAAGTCTAAATATCAGTTTAACTACGATTCTATGAAAATGTTAAATGAGGATTTACAAATGCGCTCTGACTGGACATTGCCTATTTGCAATGGTCAGGAGAGGCTAAAAGATAAAGCAGGCAAGAAAATTCACCCGACTCAGAAGCCTGAGAATTTGCTATCAAGAGTAATTTTGGCAACTACCAAGCCAAATGATGTAATACTAGATCCGTTTTTTGGAACTGGCACAACAGGCGCGGTTGCAAAGCGACTTGGGCGGCATTTTATCGGGATAGAACAGGATACCACATATGCTGAAAATGCCAAAAAGAGAGTATCTGCAATTAAACCATTTGATCAGAGCATTGTGGATTTAACAGAAAAGCGTGATTTGCCAAGAATACCGTTTGGAGCTTTAATTGAGCGTGGATGGATAAAAGCAGGTGATGTTTTGTGTGACGATAAAAATCGTTATTCAGCAAAAGTGCGCGCCGATGGCTCTATTATCACAAGGGATGAAAAATCAGGTTCTATTCATTCTGTAGGGGCGCAACTGCAAGGATCTACAAGCTGTAATGGCTGGTCTTTCTGGTATCTAGAAGGTAAGACAGGGCCGATATCCATTGATAGTCTAAGAGCTGATTTACGTAAAGAGATGAATTAGCTTATGGTGCGTTTTATCTAATTAATATAGATAGGATTGCAAGGCTTCAACCGGGCAATCTAATTTCTCTCTGCCTTTTAAACCGGTTAGCTCAATAAGACATAATGCGCCACAAACGCTACCTCCTGCCTTATTCACAAGAGATTTAGCAGCACTCAATGACCCGCCTGTAGCAATCAGATCATCTATTAATAAAACACGCTTTCCAGATAAATTTCTATTTTTCTGAATAGATAATTCGGCAGAACCATATTCCAGATCATAATGCTCCGTTATCACTTCTCCAGGAAGCTTATTTGACTTTCTTATCATGACACTGCCGCAATTTAAATTATAGGCAATAGGTGTTGCAAATAAAAATCCGCGCGCATCAATCCCGCCAATAAGGTCAGGCTCAAAGGCCTTTGCTTTAGCACATAATCTGTCAATTGTTTGTTTTAGTAGGTCAGGAGCTTCTAAAATTGGACTAATATCGTAAAAGATTATGCCTGGTTTGGGAAAATCAGGAATTTTTGCAATATTTAAGTCAAGATTAAATTCAGCGTTTGTCATGATGTAAACAGTCTCTTTGATATTTCAAATCTATAAAGAAGCCTTTTTTTCGAGTCTTCTGCGATGTAGGATAGGTTCTGTGTAACCAGATGGTTGGCTTAATCCCTCAAAGACAAGCTCGCATGCCGCCTTGAAGGCTATAGAGGTGTCAAAGTTGTGATCCATTGGCTCATATAGCGGGTCCTCTTTATTTTGACCATCAACAACCGCAGCCATTTTTTTCATAACCTTCATAACCTGCTCTTTTGAGCAGATTTTATGATGTATCCAATTTGCCATATGTTGCGATGAAATCCGCAATGTTGCTCTATCCTCCATCAACCCCACATTGTGAATATCAGGAACTTTCGAACATCCAACACCTTGGTCAATCCACCTAACAACATATCCCAAAATTCCTTGGGCATTATTTTCGAGTTCTTGTTGAATGTCGCTGTCTGACCAGTTTGGTCTCTCTGCTGTTGGTATGGTTAATATATCTGCAAGGTCAGCATGGGGGCGTTTTGCGATTTCGGCATGTTTTTCAAAAACATTTACCTTATGATAATGCAGAACATGCAAGGTTGCTGCTGTTGGTGATGGAACCCACGCACAGTTTGCACCCGCATTTGGATGACCAATTTTTTGCTTCATCATTTCATTCATTAAATCAGGCATAGCCCACATGCCTTTTCCTATTTGAGCTTTTCCAGAGAACCCACAAGCAAGTCCAACATCTACATTCCAATTCTCATAAGCGCCAATCCAGGCAGCTTGTTTCATATCTGCTTTGCGGATCATGGCACCTGCATTCATGGAGGTATGTATCTCATCTCCTGTTCTATCTAGAAAACCTGTATTAATAAACGCTACTCTGCTTTTTGCGGCTCTTATACATTCCTTTAGATTAACAGTTGTTCGTCGCTCTTCATCCATAATCCCGATTTTGGCAGTATTGGCAGGCAAGTTTAAAATAGCCTCTACCTTGTCAAAAATCTCACAAGCAAAAGCAACTTCTTCTGGACCATGCATTTTTGGTTTTACAATATAAATCGAGTTAGTTCTGGAGTTGCCATTTGTTTTAAAATCATACATGGCGCCAAGCACAGTCATAAAGCTGTCCATAATGCCTTCTGGGATTTCGCTTCCATCACCAAGCAGAATAGCTGAATTTGTCATTAAGTGTCCTACGTTTCGCACTAGCATTAATGACCGGCCATGAAGGCTTACAGGGTTGCCGTCTGGAGATATAAATTCCTTATCGGAATTAAGCTGACGTGTGAATGTCTTATCCCCTTTTTTCATTTCAACAGATAAGTCACCTCGCATAAGTCCAAGCCAATTACGATACGCAAGAACTTTATCTTCTGCATCAACCGCAGCAACTGAATCTTCACAATCCATAATAGTAGAAATGGCAGATTCAACAATCACATCATTGATGCCTGCTCTGTCTGATTTTCCGATAATACCATTTGGATCAATTACAATTTCGATGTGAAGATTATTTTTAACCAGAAAAATTGCGCTTGGGTTATCAGGGCTCCCACGATAGCCAGCAAATTGTGTGCTATCTGAAAGAGATGTCGAACGCTCACCAATAGATATAGATAAAGTGCCATCAACGATAGCAAACCCAAATGCATCTTCCCAGCTAGAATTGGCAAGCGGGCTATGCGTATCAAGAACGTTTCTTGCGTAGCTTATTACTTTTTGTCCCCTTACGGGGTTATAAACACCTGATTTTTCAGCGCCCGCATCTTCTGGGATTACGTCTGTTCCGTACAAGGCATCATATAAAGAACCCCATCTGGCGTTTGCCGCGTTTAATGCATATCGTGCATTCATAACTGGAACAACCAGCTGTGGTCCTGCGATGGTTGCGATTTCACTATCTACATTCGATGTTTCAATCTGAAAATTCTCACCTTCGGGCATTAGATAACCGATTTCTCGCAAATATTCTGTATATTGCTCTGATTCTATCCCGGTTGATTTATGTTCTTCTAGCCATTTGTCCAATTTTGATTGCAATTCTTTGCGTTTTTGTAAAAGATGCCTGTTTTTGGGCGCTAAATCATTTACAGCAGCTTCAAAATCCGTCCAAAACTTATCTGATTGGATATCTAATTCCGCTAATAACGCGTCATTTACAAAGTTGAAAAGACTCTCTGCAATGGATAAGCTACCGAAGGAAATATAAGTCATGTTTATATCCTTAAATATTATTAATAATGAGTGTTAATTCTTCTTCAGGTTTGAATAAACCAAGTTAGAAAAAAAACATTGACAGATCATTCTATCTTGTTCGAAGCGCTGGCACAAAATTTTCGTTCTACGATATGAAATAGCTTTCCACATTTCTAACAGGCAAGAAAGCAAAAACCAGTAGCTTAAGAGATGCTAAATTAACTCTCTAAGCCATTTCTGCAAGGGCCCTTTCAAATCATCCCTTTGAAATGCATAGGCAAGATTAGCCTGAAGGAAGCCTAATTTTGAGCCACAGTCAAACCGCGTTCCAGAGAATTGATATCCAAAAAAGGGTGTCTTTCCGATTTCGCTGCTTAACGCGTCTGTAAGCTGAATCTCCCCGCCAGCCCCTTTTGATTGAGTTGATAGGGTTGTGAAAACTGATGGCTGAATAATATATCTTCCAACAATTGCAATGGTAGAGGGAGCTTCTTCAGGATTTGGTTTTTCAACAAGACCTGTAACTTCGATTAAATTTCCGTTGATTTCGCCTGGCGTAACAATACCATAAGAAGAGGTGCGCTCTGCTTCAACGTTCATAGTCGCGACCATATTACCGCCATTCCACGCCTCACACATTTCTTTAAGGGCAGGCTCCCCAAGGATTAGATCATCTGCCAATAATACAGCAGCAGGCTCACTTCCGATGAGGTTTCTAGCACACCAAACAGCATGCCCAAGACCAGCAGGTTCTTGCTGTCTTACATAAGATACAGAACCTGGCGGCTTCATCATCGCTTGAACAGTCTGCAGAGCGCTGTCTTTCCCTTTAATAAGAAGGGTAGATTCCAATTCTGTCGAATGGTCAAAATGATCTTCAATTGCAGATTTATTTCTTCCGGTTACGAAAATAAATTCCTCAACCCCTGCAGCTGCTGCCTCCTCAACGGCATATTGAATAAGAGGTTTATCGACAACAGGTAACATTTCCTTTGGCAATGCTTTTGTGGCTGGCAGGAATCTTGTGCCCAACCCTCCAACTGGAAAAATAGCTTTTGTGATCTTCATTTAACGCCTATATTAATTTTCAATTATACCGATTTTTTTTAATTGAATTCGAGATATTCACTATAAAAAAACGAATATATTAACTTTAAATAGCAACCTCAACTAATATAACACACAAAAAAACTGAATAACACAAAAGAGGCCAGATATGCAGATTGCCATGATTGGAACCGGATATGTAGGACTTGTATCTGGAACTTGTTTTTCAGAGTTTGGTTTTAATGTGATTTGTGTTGATAAAGATGATGCTAAAATAGAAAAATTAAAGTCAAATATAATACCGATTTACGAACCTGGTTTAGAGGCATTGGTTGAAAGGAACCAAACAGCAGGAAGACTTTCATTCACAACAGATCTCAAAGATGCGGTAAGCAGGGCAGATATTGTGTTTATAGCAGTTGGGACACCTACCAGAAGAGGGGACGGTCATGCTGATTTAAGCTATGTATACAGTGCCGCTAAGGATATAGCTGCTTCGATGAGTGGCTACACTGTTGTTGTAACAAAATCCACTGTCCCTGTTGGAACAGGTAAACAGGTCTTTGAGATCATAAAAAATGAAAACTCAGATTTAGAGTTTGATGTTGCATCAAACCCTGAATTTCTGCGTGAAGGCTCAGCAATAAATGATTTCATGAGACCTGACAGAGTAGTTGTTGGCACTATTGGTAAAAAAGCAAAAAAAATGCTCCAGAAAATATACAGACCCTTATATTTAATTGAAACACCAATTCAATTCACCGATCTTGAGACAGCAGAATTAATTAAATATGCGGCGAATGCATTCCTTGCTGTCAAAATTTCTTATATCAACCAGATAGCTGATTTGTGTGAACAGGTAGGCGCAGACGTTCATGATGTTGCCAAAGGTATGGGGCTGGACAAACGGATAGGAGGAAAATTTCTGCATCCGGGTCCGGGGTATGGCGGCTCCTGCTTTCCCAAGGATACACTTGCCCTTGTTAAGACAGCAGAATTAATGGGAGGTCAGATTTCCATTGTGGACGAGGTTGTTCGCTACAATCAGGAGCGTAAACGCTCAATGTCAGATAGAATATTATCTCAGATGCAATCAGATGTTAGCGGAAAAACCATTAGCATATTGGGACTAGCATTTAAGCCTGAAACTGACGATATGCGTGATAGCCCTGCACTTGATATTATTCCAGAATTAATATCTAAGGGGGCGAATATTACCGTTTATGATCCTGCAGCAATGCAGGAAGCTAAGTCACTCTTGTCAGACAAGGTGGTTTTTGCAGCAGATTCAGAGGCATGTATTAAAGATGCAGATGCGTGTGTCATTATTACAGAATGGAACGAATTTAGAGCCATCACCGCAGTTAGATTTCTAGAATTAATGAAAGGGAATGTGATCGTTGATTTAAGAAATGTGTATTTGCCAAGTGAAATGAGAGATGTTGGACTAAATTATTCTTCAATAGGTCGGCGTTAATTTTGATTGGCGATCTCTATCAAATTACCATCTGGATCTCGCAAATATAATGATGTTATCGACCCGCACGCGCCAGTTCGCTGCACAGGGCCCTCTTCTACAATGACGGAATTTTTTTTAAACGTCTCTATCCAGGAATGAATAGATTTATCGCTTATGAAACAGATATCTGCACTTCCGCATACAGGTTTTTCCGCATGTGGTTTATAGGGGTGTGATACTGGATGTAGATTGATTTTTTGAGTACCAAAACTTAAAGCAAGTCTAGCCTTGGTTGCGCCTGGCGGAATAAACTCCTCCAAACTCATACCTAAAATGTTTGTATAAAATGCAACTGTTTTTTGAGTGTTTGAGACAGTTAGCACCAGATGGTCAATGGAAAGCATAAATGATTTCTCTCAGCCTTAAATAAGGCTCAACAATCTTGAAAAAAATTGGTTACAATAACCGTTTATAAATTATTTATAGCACGGGATATTTTTTTTATCTGCTTTAAATTTTCTTTTAACTGGGCCTCTAGGAATAATACCTGCTGTTGAAGTTGAACGAGCTTGAGGCTGTCGCTGGATTTCTGATTTTTCATGTTAACGCCTGTGTGGCCTTCTTCTGCTAGCAGGTAAGTAGGTGATACACCTAAAATAGCGGCAAGTGCCACAAGCTTATTGATTCGCGGCTCACTTCTGTCCAATTCCCAAGATTCGTAGGTTTCAAGCTTAACACCAAGTTGCTTTGATAAATCAATACTATCAAAACCACCATTCATTCTAAGTTGTGCAATTCGCCCACCCAGCGTCATTTCTGGCTCAGACGTGCTTATAACATTATTCTCGTCCTCAAAAGAACGCATATTATTTGCTCCATTCGATATGTTTTTTGCATATTCAATCATCTATCACCTATGAAACCATAATAAACTTGCTAGGTATAGGAATAACTCAGTGTTATTGATCAGTGTTAAGCCAGAATATTAATGTTCCTACATTATTTGAGCTGTCACTATGAGTGCTGATTGTGACCCGAAAACACGAAAGCCATAATTATCTTGAAGTTGTTTAAGTCCCAGAAAATCTGCACAAACGGGCGAGTTTGTAATAAGCCCTCCAGCTAATAATGCGGCTGTTCCATAACCATGCTCGGCGCCACCAGCACTGTCACCTTTTTCTTTTTTGTCTTCAAGTTTAAGTATTAATCATGTCTGTTGAGAACGCTCATTTATATAAATTTTATCTAATTTAGTTTAGAAAAAGTAGTTCAGATATGATAAAAATCAGAGGTCACTATAATCTAAAACTTAGAAATACAAACCTATAAAATCAGAGGCATCATTGGAAAATCAAAAAACAGATCCTTTCGGTAATATCAAAGGGGATGAAAAAAAGGCTGAAGAAAACAACATTGAAGTAGACCCATTCACAATTGATTTGAATGATGCAAAAGAGGCCCTTCAAAAGTCGATAGATGCTTGGGATGGAAAAGTCGATGTTAGAAGCAAAACATCTCTTCTTGATAGAGTAAGAGAAAGAGAAAAAATTAGGAAATGGAAGCCACCTTTCTTTGAATATGTGAACGAATTTGACAGAGAATATGTGGATATTCATTTATATTGGTCAGCAAAAATTATAAGAAGTATAAAAAATGTGCCCAAAAAAAATGCGCGAGTTGCCTTAGTTGGTTTGCGTTCCTTTTTTAAACAAATTAATAATTTAAAACCTGATCTCTCGCATCCTGATATATTGAAATGCTATAATGTAACAGCTGAAGCTTATAAGACAGAACCTCACCCATATTCAACTGATCTCGCATTTGATCCTGAACTTCACCTTGACCCATTTGCAGGTGTTAAAGGTGACGAGAGAATGAATAAGAGCAACCAATTTAGAAATGATCTGCAAAAAGCGCTTGAAGAGATAAATTTTTCCATCGATTTTTTAAGTCAATTAGACGTTCCTCATTATAGAAGAGAATATCGTTTTAAAAAAAGAAAATCAAAATGTGCTGTGCCAACTAATTTAAAGTCTAATGCCTATTTTGATATATTTTTATGGTGGCCGGGAGGTGCCGTACATTCTGTTGAAAACGTACCCACAAACAGAGCAATTATCGCATTAGCAACTGCTCGAAAGTTTCTTGAGGATATTGATACCCAATTTCCAGACTTACAAGACGAGATGGTTAATATAATATATAACCAAACTAAACAGAGAACCAAGCCAGGTCAAAAAAGTAAAGATAGGATGGAATTAAAACCAACCGAAGAGGGCGGGTTAAGCTATTGGTCAAGGATTACTCACCGATGGGTAAAAGGTCATTTCAGCAAGGCAAAAAACACCTTCGTTCCGCCAGAAAAAGGAATCTAAGAAGCTGAAAATAAACGCTTACAAAGTACGGATTAAAATTTATAAAACTTTTGGTTTTCCTTACGCCCCATTACACTAGTGCCTATTTAAAAGCTTTTTACTAGAGCTTGCTGTGATTTCTTGTCTTTTTCTCACTGTAGTAACTGAGCATAGTCGTTCACAGGTTCGAGTTAGCTTGTAAAGACGACTGTGCCCTTAAAGACAATTGCGCTTGGTGGTGGCTTAGGAATACCTCACCACTTAATATATCCAGAAATCCTGTTTTATTAAGCCGGTCCATGACGGGGCCTTTCACCTCGGAGAAGTGAAATGTAACGCTAGCAGCTTTTAGCCGTTCATTTATAGCTTCGAGCGATTCCAGTGCAGACATATCAATTATATTCACTGCAGAACACATCAACACCACATGTTGGAGCTCTGGTTGTTTAGCCACTTCTTGGTAAATACGGTCTTCTAAAAAGCGGGCATTTGCAAAGTATAAGCTCTCATCGACGCGTATTGTTAAAATAGCAGGGCTTGTCAAAACGTCATGACGTAGGATATTTCGGTAATGCTCTGTGTTTGGCACTTGACCGACAACTGCTATGTGGGGGCGAGATGTTCTATAAAGGTGAATAAGAATTGAAATCGAAACTCCTGCGGTGATGCCTAATTCAACACCCATCAAAAGTGTAATGCATATCGTTGCTGAGACTGCTGAAAAATCAGCCTTCGAATAATACCAACTTTTTTTAAAAATTGAAAAATCAACTAGTGAAAGGACGGCAACAATGATGGTTGCAGCAAGCGTCGCTTTTGGCAAATTGTATATGAGCGGGGTTAGAAATAGTGATACTCCAGCAAGACCTATTGCTGTATAAGCGCCAGATGCTGGAGTATTCGAACCCGCATCATAGTTCACAATCGACCGAGAAAAACCACCTGTAACGGGAAAACCGCCTGTAAATGAAGCGGCTAAATTGGCAGCACCCAATCCTATTAACTCTTGATCTGGGTCGATCCGTTGTCGCTTTTTTGTCGCTAATGTTTGCGCAACAGAAACTGATTCAATAAACCCAATGACCGAGATCAATATAGCAGCACCTATTATGGTGCCCCACATTTCTATAGAGAAAGAGGGTAAGGTTAAAGGAGGCAAGCCCCTTGGTATATCACCCACAACCTGAACCCCAAGCGCGTTGAGATCAAGCCACCACACAATTAGAGTGGTGGTTATGATTGCGGCAACCGGGCCTGTTTTTGCAATGATCCCGGCAATCCGCTGAGCAAAACCAAGGCCAATAAGTAATGATAGTAATCCATTGCGTGTCCATAACAAGAAACCGATCGTCAGCACTCCAATGAGGGTGGTGATTACATTTACTTGTGACAGGTTATGTACAAGTGAGCCAACAAGTTCTGGAAGTGTATGCCCATGAGAAGATATTCCAAATATATGTTTTAGCTGACTGGCAGCAATAATGATGCCTGTTGCGGTTATAAAACCAGAAATAACGGGGTGAGATAAAAAATTCGCTAAAAATCCCAATCGAAATAAACCAAGAGCTAGCAAAATCAGGCCGGAAAGGAACGCTAGCGTGATTGCGGCTAAGATATATTCAGCGCTCCCAGGCACAGCGATTCTGCCAATTGCGGCCGCTGTTAGAAGGGATATAACCGCAACAGGCCCAACGGCTAAGGCGCGACTGGTTCCGAATATTGCATATAAAATTATTGGTAACATTGACGCATACAAACCCATCTGAGGAGGTAATCCTGCGAGCAAGGCATATGCCAATGATTGCGGGGTCAGCATGATTGTCACTATTACTGCAGCCAATAGATCATTGCTCAGCGTGCTACGATTATATGTGCGCCCCCATACAAGGATCGGCAGGTATTTGGCTAGTTTTGTCATATTCATGTGCCGTGATCTTATTAAGTTTAAGTTATTGAGCGTTTGTGGTTAACCGCGAAGTTACCGCTGTAAGATCAAAATCTGCAGCCCAACATATATCAGAGCATCGAGTTGTATGAATTGCTTCATTATTTTCTTAAAGAACTATTACTACATTTGGTTAAGTGGAACCTTTAATACAGGTCGTCCATCGGCATCTTCTGGCACTTCGCCAGCGCGCATGTTAACCTGTAAGGACGGGATAAGCAGCTTTGGCATCATCAAACTTGCATCACGCTCATTGCGTAATTTGACAAAATCCTGCCTCGTGACGCCGCCAGTGATATGAATGTTTTGATCTCTCTGTTCGGCAATTGTTGTTTCCCATGCAATACCACGATCATTTGGTCCGTAATCATGGCACATATATAAGCGCATCTCGTCTGGCAGGGTGAGGATCTTTTGAATCGAATCGTAAAGCTCACCCGCGTCACCCCCTGGAAAGTCGGCACGCGCAGACCCAGCGTCTGGCATAAACATAGTATCACCCACAAAAGCTGCATTTCCGATGACATGCACCATGCAAGCTGGCGTGTGACCTGGCGTTGCCATCACAAAAGCGTCGATGTCACCGATTTTATAGTGGTCGCCATCTTGGAAAAGTGTATCAAATTGTGTTCCATCTCGTTGGAAGTCAGTCCCTTCGTTAAAAATTTTTCCAAACACCTCTTGGACTTCGGTAATCCGCGCGCTTATGCCAATTCTGCCACCTAACTTGTCTTGTAAATATGGAGCAGCTGAGAGATGGTCTGCATGGACATGGGTTTCAATGATCCACTCCAAAGTAAGCTCATTTTTTGTGATATAATCTACAATTCTATCAGCATTATCATGGGTTATTCTGCCAGATGCATAATCTATGTCCATGACAGAATCTATCACAGCACAGGACTTGGTAATGGGATCACAGACAGCGTAGCTGATGGTATTTGTTGAAACGTCAAAGAATGCTGTAATGACTGGCTTCATAGCCATGTTTACAGTATAGTCTTGCATTTCAATTCCTCTCAAGCCCCACGGGTTCTCGGGACTGGCGCTGAGGTAAATTTTGCTATCATCATGCCAACAAACATTGCTGGTACGAATAGGAGGGTGTTGATGCTGGCAAATGGCAAAGCTGTCAATGCTGGACCTGGGCAAAAGCCACCCAAGCCCCAACCAATTCCAAAGGTAGCTGCTCCTGCAATCAGCTTGGGATCAAAATCTGAGCGAGTGGGCAGATGAAATGAATCGTTGAATAGAGGTTTTGGTAGTTTGCGAGTAAACCAAAACCCTGGCATCGCCATCATAATCGCGCCACTCATGACGAAGGCAAGACTAGGATCCCAGGTACCAAAAAGGTCAAGAAAGTTCTGCACCTTTGCTGGGTTTGCCATGCCAGACAGGATAAGTCCTGTCCCAAACAATAATCCTGCAAAGAATGTACTTAAGATTTTCAAAAACTTAACCTCCCAATACATGGCGAAGAATAAATACAGTCCCAAAGGCGGTAGCCATAAAGGTAGCGGTGGCTGCGATTGAGCGTGCTGAACCACGTGAGACGCCGCATACCCCATGCCCACTTGTGCAGCCATTCCCCAAGACAGATCCGAATCCAACCAGAAGTCCTGCAATAATCATTAGGGGCGCATTTTCTGAAACCAGTTGCATAGGCAGTGCTCCGCTTGTGACAGTCCATAGAGGGGCTGCAAACAAGAGGCCAGCCAAGAATATGATACCTTGCATCAACCAGGGTCTGTCGATCGAAGGGGGTAGAAGACGCGATACAATACCGCTGATACCAGCAACCCGCCCGTGTGAGGCCAACAATATAACCGCTGATATGCCAATAAGCGCCCCTCCAAGCAATGAAGTCAAAGGTGTAAAATCAGTTTCCATCTAGTAACTCCTTATAGGGGTGTGTTAATTTTGCTAAATATAATTCAAGTCTTGTAGTTATATTTAAGATTGTTTATATAAATGCAAACAAATATGCAATAGGTAATTTTTTTATGTTAGATGTCACTGCGCTGGAACCTGAAATTGCACGAGCGGCCAAACTAATGGAAATGTTGTCACAACCGGTGCGCCTGCGTCTGATGTGCATTTTGCTGCAAGGCGAACAAAGCGTTCTGAGTCTTGCCGAAAGTTCTAAACTATCACAACCAGCTATGTCGCATCATCTCAAAAAGCTACGAGATGCTAGATTGGTGGAAACCAGACGTGATGGCCAAAAGATCTATTACGCTCTTAAAGGTGCTGAGGCAGCTGAAATAATCACGGTTTTACATCAACTTTATTGCTCGAAAGTGTAATTCAGAAGCCGACCTTGCGCTCCACTTTAGAGTAATAAGGTGTCATGTTATTAGAGGCTAAGGCTGAGGAAAATAAATTTTATAAATATAACCAGTCTCTTTGATATAAGCAGTCTCGAATGAACGCCTAAAATTTAAAGCGCTAATAAAGATATCGATTTAGCTAAATGCTATTTTTTAGGCATGGTTTTCTTGGATTGTTACTATTACTAACCATCGGTCGATTTGGTGTAACCCTAAAAGATGAGAATATTTAGAAGATAAGAATAGGGTAGAATTAGAATCTTATAGAAAATTTTTTTAGATCCATTTGATGCAGTATAGCGTAACAGTAGGACAAATTGTCACATCAGGAGAAAATTATGACTAAACTTATTGCGCACACATGGTCATTGATTATGGATCATAATTTAAGCCCATTAAGAAATATACAGGATTTGCAAACGCGACATCTTTTTATGCAAATATTAGCATGGATGTGGTGCGTAATATTTGCGAGCAGTGTAGGCTCCTTTTTCATTTTTGGATTAAGTGCAATAGTCCATTCTCTTTTCATAGCAGGCGTAGCAATTACTGTTGCTACATTTGAAATTGCCGGAAAGAAACCAGAATTTTTTGAAGGATTGGGCAAGACCCAAAATGGAGAATACGAATAAAAAACATTCATAAATGCTCAAAAATGTCTGAAATATAAAAATAAAAGCAGAATGAAAAATGCAAAATATCGGAACCTTAATCATTGAATTTTTTGAGAAAAGTCTGTTAACTATCGTAGCTTTACTGACAATTATAGCGACTTTTCAAGAACTCTTAGCTATTTTTGATGCCAGAAAAGTCCAACTTGCCGATCTTCTTTTACTGTTTCTTTATACTGAGGTACTTGGCATGGTAGGCGCCTTTTACAAAAGCAAAAAAATCCCGATAACACTTCCACTTTTTATAGCTATGACTGCATTAGCAAGGTTAATAATCTTGCAAGGTAAGGAAATGGAGGCAATTACTCTTTTGTATGAGGCAGGCGCAATATTAATATTAGCACTGGCTTGCTTGGCAATAAGGTTCAGGCCAACCCCTGTTCAAGAATGAAAAGATAATCAGTGAGCGCAATATCGCTTATATCAGGGTCTAGATGACAAGATTAAGATTTTTTGAATCATCTAGGCTCAACACCTCCTCTTATTTCATGTCTATTATGTGTCGCCATGACAATTTTCCCAGCAGGCTTAAAGCGGATATGAACTCCATTTAAGGGTTGTCCAGTTACCTCACCTCCACCAGTTGAAGATTTGATTTTGGATTCTCGTAAATAGTTGTCCATTTTCAGTCTCCTGCGCAGTTATAAGTTGTGCCCCAGCCATTCTAACATGGTCACCGCCTACACCATGCTGGCACCCAAATGGAACAGCTTCACATTCCGAAAGAATGGCATCTGGGATTTCTCTTGCAGGATTTTCACAGCTTTAAAGCGTCATTATAGAATACGCAGGATTGCTTATTCCCTGAGAGCTAAATTAATCAGGGATGCTCGTGTTAAGGCGATGAGTGATGCAGCTTAGTTATTAAAACATATCGCCTGGACCTAAGTGCAAAGATCGCAAGCGCTCGACTAACTCTTTTGAATACTGAGATTGGGGGCGTTCCATACCTGATGGAGGTGCTATTGGCTATTTTTTATTGAACTTCTGTTGGAGGTCTTTTTAGTTAAGATTATTTATTGTTTGAACTTTTAGAGATATCTTATAGCCTTTGATAAGAACACTCAACGAGGTGGATATCATGAACCCAAGATTTCGTAGAATGCTAATGTGGACTGCAATTGTGCTGTGGGGCGCGTTTGCTTTCAGAGAATACCTGCCGTTTTAGAGATACTGTCTTATAGGCTTATATCCTAATAATCCCTAGTTTTCTTGTGTTGCCAACCTTCATCCAAAAGAGAACATTGAATTTAGCTTAATATATAGGCAACCAACTCATCTTTTCATTAATATTGACTAGCAAGAGAGACATTGTCACGCTTGGATTAATATTAGTGACATATAAATTATGAATTATCATATATAATGTTTTTCAATGTATTATCAGAAAAAGGAATTGGTTGTGGAAAAAGAGATGCTAGCGCTAGTAAAGCTCAAAGAGGGCGAAGATAAACTAACAAAATTTATGGGATGGATGCAATCGGAAGAGGCAATGACTGAGCGTAGCAAATTTGCTATACCCCCAAAAACTATTGGAGCTGTGACCCCTGATAAAGGTGCGGTAATGTTTAAAGTATTTGTAACTGACAAGGAAGGAATGGTGAATTTTGTGTCAGGAAAAAATCCAGCTACAACCGCCATCTTTGATGAATGTGTTGAAAAAACCCAATTGTGGGATTTGTCTGAAGTTCATATCTAAAATTCTAAGTATGTGCCTTTTAAAAAAGAGAAAGAAGATAAAAAATGAATTTAGAAGCAAAAAATTTTACCACTCAAGCAGACGAAGTTTCTACACCTACTAACGCAAGAGTGGAAACCGTTAATGTCCTTGGACAAAGAGTAATGAAATTAACTGTTCAACCTGGCTGGAAGTGGTCTCAAGATATAAAGCCAGTAGTTGGAACCGAAAGCTGTCAAGCTAAACATATTGGAGTGATAGTTGAGGGAACAATAACATGTCGGCACAATGATGGAAGTGAGATTACATACTCAGAGGGCGATGCATACGCCATAGAGCCAGGTCATGATGCGTGGGTAGTTGGAGACAAACGAGCAGTAGCATATGAATTTCATGGAGCTTGGGGCGATAAACACTAATTTTTTTAAAAAAGGAAAAACAAATGAGTTTGCATGAAAAACTAAATAAGTGCATGGCAGATAGAGATGTTAACAGCTACCTTGATTTGTTACACGATGATTTTACAGCTGTGTTTCATAAATCGGGCAGTTCCTTTAATAAAGAGGAATGGTCATCTATGGTAGCTGGAATGATGGAAAACGAAAAATTCGTTCAGGAATCCTCACGTCTTGTGTATGAGAATGATGAAGTTCTAATTGACCATAGCTTTATGTCTTATCCCGATGATACGAGAGAAGCGGTGATGTTAGTGGCTATGATTAAAGACGGTAAAGTTATTAAAATGGAGACTGGTGCGACAACATTGGATTAGTTGTTCATTTCATAAAAAAGAAGGTAAACACATACTTAAACTATTATATGTGTTTACCTTTGCTAATAATACTAAACCACTGACCCCATAAAAGCCTGCACAGGACACTGTAACACATTCAAAGTTTCCCCTTCCCCACATTGGATAGTTGCTCAAAGCCTGTCAGTATCTCTTAAAACGTCATTAATGAGACATTTAAACCTACACATTACCTGTTCACATATAGTGTATGGTTAACAAGCTAAATACCTAATCTGTGTAACAAGCTGAATACATATTCATATGGCATGGGGGTGGGTCCTGCAAGGTGTGTAAGCCCATTTTCAAAGATCTGTTTTAGCAATCTGTCAGAGTGAGATGTGCTTTTATCTTCAAAACATTTTTCTAAATTCTTCGAAGTTGCCATAAAAAAGGACAGCGCAAAGGCTGTACAAGTTTCGGGTAACATAATGACGCTAAGAATTACGCTTAAACTATGAAAAAAATTTTTCGAATTGATGACAAATTTATGAAATACAAACGCTCAGAAATTTGATTTTTGCTGATGTATTATAGCGCCTGAGTATGCTTTACAAACATTTTCTTCATCCACACGGTTGCAAAGATGCTCTATAAGTTCAATCATATTATGCGGTCCATTAACGTACTCTAAAAACGCATCCAATGAACTCCACTCGTTAACTATGAGTAATTGGTCCTCTCTTGTGTGAACTATGCTGTAAACCTCTAACCCGTCCACTCCATCAGCACGACTTTTTGTTATTAAATCAACAATTTCATCTACAGAATCTTCTTTCGGCGTTACTGCGATTACGCTCATCATTTTCATAGTATTATCTCTGATAATTAGTTTAGATTATTCGCAAATAAAATATAGTATACGAGAATTTCAAAATACTAAAATATTTTATTTTTGCTTGTAAACACCAATCATTTAAAAAAACAAACATAGAGCAGCAACTGATTAAACCACGTTTTTTTTAATGTTGCGCATAGAATTTTTTTTATTCCTCTAATCTGATGCCATAAAAATGGTATTAGCTTCGGGACTTGGGTCTCCACCAGCCTGAGAAATCAATTCAGAATCATTCTCCATGTGGGATTGAACTGCTTCCATAGTCGGTGTGTGCATCACCACATGAATAGTATCTGGCTCATTTAAATCCTGACCCCGATATATGGTTTTGATACCGTATTTGGTGCTTCGCAAATCTTCTGCACTATCATAGGCGGCTAGCCAATGGTCATAGCCTTTTGTTATTTTTCCTTTGATAATCAATGTTGGTATTTTTATTCTCCATGTAAGCATTTGCGAAATTGTTTCATTTCAAACAATTCAATTCATAAATTAATCGTTACTTAGGGGCGTTGAGCCGGTTTCTGTTCTCCAAGCCAACCCGTCTTTTTTTAGAATAACCATCATAACGGCATCTTTTGAACCATTAGGAAACTCACCAATCATATGAGTTACCAAGATATCCTCATTTTCATATAAACATCGCTGATTTGTTTGTTTAACAGTTTTCATCATCTCTGTTCTTTGTTCGATAGTCATATCCCCTTTTCTCATGATTTTGCCGTTGGAATGAAACTTAAACTCCCAATCATCATGATAAAGTGCAAATTCTGCTTCCGCATCCTTCTCGTCCCAAGCCTTTTTGAATTTTTCATACAACATAATTTGCCCTTTTTCTTATTAGTTACCTCTGAAAAATTGAATTTAATGATAGATTAAATTATCCTAAAAAATATTCTCCAATTTGCGCAATAGGGGTAGTAGAGGAAACATCTGCGCCTGCAGATTCCCGAAGTTCAAGTATGTCTGCTCTTTCTCCGAATGTTTTTATCTGTTCTGGATTTTGCATTTCCACGAGTGCATAAATAGCTGTTTCATCTTGATTGCAACCAGCCCAAATCATTTTTGCCCCGACTTCGTTCATCTGTGGCTCAAGACTTTTCGCCATTTCAGACCACGTTTTCCATCCCTTTGAAATCTTTACTGTAATTAATAATTTAACCATTTTTACCTCTCAATTAAATTTTTTGTAAACTAACACTATATGGACATTCGAATAATACTCTTTTGTGACAAGTTGTTTTTTGACCCCATCTTAAGCTGAGCAAACAGAGCGAGAACGGATAAAACTGCGATTTTTATGATGGTATGCATAGCGAATTATAAATTCTATTTTTATTTTTCAGTTATGAAAATTGTAGCACATAGTTTCACTCATCTTCGGGAATATTTATTGTTTCGTCCTTTATGTCATACTTGGTAACATATCTTTGCATCTCATTTGCTAAGGTAATAAAAAATTTGTCAGCGCCAATTTTCGCCAGAACTTCATGAATATCATCTTCACTTTCTGCTTCCCAATGACAAAAGAAAAACTCATCTTTTCCGGCCCAATGTTGAAGCACTCTTGCCTTTTCACCTCTATTAAGTTCTAAAAATTCTCTATCTGTAATGCCTCTCAATTGATTGGTTATATTTTCCTTCGAATCTCCAGATAAATAACTATGAGTACACATGAAATGTCTCATTTCTTAATATTCTCCTGATTCACGTTTTTCAAATAAACTGCTATTGTTATGATGCTATGCATGGCTTTTATCTCTTTATGGACATTGGTATATTCTGACCAAACAAAGATAGGAGAGTCAATGCGTTACCTATTTGGACTATGCCTTTTAAATCGAAGAGGGACAGCGCAAAGGATATT
>Ga0181597_10000443_pt1:0-42500 | contig 46095 bp, 40 predicted proteins | sample 041ome_5_FD_148647 | JGI IMG/M metagenome (GOLD analysis project Ga0181597, IMG submission 148647) | Coastal salt marsh microbial communities from the Groves Creek Marsh, Skidaway Island, Georgia - 041403US metaG (spades assembly) | ecosystem: Environmental > Aquatic > Marine >... | reverse complement strand
CGCGTTTCGGTATGCGGCGGCACCCGATATTGGGCTATACCCGACTGCATCGCGGGCTTGATTTTGCCGCCCCGCGCGGCACACCGATTTACGCCGCCGGTTCGGGCAGCATTGTCGCCATTGGCCGCAATGGCGATTTCGGCAAATATATCCGCATCCGCCATCGCAACGGTTATGAAACCGCTTATGCGCATATGAGCCGCTATGCGCGCCGCCTGAAAAAAGGCAGTCGCGTCACCCAAGGTCAGGTCATCGGCTATGTCGGTGCGACCGGCCTCGCCACCGGCCCGCATCTGCATTACGAAGTGCTGCGGCACAAAAAGCCGGTCAATCCGCGCGACCTCGATGTGCCGCCGGAAACCGCGCTGGATAAAGCCGGACTGACAAAACTGCGCAATGCGCAGACCGCTATCGGCCAACGCATCAATGCGCTGGCGACCAATGATAATCGACTGCGTTCGCTGCCGCGCCGCCGCGCCGCCGCAACCGGCGGCTAATCCGATTTTTAGTGAAGCTGCTCAGCTTGCGACGTGATGGTAATGGTGTCCTTATCGGCATCGATGCATAGCGTGTCGTCCTCGTCCAAATCACCGGCCAGCAGCGCATCGGCCAAACGGTCTTGCACCTGGCGCTGGATAACCCGCTTCAAGGGCCGCGCCCCGTAAACCGGGTCATAACCGGCGCTTGCCAAATGCGCCCGCGCCGCCTCGCTCAGGGTGATGTCGAGACCGCGCGCTTCGACCAGCTTTTTGAGACGCTGCATTTGAATATCGACAATCGCCCCCATCTGCTCGGGTTTCAGACGCTCGAACAAAACAATATCGTCGAGCCGGTTGATGAACTCGGGCCGAAACGCTTGGCGCACGTCTTCGAGCACCGCGGCGCGCGCCGTTTCCACCCCAGCGCCTTCGGGCAGCGCTGCCAAATGCGCCGAGCCGAGATTGGAGGTGAGGATAATCAGCGTGTTGCGGAAATCGACCGTGCGCCCTTGGCCGTCTGTTAGGCGGCCTTCATCGAGCACTTGCAGCAGCACATTAAAGACGTCGCCATGGGCTTTTTCGATCTCATCGAACAGCACAATCTGATACGGACGCCGCCGCACAGATTCGGTTAACGCCCCGCCCTCTTCATAGCCGACATAGCCGGGCGGCGCGCCGATAAGACGGGCGACCGAATGTTTTTCCATATATTCCGACATATCGATGCGGCAGATGGCGGCTTCATCGTCGAACAAAAACGCCGTCAGTGCTTTGGTCAATTCGGTCTTGCCGACACCGGTCGGCCCCAAAAACATGAACGAGCCAATCGGCCGCGCCGGGTCTTGTAAACCCGCACGGGCGCGGCGCACAGCGCGCGCAACGGCGGCAATCGGTTCTTCCTGCCCGACCACACGGGCGCCCAAATGGGTTTCCATGGCGAGCAATTTTTCGCGCTCACCGGCGAGCATTTTCTCAACCGGAATGCCGGTCCAGCGCGACACCACGCTGGCGATATGGTCTTCGCCGACCGCTTCTTCAAGCATCGTTTTATCGCTCGACTGCGCGCGTTCCTCGGCCGCGGCGATATCGTTTTCAAGCTGCGGTATCAGGCCATAAGCCAATTCGCTGGCGCGCTCCAACTCGCCTTTTCTTTGCACTTGTTCGAGTTCAATACGCGCAGCTTCCAATTGCTCTTTCAACCCTTGCGCATCGGCGAGGCGGTCTTTCTCAGATTGCCAGCGCGCCGCCAGTTCCGATAATTGCTCCTCAAGACCGCTCAATTCGGCCTCCAATTTCAACAATCGATCAACCGAGGCTTTGTCATCCTCTTTCTTCAAGGCCGCGCGTTCGATCTTCAACTGAATGACACGGCGGTCGAGCTCGTCGAGCTCTTCGGGTTTTGAATCGATTTGCATGCGCAGGCGGCTGGCCGCCTCATCGACCAGATCAATGGCCTTATCCGGTAAAAAGCGGTCGGTAATATAGCGCTGCGATAATTGCGCGGCGGCGACAATCGCCGCATCGGAAATGCGCACGCCGTGATGCAATTCGTATTTTTCTTTGAGACCGCGCAGAATGGAAATCGCATCCTCGACCCCCGGCTCGTCGATAAACACCGGCTGGAAACGCCGCGCCAAGGCTGCGTCTTTCTCAACATGCTTTCGATATTCATCCAGCGTCGTCGCCCCAACGCAATGCAGCTCGCCGCGCGCCAAGGCCGGTTTCAGCAAGTTAGAGGCATCCATCGCGCCATCACTGGCCCCGGCACCGACCAGCGTGTGCATCTCATCGATGAACAAAATCACTTGCCCGTCCGCCTCGGTCACTTCCTGCAGCACCGCTTTCAAGCGCTCTTCAAACTCACCGCGAAATTTTGCACCGGCAATCAGCGCCCCCATATCCAGCGCCATCAGTTTTTTATTTTGCAGGCTTTCGGGCACATCACCGGCAATGATGCGCAAGGCCAGACCCTCGGCAATCGCCGTCTTGCCGACCCCCGGCTCGCCAATCAGCACCGGATTGTTTTTGGTGCGCCGCGACAGCACTTGCATGGTGCGGCGAATTTCTTCGTCGCGACCGATAACCGGATCGAGCTTGCCGCTTTGCGCATCCTCGGTCAGGTCGCGGGCATATTTGCCCAATGCGTCATAGCCTTCTTCGGCGCTGGAGGATTGCGCCGTGCGCCCCTGCCGCAAATTATCAATCGCCGCTTCCAAAGCCGCCGCCGTCACACCGGCTTCGGCAAACGCATTGGCGAGCGCGCCTTTTCCGTCCAGCATAGCGAGCAGCAGCATTTCTTGGGTAACGTAGGCGTCGCCGCGCGCTTGGGCTTTTTTCTCAGCCAAAGCCAACAGCTTGGCGGTGTCGGGCGATAGGGTAAGCTGCGCCGTCGCGCCGCTTTGCGTCGCCATTTTAGACAGCGCCGTGCCGATTGTTGTGCGTAAGGCGACCACATTGCCGCCCGCCGTTTCGATGAGGTTTTCTGCCAGGCCGTTTTCTTCTTTCAGCATTTCCGCCAGCACATGCTGCGGTTCCAGCCGCGTATGGCCGCGCAGCAGCGCTTCATTTTGCGCTGCTTGCAGGCATTGCTTTACCCGGTCGCTATAGGTGTCACCGTTCATGCGTCATCTCCGCTTCTTATGCAGCTGATATGGGAATGGCGTTAGCCGAGCGCAAGACCCCAAGGCTTCTGGTGGCGTATTTTTGAGAGATTAGCGGCGATATCGTGTTCGCCATTGGCGCGCTGATGTTGTTGTGGTTTGTCGTGCGCCTGCTCATTTTGCGGCGCGCATAAAACAAGACAAGAAGATGAGAGCGCCTATTCGGCGGTAGCGGTTCCGCTTTCAGCGCCGTCATCGGCGGCAGTTTCAGCAGGCACTTCACCAGCCGTTGCGGGGGCTGCATCGTTGCCATTACCGGCTTTGGTGCCGCGCTTTTTCCCAAGCGGGCCACGACGGCGCGAATTGGACGGTTTTTTATCGCCTTCTTCACCATCATTATCGGCGTCATCATTACCGGCGTCATCATTACCGGCGTCATCATTGCCGCGCACCAGTACGAGCGGCTCGCCGCCAAGCTCAGCATCGGCATCGCCATTGCCATTGGTCATGCCATTGTCATCAACCAAAGCCTCGTCCGCAGCGCCATTTTCATACACGCCGTTTTCGCTTTGGGCGGCGTCGTCACTTTTGACTTGCTGCTGCTGGAAGCTTTGCAAAATGCGGAAATAATGCTCAGCGTGCTGCTGATAGTTTTCGGCCATCACGCGGTCACCGGCTGACATGGCGTCGCGCGCCAGTGTCTGATATTTTTCGTAAACCTGACTGGCCGTGCCGCGCACGCGCACTTCCGGGCCATTGCTGTCATAGCTGCGGTTGACGGGATTTTGTTGGCGACGTCCGCGCCCACGAGACCGTTTCATCTATCTTCCAATATCGTTCAGTTGGTGACCGCTAGGGGGCGGCCCTTTCAGGTTTTGATTGTTTCGATGTCAAACCCCAAACGTCGCCTTTAGCAGACTCGCAATGACCATTTGGAGAAATTCACAAGCGGGGGTTCAACACCGCTCTTTGAACAAACGCAACCTAGCCCTTTGCTGTGGCTTTTTCAAACCCCTTTTTTGATTTTTGGCAGGTTTTTCCACTGCCCTTTTCACTGCCCTTTTTAGGACTTTTTTTGTCCCAGCAATAGGCGATCGCGCCCGGCCAAATCCTGATGGCACGCAATACCCACAAAACCGGCCTGCTGCATCAGACGCGTTACCGCCGCCGCTTGTGTCGCGCCAATCTCCAGCAGCAAATGCCCGTCTTTTTTGAGCTGCGCGTGGGCCGGGCCGATAAGCCGGCGATGCGCTTCCAACCCGTCTGCCCCGCCATCCAGCGCGGCGCGCGGGTCATGCAAGCGCACTTCTTTTTGCAAACCGGCAATCGCGGCGCTCTTGATATAGGGCGGGTTGGAAATAATCATATCGGCTTGCGGCGCGACGCCGTGCAGCCAATCACCGCGGCGCAATGCAATGCGGTCGCGCACGCCGAGGCGATGCGCATTGGCCCGCGCAACAGACACAGCCGCCGCACTTTTATCAATGCCGATACCGCGCATAGCCGGACGTTCGGCCAGCAATGTCACCACCAAACAGCCCGAGCCAGTACCCAAATCAATAAGCATGCGCGGCTCTGTGTCGGGCAGTAAAGCCAGCGCCGCCTCGATGAGGGTCTCGCTATCGGGGCGCGGGTCGAGCACTGTCGGGCCGGTCTTAAACCGCCGCCCCCAAAATTCCTTATAGCCGATGATTTTCGCCACCGGCTGACCGGCGCACCGCGCCGCGACCAAGCGCGCCGTCTCGGCCTGTATGTAAGACGGGGCCTCGTCGCGCGCGCGCATCGCCAATTCGGTTGCCGACAAGCGGCTGGCATATTCCAGCAACACACGCGCATCGAGCGCCGCAGTATCGAGGCCGGCCGCCGCTAATTGCTGCGCCATGCGACGCTGCAAAGTCTCAAAATTCTGATTGGCGGTCACGCTCTCTGCCGCCTTGCTTTACGCGCTATCGTCGACCGCGGCGAGACGCTGCGTCTGATCTTCGCGAATGAGCGCCTCGACCATGTCATCCAGCCCGTCACCGGCGAGAATTTTTTCCAGCTTGTGCAGGGTCAAATTAATGCGGTGATCGGTGACCCGGCCTTGCGGAAAATTATATGTCCGGATGCGCTCCGAGCGGTCGCCCGAGCCGACCTGACTTTTCCTGTCGGCGGCGCGTTCGCTATCGGCACGCTCGCGCTCAGCCTCGAACAGGCGCGCGCGCAACACTTGCATCGCCTTGGCACGGTTTTTGTGCTGCGATTTTTCATCTTGCTGCGACACGGTTATGCCGGTCGGCAAATGGGTGATGCGCACCGCGCTATCCGTGGTGTTGACCGATTGGCCGCCGGGGCCGGAGGCGCGAAACACATCGACGCGCAAATCTTTTTCCGCAATCTTCACATCGACCTCTTCCGGCTCGGGCAACACCGCCACCGTCGCCGCCGAGGTATGAATGCGCCCACCGCTTTCGGTTTCCGGCACGCGCTGCACGCGATGCACACCGCTTTCAAACTTCAGCCGCGCAAACACACCCTTGCCGCGAATGGCGGTGACGATTTCTTTATAGCCGCCAATATCGCCCTCCGATTGGCTGATGATTTCAGATTTCCAGCCCTGCAAATCGGCATAGCGCGCATACATGCGATATAAATCGCCGGCAAACAGCGCCGCCTCATCGCCACCCGTGCCGGCGCGCAATTCGACAATCACATTCAACTCGTCTGCCGCGTCTTTGGGCAGCAGCAGGATTTCCAGCCGTGCCTCCATTTCGGGCAATTTGGTCTCTATCTCTTCCAGCTCCAATGTCGCCAGCTCGGCCATTTCGGCGTCATCACCAAGTTTCAGCGCGCGCAAATCTTCCGCCTCGCTCAGCGCGCCGCGATAATCGCGAATGGCCGACACCAGCGGGTCTATCTCGGCATATTCTTTCGACAGCGCAACAAAGCGTTCGGGCGGTAACTCGCCGTTCATCTCTTCTTGCAAAGCTTCGGCGCGCGCCAAAATGGCGTCCAGCCGTTCAACGGGTAGCATGGCTAATTTCCTTCAGATTGTTTTGCGGCCGACATCTCGGCCGCTTTATCCTCGACCAGCGCCACCAAATGATCGACCATCTCATCATGCGGTTTTTTATGGTCGGGCCGACCGGCAAGGTAAACCATGCCCGCCTCGCTGCCGCCACCGGTGAAGCCGATATCGGTCTCGCGCGCCTCGCCCGGCCCATTGACCACGCAACCAATGATTGACAGCGTAATCGGCTCAGCAATATGCGCCAGCCGCGTCTCCAATTCTTGCACCGTATTGATGACGTCAAAGCCCTGCCGCGCGCAAGACGGGCATGAGATAATGGTGACGCCGCGGTGCCGCAGGCCGAGGCTTTTGAGCATTTCAAAACCGACCTTCACCTCATCGACCGGGTCGGAGGATAGCGACACGCGAATGGTATCGCCGATGCCCGACCATAAAAGATTGCCCAGACCGATGGCCGATTTCACCGTGCCGCTCATCAAACCACCGGCTTCGGTAATGCCGATATGCAAAGGGCAATCGACAACTTCGGCAAGTTTTTGATACGCCGCCACCGACATAAAAACATCTGAGGCTTTGACGGAAATTTTATACTGGTCGAAATCGTGGCGCTGCAATAATTCGACATGGTAGAGCGCGCTGTCGACCATAGCGTCGGGGCACGGCTCGCCATATTGTTCCAGCAAATGTTTTTCCAACGAACCGGCATTGACGCCGATGCGCATGGAGCAATTATTGGCTTTGGCCGCGGCCACGACTTCCGCGACACGGCTGTCATCCCCAATATTTCCGGGATTGATGCGCAAGCACGCCGCGCCCGCATCGGCGGCTTCCAGCGCACGGGCATAATGGAAATGGATATCGGCGACAATCGGCACGCGCGCCGCGTCGACGATTTCTTTAAGCGCTTTGGTCGAGGCTTCATCGGGACACGACACGCGGACAATATCAGCCCCGGCTTCTTCCAGCGCCTGAATTTGCGTAATGGTGGCCGCCGCATCGCTGGTCGGCGTATTGGTCATTGATTGCACGGCGATCGGGGCATCGCCGCCGACCGGCACGTCACCAACCATAATCTGACGGCATTTGCGCCGTTCAATATGTCGCCAAGGCCGAAGCATGAATATCCCGCTAACGCGATTTGGCCAAAATGGCAGCCCGCTCAATTTTACGTGCCGTCAATATCTGGCCGCGACGGCCGACCGTACCGACCGACACATCATTAACAAAAAATTCGAGCGAACCGGCATCGCGGGTCGCCAGTGTATAGGCGTCCGGATCTTGCAGATCAAACCCCTCACCCTCGCGGATGATGGAAGAAAACAATACCCGGCCATCGGCGCTTTCAATGCGCATCCAAGTGCGGCGCATGGCGCGAATTTCAACTTTTGCCGTTGCGGCTTCCAACCCGGCGCTGGCCGGCGGTACTACCGGACTGACATCCGCTTCAACATCAGCCTCGCCCCCGTTTTGGCCCCGGTTTTCAGCCTGCGCGTCATTCTGCGAACCGGTTTGAAGATTGCCAGATGTATCACTTGACGCCGCATCGGCTTGCGGGGCCGGCATCTCCTCAGCCTCAGCACCTGTCTCGCTTTGCGGCGCAGTCACCTCAGCCGGTGCCGTTGGGGCTGCTTCGACAGTTTGTGTCGGCGCTTCTGCGACCACCGGCGGCGCGGCGGCAATGCGGTTTGTATCATCATCGCTGGCACCACCGGCGATAAGCCAAAGGATATAGACGACAAACACCGCCATCACGCCAATAGCAATTTTCAGCGCGCCGGATATCGGCTCAACATCGGTTTGCGGATTGGGACCCTGGTTTTCCAAATGCGGGACCGAGACCGCCTCTTTATAGCGCTCGATAAGCTCGCCGGCATTGAGACCCAAATGAGTGGCGTAGGTGCGGATGAAACCAATGGCGTAAACACTGCCCGGCAGACGTTCAAAATCGTCGTTCTCCAGCGCCTGCAAATGGTCGGAACGGATTTTCAGCAGCGCCGAAATATCGTCGAGCGAAGCGCCCGCAGCCTCGCGCGCGTCGCGCAAAGTGCCGCCGATTCTCGTGTTCGCTGTACCTGTTTCCCCATCAGCCATTTTTTTGTGCCCTTCCGGCAAATGATGCTCGCGCCATGATTATCACAACTTAACGCCCTGTGCATCCGCGATTTCGCGCATTGGCGCGCGCATATCAATGCGGTTTTTAGTCAGCGCTTCCGCCACCGCCCGTTCGAGCCGCCGACCATTCACCGAACGCACCATACGTTTCACCGGCCCGATGGACGCCGAAGGCAAAGAGAAGCGGCGATAGCCGAGGCCCAGCAAGGCCATCGCTTCCAGCGGGCGACCGCCCAGTTCACCGCAAATCGATACCGGCACCCGATGCACAGCGCATAACTCGCGCACATGCGCCAACAGCCGCAAAGCGGGCAGCGATAAAAAGTCGTAACGGTCGCTGGTTTGCGGATTGCCCCGATCGGCGGCGAAGAAAAACTGCATCAAATCATTGGTACCGACAGAGAGGAAATCGACCTCGGGCAAAAGCTGGTCCAATTGCCAAACCAGTGCCGGCACCTCCAGCATGGCACCGACCTCGATGGTCTCGGGCACTTTATGGCCGAATTGTTGCAGGCGATCGCGTTCGGCATAAAGCATGTCACGGCTGATGACGAATTCATCCTTTGTGGTGATGAGCGGGAACATGACAGATAATTTGCGCCCCGCCGCCGCGCGCAACAAAGCGCGCAACTGCACCCGCACCAGCGCCGGCCGGTCGAGCGCCATACGCGTGGCGCGCCAGCCCATGGCCGGATTTTCTTCGACCGTCATATTTAAATAAGGCAGCACTTTATCGCCGCCGACATCGAGCGTGCGGAACACCACATCGCGCGCGCCAACTTTATCGAGGACGGCGCGATAGACTTCTTCTTGCTCGCTTTGTCGCGGCAGGCGCGCTGCGACCATGAATTGCAACTCGGTGCGGAACAGGCCGATATTATCCGCCCCGCTATCCTCCAGCGTCTCCACATCAACCATCAGACCGGCATTTTTATCGAGCCGCACCGTGTCGCCATCGCGCGTCACCGCCGGCAGATGTTTGATGCGCGCATAACGCTGCATGCGGCGCGCGCGCAAGCGTGCGCGATTGGAATAGGCGGCAACAATATCGGCCGGCGGATTGAGATGCGCTTCTTCGCTATCGGTATCGAGAATAATCTCCTGCCCGTCGCGCGCCGCGTTTACAATGCCACGCACATCGCCCAACATGGGCAGATTGAGCGCCCGCGCCACAATCGCCACATGCGCGCCCAAAGCGCTTTCTTCCAGCACCAAGCCGCGCAGTTTTTTGCGGTCATAATCCAGCAGCTCGGCCGGGCCCATAGTGCGCGCCAAAAGAATTCCGTCGCGCGGCAGCTTATCCTCGGAAGCCAGCTCAGCGCGCCCCGACAAAATGCGTAGGAGCCGATTGGACAGGTCTTCGAAATCGTGCAAGCGGTCGCGCAAATACGCATCACGGCGACCACCCAAACGCGCCCGCATGGCATTATTGACCTGCTCCACCGCCGCTTCCGCCGTCAGACCGGTGGCGATAGCGTCACGAATACGGCGTATCCAACCGCGGTCATTGGCGAACATGCGATAGGCTTCCAGCACCTGCAAATGCTCTCCGGCATGGCTGACGTCCTCGGTCGCCAGCAGGTCATCGACATTGCGCCGCAGCTTATACATCGCCGCCGAGAGGCGCGCATCTTCTTCCTCAGCATCATCGCTGATGAGGCGCGTTACCTCGACGCGCGGCTCGTGCAGCACAACATGACCCATGGCCAGACCCTCGGTGAGGCCGCGACCGGTAAATAGCTGCGCGGCATCCGCGTCATGGACCGTGGCGGTTTCCTCGCCGCTGGCCGACAGCATTTCCGCCAGCACCATGGCGACGGTTTGCAAGGCTTCGACCTCTTGGTCGGCAAAATTGCGTTTGGTGGTGTTCTGCACCACCAGCACGCCGGTAACATCGCCGCCGCGCAAAACAGGCACGCCGACAAAACTCAAATACGGGTCCTCGCCGGTTTCGGGACGATAGGCAAGCGCGGATGCGAGGGCGCATCGGCCAGATTGAGCGGCCTTTTATGCTGCGCAATATCGCCGACCAGACCCTCGCCAATATGCAAAACAGTCTTGTGCACCGCATCGGGGTTCAGCCCTTCTGTGGCGCACAGCTCCAAGCCGTCGTGGCCGCGGCGCAAATAAACCGAACAGACAGCCGTGTTCATGCTGGTGGCAATCAATTGCACGATTTTATCGAGACGTTCCTGCCGGTCACCGCCATCGGCCATCACCTGCCGCAGGCGGCGCAATAATATTCGAGGACCTTCAGCGGTTAGGGGCACGGGTTTTCAAGCGGCGGCTGCAAAAAGCAGATTAACCGACCGCCTCCTCATCAAGGCCATACGCGGCATGCAGCGCACGCACGGCAAGCTCCACATAATCGGCGTCAATCAGCACGGAAATTTTAATCTCCGACGTCGAGATGACATGAATATTAATGCCCTGATCAGCCAGCACTTTGAACATTTTTTGCGCCACACCTGCATGGCTTCGCATACCAACACCGACAATGGAAATTTTCGCCATTTCCGGCGCACTTTGCAAGCTGGCATAATCGAGATCGGCTTTTTTCTCGTGCATGACTTTCACGGCGCGGTCCAATTCGTCTTGCGACACGGTGAAAGTGACGTCGGTGGATTTACCGTCCGGCGACATGTTTTGAACGATCATATCGACATTCACCGCCGCATCGGCCAGCGGGCCGAAAATCTGTGCCGCGACGCCCGGTCGGTCGGGCACGCCTAGAAGTGTGACCTTGGCCTCATTGCGGGCATAGGCAATGCCGCTAACGATTTCCTGTTCCATAATCTCATCCTCATCGCAGATAAGCGTGCCGACTATATCATCTGCCGCCAGGTTTTTGAATTTCGGGTCATCGGGCGCGTCAAAGCTCGAGCGCACTTGCAAGCGCACATTATGGCTCATCGCCAGCTCCACCGAGCGGGTTTGCAGCACTTTGGCACCCAAAGACGCCATTTCAAGCATTTCCTCGTAAGAAATACGGTGCATTTTTTGCGCCGCCGGCACCATGCGGGGGTCGGTGGTGTAAACGCCATCGACATCGGTATAAATATCGCAACGCTCGGCCTTCAACGCCGCCGCCATCGCCACCGCCGATGTATCAGAGCCGCCGCGCCCCAAAGTGGTGATGCGGTTATTGCTGCTAAGGCCCTGAAAACCGGCAATCACCGCCACGCGACCTTCTTTGAATTGCGCTTCCATGGCGCTGACATCGACCTCTTCGATACGCGCCGCGCCATGCACATCACTGGTTTTCATGGCAATCTGCCAGCCCAGCCAGCTGCGCGCAGCAATGCCCAAATCCTGCAACGCCATAGCCAGCAAAGCGGCACTCACCTGTTCACCGGCTGAAACCACGACATCATATTCGCGCGCATCGTGCAGCCGCGCCACATTGCGGGTCAAATCGACCAGACGATTGGTCTCCCCCGACATGGCCGAGACCACCACCGCCACTTCGTGACCGGCGGCGACCTCGCGGCTCACATGCGCGGCCACATTGCGGATGCGCTCAATATCGCCCACAGAAGTGCCGCCGAATTTCATGACCAGTCGTGCCATAATATCTTTCGCGTAGTGTTTCGCTTCAATCGCGCCTATATAGGGCGTAAGGGGTCTTATGCATAGCTAAAAACGCGCCAAATAAGGCCCGAAAAGGAATTGAGATGAATAACAAGGTGACAAGCACCATCGACCCGGACGAGCTGGCCAAATTCACCGCCATGGCGGCGGATTGGTGGAACCCCAATGGCCAGTTCAAACCTTTGCACAAATTCAATCCGGTGCGACTGGCTTATATTCGTGACAAATTATGCGCGCAATTTGACCGCGACCGACTGGCCGATAAACCGCTTAAAGGGTTAAGGCTGTTGGATATTGGCTGCGGCGGCGGTTTGTTGAGCGAGCCGATGGCGCGGCTGGGTGCCGTTGTGGTCGGTGCCGATGCGGCCGAAGCCAATATCAAAACCGCCGCGCTGCACGCCGCGCAAGAAGGCCTCGCCATCGACTATCGCGCCGTCACCGCCGAGCAATTGGTCGACCAAGGCGAGCGCTTTGACGCGATTTTGAATATGGAAGTCATCGAACATGTGGCTGAACCGCAAGCTTTCATGAGCGCCTGCAGCGCCTTGATGAAACCCGATGCAATCATGTTTCTGGCGACGCTGAACCGCACATTGAAAGCCTATGCGCTTGCCATTATCGGGGCCGAATATGTGCTGCGCTGGCTGCCGCGCGGCACCCATGAATGGGATAAATTCATCACCCCGCGCGAATTGGAAGCAATGGCCGAGACCGCCGGTTTGACGCTCTACACCTCGACCGGTGTCAGCTTTAATCCATTGACCGATAAATGGCGTCAAAGCGGCGATATGAGTGTCAATTATATGAGCGTTGCCCGCAAAACCGCTTAGTTTTTCTGCTTGCCGCTGACCCCCGGAAGCGGTGCCACCGGCACCCCCTCTTCCAGCAGGTCGCGCGCATCCGCAAGGCTCGTCTCGCCGTAAATATCCCGCTCGGGCGTCTCGCCATAATGGATTTTGCGCGCTTCCTCGGCAAAATCATCGCCCACATAGTCGAAGTTGTCTTCAACATGGCTGGCCATTTTCTGCATCATGTGGCGCAGTTTGGTTTCTTGCTGATTACCCTTTTTCGGCACGGCGGGGGCCATAATGGCTTTGCTGACTTTGGTATCGCCGCAAGTCGGGCAGCACAATAGCCCGTCATCGCGCTGGCTTTCATAGGTCGCCATATCAGCAAACCAGCCGTCAAATTCGTGCTCTTGGGCGCAGATGAGGCGATATTTAATCATGCGCTTGGCCACCATCGGGTTGTGTGTAACTGGCGCCGTGTTGCAGCGCCGGAATTTGCGCGCGCGCTTGCGCGACACGGTCAATATCGATCTCGGCACTGATAAATTCATCCGCCGCGTCCGCCTCAGCGATAATTTCGCCCCACGGGTCGACAATCAAACTATGCCCATAAGTCTCGCGGCCGTTTTCATGCGTGCCGATTTGCGCCGGTGCAACGATATAGCAGCCGGTCTCAATAGCGCGGGCGCGCAACAAAATATGCCAATGCGCTTCGCCGGTCTGGCGCGTGAAAGCCGAAGGCACAAAAATTACCTGCGCCCCGGCTTCGGCGAGGCGGCGATAGACGGCCGGAAACCGCAAATCATAGCAAATCGTCAGACCGAGCGTGACGCCCTGCCAGGCGGCCATCGCCAGTCGGTCACCGGCTTGATAGGACGCGCTTTCATGGTGTCGCTCGCCATTTTTCAGCGCCACATCAAACATATGTATCTTGTCATATTGCGCTTGCACCGTGCCGTCTGGAGCCAACAGCAGACTGCGATTGACGGCTTTGTCGCTGCCCTCATCGGCCAATATCATCGAGCCTATGAGCAGGCAGGCATTCTCGGCTTGAGCGATATGCTGCAAGGCGGCCAGCACCTGACTGTCGGCCTGCGGCTCCAATCGCGCCCGCATGGCGGCGCGGTTTTTTTCCATGAAAGTGCACGTCTCGGGCAAAGCCACCAGCCCCGCGCCGGCGCGCGCGGCAGCTTTCACCCGCGCGGCAATGACCGGCAGATTATCCGCCGGGTCGCACGCCGTTGTCATTTGCACACAGGCAATCTTCATCGCACACTCTTTAGCTTATGCCCTTTCCGACAGCACGACCCGCGCCGCCGTCACCACATAAATAGGCCCCGCACCGGCCCGACGCAAGATGCGCGCTATCGCTTCTACCGTGGCACCGGTGGTCAAAACATCATCGACAATCACCATGGCGCGTCCATTGACCTTATGCCGCTGCCGTTTCGGCATGGCGAAAGCACCGCGCAGATTGCGTTTGCGACCGGCCCGCGTGAGACCGATTTGGCGCGGGGTCGGGCTAATGCGCGCCACAGCCTCAAGCGCCATACTTTGTCCGCTCAGCGCCGCCAAATGCCGACACAATTCGGCCGATTGATTGAAACGTCGCCAAATGAGCCGTCGGCGATGCAAAGGCACCGGCACCAGCAAAGCGTGCGACGGCAGGAAATCGCCCAATCGGGCATGCATTAATCGCGCCAGCAATTGCGCCAATTCGGGGCGGTCGCCGAATTTCATCCGCTTAATCAGCGCCGCGCCGCTGCCCTTATAAGCAAAGGCGGCCCGCGCCGCATCATAGGGTGGCGGGTTTGCGCGCGCCAACGGGCTGATGGTTTCCGCGCCCAAATCAACCGGCATGGGCAGGCCGGTAAGGCGGCATACCGGACCGGTGATAAACTCAACATCCTGCCAGCAGACAGCGCATAAGCCTTCATCGCCGCCGACCGGCGCCAGGCAAACCGGACAAGCGGGCGGCACCAGCGCATCGCCCAGCCATTTTGTCGGTGGGCGACGCAGCATATCGATAAGGCTGTCGCGGCTCTCATTTATGATTGTTTTTAAAGCCATCAATGCCATATTGCCCGCCATGGACACCAAAGTCTCGCGAAATAAAGTGCCGCAAATATTCGACCGCGCCCGCCTGCGCCGCAATCGCGCGCGCCGCGCCGCTGCTCTGGCGCAGTATGATTTTCTATTGCGCCGCGCCGCCGACGACCTGGCCGGACGCATCTCGGTGCAAAACCGTCATTTCGAGACCGGATTGTGCCTCGGCGCATCAGGCGGCGTGTTGCGTGAAGCCTTAAACGCGCAAGGCGGCGGACGCATCGCCACCCTGATCGAAGCCGATATCAGCGCCAATTTGGTACCGTCAGGCGGTTTGGTGCTCGACGAAGAAGCGCTGCCGATAAAACCGCAAAGCCTCGACCTGGTGGTCGCGGCATGGGGTCTGCACCACGTCAATGACCTGCCCGGCGCGCTGGTACAAATCCGCCGCGCGCTCAAACCCGACGGTCTGTTTCTCGCCGCCTTGCCCGGCGGCGCGACCCTTGCGCCTTTGCGGGCCGCGTTTCTCGACGCCGAGGCGGCGTTGATGGGCGGGGCGCAACCGCACATCCATCCTTTTGCCGATTTGCAAGACCTCGCCGCCTTAATGCAACGCGCCGGTTTTGCCCTGCCCGTCGCCGATAGCGATATGGTGGCGGTGCGCTATCAAAACCCGTATCGCCTGCTCGATGATTTACGCGGTATGGGCGAAGCCAATATTTTGACAACGCGGCCACGTCGCCCCTTGCGCCGCGATGTGCTGACCCGCGCGCTGGCGCAATTCGCTGCAACGACGCAACAGGCCGGAAAGGCGGTCGCCGAGTTTGAGCTGTGTTATCTGGCCGGTTGGGCACCGCATGACAGCCACAATAAACCGCACCAAGAAGGCCAGCCGATTACCCGTTTCGATGAAAGCGCGCTGCCTGAAGCTGACACTTAGAGGGCGTCGCGCAAGGCCGCGATGAGCGGCTTATCGGCCGGCGGCATTGGCAGCTCGAACAATTCGCGCGGGCGTTTCCATTGCGTCTTTTGCCCCTCGCGCGGGGCCACTTGGCCGCCCCATTTGCGGCACACATAAAGCGGCATCAGAAGATGAAAATCATCATAAGCATGGCTGGCGAAACTGAGCGGGGCCAAACACGCTTGCGTCACATCGATGGACAGCTCTTCTTTCAGCTCTCGTGTCAACGCCGCTTCCGGCGTCTCACCGGCTTCGACTTTACCACCCGGAAATTCCCACAAGCCCGCCATGGCTTTGCCGGCGGGGCGTTCAGCGACCAATACGCGGCCGTCCCCATCGACCAAAGCGCAAGCCACCACCAATGTGATATTAGCTGCGGTAATCGGCATTGATTGAGATATAGCCATGCGTCAAATCGCTGGCCCAAATTCGTGCTTTGCCGGCTTTAGGGCCGCTCTTGACGCCGACATTGACGGCAATGGCAATTTCCTTGCCTCTCATATGCCGCGCCACCGGCGCTTCTTTATACCCCGGCACCACGCATCCGGCACGCGCCACCTGCACGCCGCCAATGGAAATGGCCAGCTTGTCGCGCAATGCTTTTTCGCCCGATTTACCGATCGCCATGACGATACGGCCCCAATTTGCATCGGCACCCGCCACCGCGGTTTTGACCAGTGGCGAATTGCCGATAGCAAGAGCGATACGCCGCGCCGCCGCGTCATCCTCGGCGCCGGTCACATGAACGGTCATCAGCTTGCTGATGCCCTCGCCATCGCGCGCCACTTGTTGCGCTAAATCTTGCATCACTTGCGCCAGAGCTTTTTTGAACGCCGTCAGCCTTTTATCGCCCGCGCCTTTCACTGCCGCGCCGGACATTTTTTTGGCTCCGGTCGCCACCAGCAAGCAAGTGTCAGAGGTCGAGGTGTCGCTATCGACGGTGACGCAATTAAAGCTATCGGCATTGGCGGTGGTGAGCAGTTTTTTGAGGACTGTCGGCGGCAGTGCCGCATCGGTGAAAATAAACGCCAGCATTGTCGCCATATCGGGCGCAATCATGCCCGAGCCTTTGGCGATACCGGTCAGGGTGACGCTTTCTTTGCCGAAGCGCGCCGTCGCCGTCGCCAGTTTGGGGAATGTGTCGGTGGTCATTATGGCGCGCGCCGCCGCTTGCCAATCGCTGCCGCCATCCGAGCCGCCACACGATTTGCCAATCGCCCGCACCAGCGGTTCGGTGTCCGGCACTTCGCCGATGACGCCGGTAGAAGCAACCAGCACTTCACCCGCCTGGCAGCCGATTTTCTCGGCCGCCGCCTGCGCGGTTATCGCTGCGGCTTTAGCACCGGCCTTGCCGGTAAAAGCATTGGCATTGCCCGCATTGACCAAAAGCGCCCGCGCCCGACCGCGCGAAGCGGCGAGGTTTTGCCGCGTCAAATCGACAGCGGCTGAAGGCATTTTTGACGTCGTGAAGACGCCCGCCACGCTTGCGCCTTTGTCGAGCGCCACCAGCAGCAAATCATCGCGGCCTTTATAGCGCGCACCGCTGGCCAAGGCGCTGAGGCTAAGGCCCGACAGTTTTTTCGGCTTGGCTGTTTTCTTCGGCGCCAGAGGCGAGACAGGCAGTTTTTGCGACATAAGGTTTCGCCGATTTATTCGCTACTGGGCGCGATATTGACGAATTTCACATCCGCGCCCTCGCGCATACCGTCATAAATCTTGCGCCGCTCTTCGCTGATAAGGATTTGATAAATCTGGTCGCGCACATCATCGAGCGGCGGTGTCGGCTTGGCGCGGCGGTCTTCGAGCTTGATTACATGCCAGCCGAATTGCGTTTTCACCGGATCGGAAATCTTGCCTTTTTTCAGCTTGAACGCGGCGTCAGAAAACGCTTCCACCATGGCGTCGCGGTCAAAATAACCGAGGTCGCCGCCGCCCGCGCCGCTCGGCCCTTTCGAGCGCTGCTTCGCCAGTTCGACAAAATCGCCGCCGTTTTTCAACGCCGCAATAACCGCATCGGCTTCCTCACGACTGTCGACCAGAATATGGCGCGCCCGCACTTCTTCCTGCTGTGGCCCCTCGACAATATTCTCGCGGTAATATTGCGCGACCGTATCCTCATCCACCCGCTCCATCAGCAATTTGCCGATATAGACATCCTGCAACGCTTTCTGCTTCATAAAATCGACCCGCTGCTTGACCTCGGCCGCGTCTTCGAGACCGGCTTCGCGCGCCGCTTTGGCGGCCAACAGGCGGTCGACGATATAGCCGACCAGCGTCTCAAAGCGTTGGCGCTCGGGCAATTGGCCGACCAAGCCGATAAGCTCGTCCTCGGCCAGCGAAATATCCTCATAGGTAATGGCCATGCCATTGACAGTGGCGACAGTGTTTTCCGGCAGGTTTTGCGCATAAGCCAGGCTCGGCGGCAAAGCAAAAATCGCCGCCCCCAAAAGCATTTTTCGTAGTGTCAGACCAGCGCTCATGAAACTTACCTTTCTTATCTGCGCTGCATATTGAAGCCCGAGGCGATATTTAACAAGTGATTTTGCGTTCGCTCCAACATGCCCCGCGCACCCGCCGCGCCCCGACCAATTGACATGCGCGCCGCGCTTGCCTACATCAGCTTGTGGCCTGACGGTCAGGCCGCGCTGTGAGGGGGTTTTATGCTCGGTCTTTCGTCAGTTGCTAAGCGGCTTTTCGGCTCGGTCAATGACCGAAAGCTGCGCCGCTATGCGGGGCGGCTCGAGCACATCAACGCGCTGGAAAGCGATTTCGAGGCGCTCGATGATGCGGCTCTAAAAGCCAAGACAGACGAGTTCAAAACGCGCCTCGCAAATGGCGAGACGCTAGACGATATTCTCGAAGAAGCTTTCGCCGCTGTGCGCGAAGCGGCGCGCCGCACATTGGGCCAGCGCCATTACGATGTGCAGATGATTGGCGGCATGGTGCTGCATGACGGCGCTATCTCGGAAATGAAAACCGGTGAGGGTAAAACCCTTGTCGCCACCCTGCCCTGCTATTTGAACGCTTTGGCGGGACGCCCCGTGCACGTGGTGACGGTCAATGATTATCTGGCGCAACGCGACGCCGATTGGATGCGCGTCGTGCACGAGGCGCTGGGCCTGTCGGTTGGCTGCATTGTGCACGATATGGATGATGCGGCGCGCAAAGCCGCCTACACGGCTGACATTACCTACGCCACCAATAATGAGCTGGGTTTCGATTATCTACGCGACAATATGAAGTACAGCCGCGCCGAAATGTGCCAACGCGGCCACGGCTTCGCTATTGTTGACGAAGTCGACAGTATCCTCATTGACGAGGCGCGCACGCCGCTGATTATTTCGGGGCCGTTGGAAGACCGCACCGACCTGTATGTCGGCATCAACAAGCTGGTGCCGCATCTAACCGAAGCCGATTACGAGCTGGATGAGAAAACCAAAACCGTCAATCTGTCCGATGACGGCAATGAGCATATGGAACGCCTGCTCATCGAAAACGGGTTTTTGGAAGCCGACGCGTCGATTTACGACATCCAAAATGTTTCTTTGGTGCACCATGTTTCCAACGCGCTGCGCGCCCATATTCTGTTTCAAAAAGACCGCGATTATATTGTTCGCGGCGCGGGCGATACCGGCCAGGTGATTATTATCGATGAGTTTACCGGCCGCATGATGGAAGGACGTCGCTTTTCCGACGGCCTCCACCAAGCGCTGGAAGCCAAAGAGGGCGTAGCCATCCAGCCGGAAAACCAGACGCTGGCGTCCATCACTTTTCAGAATTATTTCCGCCTTTACGAGACCTTGTCGGGCATGACCGGCACCGCGCTGACCGAAGCCGAAGAATTTATGGATATTTACGGCCTCGACGTTCTCGAGGTTCCAACCAATACGGATATTTCGCGTATCGATGAAGACGATGCGATTTATCGCACGGCGGCGGAAAAAACCGCCGCGATTATCGAGCTGGTCGAAGAATGCCAGAAGAATAACCAGCCGGTTCTGGTCGGCACCACCTCGATTGATAAATCTGAGGAATTGGCCGCCGCGCTGAAAGCCAGAAAGATTAACCACAGCGTGTTGAACGCACGTTATCACGAGCAGGAAGCGCAAATCATCGCGCTGGCCGGTGTGCCGGGCGCCGTCACCATCGCCACCAATATGGCCGGTCGCGGCACCGATATTCAGCTCGGCGGCAATCTCGATATGCGCCTTGCGCAAGAGGCCGATGAGAGCCAACACGCCGCCATTATCGAAGAAGTCGAAAAGCTGAAAGCGCAAGCGCTGGAAGCCGGCGGGCTTTGCGTCATCGGCACGGAGCGGCATGAAAGCCGCCGCATCGACAATCAGCTGCGCGGTCGTTCAGGACGCCAAGGCGACCCCGGGCGGTCGTGCTTTTTCTTAAGCCTCGAAGACGACCTGATGCGTATTTTCGGCACTGACCGCATGGATTCCATGCTGCAACGCCTCGGCCTTAAAGAGGGCGAAGCGATTGTCCATCCATGGATCAATAAAGCGTTGGAGCGCGCGCAACAAAAAGTCGAAACGCGCAATTTCGACATTCGCAAAAACATTCTGAAATATGACGATGTGATGAACGACCAGCGCAAAGTGGTATTCGAGCAGCGTCTGGAATTTATGGAATCCGATGCGGTTGACGATACCATCACCATGATGCGTCACCAGACTATTGACGAATTGGTGGAGACACATATTCCGCCCAAAGCCTATGCCGAGCAGTGGGATATTGAAGGGCTCGATGAGGCGGTGAAGGATATTTTCGCGCTCGACCTGCCGCTGCGCGACTGGGCGGCGGAAGAGGGCATTGCCGATGAAGAGATTGGCCAGCGTCTTTACGACGCCTCCGACCGCTTTATGGCGGCGCGCGCGGTCGAGCTGGGCCCTGATATTATCCGTCAGGTTGAAAAATCCATTTTGCTGCAAACCCTCGACCAACATTGGCGCGAGCACTTGCTGACGCTGGAGCATTTGCGCCAGATTGTTGGTTTGCGCGGGCTCGGACAACGCGACCCGTTGGCCGAGTTCAAGCTGGAAGCTTTCACCTTGTTCTCCGATTTGCTGGCGGGCCTGCGCCGCGATGTCATTCGCTATTTGAGCCGCGTGCAGGTTGAGACGCGGCCACCGGAACTGGAAATGCCGGAAATCGCCGAAGCGGAAGCCGCCTTGCCCGCCACCGGCACTGATGGCGCGCCGATCGATTTCGGCAAAGTCGGACGCAACCAGCCCTGCCCTTGCGGCTCGGACAAAAAGTTCAAACATTGCCATGGCCAGGTAAGGTGAAATAGGGGACCCCAATGAGCGTAAAACCATTCACCATTCCGACCGATGATGCCCGCGAAGCGCGCATCAAACAGCGCATGGCCGATTATCAATGGCCGACCGAAATGCAATTGGGCGCTGAGGAGAACCCGTGGGTCTATGGTATGGATCAGAACTGGCTGCAAGAATTTTGCCGCTTCGTGGTCGAGGAATATAATTGGCAAGACACGGTGGATGAGCTTCAGCGCTTCAATCATTTCACCGCCGCGATTGACGGGCTGAATATCCATTTCATTCGCGAGGACGGCTCGGGCGATAATCCGAGAGCTCTATTGATGACGCATGGTTGGCCCGGCTCGGTTTATGAATTCAACGATGTCATTGACCGGCTGGCGCATCCGGAAAATTATGGCGGCGACGCGCAAGACGGTGTCACCGTCATTTGCCCATCTTTGCCGGGCTATGGTTTTTCCGACGCCCCGCCGCGCCCGATTGGACAAGTAACCACGGCGGCGCTTTGGAACAAGCTGATGACCGAGGTGCTGGGCTTTGAAACCTATATCGCGCAAGGCGGCGATTGGGGCAGCGTCGTTACCGGGCTTATCGGCCTGAACCACAGCGTTGAAAAAGGCGGCGGCTGCGCGGCCATCCACATCAACATGTATGGCCTGCGCGCCAATGCCGTGCCCGAAAACGAGGCAGAAGAAAAATGGATGGCCGAAGCGTTGGCGGTCATCGAGGCCGAAAGTGCTTATTTGCAACTACAGGTAACCAAACCGCAAACGCTGATTTATGCGATGATGGAAAGTCCGGTCGGCGCGGCGGCGTGGATTTTGGAAAAGTTTTACAGCTGGAGCGATATCCCCGAACATAATGGCCGCCCCGATATCAATAAGCGTTATTCCAACCACGCGCTGGCCTCCAATCTGATGATGTATTTGATGACCGACAGCTTCATGTCGGCCGTCTGGTTCTATCGCGGCTTTGCCGAAGAAATGCCGCATATACCGCCGGGCGAGAAGATTTCCGTGCCGGTCGGTGTCGGCCAATTTGTCGATACTTATTTTTGCTTCCCGCCGCGGCGCATGATGGAAGAGAGTTACAATGTCGTCCATAGGGCCGAGTTTGACGATGCCGGTCATTTCGCCGCCATGGAAAACCCCGAGCAATTTGCCGGCGCAATATTTGATTTCATAAAAGCGCTCTAGACCAGACCCGAGCGCCCCATATCCAAGAATTTTTGCCGTCGGGCGTCGCGCAAATCCTGCCCCGACATGCCGGATAGCTGCGCCAATTCCTGCGCCACGGCAAGCCCGACATCGCCGATAATTTTTTGCCGGTCGCGATGCGCCCCGCCCATCGGCTCGCCCAAAATGCGGTCAATAACGCCAAGTTTTTGCAAATGCTGCGCCGTCACTTTCAACGCTTCGGCGGCGACATTGGCTTGGTCGGATGAACGCCACAAAATCGACGCGCAAGCCTCCGGCGAGGCGACCGTATAAATCGAATGTTCGAGCATCAGGATGCGACTGGCCGTGGCCAGCGCCAGCGCACCGCCGGAGCCGCCTTCGCCGATAATCACCGAGACAAAAGGCACGCCAAGCTGCAAGCATTTATCAGTACAACGGGCAATCGCTTCCGACTGGCCGCGCTCCTCGGCGCCGATACCCGGATAAGCACCGGCCGTATCGACCAGCGTCACCACGGGCAGGCCGAAACGCTCGGCCAAATCCATCACGCGGATGGCTTTGCGATAGCCCTCAGGCCGCGCCATGCCGAAATTATGCTTCAAGCGCCCTTGCGTATCAGCGCCTTTTTCATGCCCCAAAATCGCGACGCGTTGGCCTTGCCAGCGGCCCAGCCCGGCCATAATGGCGTGGTCTTCGGAATATAGGCGGTCACCAGCCAGCGGCGTGAAATCATCCACCAGTGCCTCGATATAATCGCGGCAATGCGGTCGATTGGCGTGGCGCGCCACTTGAGTCTTCTGCCACGGATCGAGATTTTTATACAGTTTCTGAATCTGCTCGGAGACTTTGCCCTCAAGGCGGTTAATCTCCTCAACAAGGTCGATGCCCTCAACCGCACCGGCATCGCGCAATTCGCGGATTTGCCCTTCCAATGTGGCGATGGGTTTTTCAAATTCCAAATAGCTTTGGGTCATTTCGTATCCCCTTTAGGGTGAAACTATTCCGCTTCTGACCTTTTTGGCAAGTCACTCTGGCGCGCCAGCGGATGGTTTTCATCGAGCAGCGTTTTTTTGCGCGCTTCCAGCACATGCGTATAAATCTGCGTCGTCGAGATATCGGCATGGCCCAACATTTGCTGAACAGCGCGCAAGTCAGCACCGTTTTCCACCAAATGCGTGGCAAAAGCATGACGCACCACATGAGGCGAAATCCGCGCCGGTGACAGACCGGCGGCGATGGCCAGGGCTTCCAAAATTTGCGCGAAGCGCTGCCGCGTTAAATGACCCGATTTGCCGCGCGCCGGAAACAAATACCCCTCACCGGCCGGCACAGTCTCGCGCCAGGCGTCCAAAGCGCGCCGCGCCGCGTCAGACAATGGCACCATGCGCTCGCGCCCGCCTTTGCCGCGCACGATTAAGACACGCGCATCGGGATTGGCGACGTGGCGGGGCAGGCCAACCAATTCAGAGACCCGCAAGCCCGTTGCATATAACAGCTCGATAAGGCAAATCGCACGCAGCCGCGCTTTCACATGACTGGCGCTGTCTTGCGGCATGTCGTAAGCGGCTTTGATAAGCCGCTCGGTCTCGTCGGGCGATAGTAATTTGGGCAGCGGGCGCTTGGTGCGCGGGCGTTTGAGGCGCTCGGCCGGATGGTCTTCGCGCAAGCCCTCGGCTTGCAGGAATTTGTAAAAACGGCGCTGGCTGGAAAGATGGCGCGCGGCTGTGCTGGCCGCCATTTTTTGGTTGGCGAGGCGCGCCATATAAGCCTCCAGCGACGCCGCCGTCGCCGTGCTCAGCATCTCGCCGCGGCCGTTCAAAAACTCGTTCAACTGCGTCAGGTCGCGGCGATAAGCGGCCAGCGTATTGGCCGATGCGCCGCGCTCGGCGGCCATCATATCCAAAAACAGAGCGAGATTGCGGTCGGGAGCGCGGTCGGGAGCTTCGTTGGAAGGTTTGTCAGCAGATTTGTCTGGGGGGCTCATGGCTGCAAGGATGGGTTTGGCGCGTCCGGCGTCGACAAGAATTGAATGGCGGGGGAAAGCGGCGGCCCAATCAGCACCTCAAAGGGTGCCTCGGCCGGCGCTTCAAGCTCGACCCCGATCTTTACCCCGACCTCTGACGCGGCTTCTGCCTCGATGAGCGCTAATGGCTCGGCAAGGCTCAAGCGACCCGCCGCGACCAAAAGCAATTCGCCCGCCATATCCTCAGCCACTTGCCCCAGACCGGCGGCGCGCAACAGACCCAGCAGTGCCACGATTTCGGTATTTTCCAACGTGGTAGCGTTCTCTTCACCATATAAATCGACCAGCGCCAGCAACAGGTCGCCGACCCATTTATTATCAGCCAGCTTTTGTATGCGCTGCGCATCGGCATCAAGCTCCGAAGAACCAACGCGCAACGCCTCGGGCAATTCAAAACCGAGTCCTTCATAAATCGCCAATTCGCGCGCCAGATAGGCCTTGTGAGCCGGTGCGGCAACGGCGTATTGCGCCTCAAAAACCGACCAATCGGCAATCGGGTGCGGGCGCGTATCGGCCGGCGCTTGCTCGGCTCCCCCCGCATCAAAAGGCGTCTCCTCAAAAACTGTCTCACCAAAAAGCGCATTATCAAAAGAGGTTTGGCTATTTGAACCGACACCCTTTTCAACCGGCGCGGCCTCGCCCAAAGCTTGCGTCTCACCATCCAACACCGCACCCATATCAGGCAGGCTGGCGATAAGGTTTTCCAGCGGCCGCGCGTCGTCGCCAAAGCGCAATAAACGCGCCGCCGTCGCCGAAAGCGGCAGCGATAATTCATCAAGCTTGTCTTGCGCCGCCAGCAGCCGCAGGGCCGGTACCAGCGCCGCGCGCTGCGCATCAGTTAAGGTCGGCGATAGGGCTGGCAGTGAGGTCGGCGGTGAGGTCGGCAGTGAGCTCAGCAATGGCGCACTGCTTGGGGGTGAGGTCGGTTCGGTGGCCTCAATCGCCGTTTCCTCTAATGTATCCGGCACCATATCCGGCATCACAAGAAGCATTGTGTCTGGGGAAGTGACGGCGGTTTGCGTCGGCAGGGTGAGATTGCGTAAGCGGTCATCGAGCAGCAGCACCATATCGCGCCACAGGCCGCGCGCTTGTGCATTGGCCAAGGCCATTGCCAGCGCACCGGCCTGTGCCTCGATGGGTTGTGCCTCGATGGCTTGTGCTTCGATGGGTTGTGCATCAACTTTGAATAATTCGAGCGCCAGAAAAACAGCATCGGGCGGCGGTGGAGCAAAAGCTGTCTCACTTGTTTCACTTTCTTGCGCCGTCTCTGCCATCTCTGCCGTTTGCGCCTGAACAAAACCCGTCGGCTGAAAAGCCGTCAAATCAACCAATTGGCTCAATTGCGAAAACCGCTCCGCCGTCAGACTGCCATGGCGCATGGCGGCCAACGCTGCGCCCAATTGCGTCAGCGGCGGCTGCGCATAATCCTCGGCCAAAGCCTGCATAAAATAGGGCGGTACCTGGTCGAGCGGCGCGGTGATGCCATAACCGGCCAATTGCAGCAGCGCCAATTGCGTCGGCGTCAAGACGCTCGGCACCACCAATGGCGGCTCTTGCGCCGCCGCTTTCGCCGCCTCCACATCCGCTACCGTGCCGAATTCAGGCGTGGCTTGCGCCGCCATTAAAAATGCCAGCTCGCGGTAAAACTTATCCGCGCCCAATGATTTCTCATTCAACTGCAACGTCAGGCCGGCTTTTTCAAATTCACCGGCGCGCAACTGGCAATAGACCAGAAGTTGCATAAAGAAAGACAGCGTGTCGGCATAACCGCGCGTGCCGCGACGCGGCGCGGGCACGGCACAGGCCGCCTCCCCGGCACCGCGGCCCAGATTGGCCTGCGCAATGGCGCGCGCTGCATAAGGGTCGCTCGACACAGCGCCGGTCAACGCCTCAAGCGCCAATACCGAGGCGGTATCGCCAAGCGCCAAAAAACGCGTCAGCCGCGCCGCATACCAGCTTGTGCCATCGACCGTGCCGACCGGCACCGCCGTGGTCGAGCGGTGCAATTTCAATTCGGCTTCGCGCAGCGCCGCCAAGGGCAGCTCCTCAGGCAAGCGCGCCATTTGGCCAACGATGAAAGCCAGCCGCGCGCCGCGCCATAAATTGCTGCCATAGCCGGTCTCCAGTCCAATCGGTGCGTCTTGCAGCGCCCCCAATTGGCCGACCTGCACAATGCCGCTCTCTGAGCCCGGCGCAGCCGACACGGCGCGCACGGCGCGTTTCGATTGCCGCGCTGCCACGCGCGGAGCCAGTTTATCGGTGGCGTTATTTTTCGTTACCGGCTGACCAATGGCCTGCTGCATGGCCGGCGGCACAATATTGAGCGGCGCGCGCATGGCGTTTTGCGCCTGTGCCGACACCACGACAAAAATTGCCGCACCGACCCAAAGGCTCGCCCATTTAAACGGGCGCAAATTTCTGGCAGCGTGTTCAAACATTAAGATTTTTCAATTCATCAGCGCTGGAAATCCGAATTGTCCAGCACCTCAACCTCTGTTTGGCGCGGCGGCTCTACGGCGCGCGATAAAAACACCACCCCGCCGATCAATACGGCGAACGCAAGAACAATAATGACTGATTGGCGTGATCCCATGCGAGCGCTCCTTTTCGAATCTCTTGACTATTATAGCATTAAGGCGGCTTTTAGGCAGCCGCGAAGCGCCGTTAAACTGGACAGCTTGACCCTTCTCACGTTAGCTTTTAGCAGCAATCGTGCCTTATATATAGGGGCGCAAAATTTCACCTGTGGGGCCATTCACGCGCATGACAAAGCTAAAAAACCGCGACGCCATTAAGGCCCAGCCAATCGTGCTTATCGGCATGATGGGGGCTGGTAAATCGAGCCTCGGCGTGCGCTTGGCCGAAGCACTGGAGACCACCTTTCTCGACGCCGATGCCGAGGTCGAAAAAGCCGCCGCCATGAGCATTGCCGAGATTTTCGAAAAACACGGCGAGGCTGCCTTTCGCGATGGCGAACGCCGCGTCATCAAGCGGCTGCTGGATGACGGCCCTATGGTGCTGGCGCTTGGCGGCGGCGCATTTATGGATGACCAGACAAGGGCGCTGGTGCAGCAAAAGGCGCTTTCGGTTTGGCTCGAGGTGCCACTGGCCGAGCTGGTCAAGCGGGTGAAAAAAAAGCCCGACAAGCGTCCGCTTTTGAAAGGGCAGAATATCGAGGCCAAGCTCACCGAATTGATGCAGACGCGCGGCCCGGTATATGCCACTGCCGCTTTGCGGGTTGACGTTGGCGGCGGCACGCATGAACAAGCCGTGGCGCGCCTTTTGGCGGCGCTGGATGCGCATTATGCCGCTTAAGCGTTTCGCCGCGACTGGACAAAATGGCGGCATTTCTCTAAAGCCAGATTATGAGTGACCAACACAGCGTGAAGGTAGAACTTGGCGACCGCGCCTATGAGATTATCATTGGCAGCGGCGTGTTGGCGCGTGCAGCGAGCTATATGACGCCGCTTCTGTCGCGTCCCAAGCTGGCCATTGTTGCCGATGAAAATCTCGCCGACAGCCATTTGCCGGTGCTGCGCAGCGCGCTTAGCGATGCCGGCATTGAGCATGACAGCTATCTGGTGCCGAGCGGCGAAGCCAGCAAGAATTTTGACCGTCTGGCCGATTTATGCGACTGGCTGCTGGGGCAGAAGATTGAACGCAATGATTGCATTCTTGCGCTGGGCGGCGGCGTGGTCGGCGACCTGACCGGTTTCGCGGCCGCCATATTGCGCCGCGGCACGCGCTTTATCCAAATCCCCACCAGCTTGCTGGCGCAGGTCGACAGCTCCATTGGCGGCAAAACCGCGATCAATGCCAAAAGCGGCAAAAACCTAATCGGCGCGTTTCACCAACCCGATTTGGTGTTGGCCGATATGGACGTGCTGAAAACCCTGCCGCCGCGCGAAATCGGCGCGGGCTATGCCGAGATTGTCAAATATGGCGCGCTGGGCGATGCCGATTTCTTCGCTTGGCTGGAAGAAAACGGCGCGCGCGTGCTGGCATTGGAAGAAGACGCAACGGCCGAAGCGGTGGCCCAAAGCTGCCGCGCCAAAGCCGCTATTGTGGAGCGCGATGAGCGCGAAACGGGCGAGCGCGCCCTGCTCAATCTCGGCCATACATTCGGCCACGCTTTCGAAGCGCTGACCGGATATGACAATACATTGCTGCACGGCGAGGCGGTGGCTTATGGCATGGTGCTGGCCTTCGCCTTCTCGGCGGCGCGCGGCGATTGCCCGAGCGGCGATGCGACACGCGTCAAAGCGCATATTGCGGCCAGCGGCTTGCCGACCGAAATGAACGCCATTGGCGACGGCAAATTTGCCGCAGACGCGCTCATCGAAGCGATGACCCAAGACAAAAAAGTGCAAAACGGCAAAATGCGTTTTATTTTGGCGCACGGCCTCGGCGACACTTACATCGCCGATAATGTCGCGCCGGCCGAACTTAGGGATTTTCTGCTGGCGCAAGGAGCGCAGGACGCATGACGATTTCTGCCGGAGTTTTATGGACGGCCGGTCTGATATTCCTTTTGCTCATTATCTCGGCTTTTCTATCGGGTTCTGAAACCGCGCTGACCGCCACCAGCAAAGCGCGTATTTTGCGATTGCAGCAAGAAGGCCAACGCCGCGCGCGGTGGGTGATTTTTCTGCTGGAGCAAAAAGAGCGCCTCTTATCGGCCATTTTGCTGGGCAATAATCTGGTCAATATTCTCGCCTCGGCTTTGGCGACACGGCTGTTCCTCGAAGCTTTTGGCGAAAGCGGTGTGGTTTATGCCACTTTGATGATGACCGTCATGGTCGTGGTGTTTGCCGAAGTGTTGCCGAAAACCTATGCCATTCTGGCGCCCGATGTGACGGCGATGCGCGCCGCCGGGCCGTTGCGCGTGCTGGTGGTGGTGCTGGCCCCCATCACCCGCCTGCTCAGTTTCTTTGTCGGCACCATATTGCGCCTCACCGGTTTGGCCAAAAGCGCCGCTGTCTCGCTGGTGCCGGCGCATGAGGAAATTCGTGGGGCCATTGATTTGCATCACCAAGAAGGCGCGGTGCACAAAGGCGACCGCGATATGCTGGGCGGCATTCTTGACCTTGGTGACACCACGCTGGAAGAAATTATGATTCACCGCAGCGCCATTTTGACCCTCGATGCCGAGCTGCCCTCGGATGAGATTGTCGCCGCTGTGCTGGCCAGCCCCTATACGCGCATCCCGCTTTGGCGCAATGAGCCGGAAAACATTATCGGCGTGCTGCACGCCAAAGACTTGCTGCGCGCTTTGGCCAATAGCCCGATCGGGGCGACCGGCATTTCGATTGAAAATATCGCCATCCCGCCTTGGTTTGTGCCCGAGACGACAACGCTTTCCGAACAGCTCAATGCGTTTCGCGAAAGAAAGGCGCATTTCGCATTGGTGATCGATGAATATGGCGCGCTTATGGGTCTGGTGACCATGGAGGATATTCTCGAGGAGATTGTCGGCTCTATTGATGACGAGCACGACCGCCCCGATAATATGCTGCGGCGTCGCCCCGATGGCACGCTGGAAGTCTCGGGCGCGTTATCGGTGCGCGACCTCAATCGCGAAATGGGCTGGACGCTGCCCGATGATGACGCAAGCTCGGTGGCCGGACTGATTATTCAAGAAGCGCGGGTTATTCCCGATATCGGTCAAGAGTTCGAATTTCACGGCCTGCGCTTCCGCATTATGGGGCGTCAGCGCAATCGCATCATGCAGGTGCGGATTTCCGAATTGGGCTAAGCGTCTTTTGCAGCCTCGCGCGGGCTTTGCAATTTTAACGCCAGCGCATGCACCGGGCCTTCCAGCTCAGCCGCCAGACAATCCAGCACATGGCGCTGCCGGTCGAGGCGGCTCATCCCCTCAAATAGGGCCGACACCATATGCACGCGAAAATGCGTCTCGCCGCCGGGCCGCGCACCGACATGGCCTTTATGCAGGTGCGACTCATCGCTCACCAGCAAATGCTCCGGCGTATAGGTGTCGCTCAATTTTTGTTCTATAATCGTATAAGTTTGCGTCATGCAGTCCTCCGGCCTTTTTCGCAATGCTTTACGCGTCGAAAAGCCGATTTGTGTTTGCGGATAAATGACATATATCGCGTTCAGGGTTTCCAGACCAGAAACAAGGTACCGTGTCATTTCCGACACAAGACTGCCGCTTAAGTTTAACCAGCCGCTCGAGACGCATAGGCGCGCGGCACAGACAGGCCGGTTCATGAATTTGAACTCGAAATATTTCGATATGATACGCACGGCGCGCGAAGAAAAACGCGCGCAAATGGTCGAGGACGGCTCACGGTGCGACTGGCCGGAATGTCTGAAATCCGGCGATTACCCTGCCCCCGCCGGCCCGCAAGCCAATGCAAGGCGGCATTTTTGCTACGACCATGTGCGCGAATATAATCGCAGCTATAATTATTTTGAGGGCATGTCTCAGGCCGAAGCGGAAAGCTTTCGCCGCGCCGCCCAAACCGGCCACCGCCCCACTTGGTCGATGGGCACACGCCGCGCCCACGGCAGCAAGGTTGAGGATTGGCAGTTTCAAGACCCGTTGGAAATTATGGGCGAAGCCGGTTTCAATGAGGTCAATGCCGAGCAAAGAGCCGCCGCCGGCTCGAAAGTCACATCGGGGCAAAAACGCGCGCTTGATGTCATGGAGCTATCGGAGACGGCGAGCGGCGATGATGTACGCAAAAAGTTCAAAATTCTGGTCAAACAATATCACCCCGACGCCAATGGTGGCGACCGCACCCACGAAGACAAGCTGCAAAGCGTCATTCAGGCGCATGATTATTTAAAGGCTTCCGGCTTTTGTTAAGTCGGCCTTTCTGCTAACACCTTTCCAAGCAAGCGATTAATTTTCGGAGAAAACGATGAGTAAAGCGGCACAAACGACAGCTACGCCAAATGGACCCATGCCGGAGGCCCCCGATACCGAGGTCGATGCGCGCGAGGTTTTCGGCGTTGATATTGATATGAAAGTGCCGGCTTTTTCCGAGCACAATGAATATGTGCCGGATTTTGACGAGAATTATCTGTTCGACAAGCAAACTACTTTGGCGCTGTTGGCCGGTTTTGCCCATAACCGCCGCGTCATGGTGCAAGGCTATCACGGCACCGGTAAATCGACCCATATTGAGCAGATTGCGGCGCGCCTCAACTGGCCATGCGTGCGGGTCAATCTCGACAGCCATGTCAGCCGTATCGATCTGGTCGGCAAGGATGCGATTGTGCTGAAAGACGGCAAACAAATCACCGAGTTTCAGGAAGGCATTTTGCCATGGGCGCTGCAAAATCCGGTGGCATTGGTATTTGACGAATATGACGCCGGTCGCCCCGATGTGATGTTTGTTATCCAGCGCGTGCTGGAGGTTGCCGGTAAGCTGACGCTTCTCGACCAAAACAAAGTCATTCGCCCGAACCCGTTTTTCCGTCTTTTCGCCACCACCAATACAATCGGGCTTGGCGACACGAGCGGGCTTTATCACGGCACGCAGCAAATCAACCAGGGCCAGATGGACCGCTGGAACATTGTCACCACGCTTAACTATCTGGCGCATGACAACGAAACCGATATTGTGCACGCCAAAGCGCCGGGTTATGAGGGCGCGGAGGGGCGCGAGAAAATCTCTGCCATGGTGCGGGTCGCTGACCTGACGCGCGCCGCTTTCATCAATGGTGATATTTCCACTGTGATGAGCCCGCGGACGGTTCTGACCTGGGCCGAAAATGCCGAAATCCTCGGCAATGATGTGGCGCTGGCTTTCCAACTGACCTTTTTGAACAAATGCGACGAGCTGGAACGCCCGACCGTTGCCGAGTTTTATCAACGCTGCTTCGGCGATGACCTGCCCGACAGCGCGGTATCGGTTCTGGCAGATAATTAATCGGATAGGGCGTGACAGAAAAATCCCCGGTCGAAGAATTTAAACGTGCGCTGACGCAAACCATGCGCTCGATTGCCGAAGAGGCCGAGCTCTCGGTCAGCTTCGGCACGGAAAAACCGGCGCTCGCCGGTTTAAAAGCGCGCTTGCCGCAACCGGCGCGCGACCTCGACCCGGCCGACCGACAAAATGTCCGCGGCCAATCCGATAGTTTTGCCCTGCAACTGGCCCATCACGATGCCGCGATTACGGCCGCCATTGCGCCGTCGGAAACCGATGCGCGTGCCTCTTTCGATGCCGCTGAAACGGCGCGCTGCGAAGCTTTGGGAGCGCGCGCCATGGCCGGTGTCGGCACGAATATCAACGCCATGCATCAGGCGCGCTGCACCAAACTTGGTTATGGCGACGCCATGAGCCGCGAGGACGCGCCATTGGCCGAGGCGCTGGGCTTTATGGTACGCGAACAATTGACCGGCCTGGCGCCGCCACCGGCCGCCGAGGGCGTTGTCGAAGCGTGGCGCGGCTGGGTCGATGAGCGCGTCGGCGATAAGCTGGGGGCGCTTGAAGGCGCGGTCGATGACCAGAAACAATTCGGCGAATTGACCCGCGATATATTGGTTGATTTGGGTCTCACCGATGCGGCCGGTGAAAGCGAAGAAGGCGACGGCGAAGAAGGCGACGGCCAAGACGGCGAAGACGGCCCGCAAGATGGCGAAGGCGGTCAGGCCGAAAGCCCGGACGGCATGTCAGCCGATGAAATGGAGATCGGCGACGCCGCCATGGAAGAAGGCGACGAGCAGACGCTGCAAATGGAAGGCGATGAGATTGAGGGCGAAAGCGATGGCGAAGAAGCCGGCGAAGCGGCCCAGCCTTACGCCCCTGACGGTCCGCTCAATCCGGAAAAATCGGCCTATAATATTTACACCTCGCAATTTGACGAGACCATTGAAGCCGAGGAGCTGTGCGACGCTGAAGAGCTGGAGCGCTTGCGCCAATATCTCGACCAGCAATTGCAACAAATGCAAGGCGTAGTGGCGCGCCTCGCCAATCGCCTACAGCGCCGCTTGCAAGCCAAGCAAAATCGCAGCTGGGAATTTGACCTCGAAGAGGGCTATCTCGACCCGGCGCGGCTGTCACGCATCATTATGGATCCGATGCAGCCGCTCTCCTATAAAATGGAAAGCGACACCAAGTTTCGCGATACGGTGGTAACGCTGCTGATCGACAATTCCGGCTCCATGCGCGGACGCCCGATTACCGTGGCCGCCATGTGCGCCGATATTCTGGCCCGCACGTTGGAACGGTGCAATGTGAAGACCGAGATTTTGGGTTTCACCACCCGCGCCTGGAAAGGCGGACAAGCGCGCGAAGTATGGATGTCGAACGGCAAGCCGGGCCATCCGGGGCGTCTCAATGACCTGCGCCATATTATTTATAAAGGTGCTGATGCGCCGTGGCGGCGGGCGCGCAAAAACCTCGGCCTGATGATGCGCGAGGGTTTGCTGAAAGAAAATATCGATGGCGAGGCGCTTATCTGGGCGCATAACCGCCTGCTAGCGCGGCCCGAACAACGCCGCATTTTAATGGTGATTTCCGATGGCGCACCGGTTGATGATTCTACCCTATCGGTGAATGCGGGCAATTATCTGGAAAAACATCTGCGCAATGTCATTGAAGATGTTGAGACGCAATCGCCGGTCGAGCTTATCGCCATCGGTATCGGCCATGACGTGACGCGTTATTATCGCCGCGCTGTGACCATTGTCGATGCCGAGCAATTGGGTGGGGCCATGACCGACAAGCTGGCCGAATTGTTTGACGAAAACGAAGCGGTGAAAAAAGAAAAAGGCGTCAATACCGGTGCGCTGAAAGCCGCCGGTAAAGCGGGCGGCAGAGCCGCGGCGGGTCGCGGCGGCGTGCGCACAAGCGCGGCACCGGTGCGCGGTTCATCGAGTTAGCAAACCGCCCTAATTTAAAATTCGGCGGTCGCGCGCAGATAATAAAACGCCCTTTTTAGATGGTGCCGCGAGGGCGGTCAAAACCAACAGGCCGATAATGAGGCCCGGTTTTTTAAGCGTTTTTTTATGCGTTTTTCTATTCGGGCTTGTTTGATGCGTTGTGTGAGAAAGTGTCATGAGGTGCCGTCCGTTTGTAGCTATTGTTGAAAAAAAACCACAAACGCAACGCCTCCATAACTTAGACGCAACACATTAAAATAACGCTAATTACTTAAAAAAGCAGCTGCAAGCTGCCTCTATTTTACCGCCTGACTTAATTTTACCGCCAGACTAGGCTTGTTTGGCGACGATTTGCTTTTTCAGCTTCAACGCTTTGGACGATAAATGCGCGTCCTTGGCTTTCAGGAGAAAAGCATCGATACCGCCATTATGCTCAACCGAGCGCAACGCATTGGCCGAGATGCGGAACTTCAGCGCTCGGCCCAAAGCCTCGCTTGGCAGGCTGACTTGCTGCAGATTGGGCAAAAAGCGACGCCGCGTTTTATTCATCGCATGGCTTACATTATTGCCGCTCATTACCGATTTGCCGGTCAGTTCGCATACACGTGACATGGGTCACTCCCAATTTATTGGCCGTCTGTCTGGCCCTAAGGACCATGAAAATAGGGCCAAATGGCCCGCTCGTGGATTTGATATAGAAAAAGGCTGTCAGCCCGTCAAGTTGTTTTGCCGCCGATCTATTCGGCGTTATCGTCAAAACCGATATTGGTGATTTTCATAATGCCGCTACCGGTAATCACTGGCCCGTCCTTGCCGATGAGGCGACCGCTAACAAAACCGGTATTTTTCGTATGCCGCGTGCATTCGCCTTCGCAAATCAGAAAATCTCCTTTTTGACCCGGCGCGACAAAATCGAAATTGAAACTGACCGAGGGGGTGAACACATGCTTGCCCATCGCATTGTGCAAAATGAAAGCCAGCCCGACATCCATGACCGACATCAACATGCCGCCATGGCAAATGCCGGCCGGATTGCACATATGCGGCAACACTTCAAAACCAAGCTGGCGTTCCTTATCGGCCCCGCGCATATAGACCGGGCCGACATGTTCGATGAAATGCGTATCGAGATGGTCGAAGCGGTTGCCGAAATCGAGCGGCGTCCACCCTTCGGGTACAGACATGGGCTAAGCCTTTTTCTTACGCGCTTTGCCGGGGTCGATAAAACCGAATAAATGCGCCGCTACTTTGCGGATTTGAATTTCCTCAGAGCCTTCGGTGATACGGTAGCGCCGATGGTGGCGGTAAATATGTTCAAACGGCATATGGCGCGAATACCCGATACCGCCATGCACTTGAATGGCGCGGTCGGCCGCCTCGCAAACCAATCGATTGGCGCGGTAATTGCACATCGACACTTTGTCGGAGAGATAGATCGCCACATCGGGTTTCGACATCTCGTCCATTTGCGCCGCCGTCTTGTAAACCAGATTGCGTATCATCTCGCATTCCGTGTGCAACTCGGTGAGCGGAAACTGGATGGCTTGGTTGGTCGAGAGCGGCTTGCCGAACGGCGCGCGCGTTTTGGCATAAGCAACCGATTGGTCGATGCAATATTGCGCCGCGCCGACGCCACTGGCGGCTTGGCGAATACGGTTTTCATGCACGAAGTGCTGCGCCAAAGCGAGGCCGTTTTCCGGCTCGCCGAATATGGCGCTATCGGGCACCCAAATATTGGTGAAAGAAACCCGTGGGTGGTCGGTCGGCATGTTGAAGGTCCACATATATTCTTCAATCTTAACGCCCGGATCATCGGCCGGTACCAGAAAACAGGTAATGCCTCTGGCCGCGCCATCATCGCCTGAGGTGCGGGCAAACAGCATGACATGGCTCGCCACATGCATGCCGGTGGTCCACATTTTCTCGCCATTCAGCAGCCAGCCATCGACACCGTCCCGCGTCTCGCGCACCCCTTTGGTCTCCATCCAAGTCGCGTCGGAGCCGTGCTCGGGCTCGGTCAGCCCGAAACAAATGCGATGCGTGCCGGCCAACATGCCGTTGATAAAGTCATCGGCTTGGTCGGGCGTGCCGAAATCGCGGAACATAAGAACTTGCGGAAAATTGCCGACAATCGAGCTTTCATTTTGCAAATCATTGTGCAGGCCAAGCCCTTTATGCGCCAAATGTTCGCGGATACAGGCCATAGCGAGGTTCGAGCCATCGGCCCCGCCATATTCTTTCGGCAAGCCGAAGCGCAAATGCCCGGCCTTATCGGCGCGGCGGCGCATTTCGCGCAGCAGCTCTTCCCATTCGGGGCGCGGCAGGCCCTGATTATCCCAATCAGTGCGCGCGTGTTCGCGGCGATGGTCGAAAAACCGATTATTGTCGTTTTCCATTTGCAGGGGCACGATTTCCTTTTCGATGAAATCATCCAGAGCTGCGAGATATGTGCGAATGTCGTCCGGTATCGCGAAATCCATGGAACCCCCCCCTTTTTCACCTTAGAAGCGCTGCGCAAGCCTTGCATCATGGCGGCGCATGGGGGGTTTTGCAAGGCATAAGCGCCGGCCTTACCCTGGGGGGACAATATGCGCACCCACCATATGTCGTGGTGAACAGAAACAGCACGGCTACTATGTAAGTGATTCGGACCCGCTTCGTTCTCTAACTGTTCAGGATAAAACGGTTTTTTTGATTCGCCCGTCCAGCATAATGCGAATCAGTGATTCTCACCGGCTTGCCGATTCGTCCTATCGAAGCCCGACAAATCGTCGCAAAACGCGCGAATGCCCGCGAGACACTTGCCAAAACGGTCCAGCTTGGTCATGGTGAGCGCATGTCCAGACGCGGATTTTCACCACAATTGCAGGTTGTTTTGGGCCCGACCAATACGGGTAAAACCCATCTCGCCATGGAGCGGCTGCTGGCGCATCAAAGCGGCATGATCGGCCTACCGTTGCGCCTGCTGGCACGCGAGGTTTACGACCGCTGTGTGAGGGGTGATTTCGGCCGCGTCCACAAAGCCGATGTCGCGCTCATTACCGGCGAAGAGAAAATTCTACCGCCCAAAGCGCGCTATTTCATCTGCACCACTGAGGCGATGCCGATCAGTCGCGAGGTCGAGTTCGTTGCCATTGACGAATGCCAATTGGCCGCCGATGACGAGCGCGGCCATGTGTTCACCGACCGCATATTGCACACACGCGGCAGCGCCGAGACCATCTTGCTGGGCGCAGCAACAATGGCACCGATATTGCGCCAATTACTTAACGAGCCGACCATTGAAACACGGGCGCGCTTTTCGCGGCTCGGCTGGGGCGGGGCGCATAAGCTGTCGCGGCTACCACGGCGCAGCGCCATTGCCGCTTTTTCGGCCGATAATGTTTACGCCATTGCCGAGATTATTCGCCAGCAGCGCGGCGGCGCGGCGGTAGTGATGGGCGGCCTTTCCCCGCGCACCCGCAACGCGCAAGTCGCCATGTATCAATCCGGCGAGGTCGACTTTCTGGTCGCCACGGATGCTATCGGCATGGGGCTGAACATGGATGTCGAACATGTCGCCTTTGCCCAGACGCGCAAATTTGATGGCCGCCGCCACCGCGAATTGACACCCGCCGAGCTGGCGCAAATCGCCGGTCGCGCCGGACGCCATCAGACGGATGGCAGTTTCGGCGTCACGGCCGATGTCCCCGAATTTGAAGACGCGCTCATCGAACAAATCGAAACGCATGATTTCGAGCCGGTGAAAGGGCTTTACTGGCGCAACCCCAATCTCGATTTCTCGTCCCTGGAAGCGCTTCTTTTGAGCCTTGAAAAACCTGCACCGCGCCCCGGTCTGGTGCGCGCGCCGGTGGCCGATGATGTGCAGGCGGCGAAACTTTTAAGCCGCGACCCGGCGACGCTCGACCGGCTGGGCGACGAACAGCGCGTCAGGCTGTTTTGGCAGGTCGCGCAAATTCCCGATTTTCGCAAAACCACAATGGGCGAACACGCGGCGCTTATCGGCGATGTGTTTTCTTTTCTGTCAAAAGATGAGGGCTTTATTCCGGAGAACTGGCTGGCCAATCAGATAGAGCGCTGCGACCGCGTCGAGGGCGACCTCGACACGCTGTCAACAAGGCTGGCGCATATCCGCACTTGGACTTATATTGCCCAGCGCAATGATTGGCTGGCCGATCCGGCCCAATGGCAGGCCGAAAGCCGCAAAGTGGAAGAGCGCCTGTCGGATGCATTGCATATGAAGCTGATGGGCCAGTTTGTTGACCGTAAGACCTCGGCGTTGATGCGCCGTCTGGTTGGGAAAGAGGAAATTGTGGCGGAAATCGAAGCCAATGGCGATATTCTGATCGCCGGCGAGTATATGGGGCGTTTGAACGGGCTGCATGTTGAGCGTGACCCAAGGTTGAAAGGCGCGCCCGGCGGCACGGCGCGCGCCGCCGTCGAAAAAACTGTCGGCGAGGCGCTGCGCCAGCGCGCGCAAGCCATTGCCGTAGCCGCCGATAGCGCTTTCACCCTGACCGAGCAGGGCGAGATTATCTGGGAAAACGCCACTATCGGCCGCCTTCAAATCGCCGCCGCGCAAGACAGCGACCGGCTTTCTTATCTGGCACCTGAGGCCAACCTTCTGGCCGATGAAACACTGACCGGCGAGACGCGCACCAAAGCGCAAGCGCGTCTGACCGAGTGGCTGCGCTTTCAAGTGAACCAACAATTGGAACCGCTCGAAGCCCTGCAAGGGGCCGAGCTCAGCGGTCTGGCGCGTGGGCTGGCGTTTCAGCTTTTGGAGCAAAAGGGCTGCCTGCCGCGCCGCGATATTGCCGAGATATTGGGTAAGCTGGACCAAGAATTGCGCGGCACGCTGCGAAAATGCGGTGTCCGCTTTGGCTATTACCACGTCTTTATGCCAGCGCTTTTGAAACCTGCACCGGCGCGTCTGCTGGCCCTGTTGAGCCTTGTTGAGGATAATGCGCGGCGCGCCCAGCGCGATGAGAAACCGCGCCCCGTCGCCGAGACATTGGCGCAATTACCGGCCGCCGGTCTGACCTCCGCCGTGCCCGGCCAGCTGCCGGGCTGGGTCTATCGTGCCGCCGGATTTTATATTTGCCGCGCTCGCGCCATTCGCTTCGATATGCTCGAGCGCCTGGCCGATATCATTCGCCCTCTATTGAGCGAAAACCGCGACGGCTTTGAGGCCAATGAGGCGATGATGTCTATCATGGGTTGCGGCGGCGAGGAGCTGGCCGAAATTCTGACGGCGCTGGGCTACCGCGCCACCGAAGTCCAAATAACCGAAACAGAGACGACGGAAAACCGGGCCCCTGCCGAAGACGTCCCTCAACTAGAGACGCTTCCCGAAGCTGCCCTCGATGTATCGCCTGAGGTATCGCCTGAAGTAGAAGCCGCTTCTGAAGAAGCGTCCCCCAAAGTCAAAATCCTTTGGAAGCAGGCACCGCGCGGCCACAATGCCAAAAAATCCGGACAGCCGAAAAAGCGCGCCCAAAACAAAGCCCTGTGGGTCACGCAAGCCAAAGGCTCCAAACAAGCCAAAGGCCCCAAACAAGCCAAGCGCCGACCGCGCGCCGAGAAAGTGGCCGACCCGTCCTCACCTTTCGCCGTTCTGAAACAATTGCAGGGCGATGCCGAAAACTCTGAGGGAGCTTGAGCGCCTTGCCGCAAGCGCCCGCTGCCGATGCACCGCCTAGCATGCGCGTCGATAAATGGCTTTGGCACGCACGGTTTTTCAAAACCCGTACACTGGCCAGCAAGCTGGCGGCGGCGGGCAATATTCGCATTAACGGGCAAAAACAAAGTCGCGCTTCGGCCAATATCCGCGCCGGCGATGTGTTGACTTTCCCGCTCAATCATCATGTGCGGGTGATCGAGGTGGTCGCTCTTAGCGCGCGCCGCGGCCCGGCACCGGAAGCGCAGGCGCTTTACATTGACCGCGAACCGCCGCAGCCGAAAAAGTGCGAGGAGAAAATTGCCGCGCGGCCCTATGGCAGTGGTCGCCCGACCAAAAAGCAACGCCGTGACGAAGCGCGGTTTACTGGCAAAAGAGAAATCGGCTAGCCCGCCAAACTTTGCCCTGCGACCAAAACAATCATTGCAAGCTTTTGGCCGAGCGGTTAGACAGACGCCATGTTGGATAAAATGAAATCGCTATTCACCGAGCCGATGGCCGAAACCGCCCAGCCGCAATCGGATGCGCTGCACATTGCCGCCGCCGCGCTGTTGGTGCGCGCGGCGCAAATTGACGGCCAGATGGACGACCACGAGACGCAGCTTTTGACGCGCCTTGTCGGCCCGCATTTTGGCCTCGACGCAGACGCCGCCGCGACGCTTATCAGCGAAGCCAAAATGGCCGCCAGTGAGGCCAATGACCTGTTTCAGTTCACCTCCCGTATCAACAGCCATTTTGGCGAAGCGCATAAGCTGATGCTGGTCGAATTGCTGTGGCGCATTGTGCTGGCCGATGGCGTGGTCGATGATTACGAAGCCAATCTCATTCGTCGCGTCGCCGGTCTTATTCACGTCACCGACATCCAATCCGGCCAAGCCCGCAAAAAAGCTGAAGCGGCGCAAGGAGCGTAAGCGGCCATGACCTATATCGTCACTGAAGATTGCATCAAATGTAAATATACCGATTGCGTAGAAGTGTGCCCGGTCGATTGCTTCTACGAAGGCGAAAACATGCTGGTCATCCACCCCGATGAGTGCATTGATTGCGGCGTTTGCGAGCCTGAATGCCCGGCTGATGCAATCAAGGCCGATACCGAGCCGGGGTTGGAACAATGGCTGGAAGTGAACACCAAATTTGCCGATATCTGGCCCAATATCACCATGCGCAAAGACGCGCCGGCCGATGCCGATGACTGGCTGCAAAAAGCCAATAAATTCGCCGAGCACTTCTCTGAAAACCCCGGCGCCGGCGACTGATACCCGTATTTCTGCCAAACATTTGAGATGACACGGGTTTTGTGATATACTGCCGTTAATTCGAGGATTTTTTGTTGAAAAAGCGGTGCTTCGCTTGGTTTGAGAGCGCCGCTGACAGGAGCATTTATGCCGACCCAGAAAAAGCCAGCGCCGCGCAAAGCGGCGGCGCGTAAACCTGCGGCCCGAAAGGCCCCAGCTAAAAAAGCGCCCGCCAAAACAGCGGCTGCGAAAAAAGCGCCTGCCAAGAAAGCGCCGGTGCGCGCCAAAAAAGAGGCGGTGCGCCGTTCGGCACTCGGTTTCCGCGTCAATGAGCATATCGTCTATCCGGCGCATGGCGTCGGCCTGATTACCGAGATCAGCGCGCAGGAAATCGCCGGTATGGAGCTTGAGCTGTTTGTGATTAATTTTGAAAAAGAAAAAATGGTGTTGCGCGTGCCGATCAATAAAGCCGAGCAGACCGGTATGCGCAAACTGGCCGATAATAAGGTGATGGACGGCGCTATCCGTACACTGAAAGGCCGCGCGCGCGTCAAACGCACCATGTGGTCGCGCCGTGCGCAAGAATATGAAGCGAAGATCAATAGCGGCGATTTGATTGCTATTGCCGAGGTGGTGCGCGACTTGTTCCGCAATGAAAACCAACCCGAGCAAAGCTATTCCGAACGACAGCTTTACGAGGCGGCTTTGGAACGCATGGCGCGCGAAGTGGCGACGGTAGAAAAAACCACCGAGGATGCTGCGATTGTCAAACTGGAAGCCATTTTGGCCAAAACAACCGGCGGCGCGCGCCGTCAACCCGGTGCCGACGCCGCATAAAACGAGTAAAAACCGGTAAAACCGTGAACCGGTCACGGGCTGTTTGCGTATCTAACACAGAGGTATGCAAATATGGCTCATATAGATACACGCGAGACCGTTCAATCAGGTCGCAAATTCATCAAGAAAGCGATGAAACTGCCGATGCTCGAGCCCGAGCACGAGCAGAAACTGGCCCGCCTGTGGAAAGACAAGCGCGATGAAAAAGCCCTGCACGAATTGACCTCGGCGCATGTGCGCCTGGTTGTCGCCATGGCGGCCAAATTCAGAAATTACGGCCTACCGATGGGCGATTTGGTGCAGGAAGGCAATATCGGCCTGATGCAAGCGGCCGAACGCTTTGACCCCGACCGCGAGGTGCGTTTTTCAACCTATGCCGGCTGGTGGATTCGCTCGCAAATTCAGGATTACGTGTTGCGCAATTGGTCGATTGTGCGCACCGGCACCACTTCGGCGCAAAAATCTCTGTTCTTCAACATGCGTCGCCTGCGCGCCCGCATCAATGATATCGGTGCCAATATGACGCCCGAAAGCCGCACTTATGTGGCGCGCGAATTGGGCGTGCGCATGGAGGATGTCGAAGCGATGGAAGGTCGCATGGAGGCCAATGACCGGTCGCTCAACGCCACCATCTCCGACCGCTCAGGCGATGGCGGTGTGACCGAGTGGCAAGATTTTCTGGTCTGCGAGCGCGACTTGCCCGACGCAACGGTGGCCAATCGCCTCGATAGCCGCCAAAAGGTTCGCTGGATTGCCGAAGCGATGACCGAATTGAGCGAACGCGAAATGACCATTATCCGCGCTAGGCGTCTGGCC
>Ga0181597_10000442_pt1 | contig 46107 bp, 41 predicted proteins | sample 041ome_5_FD_148647 | JGI IMG/M metagenome (GOLD analysis project Ga0181597, IMG submission 148647) | Coastal salt marsh microbial communities from the Groves Creek Marsh, Skidaway Island, Georgia - 041403US metaG (spades assembly) | ecosystem: Environmental > Aquatic > Marine > Intertidal zone... | reverse complement strand
ACGGTTTTACGCTTGGCCGCTACTTTCTTTGCCTTCTTTTTGGCAACTTTCTTCTTGGCGGCCTTCTTGGCTACTTTTTTCTTGGCAACCTTCTTCTTGGCAACCTTCTTCTTGGCCGCCTTCTTCGCTACTTTCTTTTTAGCGACCTTCTTCTTGGCGGCTTTCTTCGCTACTTTCTTTTTCGCGACTTTCTTCTTGGCGGCCTTCTTCGCTACTTTTTTCTTAGCGACCTTCTTTTTGGCCGCCTTCTTCGCTACTTTCTTCTTCGCAACCTTCTTCTTGGCGGCTTTTTTAGCTACTTTCTTTTTAGCGACTTTCTTTGCCACTGTTTTACGCTTGGCAGCTGATTTTTTCGCAACTTTTTTCTTCGCGACCTTCTTCTTTGCGGCTTTTTTAGCTACTTTCTTCTTGGCGACCTTCTTCTTGGCTACCTTTTTCTTAACTGCCTTCTTTACGACTTTTTTCTTGGCCACTTTCTTTTTAGCTTTCTTCGCAGCGGCTTTCGCTTTAGCGGCAGCTTTTTTGGCTTTAACTTTTGCCTTTGCTGCAGCCTTTCTTTCAGCTACCTTGGCTTTGGCCGCCAGTTTCTTGGCAATCGCATTAGCTTTAGCTTCTGCTTTTTTCTTTGCTGCAGCTGCTTTAGCTGCTTCTTTCTTTAATTTTGCTGCAAGCTTTTTGGCATCTGCTTTTGCACGTTTTTTGGTCCAGGAGGCCTCAAACTTCTTCATGGCCTTTTTCAGATCCTGACCAGACTTTTTCTTGAGGGAATTTTTATAGGAGGCTAGCGCTTTTGCCTGCTCCGCTACTTTAGCTTTTGCTGCGTCAACAGCTTGAGCTTTAGCCATGACTTGCTTGGCTTTCAGAAGTTTAGCTTTTGCCGAATTTAAAGCGGTGTTGGTTTTTCTGACTGCTGCATTTGCAGTGGAAGCTGCTTTTTTAGATTTGGCAGCACTGACTTTCTTTTTCGCAACGCCAAGAGCTTTTGCCTGTTTGGCCATTTCTCTTTGCGCTTTATTCAATGCCGTTTTAGCTTTGCTTGAAGCCGAAACTGCACGACGTTTTGCAGGTTTATTTACAGCTACTTTAGTAGCTGCACCAACTGTTTTTTTCTTCGCTTTGGCGGTAGCCATAAATTTTTTCTCCTAAAAACGAAAAGTTAACGACTTGATTTTTATGAATTGCAAGTTGTTTCAACGTTCGAGTGGAAACATATCATAAAAATTTTAATTTTTACAACTAAGATTGTTGATTTTACTAAATAAATCTTTCAGATATTTTTGAAAAAAACAGTGAATTTTTTCTTTTAACCAACACTAAAAAATATTTTTCCACCAGTTCTGATGTAAATAAATTTTACACTGCATAGCTTATGCTATTCATAAATCCAGTGATTGCTTGATGTCTGCAACTATTTCGTTAATAGATCTTGTACCGTCAATTTTTATAAAGCGCATCTTTCCGGTTTTCTTTTCCATTTCCTGATAAAAATTTACCAAAGGTTTTGTTTGTTCATGGTAGAGAGAAAGGCGCTTTCTTACCGTATCTTCTTCATCATCTTTTCGCAAAACCAGTGGTTCACCAGTCACATCATCCAGCCCTTCTTTTGCCGGCGGGTTAAAATCCACGTGATAAACCCGGCCAGAATCCAGATGTACCCTGCGTCCGCTCAGTCTTCTGACAATCTCATCATCCGGTACATCAATTTCCAGAACAACATCAATTTCAACACCTGCATCTTCCATTGCCTCTGCCTGGGGAATTGTTCGGGGAAAACCATCAAACAAAAAACCTTCTGCGCAGTCATCTTCAGTAATACGCTCCTTTACCAGGCCTATAATGATGTCATCAGTAACCAGTCCACCACTTTCCATTACTGACTTAACTTTCAATCCCATATCAGACTCTGCTTTTACTGCAGCGCGTAACATGTCACCCGTTGATATTTGCGGAATAGCATAGGTTTCAGTCAGGAACTTGGCCTGGGTACCTTTACCGGCACCCGGAGCGCCCAATAAAATCATTTTCATTATTTTTTTACTCCTGTTTAAACCCTGAACAATACACGGTTGCTCAAGGCAATTAAATACATAAGCAAAATAGCCCTGCTATCACATAATTAACGGCCCATTTATACTCTCAATTAGTTTCTTTAGCCTTTTTGACTTTTTGCCAGTACTCCTCCATTGCCTCAATAGACAATGATTGAAGTTCGACCCCGTCGTCAGCTACCTGGCTTTCCAGGGCACGAAAACGATCTTCGAATTTATTTGTCGCCTTCCTGAGGCAGCTTTCAGCGTCAATTTTGAGGTGTCTTGACAGGTTTACCAGGCTAAAAAACAAATCTCCCAGCTCTTCTTCGATTATCCCTGGTGATTGTTTCGCTAACGCTTGTTCCAGCTCCAGAGTCTCTTCACGAATTTTCTCAATAGCACCTTCATGATCTGGCCAGTCAAACCCGACCTGAGAAGCCCTCTTCTGGATTTTCGCGGCCCGGGTTAATGCCGGGAAACCAGCCGGTATATCAGCCAATATACTGGTGTCCTGCCCCCCTTTTTGTTTGCGCTCACTCTGTTTGATTTTTTCCCAGTTGGTTTCGACCTGATCTGGGGTTATGTTTTTCTTGTCACCAAAACTTTCTATAGTCGCTGCCGGAAAAACATGGGGGTGTCGCTGTAATAATTTATTGCCGATCTCAGACACAACTTCGTCAAAATCAAAGAGGTCCTGCTCCTTGCCAAGCTGGGCATAAAAGACAACCTGAAATAGCATATCACCGAGCTCATTAGGCAATTGGGCATAATCCTGACGCTCAATGGTATCGACAACTTCATAGACTTCTTCCAGGGTATGCGGGGCAATTGTCTGAAAGCTTTGCTTCCTGTCCCAAGGGCAGCCGTTTTGCGGATCCCTGAGCATAGACATAATCTTCAACAGTTGTTTAATGTCGATGGCTTTCTCCATAATCCATACCAAACTCGTTAGCAGTAGTCACTACGAGCTATTTTTTTGCGTCAACGAACAATGCCATTGCTTCAACGTGTGCAGTTTGAGGAAACATATCCATCACTCCCGCACTTACCAGTTCATAACCATTTTCAACCAGATATTCTGCATCGCGCGCCAGCGTCGCCGGGTTACATGAAACATATACAATGCGCTCAGGCCGAATATTGATTATTTCCGGCAGTACTTCCAGGGCTCCCGATCTGGGTGGATCCAGTAGCACCTTGTTTATAGTGCTTTTACACCAGGCCTGCCCCGCCATGGGCTGGGTTAAATCCGCACTGTAGAACTCCGCTGTTTTAATATCATTGGCAATGGCATTCTCCTGGGCCCTGCTTACCATTTCCTGGGAACCTTCCACACCAGTCACCTGCCGACAATAACGGGCAAGAGGAAGCGTGAAGTTGCCCAATCCACAAAAAAGATCGAGTACGACGTCACTGTCTGCCAGATCCAGTAAACGAATTGCCCGGGCAATCATATGTTTATTAATTTCAGCATTAACCTGGGTGAAATCTGTGGGATGAAAAGCAAGCGTCAGGTCGAACTCCGGCAAACTGTAATACAGCCTGTCTTTACCCTCATCGGGATAAACTTTGTGAACGCTATCCATTCCCCCTGGCTGCAAATAGAGAGCGATTGCTTTTTCCCTGGCGAAAGAGAGTAATTTAGCTAAATCTTCCTCAGCAAGCGGCTTTAAATGACGAAAAATGAAAGCGGCAGAACATTCCTGACTATCGGGATCACCGGCAGCGACTTCTATCTGTGGTATTTCCCGATAACTCTCCAGTCCTGCAATCAAAGCTGATAACGCAGGTAAGAGATCAGCAATACGGGGATCAAGCACCTGACAACTGTTCATATTGGTAATGAAGGATGAGTTTTTTTCCCTGAAACCAACAAGCACCTGCTCTTTCTTGTGAACATAACGCACTGCCAGTCTTGCCTTGCGCCGATAGGCCAACACCGGGCCGGTTAAAGGAGGTAATCGGTCAAATCCAGCCTGGGGCACAGCATGATTCAGCCTTTCAAAAAGCGTGGACTCCTTAAAGGCAAGTTGAGCAACCGGGTCAAAGTGTTGAAGGCTGCAGCCACCACAAATTGATGCATATTCGCAGGCCGGGTCTATACGGTCCGGCGAAACTTTCAGCACAGCGCTCAGGGATGCTTCATCAAAGCTGTCACGTCGCGACGTTAACAGGGCTTCAACTGTTTCTCCCGGAAGCGCTTCCGATACGAACACAACCTTACCTTCATGATGTGCGATACCACGCCCTTCATGACTGAGTTTTTCAACCTCAAGAACCAGCGGTGTGGTCGGCAGTTTTTGTCGACGTCTTCTTCTCATGGCAATAGCATCAATGTTGGTAGGTTCGGGAACTCAGACACTAAAAAGACCTGAAGAAAGATAGCGATCACCCCTGTCACAGACAATGGCCACAATCACCGCATTTTCCACTTGCCTGGATAATTCAAGGGCTGCAAACACGGCACCACCTGAGGAAACTCCGCAGCAAATACCTTCTTGCCTCGCCATATCAAGCATGGTTCTTTCCGCATCCTGTTGGTTTATGTCGATGATTTGATCAACACGTTCCTTTTCAAAAATTTCAGGTAGATATTGCTCTGGCCAACGACGAATACCGGGTATTTTTGCCCCTTCTGTGGGTTGCAAGCCGATAATTTCTATTGCCGGATTCTTTTCCTTTAAAAACCGGGACACGCCCATTATTGTCCCAGTGGTGCCCATGGAGCTGACAAAATGCGTAATTGATCCATTGGTATCACGCCATATTTCAGGACCGGTATTCTCAACATGGGCTGCAAAATTATCAGGATTGGCAAATTGATCCAGGACAATGCCTTTGCCCTCAGCTTTCATTCTGTCGGCAAGGTCTCTTGCTCCTTCCATACCATCCTCTGCAGACACTTCTATTAATTTGGCTCCATAGGCAGTCATGGAGTCTTTACGCTCCTGTGTGGCGTTTTCAGGCATTATCAGGACCATTTTATAGCCCTTGATGGCCGCAACCATGGCAAGCGCAATTCCGGTATTGCCGCTGGTGGCTTCTATCAGCGTATCACCCGGTTTTATATCCCCACGTGCCTCCGCTTTACTGATCATACTCAGCACTGGACGATCCTTAACGGAGCCGGCCGGGTTATTACCTTCAAGTTTTACCAGAATTGTGTTGCTGGTTTCTCCGGGTAATCGTTGCAGCCGAACAAGCGGAGTATTACCGACGGTATCTTCAATGGTTGGGAAGTGCATAAAACAGGATCCGGTTTTATTTAATTTTTCGCCTTAACATCAGTCGTTGGTGTCTGAAAAAGGCGCTAATTCTATCGCGAGAAGCGAATAAAGCCCACAGCCTTCGTTAGCGCCGCTTGAACAGGCTTCTACTACGCAGAGGAGCTGCACCAAGATGATTGTTTAGTATGCCGCGTAGTATCGATTTCGCTACTTTTCGGGTTTCAGCATCAGAAAAATCCCGGTTATGAATGTGAATCAGGTCAATGCCCCGAAATATGCCCTCACCAGCGCCTCTATTACCAGATACGACACTAATATCCTGCACCAGAATAAAACCACTTTCCTCCTGAAAATAATACCAGCATTCTGGAACGACAGGATCATGTGAGTGCGCCTCGGAAGTGAAATCTATGCCGTATCCCAGCGTATCTAAAAGGGAAAGCTCAAAGTGACGAAGTACCGGTTCAGCAAGCTGGTTGGCAGCCAGATTAGCCAGTGCTTCTTCATAGTTTACGAAGAATTCCGGATCCGCTTCATGGGATTGAAACAACCTGACAATAATCTCATTCATATAAAGTGCACTGAAAAGTTTTTCACCTTTCAAACTAACTGGACCCCCTCTCAATTCAACGGATCTCAGCGTTTTCAACTCGCCTTTGCCGGAAAGCGAAATATGCACTGGAGTGAATGGCTGCAGCAGGCTCTTACTTTTTGACCCGGCCCCGCGTCCACCTCTGGAAATGGCACTGAGGCGGCCATAATCCGGCGTCAAAAAATCCAGTATCAGGCTTGAATCCCGAAAGGGTCTGCTATGAAGCAGATAGGCAGGCTGCATTTCAATTATTCTGGACATGCATTCACTATCATCCCGCTGCCAGAAATATGAGCGGCGTTACGGTAAAGTTTAAATATTGGAATTAAAGAATGAAATTCTATGATGAGTTGCGAACTCAGGAAAGGTCATCATAACCAAGACTTTTTAGCGCCCTTTCGTCATCCGACCAGCCACTCTTGACCTTGACCCATAAGCTCAACATCACTTTGCTGTCGAGCAGACTTTCGATATCTTTTCTGGCCTCGGAGCCAATCAGTTTAAGGCGACTACCACGATCACCTATGATAATTCTTTTCTGACCGTCTTTTTCTACCAGAATCAATGCACTGATGTGTACCAGATTACGCTTATTTCTGGTATCAACCTTGTCATCGTAACGAAACTCCTCAATCTCTACTGTAACTTCATAGGGTAATTCATCACCGATCTGGCGCGTAATTTTTTCCCGAATAAATTCAGCTGCCAGAAAGCGGGCATTGCGATCAGTAAGCTGCTCTTCCGGATAGAAGAAGTCATTTTCGGGAAGATACTTCTCAAGACTGGCTTCAAGGGCGTCAATATTATGGTCTTTCAATGCCGACAGGGGAAATATTTCCTTGAAGGGATAAAGTGCGTTCAATTCTTTGATGTAGGGCAACAGAATAGTCTTATCCTGTATCTGATCTATTTTGTTTAGCAGCAGTAGCGCTGGCGTTTTACTTTGTTTGATTTGCTGCAGGACCAGGTCGTCTTCCTCGGTCCATTTCATTCGATCCACCATGAAAAGTATCAGGTCTACATCCTGAACGACACTATGGACTGTTTTATTCATATAGCGATTAATTGCCTTGTTCTGACCACTATGAAGCCCTGGGGTATCCACGAAAATCATCTGGGTAGTTGGTGTTGACTTAATGCCGAGTAAGCGATGTCTTGTGGTCTGCGGCTTGCGCGAGGTGATACTGAGTTTCTGACCGATAAGGTGATTCAACAGAGTCGATTTCCCCACGTTCGGCTTGCCTACAATGGCAATCAAACCACAATGGGTTTTCTTCTCTTCATTGGCAGGAACGCTTGTCATAGGTAAAAGCCGGGGATACTCAAAGACTCAGCGCTTTTAAAACGGCGTCAGCAGCTTCCTGCTCAGCCTCACGACGGGTTGAGCCGTAACCGGTAATCGGCTCGGGCAGGAGATCTATTCGGCACACAACAGCAAAAGTTTGCTGGTGGTCCTTGCCTGCCACATCAAGAACTTCATAGTCAGGCAGCGCTGCCTTGATTCCCTGCAGGTGCTCCTGTAATCGGGTTTTCGCATCTTTGGTCTGGGAATCAAGATCCAGGTTATCCAACCTGCCGGCAAACCAGGACAATACCGTTTTGCGACAAGCATCCAGTTCTGGTCCGGCATCAAGATAGATAGCAGATATCAGCGCTTCGAGTGCATCAGCCAGAATGGAATCGCGATCTGCCCCACCACTTTTAAGTTCACCGGAACCAAGATTCAGGGACGCCCCCAGATCAAGTTCTCTGGCTATCTCTGCCAGGGTTGAGCGTTGCACAAGGTCTGCACGCAAACGACTAAGCTGGCCTTCCTTGCCTTTGGGAAAGCGTTGATACAATTCTTCAGCAATGATAAAGCCAAGAATCGAGTCACCGAGGAATTCAAGTCGTTCATTATTATCCTGACCACTGCTGCAGTGGCTGAGCGCGAGTTTAAAAAGCGCCTCATTGCTGAAGTTGTAATGAATTTTGGAAGGGACTAAAGACACTATTTTTCTATGCGATAACTGAACTTCACAATCGCATCTATGTTCAAGAACATGGCAACGCGGGATTCATATTCAACGGCAATATAATCCACACCGCCTTCCTCTACCTGATCAATGCTATCACTTGCAAAGTTGCCGCCATTAGTTTGTACAGTCCGGGTCACATATCTTCGAATATCACGTAAAGACATATCTTCCAGCTCACCACTTTCCTTCAAATTTTCAATGGCATTTTTAACAACCATATCATCAATATAGGCCGGAGAAAGTTTTAAACCAGCCAGAATCAAAATACCCAGCAGGGTCATCACAACAATAAGAGCATAAAGTGATGCCCCTTTTTGCTTGGACAAATCAATAACTTCAGGTCGATTGCCTGCTTTTAATTCGCTTAATGTCATTATCCAGTACTCCAGATTGATATGTAATCAGGGGTTATCTATGAAACGGTTCTGGCTGAAACTGGGCAATGTAAGACCCGGCTCCTTGTGCAACCATACTGCCACCGCCTTGCCCACAATATTATCTTCCGTTACCGGGCCCCAAACCCTGCTGTCACTACTATTGTCACGGTTGTCGCCCATCATAAAATAATGGCCCTCAGGAATAACCCTGCCTTCAGGCCACAACCACGACCCTGGCCTGATGTAGGAAGGCGAAGGCGACGTATAAATATCATGAGTGATACCACCAACTTTCTCAACAGAATATATTACTGGTGGACGCCTGTCGTTGATGAAGTCCACATATTCCTGCTCCAGTGGCTCATTATTGACATAAACCACCTTGCCATCATAACGAATATGATCTCCAGGCATTCCAATAACGCGTTTAATATAGTAATTGGGATCATGAGGCGGAATAAAGACCATAATATCGCCTCGTTTCGGATCATCCACATCAACAATCTTGGTCCCGATAACCGGCAATCGAATACCATAGGCAAATTTATTCACTACGATGAAATCGCCGACATTAAGCGTAGGTATCATCGATCCAGTTGGTATCTGAAAAGGCTCAAACAGAAAAGAGCGTAAAACCAGTACGGCAAAAATTATCGGAAAAAAGGACTTCGCATAATCCACCACAACAGGTTCGCGATAAATTACGTAAGCTTCTTCCAGCCCTTTTCTATTTGGAAACTGGGTAGCGTCCTCCCGGCCTTTATCCTCACTACCTGATTCTCCGGTATGAATGTAATTCAGAAAAACCTGAAAGTCTGCTTCAGTGATATTTTTTTCGGCCAGCTTCTGCCTGACTTTTTCGTCACGAGGTTTCTTCAATAAGAAAATATCAAGCAACCAGATAACACCGGCAACCAGAGAAAAAAGCAGTAACACTAGTGAAAAATCAAAACTCATATGCTTAATCGACTATTCTAGCCGTTTGCTCCTGTATTTTATTCTGCCCTTGTGGGACCTGATCACGATCCATAGCTGGTGCTTCAGGACTACTAATTATTATTTATCTACTTTGAGAATCGCCAAAAAAGCTTCCTGGGGCACTTCTACATTTCCCACTTGCTTCATCCTTTTCTTACCGGCTTTTTGTTTTTCCAGCAGTTTCTTCTTGCGGGTAATATCCCCACCGTAACACTTGGCTGTTACATTTTTTCGCAAGGCCTTTACCGTTGTCCGGGCAACAATTTGACCTCCAATAGCAGCCTGAATGGCCACATCATAAAGCTGCCTGGGAATCAGTTCCTTCATTTTCTCTGTCAGCACTCTGCCCTTTGAATGCGCCTGATCCCTGTGCACAATTAACGCAAGTGCATCTACTGTATCACCATTAATCAAAACATCCAGCCTCACCAGGTTTGCCGGTTGGAAGCGGACAAAATGGTAATCAAGGGAGGCATAGCCACGGCTGACGGATTTAAGTCTGTCGAAGAAGTCCAGCACCACCTCGTGCATAGGCAGTTCATATTTGATTGATACCTGATGCCCCACATATTGCATGTCTTTTTGTACGCCACGTTTCTCGACACAAAGACTTAATACGTTGCCAACATATTCCTGGGGTACCAGAATATTTGCTTCAACAATGGGTTCTCGCATTTCCTCGATGGTAGATGTCGGCGGCAAACGCGAGGGACTTTCAACTTTCAGCACCTCGCCTCTGATGGTAAGAACCTCGAATACAACCGTCGGTGCTGAGGTGATCAGGTCAAGGTCATACTCCCGTTCAAGTCGCTCCTGCACAATCTCCATGTGCAGCATCCCCAGGAAACCACATCTAAAGCCAACTCCTAGAGCATCGGAGTTTTCCGGCTCGTAAACCAGCGCGGCATCATTCAGGGTGAGTTTCTCCAGCGCATCCCTGAAGCTCTCATAATCATCACTGGAAACAGGAAAAAGGCCAGCAAAAACCTGAGCCTGAACCTTTTTGAATCCAGGAAGCATTGGCACATCGGAGGTGGCGGCATGGGTGATGGTGTCCCCAACTGGCGCGCCCTGAATTTCCTTGATGCTGGCTTCAACAAAGCCCACTTCTCCGGCTTTTAATTCTTTTTGCACCAGACGTTTTGGGGTGAAAATGCCAACGTTATCTACCACATGGACTTTACCGGTAGATTTGGCAATGATCTTGTCGCCTTTCCTGATCGTGCCTTCCCTGACGCGGACCAGCGAGATGACGCCCAGATAGCTATCAAACCAGGAGTCAATAATGAGTGCCTGGAGTTTGCCATCGGTATTTCCTTTCGGTGGAGGAACATCCCTGATAATACGTTCAAGAATATCCTTGATACCGACGCCACTTTTGGCACTGGCAAGCACTGCGTCATCGGCTGGAATACCTATAATTTCTTCCACTTCGGTTTTTACCCGCTCCGGCTCAGCCTGGGGCAAATCCATCTTATTGAGTACCGGAATAACTTCCAGCCCTTGATCAATAGCGGTGTAGCAATTGGCGACGGACTGGGCTTCCACGCCCTGTGCAGCATCCACTACCAGTAATGCCCCTTCACAGGCCGCCAATGAACGCGAAACTTCGTAACTGAAGTCAACATGGCCGGGAGTATCAATAAAATTAAGCTGGTAGGTGATGCCGTCATCCGCGTTGTAATCCAGTGTGACGCTTTGAGCCTTGATGGTAATGCCACGTTCACGTTCTATATCAAGGGAATCAAGCACTTGCTCCTGCATCTCGCGGTCGGCTAATCCACCACATAACTGGATGAATCGGTCTGCGATAGTAGATTTGCCATGATCGATATGAGCGATAATGGAAAAGTTTCGTATGTTATCTAGATTACTCACCAGAAAAGTAAGCTCTTGAGTGGCTGAAAAAAAAGCGCAAGTCTACAGTAAGAACATGCTATTCGCTATGTATTATGCGGCTGAACCCCTACTCCGGCATGTTTGGCATGGCAACGGTCAGAAAGAATTTTCTTTCGTTTCGTTCCACCAGTGCCGGAATGACCTGATCCATGGGTAAGCCCGAAACTACCTCATTGAATTGCTCAACGGAGCCGGTTATCTGGCCATTTAAATTGAGAAGAATATCGCCGGTCTGAAACCCTGCTTCCTTGCCAACATCACCGACCACATTCACTACCAACACCCCTGGCGCAGCGTCAGGCCGGTTTATGTCCGTAATCATCAGGCCAATGGGGTTTGCATCAGCTGAGTTGGCACCTAATTGCTGTGAATTACCTGTCGCCAGTTTTCCTACTTTCATTGAGAGTGTCTGGGCAGAACCATTACGGACAATATCAACTTCAGCAATAGCATCCGGGGCTGTCAGACCAACATGAAATGGGAGGTCGCCGCTACTTGTTATCTCATGGCCATTGAAACGAAGAATGATGTCCCCGCTTTTGAATCCAGCCTCTTCGGCAGGACTGCCTGCAATAACCTGATTAACCAGGGCGCCGGCAGGTTTGGGTAAATTAGCTTCATTGGCAAGCTCCTGACTGACATCATTTATGCCTACCCCCATCCAGCCTCGCTCGACGATTCCCTTTTCCTTGAGCTGGCCTACAACATTTTTGGCAACATCAACGGGAATGGCAAATGACAAGCCCATGGAGCCACCGGTACTGGTAAAAATCTGGGAATTAATGCCAATGACCTCACCAGCAAGATTGAATAAGGGGCCACCGGAATTACCGGGATTTATCGCAACATCCGTCTGAATAAATGAAACATAATTACCTGCGGAGCCATTAGGTATATTCCTTCCCATATAGCTTATGATGCCGGCGGCCACCGAAAACTGCAGGCCCATAGGAGAGCCGATTGCCAAAACCCATTCGCCCACCTTCAAGCGTGAGGAGTTCCCCAGCTTTACAGGCCTCAAACCAGTCGCTTCGATTTTTAGCAAGGCAATGTCGGAGCTGACATCGGAGCCAATCACTTCTGCTTCAAACTCGCGTCGGTCATTCAGCGTTATGGTTATTTCTTCAGCATTCTCTACCACGTGATGGTTGGTAATAATGTAGCCATCTTCAGAAATGATAAATCCGGACCCCAGAGAAGGTCTGCGTTCAAACTCACGCAGCTGTTCCTGCGGAATTTCAGGCGCCCTGTTGCCAAAATACTCTCGCAGGAAATCTTCCAGCCTTTCCCCGCTTTCTGCTCCGGAATTGGCGCGAGACAATGAATTGACATTGACAATAGCTGCCGCGTTGTCATCAACCAGCCTGGTAAAATCAGGAAGACCCTGGGCATTAACCCCAACCGATATGATAAGTACCGTTATCACTGTGAAGAATGCAACTGCTGGTAATTTCATTTTGTTTAATAGCGTCATTATCTGGTCCTGATTTTAACCCGGTATTATTAAGGGCTTGTACGTAACTTTCGCGCATCCAGTTTTAAACATTTTTCCATACGGCTAATCAATGGCACTGACAGATAACCAACCATAAGCATTGTAGCTATAAGTACTATAAATGCTGAGAGAATCACCCATATTTCATTTAGTTGGTAGTGTTTCATAATTACTTCAGCCACTGCGGTTGTCATTACCAATAGCAGGATTGGAAAAAAATACTGTAAAAGTGACATGCTGATAAGCTTGCCATCATCTATTGCTACAGTGATCTCATCACCAGGTTGAATGTTTTTCTCGCTTTGTAATGGCACTTCCAGCGGAATGATGCCTGTCCCCCTGATCATTGCCTTGTTAAGCAAATGTATGCCACACCCGGAGCTGGCTGCACATTGTTTGCAGTGATCGGGGTCGCGGGATCTCAAGTGGAGAAAACCATTGTCGACGCTCACTACTGACATATGCTCAATGGTCATGCTGGTAAATTACCGGGATGCTAATGATTAGAGCCTGCAATCATATCAGGCAGATACAAGGCATAAAATGGCTGTATCGAATTGAATACTTGAAAAAAGAAGGTTTACTCGGGCGCAAATATTGCCGGAGTTTCACGATTTTCCAGAGTTTCATCCAACTCTTCGGAAACCACTCTCTCCAGCCGGCTCATTTCATCCGCATCAAGAGCGGTTTGAACGGCAACACGAGTTTGGGTGGAAGGGTTAAGCTCACCGGTGAGTCCTGGCAATGAATTTGCTTGTATCTCGGACCCAGCCAATTCAGTGCTAATGTCAGAAACACCTGAAGTATCACTGACCATCACCAGATCTGCGGTAAATAGCACTGCCAGCGCTACCGTTGCAGCAATTGCGCCTTGGCCAAGAATTTGAAAAACACCTTTTGTGCGAAGGCTGTTTTTATTCGCAGGCAGTTCAGCAGATGGCACTTCATCATTTTCCAGTTCCGCCTGAATTCTGCCCAGCAGATTGCACGAAGGCGAACTGTGGATTTCCTGTTTACATGCCGAGCTGATCACATGATATCGATGCCATTTTGCTTTTAGATCAGAAAATTCAGCCTTTTCAGGTTCAGCACCATGCTCTTCCATTGCTTTTAACACGCGACGCAGTTCCAGCTGATCTGTTTCGTCATCCATCAGTGCAGAAAGTGATTCGTATAATTTATCGGTCATTGATTCCTCGGTGCTTTACGATATCTGATTTATCTGTTCTAACTCTTTATAAATTGTAAAAAGTAAAATATCCTTCAAAATCAATAGGTAATGTAGTCGGATTTATCGCTGAAACAGCGTTTGCTACCTGTTTCCCCCATTAATCCTGCAGTTTCTCACTATTGCTACACTGTCTAAAACGCATCCTGAAACTCTGTGAAAGCCCATTCCCGCCAGCTGTTACAGTCCTTGATAACTACTAGACATCACCATCGGGCAATAATTCCCTCTTTTTGCGCTTTTTTTTCATTTTTCCCTGTTTCTTTTCAAGATCTAATACATGACCCTATTCATTATCCAGTATAGGGCGGATTTTTTTGTCTAGCGCCTCCCTGGCTCTGAAAATTCTCGACCTGACGGTTCCTACCGGGCACCCCATTATCTCCGTAATCTCTTCGTAGCTAAGCCCACTGAACTCTCGCAAGGTAAATGCTGTGCGTAGATCCTCAGGGAGATCTTCCAGGGCTTCATTAATAACCCGCTGTAAATCCTCGCGCTCCTGATTGGCTTCGGGACTTTCGATATCAGTTAACGTCCGGTTATTCTCCATAAACTCGGCATCTTCGATATCTACGTCGGTTGCTGGCGGCCTGCGACCTCGGGCAACCATGTAGTTTTTCGCTGTATTGATAGCGATTCGATACAACCAGGTATAAAACGCACTGTCGCCACGAAACTTGGGCAAGGCACGGTAAGCTTTGATAAATGCCTCCTGGGCGACATCTTCCACTTCGGCAGGGTCTCTAATAAAACGCCCAATCAGGCCAAGGATTCGATGCTGATAACGCAATACGAGCAAATCAAAGGCATGTTTATCACCATTGAATACCCGGTCTACCAGTTGTTGATCTGTATTCCTGGCGTCTTCCTTTACTTCTTCTACTTCTTCTGTGGCCAATTGCCTGGCTCCACTCTGTGGTTGATAAAACAGAAGCCTGGACTTTACTGCTAAACAGATAGACAGGCTCACGGGTAAAAAGTTCGCCAGCCAACAGCCGCTAAACTTTCTGCGTTAATATATATTTTTTATTGTATCTCACAAGGTAGAATAGCGTCAGGACGTTCACGCTTTTCTAAATCCATGCCAGATAATTCAAATTCCTCTCCCAGTCGAGATACCGATGTTTTAATAATCGGTGGCGGTGCTGCGGGTTTAAGCCTTGCGCTGAAAGTTGCCGCGCAGTCCAGAGTCACTATTCTATCCAAGAGCTCTCTTGACCAGGGCTCAACGTACTATGCCCAGGGTGGTATTGCCGCCGTTCTCGATCAACACGACTCTCTTGAATCCCATCTGGAAGACACGCTTGTTGCCGGCGACGGTTTATGCGACCCAGCAATTGTTGAATACACCGTTTCACGCGGTCGCGAATGCATTGAGTGGCTGGTTGAACAAGGCGTGAAGTTTACCCGCGAACGCGATGCAGAAAAAGCTGCAACATCGAATTATCATCTCAGCAAGGAAGGCGGCCATAGTCATCGTCGGGTTGTTCATGCTGCAGATGCTACCGGCCGCTCGGTCTTTGAAAGTCTTTCAGCCCAGGTGATGGAACATCCAAATATTACTTTTTGTATCAACACCGTGGCTGTTGATCTCATCACGACTGAGAAACTTGGATTATCGGGTAATCGCTGTGTCGGTGCTTATGTGCTCAATGAAATCAGTGGCAAAGTCACCGTTTACCGCGCCCGTTTCGTCATTCTCGCAACCGGTGGTGCCAGCAAAGCATACCTGTATACCTCCAACCCGGACGGGGCCAGTGGTGACGGTATGGCGATGGCCTGGCGAGCAGGCTGTCGTGTCGCCAATATGGAATTCAACCAGTTTCATCCAACCTGCCTCTACCACCCCAAGGCAAAATCTTTTCTGATTACAGAAGCGCTCAGGGGGGAAGGTGGCCAGCTTAAATTACCCGATGGCTCGCGCTTTATGTTTGACTATGACCCTCGCGGCGAATTGGCACCTCGAGATATCGTGGCCAGGGCAATCGACTCTGAAATGAAGCGTCTTGGCTGCAGCTTTGTTTATCTGGATATAAGCCATAAACCGGACGAATTCATTCTTGACCACTTCCCCACCATTCACAAAAAGTGCCTTGAATTTGGTATCGATATTACCCGGGAAAAAATTCCCGTTGTTCCTGCTGCTCATTACAGTTGCGGTGGCGTTATGGTGGATATTAATGGCAAAACTGATGTCGGGAATGTCTATGCAATAGGTGAAACCAGCTTCACAGGACTGCATGGCGCCAACCGCATGGCTAGTAATTCACTATTGGAGTGTTTTGTTTTTGCTTTTGCCGCAGCGGAAGACATCCTGCAAAGACTCGATGATGTCAGTTTGCAGGAAAACATTCCTGCCTGGGACGAAAGTCAGGTAACAGATTCAGATGAAGATGTTGTGATCTCGCATAACTGGGATGAAATCCGACGCTTTATGTGGGATTACGTTGGCATCGTAAGGACCAATAAACGTTTACAGCGGGCCCAGAATCGAATCGAGTTGCTGCAACGTGAAATCCGCTGGTATTACAGTAAATACACTGTCACCAGAAATCTCCTGGAACTGCGCAACCTTGCACTGGTTGCAGAACTCATCATTCAGTCCGCGATGAGCCGCAAAGAAAGCCGCGGCCTGCATTACACGCTGGACTACCCTGACAAGATGCCAACAGCTGAAAACACAATTCTTACTCCGGGCAATTTTATTCCAGAACAGGGTTAGATTGTATCTGAATGGGGGGAGGTTAGCAGTTTATGTATGGGAGAGTATTTTATCTACTATTGGCTGCAAGGAAGAATCCTGCACAGGCACTCTCTTCATTAGCCACATAAATATATCCTGATCTTCTTCCTCCAATAACCTTGCATATTCTTTGCACTCATTTTTCGAAAGCTGTGGCAATACATTTTCAGCAAAAGGCACCAGAATCAGATCAAGTTCAAGCATGCCGCGACGGCTATGCCAGTACATTTTTTTTAGATCAATGGCGTCAGTGACCATATAGTCATCTCCTTAGTCTTTGTGCGGTTTAATCCTCTATTTATTCAATAGATAGCAGGCCTTATACTTGTATGCTCTCCAGTTACTTCACCAGAGACATACATACCTTATGCAATCCATGCAAGATTTCCATGCGCCGCTGGACTCATTTGAACTGCTACAAATTAGTGGCGAGGATAGCGCAAAGTTTCTTCAGGGTCAGCTCACCTGTGACCTTGATGGATTTGCCAGTGGCAGTTGCCAGCTCGGTGCTGCATGTAACAACAAAGGAAGAGTCTATGCAAACTTTCGCCTGATAAAACTTGGCGATGACTTTTTCCTTTCCATGCAACCAGGCGTCCTGGAAATTGCCATGCAAACGTTACAAAAATATATTCCTTTTTACAAAGCACAAATGAATGATGCCAGTCATCGATTCAAAAGGTTTGGGCTGACTGGAAATAAAGCCACCGAATTATTAAAAACCATTTTTCCTGCACTTCCTGAAAAAAACCGCTCTGCCAATGTTGGTGGCAATATTATTATCAATCTCAGCGATAATTTGCCACGCTATGAACTCTGGCTTGAAGACATCAATAATGCCGATATTCAAGCCCGCATTGAAACACTGCCCCGTCGGGAAAAATCAGCCTGGGACATTCTCGATCTTCAGGCTGGCATTTTATTAATTGAGGATGGTGATACTAGTCTTTATACGCCGGAAGAATTGAACCTGGATCTAGCAGGCTTTATCAGCTTTAACAAAGGTTGTTACACCGGCCAGGAAATTGTGGCACGTATGCATTTTCGCGGAAAGGCAAACAAGCGTTTATTTCTGGCCTCATTTGTGGCGGATACACCAGAAGAAAATTATACGCTTTATGACACAGCCGGCAATGCGCTGGGAAGCATATTTAACGTGCGAAGCCTGAATGACAAAAGCCATATAGGGCTCGTTATACTCAAGACCAACACCGTGCTTGGAGAGTCTTTTCGACTAGGAAAAAAAGAAACTGATAGTAGCGTAGTACTAAGCCCCTTTTCTCATGTTGCGTAATCCAGGTTGATAAAAACCCAAGCTCCCACTACAGGAAAAGTAAAAAAAGAACTGTTTTTACTGTTAATGATGCAATTTTTTATTTGAGGTAGCAGACTTTGATCAAATAAGGATTTAGCAGCAGCACCGCCATTCACAATGCTATTGAGTTTATCCACCATTTTTTAATGGCAAAAAGCTGGCAGAGTGAATTACGCACAGTAATTTAAAGGAGAAAAGAATGAGGGTTTTAAGTTATTAAAGAAATTGGTCGGAGTGGCCGGATTTGAACCGACGACCACCACACCCCCAGTGTGGTGCGCTACCAGGCTGCGCTACACTCCGACGTAATCTGTATTTAAAACGGAATAGCAAATGTGAAACTAGCTGATTGATATCAGGCCAGATCTTTCAACGCTTCCTCAACATCACTAATCAGGTCCCTGACAAGCTGTTTATTGACTGCAGGTGCCTCGTCCTGAGTATCACTACCTGCCATACGCTGTCTTGCTCCACCAATAGTGAAGCCCTGCTCATAGAGTAGTTCTCTAATCTGTCGGATTAACATCACATCCTGACGCTGGTAATAACGTCGGTTGCCTCTGCGTTTTACAGGTTTGAGCTGAGTGAATTCTTGTTCCCAGTAACGCAATACATGGGGTTTTACATCACAGAGATTGCTAACCTCGCCGATTGTGAAATAGCGTTTAGCAGGAATTTCAGGAAGTTCAGCGTTATGACTTGGTTCCAGCATAATCTTCAACTCTTGATTTTAGTTTTTGTCCTGGTCGGAAGGTTACTACGCGTCGCGCCTGAATTGGGATTTCTTCACCGGTTTTCGGGTTTCTGCCTGGACGCTGGCGCTTGTCGCGCAGATCAAAATTGCCAAAACCTGACAGTTTCACCTGCTCGTTACCTTCCAGCGAGAGCCTAATTTCTTCAAAGAATTGCTCTACAAGCTCTTTGGCTTCCCGTTTGTTGAGACCCATCTCATCAAACAGTTTTTCAGCCATCTCTGCTTTTGTCAGTGCACTACCGGACATAGCTCTCTACCTTTTCTACTTTTCTAGCTTTGCTATTACTTTGCTATTATTTTGCTCTAGATCTAACTATAGACCTGGTCAAATAGCGTTAGCGAGAAAGAGGCTAAGCTCTCATACTAATGATCGATTGATCCCGATATTTTGTCCGCTAACTGACCTGCAAATTACAAAATTTATACTAATGAAAACCCTGTTTACATCCTTAACTCAGCATTAAATTGTGCTTCTAGGACGTTGATACAGTTATTAATTATTGAGTTTATCTCTTCATCCGTAAGAGTGCGGGAAGGATGCTGGAAGGTCAAGCCTATTGCAAGACTTTTTTTAGTTTTTTCAATGTTTTGGCCCTGATAAACGTCAAAAATAACGATTTCAGAGAGCAGTTCCCCCGCCTTTTCCTTGATAGCAAGCTGTATTTCTCCAGTCTGCTGAGCAACATCTACGATTACGGCAAGGTCACGGCGTACTGACGGGAAGCGAGACAGCTCCTGGTAAACGGGTAATCTTGCCTCTGCAACAGCCTCAAGGTCCAGTTCCATAAGGTAAACTTTTCCATTAATATCAATGTGTTGCTGAGCACTTGAAGCTAAGGCGCCGAGCCAGCCAATAGTTTTCTCTCCACGGACCACACGTGCAGTCTGACCTGGCTGCAGTGCTGGATGAGTATCCGCGATAAAAGAAAAGCCCTGTTCTTCCAGTGTCAGACCCAGCAAAGATTCCAGATCTCCCTTCATACTGAAGAAATCGACAGGCGTTCCCTGCTCTCCCCATTGCTCTGGAAACTGACTTCCCCACAATATAGAAGCTACTTTAGATATCTGCTCTATATTATTGTTTCTGTTTGAAAATACAAGCCCTGATTCAAATATTCTTACACGGTTTTGCTGACGGTGATGATTATACTGCAGGGTACCAAGCAAGCCTGGCCAAAGACTTGTGCGCATGACAGACATATCCTGGGATATGGGGTTTGCCAATGGCAGCAGATCCGTCTCCGCTGCACCCAGAAGCAACTCCAGCTTTTTATCGACAAAGCTGTAGGTAATGACTTCCTGGTAACCCAGCGCGGTAAGACGTTCTCGAATTGTCGGTAAACCAACCCTTGCCTCGACCTGGGGTTTCAGCGAAAAACGGCTGAGCGGCTCGGTGACTGGCAGATTATCGTAGCCAAAGATCCTGGCCAGCTCTTCGACCAGATCTTCTTCAATAGCGATGTCAAAGCGCCAGGAAGGTACTGCAAACGTCCAGCTCTCTGCATCTTTGTTTATCAGGGTAAGCCCAAGACCGGTTAGAATTGACTCAACCTGCTCTGCACTCATGGTAATTCCGAGAATACGGGAAATTCGCTCTGCTCTTAGTGCGACAGTTTTGTCTTCAGGCAGGGACTGCACCTCTTCTATGACAGGTCCGGCCTCACCGCCTACTATCTCCAGTAGTAAGGTTGTAGCCCGCTCCATCGCCTGACGCGGCAGGTTAAAATCAACCCCGCGCTCAAAGCGGTGCGCCGCATCTGTCTGCAGGCCATAGGATCGAGCCTTGCCAGCGATGCATTGTGGGGTAAAAAAAGCACTTTCCAGAAATATATGGCTGGTATATGCCTGAACCGAGCTGTCCAGACCTCCCATTACACCGGCAATTGCGAGGGCCTTTTTGCTATCAGCAATAACCAGGGTATCCGGACTTAACTCCACTTCCTTACCATCCAGCAGGGTCAACTTTTCCTTGTTTGCAGCCAGGCGCACATTAATACCGCCTTCGAGTTTTTCGTAATCAAAGGCATGCATGGGCTGGCCAAGCTCCATTATCACCAGATTCGTGACATCGACGACAGGGTCTATACTCTTGATGCCGCTGCGCCGAAGCCTTTCCTGTAACCACTGTGGCGACTGAACGTCTGGATTAATATTTTTCAGAACTCTGCCCAAATAACGCGGGCAATGTTGCGGGCTTTCCAGGCTAATTGGAAAAGTTTCGTCAATTTGTGGGGCGACTGTATCTATAGAGGGGGCTGTGACCTGTAAGTTGTTTAACACCCCTACTTCCCGTGCTATACCGGCAATACTTAAACAATCGCCCCGGTTTGGCGTAAGGTCAACCTCAATAAGAGAATCATCCAGCGCAAGAAATTTGCGGATATCTATCCCGAGTTCTGCCTCTGCGGGAAGCACCATAATGCCATCTGACTGTTCTGCAAGACCCAGTTCCTCTGCGGAACAAATCATGCCGAAGGATTCTACACCGCGCAATTTGGCTTTTTTAATCTTGAATTCTTTGCCTAATAGAGCGCCAAGACTGGCATAGGCTACTTTTTGGCCAGCCGCAACATTAGCGGCACCGCACACCACCTGGAAAAGATCTGTGCCATTAAACACCTGACAGACTCGCAGTTTATCGGCATCAGGGTGGGGTTCTACACTTCGAACTTCTGCAATGATTACGCCACTGAAATACTGGCCTGCAGCTGTAACGCTGTCGACCTCAAGCCCCGCCATAGTGAGCTGAGCAACAAGCGTATCCGTATCTATATCAGGATTGATCCATTCCCTTAACCAGCTTTCACTGAATTGCATGCTTAAACACCCTGACCTTCGCTGAACTGGCGCAAGAAACGCAGATCATTATCAAACAACAAACGCAGATCGTTAATCTGATAGCGCAACATGGCGAGTCGGTCCACGCCCATTCCAAAGGCAAATCCCGTGAACTTTTCCGAATCTATATTGGAAGATCTCAATACATTGGGGTGCACCATGCCGCAACCGCCTACTTCAAGCCAACCGGTATGGCTGCACACACGGCAACCTTCGCCCTTACAGGATACGCATTGCACATCCATTTCTGCCGAGGGTTCTGTGAACGGGAAATAGGAAGGTCTGAAGCGGACCTCCAGGTCAGCCTCAAAAAATACCTGCAAAAACTCAACCAGCAAACCTTTCAGGTCAGCCATTGTGGCGTGCTCATCTACCAGCATGCCTTCAACCTGATGAAACATGGGCGTGTGCGTAAGATCTGAATCACAGCGGTATACCCGTCCCGGACAGATAAATCGAAATGGTGCTTCGCCTTCCTCCATGACCCTGACCTGAACTGTAGAAGTATGAGTTCTCAACAGCAGACCGGAGTCAAAATAGAAGGTATCGTGCATGGCTCTGGCGGGATGATGAGCCGGAATATTCAGGGCTTCAAAGTTATGATAGTCGTCCTCTATTTCAGGACCCTGCACAACATCGAAGCCGGCCGTTGCGAAAATAGATTCAATCCGCTGCAGCGTTCGGGTAACTGGATGCAGTCCCCCGGAGCTCTGGCGTCGACCGGGTAGTGTTACATCAACGGCTTCAGCTTTCTGCTGAGTGACTTCAGCTGCGGCGCTCAGGGTCAGTTTGCGCGCTTCCAGCGCATCCTGAACCTGGACCTTTGCTGCGTTGATAGAGGCGCCTGCCTGGGGTCTTTCAGAAGGATCGAGCTTACCAAGACCTTTTAAAAGATCCGTCAAGCTGCCTTTTTTTCCTAAATACTGAACACGCAGTTGCTCAAGCCCGGGTATATCCTGAGCCTGTTCAATCGCCTGTAGTGCATCGCTGGTAAGCGCGTCTAGATTTTCCATGCTGACAAATTACCCATGACAACCTTGTTAGAAAGCAGGCTGCTTCCAGTGAAGCAGCCAAATCCCGGTTATCAGGCTAAGGCAGCCTTGGCCTGCTCAACAACAGCAGAAAAAGCTTCTTTATCATTGACGGCCAGATCGGCCAGTACCCTGCGGTCCATTTCAATGTTCGCTTTTTTCAAGCCGGCTATCAGGCGGCTGTAAGACATTCCCAGTTCTCTTGCCTGGGCATTGATACGTGTAATCCAGAGTGCGCGAAATACACGCTTCTTCACACGACGGTCACGATAGGCATATTGACCTGCCTTGATGACTGCCTGCTTGGCTACGCGAAATACTCTGCTACGGGCACCGTAATACCCTTTAGCCTGCTTTAATACTTTTTTGTGCTTGCGACGGGCTACAACCCCGCGTTTAACTCGTGCCATTTTTATATCCTCCGAGAATAATTATTAAGACCATTAATCCAGACGCAACATGCGTTTTACATTACCGAGATCGGCAGGATTTACCTGCTGAGTCCCGCGTAACTGACGCTTACGCTTGGTGGTCATCTTGGTTAGGATATGGCTTTTGTAAGCGCTTTTACGCTTGATCCCCGACCCGGTTTTTTTAAAACGCTTGGCCGCGCCACTGTGAACTTTCTGCTTTGGCATTTTCATAAACTCCGCATTTAAAGGTGGCTTGGCCTTTCCTGAAGGCATACCCCTTTACGATTAATAAAATGAAACAAGTCCCCTGCCCCCGCTATTGACGGGAGTTTTCCGGCAATTAAGTGGGAAGGTTACTGCTTCTTTTTCTTTAAAGGTGCAAGGACCATGGTTAACTGACGACCTTCCATTTTTGGATCCTGGTCGACCGTGCCATACTCCAAGAGATCTTCCTTGATACGCATCATCATCTCTGCACCCAACTCTTGATGGGCCATTTCACGGCCACGGAATCGTAATGAAACCTTGGCCCTGTCCCCATCTTCTAGGAAACGTATCAGGTTGCGTAGTTTTACCTGATAATCTCCTTCTTCCGTCCCTGGTCTGAACTTCATCTCCTTGATATGAATTACTTTCTGTTTCTTTTTGTTCGCTGCTTTCTGTTTCTTCAGTTCAAACACATGTTTGCCAAAATCCATAATTTTGCAAACAGGTGGTTCTGCATCCGGAGAAATTAATACAAGATCCAGCTTGGATTCATCTGCCAGTCCTCTGGCCTCTTCTAGGCTGACTATTCCCTGCTGTCCACCATCGGAAAGGATTAAACGCACGGGATCACTTAAGATCTCGTCGTTTACCAGTGCTTTCTTGCTCTTGTCACTATCTCGCTTGATAATCAAATTCTCCGCTTTATTTTGCTGATTTTTTTAGGCTTCAACCGGGCCACTTGCACGCCCCAGCTGGTCTATATCCTGTTGTAACAGTACCGAGAATTCATCGATAGTCATTACACCCAGGTCATTTCCGGTTCTGTCACGCACAGCGACTGACCCTGCTTCAACTTCCTTATCGCCGACAACCAGCAAGTAAGGAATCTTCTGCAGCGTGTGCTCGCGGATTTTAAAGCCGATTTTTTCATTTCTCAAGTCAGCTTTTACCCGGAACCCCTTGTTTTGCAATGATTTCACTACTTTTTCACAATAATCGGCCTGTTTGTCGGTAATATTCAGAATTACCGCCTGCTCCGGTGCCAGCCAGCCGGGAAAGGCTCCCTCGTAATGCTCGATCAAAATACCGATGAACCGCTCAAATGAGCCAAAAATTGCCCGGTGTAACATCACTGGCGTTTCTTTGGTGTTGTTCTCAGTCACAAATTCAGCACCCAATCTACCAGGCATGGAAAAGTCGACCTGAATAGTGCCACACTGCATTTGCCGGCCCATACAATCTTTCAGTGTAAATTCAATTTTTGGTCCGTAAAAAGCACCCTCACCCGGTTGCAGGTCCCAGGGCTTGCCGGTTTCATTCAGAGCTATTTCCAGCGCTTTTTCTGCTTCATCCCAGATTTCATCGGACCCAACGCGCTTTTCAGGACGTGTTGATAATTTCAGCAGCACTTCCTCAAAACCGAAATCGTTGTAAACCTTATTAACCAACTGAATAAACTCAGATACTTCAGCCTGAATGTCCTCTTTTGCACAGAATATATGCGCATCATCCTGGGTGAAACTGCGAACGCGCATAAGACCATGCATGGCACCAGAAGGCTCATAGCGATGACAGGCCCCAAATTCAGCCAGACGCAAGGGCAAGTCTCTGTAACTTTTCAGCCCCTGGTTAAAAACCTGAATATGGCAAGGACAATTCATTGGCTTGATGGCATACATCCGGTTGTCAGACTCGACGCTGAACATTTCATCGGCAAATTTGTCCGCATGTCCGGATTTTTCCCACAATGAATAATCAACCAGTTGTGGTGTATTAATTTCCTGGTAGCCATTGTCCTTCCAGATATTCTGCATGTATTCGCGAATTATCTGGTAAACAGTCCAGCCCTTTGGATGCCAGAACACCATGCCAGGTGCCTCTTCCTGAAAATGGAACAGTTCAAAGCGCTTACCCAGTTTTCTGTGGTCACGGCGTTCAGCTTCCTCGATCATATGCAGGTATTGTTTCAGATCTTTCTTGTCGTTCCAGGCAGTGCCATAGATACGCTGCAACATTTCATTACTGGAATCGCCACGCCAGTAGGCGCCGGCCACGGACATTAACTTGAAAGACTTGATAGCGCCGGTAGCAGGAACGTGAGGCCCCCGGCACAGATCGATAAACTCACCCTGCTTGTAAAAGGAAAGTTCTTCGTCACCCGGAATGCTTTCCATTATTTCAACTTTGTACTTTTCACCCATGTCACTAAACAGAGCTTTTGCCTCGGCTCTGCTCATGACCGAACGCGCAACAGGAATATTTTCCCTTGTAAGTCGTGTCATTTCCTTTTCTATAGCTTGCAGGTCTTCTGGCGTAAATGGCCTCTCATAGGCAAAATCATAGAAAAAGCCATTTTCTATTACTGGACCTATGGTGACCTGAGCTTCCGGAAACAGGTTCTGCACAGCATTGGCCATCAGATGAGCACAGGAATGTCTTATGATCTCGAGACCTTCATCATCGCGCCCGGTAATGATGGATAATTCAGTGTCCGCCTCGATCAGATACGAAACATCTACTGCCTCGCCATTTACTTTTCCGGCAAGCGCAGCTTTGGCCAGTCCGGGGCCGATTGATTCTGCAACCTGAAGGACTGTAACCGGACTATCAAATGTTTTCTGACTGCCGTCAGGCAGAGTGATGGCTACCATCTGTTACTCAACTAGATTCAAAAAGTTATTTCTATGTGCATTACAAAAGTCTGACTGAAAAGGGGTTGCCAATATCCTGTTACAACGTCTTTCAGGGGATTGGTAGGCACGACCAGATTCGAACTGGTGACCTCTACCATGTCAAGGTAGCGCTCTAACCAACTGAGCTACGCGCCTATTGCGATCAGTTTACCCTTTGCGGTATGGATCAACCCAGAAACAAAATAACCGTTTCAAGAGCCGTCCGAATGTCATTTCCCAAGTCTTTCCCGGCCATCCAGTCATTAATTTAAACCGGTAATTACTGGGCATTCAGCCCTGCTTCGGGAAAGATGGGCGATTATAGTGACAAGGCTTATAAACTACAAGGATTACAGAGATATACGGGACTTAATTAAGATTAGGAATTGAGTACAAAGAGCTCATTAACTTTGCCCAACTGATCACGTATCTGGGCAGCCTGTTCAAACTCGAGATTCCTGGCATGTTCGTACATGAGTTCCTGCAGCCTTGCCACTTCCTTTTCCAGTTCTGCACTACTCATGGAGGCCAGTTTTACAGCGTAATCGCCGCCTTTTTCCGCCACTTTAGCCAGATCCTTGTAGGACTTTTTTGACACTCCCGGCGCATGTGACGCCCCTTCCATGATATCGGCGACGGCTTTACGTATCCCTTGCGGCGTAATGTTATTGGCTTTATTAAATTCAACCTGGACTTTACGGCGCGCTTCCGTGGTATCGATAGCCCTCTGCATCGACCCGGTTACGCGGTCTGCGTAGAGAATCGCCTTACCGTGGAGGTTCCTGGCAGCCCGGCCAACGGTCTGGATCAGCGAACGTTCAGACCTCAGAAAACCCTCCTTATCTGCATCCAGCACTGCAACCAGAGACACTTCCGGGATATCGAGCCCTTCCCTGAGCAGGTTAATACCTACCAGGACATCAAATACACCAAGGCGTAAGTCGCGAATAATTTCTACACGCTCGACAGTATCAATATCCGAATGCAGATACCTCACCCTGATATTATTCTCGGCAAGGTAATCAGTAAGATCTTCAGCCATGCGCTTGGTCAATACAGTGACCAGCACCCGCTCTTCTTTTTCAACGCGAATCTTGATTTCCGACAACAGGTCATCCACCTGGTGAAGTGCCGGCCTTACCTCCAGTTCGGGATCAAGTAATCCGGTAGGACGTACAACCTGTCTTACCAATTGCCCCTGTTTTTCTTCTTCATAGGGGCCAGGCGTAGCCGAGACAAAAATCAGCTGAGGAACCAGGTTCTCCCATTCCTCAAAACGCAGGGGACGGTTATCCAGAGCGGAGGGTAAGCGAAAGCCGTAATTAACCAGGTTTTCCTTGCGGGAACGATCGCCTTTATACATCGCGCCAATCTGGGGAATAGCCACATGAGACTCATCGACCACCACAAAACCATCCTCTGGCAAGTAATCAAACAGGGTGGGCGGCGGCTGCCCCTCCAGTCTGCCCGACAGATAACGTGAATAATTTTCAATTCCTGTGCAGTATCCAATTTCCCTGATCATTTCCAGATCAAACTGGGTACGCTGACCAAGTCGCTGGGCTTCTACCAGACGATTATTTTTCTCCAGGTAAGCCAGCCTTTCCTGCAACTCAAGTTTGATTTCCTCCACAGCATTCTGCAGTCGATCACGGGAGGTGACATAGTGGGATTTGGGAAATACATTCAGACGCTGGACACGTTGCTGAACCTCACCTGTCAGAGGATCAAACCATGCCAGACTTTCAATTTCTTCATCAAACATTTCAATACGAATGGCATTGGTTTCCGATTCTGCCGGATAAATATCGATCACATCCCCGCGAACTCTGTACGAAGAGCGATGCAACTCCATATCATTACGACTGTATTGCAGCTCGGCAAGACGACGTAATAGAACTCGTTGATCCAGCTTGCCACCAACATTCAGGTGCAACACCATATCCAGATACTGGGTCGGGTCCCCCAAACCATAAATGGCAGATACTGTTGCCACAACAATGACGTCGCGGCGCTCCAGCAATGCCTTGGTAGCGGATAGGCGCATTTGTTCAATATGATCATTGACCGAAGAATCTTTCTCAATATAGGTATCCGAAGCCGGTACATAGGCTTCCGGCTGGTAGTAATCGTAATAGGAAACGAAATACTCTACGGCATTATCAGGAAAGAATTCCTTGTATTCCCCATAGAGTTGGGCTGCTAGAGTCTTGTTGGGCGCCATGATAAGTGTTGGCCTCTGGGATTCAGCGATCACATTGGCAATAGTGAAAGTCTTGCCTGAACCGGTGACGCCAAGCAGAGTTTGGGCCGCCAGCCCATCTTCAAGACCTTCCAGCAGGGCCGCAATTGCTTCTGGCTGATCGCCAGCTGCCTTGAACTTGGCCTGCAAATGAAATTTTTTATCCATAGAGGGAGGTTAAATCGTTGTGGAGTCGGGCGGTAAACCCGCTATTGTATGGGTAAAGCAGTAAGCAGGTAAAACGTCTTTTTAATATCAACTGAAAATTTATCGGGCTTGAGTATTGACCGTCAAGGCATTAGTAATTAGTATTCGCCTTCTCGAAAAATCCACGTTACTGCCCAATAGCTCAATGGTAGAGTAGGTGACTGTTAATCACTTGGTTGTTGGTTCGAGTCCAACTTGGGCAGCCATTTTCCACTCCCCGCTGTATTTAAGCCATATCCTCGATATTGGCAGACGATATAAGGTGATATCGGCAGATAAAGTAAGATCTATCGAGGTATGCCTGATTACAGCAAGAGTTTGTCAGCAGGTGTTCGCGCTAAAATAAGCATTCGCCGCTTTTTTAATTTCTTTCTACTCTCTTTTAAAACTCTTTCAAGCCTCTCTCAAGCCTCTTCCACCCCTCTTGCAAGCCTCTTTCTACTATTTACTACTCCCATTTTATTACCTGTCTGCTCTCTTCCTACTATTTTTTTATCTTTTCCCGCTGCTACTTTTGTATGATTTTTGTCTGATTTTAGTCTGATGCCCACTTCTTTACTGATTTTCCATTATCTCTGTTCTATGACTTTTTAATTCAGGCTTTTATATTGTCGCTACTATCATCCATGCACCTATGCACCCATGTTTTTGCCTATGTTTTTTGTTTCCTTCAGATCATGCAATTGGCTTGCCCTAACCTTCATCGTCAGCAACAACAGCGGTAGCCAGGCAATCATTACGAGGACAAGCCCCCAGTCGGGATATCGGTGACAAATCCAGGCCAGAGGCAATAACCAGAAAATATTAATGGCAGAAGCCAGCATTACAACCTGCAGATGACTGTTTAACCGGCGCGCAGCAATCTGGTATGCATGATTGCGATGAGCGTAATACCAGGTTTCACCGTCAGACATTCTTTTTATCAGCGTATATGTTGAATCTACGATAAATACACCAGCCAAAATGCTCCATACCCATATATTGGTAAGGCCGGAAGTCGTACTGATCAAAGCCGCCACACCCAATATGAAACCAAGAAAATTACTACCGCAATCTCCCATAAATAGTCGTGCTGGCGGGAAGTTGACCAGCAGGAAACCTGACAGACAGGCAACCAGGAGCAGTGACAGGTTTCTCAGCGCCTCACTATCATCAGAAAAGGTAAGCCAGATAACCGATAACAAAATAAACAGGGTCTCCATGGTAGCGATACCATCCAGCCCATCCATAAAATTAAATAGGTTAATAAACCAGAGCATAGCGGCAAAAATTAACAGGTAGCCGATAAATCCAAGGTCCAGACCAAGTCCAAAGAAAGGCAGCACAGGACTGCCAAAGATCGCCAGAACGCCGAACACAGCGACAGCCTGAGTCGATAGCCTGGGACCAATTCCTAGCTGAAAAATATCATCCATAAGCCCCAAAACAGCGATTGAAAACCCGAGTAACAAGACAAGGGAGTAGTTAAAACCTGGATCCTCCACTCTGAATACAAGAAGTGCAGCAATACAGAACACGGTGACAAATGCCATGCCTCCAGCCGTCGGCGTAGGAGTCTCATGTGAGCTCCTGTCATTGGGAATATCCAGCCAGTGACGCCCCTTCGACAGCCAGATTATCAGGCAGCATGCCAGAAACGAAAAAACAAAAGCTGCCGGTAACAGCAAGGTATTATTCATACATCTAAATGATTCTCTGGTTCGAAATTATTAAGAGTTAATAATTATAGCGGCAGATACTGGCTCTGGCTCTTTTAAATAGCCAGAGCCATTTATTAACGCTTTAGATTGTTACATAAAAAAAGGCGCCTATGGGCGCCTTTTTTATCCACGAATCTGTTTACTCAAAACTGATACGGGCTTGATTATTACGCAGTGTTACTTCGCCCACACCATTGACCAGCAACAGTTCTTCCAGGCTGGCGAAGTCACCATATTCATCGCGAAAGTTAACAATTGCTTCCGCTCTGCTTATACCCACACCATCCAGCATTCTTGCAATTGTAGGAGCATCAGCATGGTTAATATTTACCTGCTCTACCTCTACGCTAACAGCATTCAAGGAATCACTTTCATGATCCTGAGCGGTGCTGGCCCAGGATAATGTCAGCAACAAACTGAATAAAATGGATTTTGGAATAACGGATAACTGACTGATTTTAGAAAATTGCATATTACTGCCTCCTTGGCACTGGAGAGAAACCTCCCCTTCTTTGATTCCATTCATCGCTTTGATTGGATTAATTCTATTTTCCCATTTTCCTTTTATTCTTTTCTCCATTTGTTTCAATTTTTTCATTTTTTTCATTTTCAATGAAGCGAATTGGGTAAATATATATTTCCTCCAACCGTGACGCAGCAAAATGCTGCTGAAATCAATGTAGCAGAGAAATCATTTTTTGCCGTGGATTTCTTCCATAATAATGCGCAGTTTTGCTGTGGGATCATCAGCCTGTGTGACCGGCCTGCCAATCACCAGGTAATTGCTGCCGCTTTGTATTGCCTGCGCTGGCGTCATGACCCGTTTCTGGTCGTCCAGACTATCTCCAGCTGGCCGAATACCCGGGGTTACCAGTAGAAAGTCATCTGCCAGCTCACTGCGTAAAACAGGAGTTTCCCGCGCAGAGCAGACGACTCCATCCAACTCGCAGTCACTGCTTAGTTTGGCGAGAATGCTTACCTGTTCATCAGGGGTTACCGTAACACTGATTTCACGCAGATCCTCAGCCCCCATACTGGTTAATACCGTTACCGCTATAAGTAATGTGTCACCATTTTTTGGCAGGGCTGTACGAGCCGCTTCCAGCATGGCTCTGCCGCCACTGGCATGGACATTGACCATCCATACACCCAGATCTGCCGCAGCAGCTACTGCCCCTGCTACGGTATTCGGAATATCATGATATTTGAGATCAAGAAACACATCGAAATGCTGTTTTTGCAGCTCCTTTACCAATTCAGGACCGGCACGGGTAAACAATTCCTTGCCAACTTTTACCCGGCATAGTGAAGGATCAAGTTTTTCTACCAGGGACAAGGCACTTGCTGCATCCGGGAAGTCCAGGGCAACTATGACGGGTCTATCAATAAGCATTTTTTCCTCACTCTGCTGAATCGCAGTACTATTCTCCCAAAATACCGATTACGTGTTTGACGCTGCCCCAGTGTGAACAGCTCGGACACTGCCAATGCAGGCTCTTCAATTCAAAACCACAGTTCACACACTGGTATTGGGCCTTACTATCGATGTATTCTGCAAGGACCTTCCTGTACAAAATGATTGCATTACTATTTTTATCCTGGCCCTCATTCTCACCATTACTTTGGCCTTCACTCAGACTCAGGGTTTTTAACAAAAGTCTCAATGATGGCTTGCCTGCCAATTGTCCAAGCAGAAACTCCCTGGCTTGCTGATCGCTATTTTCTTTTTGTAGGTATTCCGCAAGGCCCAGAAGTACCGATGTATTATTTTCATCGGCAATACATGTATCAATAAATTTCCTAAGACTTTTTTCTTTGCCTTCATTTTTATAGCAGTCGAGCAAGGGATAAAACACCTCGGCCATAAATGCAGGGTCCTGCTTCTTTACACGCAAGTAGCTTTTTATTGCTTCTTGGTAATTCCCACAACTGTTTTCCAGTTGGCCACGCAAAATACTTACTCTGACATTATTTTTATCCATGCCTGCAGCCTGTTGTAAAAACTCTCGGGCTCTGGACATGTGCTCATTATTCAACTCGGATTCTGCAAGTTCACAATAAAAATGAGACGCAAGTTTCTGATAATAAGCGCGCTCCGCGGGGGAACATAGCCGAATCAATTCTATGAGAACATCGACCCCTTCCTGCCAGTCTTTTTCCAGTTGATAAACATTGGCAGAATGGATGAGCGCCTCTATTTTGATAGTTCCTTTTTCACGTCTCAATTCTTCAAGAAGATTCTCAGCACGATCAAGAAGTCCAGCGGCAATATAACTTTGGACCAAATTTATTTTAATCTTATTAAGCTCTGCCTTGGAAAAACCGTTTTGCCCAAGCAGGTCCTGATAAACCGAGATAGATCTATCCACTTTGCCCCTGCGACGCAATAATTTCCCCAGCGCCATGTGGGTTTGCAAGGTGCTGGAATTAACCTCCAGGGCGTCGATGAAAAGGTCGATTGCATCGTCCGGCTCATCATTGAGGAGATAATTAAGACCAATAAAATAGTCTTCTGCAGGAAGGTTTCTAAATGGGCGGGCTATATTTGTACTGCGGTCAAGCCAGGGACATCGCCCTGATAGCCAGCCAAGAGCAATTGCTCCGAGTAACAAAAAATATAGAAAAAAATCAGACAAGTTGAATCCTTCACTCAAATTTAGTTAGCTTTTTCTATTTGACTGATTAACAGAATGCGATGACTGTAGTCTTAATTTATCCAGCTGGGATTGCAACTGACGGATCTGAACCCTGTATTTAAGCTGCCTCAAAATACCCAGCCCAAGAACAAGGCCAGTTAAGCCACCCAGAATATACACAGCTATAATTATGACGCCAATACTGAAAGCTGGTAGCTCAGTGCCAACCCATAAATTTATTTCTGTGGTGTTGTTGACGGCAAAAAGAAATGCCAGCAATACAGTACCAACAAATACAAGAAAAGTTATAAATCTAAAAAAGCCTTTCACGGTTTGAACTTATTGCCTATATAAAAAAACGGCAGCTTCCGATAACAAAAGCTGCCGTTTTAACAAGTCATCCAGATTTATTCCGGAATCTGTGTCTGTTCCTGCATACTAATGTTAACCCGGTCCCTTAATTCCTTTCCTGGTTTGAAATGAGGGACATACTTGCCACTCAATTCAACTGGCTCACCGGTTTTAGGGTTTCTGCCAACACGTGGGGCGCGATAATGCAGGGAAAAGCTTCCAAATCCCCTTATTTCAATACGCCCACCTTCAGCCAAAACTTCAGACATGTAAGAAATGATCGCCTTTACAGCCAGTTCAACGTCTTTTGCAGACAGCTGCGTTTGCTTGGAGACAATCTGGTCTATCAGTTCTGATTTTGTCATGACTCATCCTTCGCTAATGTTAACAGACAGGTTGCACTAAGGCATGCCAGTCACACGCTGAATTATTCCTTCTCCAGCTGTGACTTGAGCAAATCACCAACCGTAGTCGGAGCAGCTGATGTTGTGCTCTGCTTCTTGTGTTCCTCAACAGCACCCTTTTCTTCAGCAATTTCTCTTGCCTTGATTGAGAGGCTAATGACGCGGTTTTTACGATCGACACCAATTACAAGCAACTCTACTTCGTCGCCTACGGCAATCGCATTACGCGCATCCTCAACCCTTTCGCGGCTGATTTCTGAAGCTTTCAGTACGCCTTCAACACCATCAGAAAGCGTGATAATTGCTTCTTTGGCATCAACTTCTTTAACGATACCTTTAACCCGGGCGCCTTTCTCATTCTGGCCGGCAAAATTAGCAAAAGGATCATCGGAAAGTTGTTTAATACCCAGCGATATTCTTTCGCGCTCAGGATCAACCGAAAGAATAACCGTATCCAGCTTGTCGCCTTTCGTATATTCACGAACTGCCTGCTCACCTGGCTCTTCCCAGCTAATGTCAGACAGATGGACAAGACCATCGATTTCACCTTCCAGACCAATGAAGATACCAAAATCAGTTATGGATTTGATATTGCCTGAAATCTTGTCGCCTTTCTTGAACTTTTCAGCAAAGCCATCCCATGGATTCTGCTGGCATTGTTTAAGACCCAGAGAAATACGACGACGTTCCTGGTCAATATCCAGAATCATCACTTCAACTTCGTCACCCAGCTGTACCAGCTTGGACGGATGGATATTCTTGTTGGTCCAATCCATTTCGCTTACATGGATCAGGCCTTCCACGCCTTCTTCCAGCTCAGCAAAACAACCGTAATCGGTAAGATTAGTTACTACGGCCTTAACCCTGGTATTTTCCGGGTAACGGTTCTTGATTTCTACCCATGGATCTTCACCCAGTTGTTTCAGACCAAGGGAAACGCGGTTTCTCTCGCGGTCAAATTTAAGAATCTTGACATCAATTTCTTCACCCACATTCACAATTTCACTTGGATGCTTGATGCGCTTCCAGGACATATCAGTAATGTGCAGCAGTCCATCAACGCCACCCAGATCAACAAAGGCACCATAATCGGTAAGATTTTTAACCACACCTTTAACGGACTGTCCTTCTTCAAGGTTTGCCAGCAGTTCATCACGCTCTGCAGTATTAACTGATTCAAGAACTGCACGTCTTGAAACAACAACATTGTTGCGTTTCTGGTCCAGTTTAATCAGTTTGAATTCGAGATCCTTGTTCATCAAGTGATCCACTTCACGTACCGGACGTACGTCTACCAGTGAACCAGGCAGGAAAGCACGGATAGTGTTCACGTCAACCGTGAATCCGCCTTTAACCTTACCATTGATGACGCCAATAACAGGCTCATCTTTCTCAAATGCTTCTTCAAGTACCATCCATGTTTCAGCACGCTTGGCTTTTTCCCGGGATAACTTGGTAGCACCGAAACCGTCTTCTACTGCATCAAGGGCGACTTTAACTTCGTCCCCTACCTGCAGAGTGAATTCACCATTGTCGTCAATGAATTCCCTGCGTTCAATAACGCCTTCGGATTTGAGTCCTGCATTGACAGTAATCCATTCGGAATCTATATCAATAATGGTCCCGATAATAATTGAACCGGGTTTCATGTCTATGTCTTTTAAACTCTGTTCAAAGAGTTCTGCAAAGCTTTCGCTCATAATTGCTTCCTGATTATTTGCAGAAGCCAGATGAATGTTGCTTTATTAACAACCTGTCATCAGGTCTCTGTAATACCGTAATCCAGCCGATACGGGTCAATTGATAATATTCACCTTACTTCAGCCTGGCTGGTGCATGAAGCGGGTGCTTTACTCTTGCGGGTTATTGGTCTGGCGTTACTGTGTCTTCGACTTTAATCAGTACTTTTTCAAGTACCTGATCAATAGTCAGTGACGTAGTATCAATGACGACAGCATCATCTGCTGGCCTGAGGGGTGAAACCTGCCTGTTGGCATCACGTTCATCTCGGCTGGCTATATCCTGCAAAAGGTCGCGCAGATTAACACCAACCCCCTTATTTATCAACTGCTTATATCGCCTTTGCGCCCTCTCTTCGGCACTGGCAGTGAGGTATATTTTGAGGTCTGCGGAGGGAAAAACTACTGTCCCCATATCCCGGCCATCTGCTACCAGTCCGGGAGGACGACAAAAATCCCGCTGTCTTTGCAGAAGCACAGCTCTCAATTCTCCAATTGCAGCAACTTTTGAGGCCTTTTCTGCTGTTTCCTCGAGTCTGGCCAGATGGGATATTTCATTACCATTTAGCGTTATGGAGCCCTCGAACTCTGTCCCAAAAGCTACTTCCATAGCGCCAGCAAATTCACATACCTTATTGATTTCATTGATTAATATATTGTTTTTTTCGATACCCACTGCAACCACCCGGTAGAGCGCGCCACTGTCCAGTAAATGCCAGCCCAAATGCTGCGCAAGTAATTGAGTAATAGTGCCCTTGCCCGTTCCACTGGGCCCATCAATTGTAATAACCGGGACATGCTTACTCATCTATCCAGAGTCCTATTGCGTCTGCAGGCCTGCACGACGTTTTTTTGATTCCCGTTATTTTTCTGCATACTCGAGGGAAATACCGGTTTTACCTGCAAGATCAGTGAAGCCGGGAAAGGAAGTAGCCACATTATGGCAGTCATGGATGCTTATCTCTTTTGTGGCTTTCAGGCCGGCCATGGTAAACGCCATCGCAATCCTGTGGTCACCATGGCTATTAATTTCCCCGCCACCCAACGGACCGCCTTCAATGATGATGCCATCATCCTTAACCACATGGGTGACACCCAAAGTTGCGAGGCCATCTGCCATCACCTGAATGCGGTCACTTTCCTTTACCCTGAGCTCTTCAGCACCACTCAAAGTGGTAGTGCCTTGTGCGCAGGCTGCCGCGATAAACAGGGCAGGAAACTCATCAATGGCAAGGGGAACCTGATCCAGAGGAATCTCTATTCCTTTAAGTGGCGCATATTTCACACGAATATCGGCAACAGGTTCACCGCCGACTTCTCGGGGATTTTCAATGCTGATATCTGCCCCCATGGCTAACAATATATTGATAACGCCGGTTCGGGTCGGATTAATACCCACATGCCGTAGCAACAGGTCGGAGCCTTCAGCAATGGATGCCCCGACAAGAAAAAATGCCGCTGAACTGATATCAGCAGGAACATCAATATGACATCCTGAGAGGCTACCCCCTCCCGTGATACTGATTCGCGCCCCTTGTGTCCCGATTTCATAGCCAAAACCACGCAGCATGCGCTCGGTGTGGTCTCTACATGGCGCGGGTTCCGTAATCTGTGAACTCCCATCAGCTGGATCAGTATAAAGAGATGCCAGAAGCAAACAGGATTTGATCTGGGCACTGGCTACAGGCAGATCATAAATAATCGGATGTAATTTTCCTGCAGAGATGTGTATTGGCGCTACCCCCCCCTCCTGCAAAACAATATTGGCGCCCATTTCGGTCAATGGATCTGTGACCCGGCGCATCGGTCTGCTGGACAGGGATTTATCCCCGGTCAGTACTGTAGGGAAAGCTTGAGCGGCCAGTAAGCCAGATAATAAGCGCATGGAAGTACCCGAATTACCCAGATAAAGAGGCCCGGCCGGGGGGGTCAAGCCATGCAGTCCAACGCCTTGAATCGTCGTTTTACCCGCGACGACATCATCTATCTGAACTCCCATAGCACGAAAAGCCTCGAGTGTAGCCAGGCTGTCCTCGCCTTCCAGAAAGCCTTCTACAGTGGTGAGTCCATCGGCGATGGACCCGAGAATTATCGACCGATGGGAAATCGATTTATCACCAGGGACTCTGATATCGCCGCTCAGTTTACCGCCCGGTGTTACTTTAAAAACAAGATCTGACATAAGAATTTTTAAATCTACCTTTTGTTAATGGAGCCAGACTGGCTAATAGCATCAACTGCCTTAATGGCAAATTCTATTAGCACTGGCTCCAAGTAAGAAAATCTTCAGGTTTTTGATCGCTTTGCGGAAAACATTGCCAGAAATCTGTCTCTGGACTTTTTTGCACGAATAAATGTGGACATCAATTCAGCTGAGTTCTGGTCTTTAATAGCGGTTCGCATTCTATATAAACCTTCAATGTATTCATCCAGCACAGTAATCGTAGCATCACCATTGGCCATAAAAATATCGTGCCACATTTGCGGGTCGCTCGATGCAATACGAGTAAAATCACGAAAACCACCGGCGGCATAACGAAAAATCTCTTCACTTTCACCCTGCTGTGACAACGTATCCACCAACGCATAAGCAAGTAAATGAGGCAAATGGCTGGTGGCAGCGAGCACCTCATCATGATGCTTTACTGTCATGGAAATCACTTCTGCACCGAGAAGTTTCCAGAGCTTTTCTACAAGCTCATAAGATGATTCTTTTGTATTTTCCAAAGGGGTCAGGATGACCTTTTTATGTTCAAACAAGTTTGCAGTCGATACCGAATAACCACTGTGCTCTGATCCTGCAATGGGATGGCCAGGGACAAAATTTTCCGGAACACTTCCAAATACCTGAGTCACACTCTCAATGATCTCGCCTTTTACGCTGGCAGCATCTGTAACTACAGTGTCGCTACCAAGGACTGGCTGTAATTCCTTCAGTATATTTTTTACCGAAAGACTGGGGACCGCAATCACAATCAGATCTGCATTCTTGCAGGCCTGGCCAATATCAGTGAAGTAGTCACTGATCATGCCATCAGACAACGCCTGCTGAAGAACTTTTTCATTGCGACCTACAGCAACAACATTGGCATCAGGTAGCTTGGCAGCAAGTCCACGGGCGATGGAACCCCCAATCAGGCCAAGGCCGATAATCACCACTTTCAGATTTTCAATCACGCTTTTTGCCACGTTATCTGCTACGTTATTTGCCATTTTACTTGTAACACAATCTATTTAGTTAAGGGCTGGCTACCGGGTAAGAACCAAGCACCCTGAATTCCAGAGAATGTCCAGACAGCTCTTCAAAAGCTGCACGTATATTGGCGTCCTCATGATGGCCTTCAATATCAACAAAGAAAGAATATGACCAGGCTTCTTTGCGGGAGGGCCTCGACTCGAGCTTGATCAGATTGACTGCATGATTCTTGAAAGGCTCAAGTGCATTGAACAGGGCACCTGGTTCATTCCTTGTACTAATAATCAATGAAGATTTGTCCCGCCGGCTAGGTGCCTGCGCATTGTTTTTACTAATGATGGCAAAACGGGTGGTGTTATCGTGCACATCCTCGATATTTTCATTGAGAATCGATAAGCCATAAATTTCAGCGGCTGTTTTACCTGCGATGGCCGCTGTATCCTGCATGCGGGATGCCTGAATGGCGGCTTCGGCATTACTCAAGGCTGACACTTTTTCAACCCCGGGATAGTTTTCTTCAAGCCAGTATCGACATTGACCAAGTGATTGCTGGTGTGAAACAACCCGCTTGATATTTTCAGCAAGGGTTCCGGGCCGAGCTAAAAGACAATGCTGAATTCGCAGCATTACTTCACCACAAATAATAGCGTCAGATGCACCAAAACAATCCAGCGTCTGGGTAACCGACCCTTCACTGGAATTTTCAACGGGGACAAGACCAAAGTCAGCCTGATCTGAATCAACGGCATTGAAAACGGAAGGAATATCATCAACTGCCAGGCAAGGTTGCTGGCTACCGAAATATTTTTCCAGAGCAGCATGGGAATAAGTGCCTTCCGGGCCCAGATAAGCTACCCGGGCTGAAGGAAGAATATTACTCATCACCTTCCTTGCTTTCGTCCTCGTCGCTATCCTGGTCCTCATTTGAATCACTTACTTGTGAAACGTCACTTGCAACAACAGGTGCTTCAACAGCTTCTGATGCCTGCTCTTCAGTGCCAGCTTGAGGATCGTCGATTTCTTCCGGTTCTTCCACACGCTCAACCCCAACAAGCAATTCTCCTTCCTTGAGCTTGATTAACCGTACCCCCTGGGTTGCGCGGCCCTGGGATGAGACTTCATCACAACGGGTTCGCACAAGGGTTCCCTTGTCACTGATCAGCATGATTTCATCACCTTCAAAAACCTGCACAGCGCCAACCACGGCTCCGTTACGCTCACTGGTCTGTATTCCAATGACACCTTTACCACCACGGCCTTTGGTTGGAAACTCAGTAACAATTGTTCGTTTTCCATAACCATTTTCACTGACTGCAAGAATCTGCCCATGCTCTTCAGGAATAATCATATCTACCATATAGAATTCATTATCAAGACGAATCCCGCGCACGCCTTTGGCTGTTCTTCCCATTGCCCTCACATCACTTTCCTTGAAGCGCACTACCTTGCCTGAACTTGAGTAGAGCATGACATCCTTGGTGCCATCAGTAACGGCGGTTTTCACCAGCGTATCGCCCTCTTCCAGCTCAAGTGCTTTCAGTCCTACACTGCGTTGTCGCGAAAAGCTGACCAGCGGTGTTTTCTTCACAGTGCCGTTCGCTGTCGCCATGAAAACGAATTTGCCTTCCTCGTATTCACGAATCGGCAACATGCTGGTGATGCTTTCGCCTTCTTCAAGAGGCAGTATGTTTACTATCGGTTTGCCGCGTGATGTTCTGCTAGCCAGAGGTATCTGAAATACCTTCAACCAGAACACTTTGCCGGAACTGGCAAAGCATAAAAGCGTGTCGTGACTGCTGGCCACCAGTAGATGCTCGACAAAATCCTCATCCTTGACAGAAGCTGCTGCTTTTCCGGTTCCACCGCGTCGCTGCGCCTGGTAGTCGGTGAGCGGCTGGCTCTTGGCATAACCACCACTGGAGATAGTCACGACCCTGTCTTCTTCGGTAATCAGATCTTCGACGGTAAGGTCATGGGTAGAACTGGTGATTTCAGTACGACGGTCATCGCCATATTCCTTGTCGACATCCTCCAGTTCCTGTCGGATAACTTCCATGAGACGTTCTGAATTACCGAGTATCTCAAGGTATCCGGCAATCTGCTTGATCAGCTCCTGGTAATCGTTAATCAGTTTTTCATGTTCAAGGCCGGTCAATCGATGCAGTCTTAACTCAAGGATGGCCTGGGCCTGCTCAGGTGAAAGCCAGTACTCCCCGGCATGAAGACCCAGGTTCTCTGGCAAGTCGTCAGGTCGACAGGCATCAGGACCCGCTTCAGCCAGCATGGCTTCCACGCTTTCCGAACGCCAGCTTTTCGCTAAAAGTTTGACCTTCGCTTCCGCCGAAGTGGGCGAGCTCTTGATCAGTTCGATAACCTCATCAATATTTGCCAGGGCAACAGCCAGACCTTCAAGAATATGGCCTTTTTCCCGCGCCTTCCTGAGCAGAAAAACGGTACGCCGCGTCACCACTTCACGACGGTGACGAATAAATGCTTCGAGCATTTCCTTCAGGTTGAGAGTTTTTGGTTCACCATCTACCAGGGCAACCATATTGATGCCAAAGACCATCTGCATCTGGGTCTGGGCAAAGAGATTATTCAGTACAACATCCGCCACCTCGCCCTTGCGTAATTCAATTACAATGCGCATGCCATCCTTGTCAGATTCATCACGCAATTCAGAAATACCCTCGAGCTTTTTCTCTTTAACCAGCTCGGCAATGCGCTCAATCAATCGCGCTTTATTCAACTGATAAGGGATCTCCGTAACAATAATACTTTGGCGTCCGTTGTCTCTTTCTTCAATTTCTGTTTTTGAACGAATGTAGATTTTTCCACGTCCGGTACGGTAGGCCTGAACAATCCCGGCTCTGCCACTGATCAATGCCGCGGTTGGAAAATCAGGCCCCTGAATGTGCTCGAGCAAATCATCTATTTCAAGATTCGGATTAGCCATCAGGGCAGTACAGCCACTGATGACTTCTCTCAAATTGTGGGGCGGAATATTGGTCGCCATACCCACGGCGATACCGGATGAACCATTCACCAGCAGGTTCGGCACCCGTGTTGGCATTACATCCGGGATTAGCTCTGTACCATCGTAGTTCTCGGTAAAATCGACAGTCTCTTTTTCCAGATCTGCCAGCAACTCATGGGCGATCTTGTCCATACGGATTTCGGTGTATCGCATGGCCGCTGCCGAGTCACCGTCCACAGAACCAAAGTTGCCCTGCCCGTCAACCAGCGTATAACGCATGGAAAAATCCTGCGCCATCCTGACTATCGTTTCATAGACAGCGGAATCACCATGAGGATGGTATTTACCAATTACATCACCCACTACACGGGCAGACTTCTTGTAGGGCTTGTTCCAGTCGTTGGAAAGTTCGCTCATGGCGAACAACACCCGCCGATGTACTGGTTTGAGACCGTCACGTACATCTGGCAAGGCCCTGCCCACGATTACGCTCATGGCATAATCCAGGTAAGACTGTCTCATCTCGCTTTCAATCGTGACTGACTGTATCGGTTCCTGTTCGTCTGTCATAAAACTTCTGTCCTGTTACGCTTGCTGCCAGTAGTTAAGGGTTAAGTCGGCCATGGCGCGACTTTAAGTTCAGGGTATTGGATCTTGATAATTCTGTCGTTTACGACCTGCTTTGCTTTGAATGCGTGAAACCAGCGGATTCCTGCAGCGAGATATTCGCTTGATTGCAGTCTTTTGCCTATGTTCATGGGGAAGCTCTCGGGCAAATTCTTGAACAAATCTCTTATTGGTAACACTGGAGTAAATTTAAGGTTGGCGCTGTGCAGGAAATTCAGCAGGAAAACCCGACTCAGGCACTTCCCCGGAACCCTTAACGCCACCTTTGCAGCCCCGTATTTGTAATGTTTTTTCCCCTTTTTTCAGGGCTCTTTTAAAGACGCAAATACTAGCACAAAAAGGTCATTACTGACAGCAAAACTACCCGTTTTCCGCAATAATCTGTATACTGCCCCATCTGCCAATAAATCATGGAAAATCATACAATTATGTCGAATTCAGAAAGCTCTCTGGAGGGCCTTGAAGCCGACTTTCTCATCCATCCTGAATGGCTCGTTCCGATGTCAGAAAAAGGCCTGATCCTGACCGATCACAGCCTTGCCATTCTGGACAATAAAATCGTTGCTATCGGGGACACCAATAGTCTGAAACAGAGTATCTCTACCAGGCGCGAAATCACGCTGCAAAACCATCTGCTGATGCCCGGGCTAATCAATTCTCATGGCCATAGTCCAATGGCTCTGTTACGCGGCTTTGCTGATGACATCCCCTTGCGTCCCTGGCTGGAAGAAAAAATCTGGCCTGCCGAAGGACGCTGGGTCAGCGAGGAGTTCGTCCGTGATGGCGCCGCTCTGGCTATCGCCGAAATGCTACGCAGCGGCACAACAGCTTTCACAGACATGTATTTCTTTCCGGATGAAGTAGCAAAAGTGGCACTTAAAGCCAATATCAGGGCGCTACTTGCCGCACCGGTACTCGACTTTCCTACCGTTTGGGCGCAAGACGCTGATGAATATATTCGCAAGGCCACTGCTTTAAATGACCGCTACAAGAATAACAATCTGATTCAGGTAGCCTTTGGCCCTCATGCACCCTATACGGTTTCTGATGACCCGCTCAGGCACATCTCTACGCTGGCAAATGAGCTGGACATCCCGATTCATATTCATGTCCATGAAAATAGCGCTGAAATAGAGGAAGCAGTTGCCAAAACCGGTATGCGACCGCTGTATCGTCTGAATGAACTGGGGCTATTGTCACAATTAATGCAATGTGTACATGCCACGCAGCTGCAGCAAGAGGAAATTAACATGCTTGCAGCGGCGGGAGTTTCCATCGTCCATTGCCCGGCATCAAATGCCAAACTGGCCAGCGGGCTATGCCAGACACAGGCTATACTTGATGCGGGCATTAATCTTTGTCTGGGCACAGATGGCGCGGCCTCAAACAACGAATTGAACATGATTAATGAAATGCGCATGGCAGCGCTGTTTGGCAAAGGTGCTGCTGATAAAGCTGGCGCCACTTCCGCCTGGGATGTCCTGCAAATGGCCACAGTCAATGGTGCCCGAGCGCTTGGCAAGGAAGAGATGCTGGGCACGCTGGAAACAGGCAAATTGGCTGATTGTATTGCTATCGATCTGGGCCAGATAAATACCCAGCCGGTTTATGATCCGGTCTCCACCCTTGTCTACAGTGCCCAGGGGCACCAGGTCAGCTATGTCTGGGTAGATGGCAAGCTGAATCTTGAAAAGGGAGAGCTGACAATGCTGGATTCCTCCGAGCTTATAGCCAATGCCAGCGCCTGGGCCAAAAAAATCGGTTGAGCTATTAGCTACGTAGAAGTAATAACCTAATTAAAAGAGTATTAATCATGACTACAGGTTCAACCTGCCAAACCCCTAATGTCGATCGCTCGGAAATTGCCAAATTTGAAGCGCTGGCAAACCGCTGGTGGGATCGCAACAGTGAATTCAAACCTCTCCATGATATCAATCCATTGCGCGCAGGATTTATTGATCAGCAACTCAACTTGGCAGGCCAGAAGGTGCTGGATGTTGGCTGCGGTGGCGGCATTTTAACCGAAGCCATGGCGCAACGGGGAGCTCAGGTTACAGGCATCGATCTGGGTGAGGCACCGCTGGCTGTGGCTAAATTACACTTGCTTGAAAGCGGTCTGGAAGTGAACTATCAGATGGCCAGTGCGGAAGATTTTTCCCAGGGCCATAAAGAAGCTTTTTCAGTAATCACCTGTCTGGAAATGCTGGAGCATGTACCAAACCCGGCTTCAGTTCTGGATGCCTGCTATGAAATGCTGTCTCCAGGTGGGCATCTTTTTGTCTCCACCATAAACCGGAATCCAAAGTCCTACCTTTTTGCCATTATAGGTGCAGAATATATTCTGCGTATGCTGCCCAGGGGAACCCATGATTATGCGAAATTTATCAAGCCTTCAGAACTTACCGCCATGGCAAGAAACTCCGGCTTCTGCTTAGAAAAAACCACCGGCATGACCTACAACCCGTTCACACAACAATACTCATTGGGTGAAAATCTTGATGTTAATTACTTGATGTATTTGACTAAAGATTGAATGTGCTACCAAACTGAATAACAAATACAAAACCCACTAAAACGATACTCGGTAGACTCTGGCAACTGTGACTAAAACTGTACTCTTTGATCTTGATGGCACCCTGCTCGATACAGAAAGGGATTTCACCCAGATACTCAATGCCCAACTGAGTCATTACGGCGCACCCACTGTAAATCCTCTGCAGGTGCGTAATAGTGTCAGTAGCGGAGCACATGCATTGATAAAACTCGGCTTCGGCATAGATGAAACCAGTGAGAAATTTATCTCCCACCTTGAAGAATTATTAAACCGCTATGACAAGTGTATTCCGCAAACAGAATGTGTTTTGTTTCCCGGCATCGAGGACCTGCTCAATGCACTGGACAGGGATTTAATACCCTGGGGAATTGTCACCAATAAGCCCAGTCGCTTTACTCTGCCGCTGGTGGAAAAGTTTCCAATATTACAATCCAGCAAGGTAGTAATTTGTGCTGACCAGTTAAGCAATAGCAAGCCCGACCCTGAAGGCATATTGCGGGCGTGTTCGGAAATGGATTGCTCGCCCGCAGACACTTTTTATGTGGGCGACCATCTGAAAGATATCCAGGCTTCTGAAAATGCCGGCACAAAAAGTATGGCCGTGCGCTGGGGCTATATTCCTGAGGACTCACCCATCGACAGCTGGAATGCAGACTTTATTATTAATCATCCTGATGAAATTCTGGATCTGGCTCAACAATAAAATTTTACATTTTCAAAGCAAATGACCATCGAAGGGAGAAAATATAGGTGTTTAAATATGAAGCTCCGGCAAACCTGCTGAAAGATAAAGTTATTCTGGTTACCGGTGCGGGATCGGGACTTGGACGCGCGGCGTCCCTTGCCTATGCAAAAGCCGGGGCCACTGTGGTGTTACTGGGAAGCAATACTGGCAAGCTCGAAACTGTCTACGACGAAATTGAAAATGCCGGTGGTGCAGAACCAGCAATCACTCCCCTGAATCTGGAAACCGCAAGTGAAGAACACTATCAGGAATTAGTTGACGGAATAGCCACTGCCTTTGGCAGGCTTGACGGACTTTTGAATAACGCAGGGTATATGGGATCACTAATGCCTTTTCAGACCATGAGCATGGCTCACTGGCAGAAAATCATGCAAATAAATCTGAACGCCGTTTTTTTTCTTACGCGCTTTACCTTTCCACTATTGCAGCAGGCGGAAAATGCTTCGGTAATTTTTACCAGCTCAAGCGCTGGTAAAAAAGCCCACGCTTACAACAGCGCCTATAGTGTGGCCAAGCATGGCGTGGAAGCCCTCATGCAGGTCCTCTTTCTTGAACTGGAGAACACGTCAACTATTCGTGTAAACACCGTTAACCCAGGTCCCTGCGCAACCGCATTACGCCGCTCAGCCTTTCCTGCAGAGGACCCCGGCACGCTAGCAAAACCTGAAGACCTGATGGCGGCTTATCTTTATCTGATGGGGAAAGACAGCATTGGGGAAAATGGCAAACAGTTTTCAGCGCAGGATTGAAACAAGTCGCAAATCGCAAAAAAGGCGACTAAATTAGTCGCCTTGTCGGATGCGTCCCTGCGGTCCTTATCCGACCTACAGAAAACCATTGAAACCTGAGAGAGGGGTTGCTTGCCTCTTGCCTCTTGCCTCTTGCTTCTTGTCTCTTGTCTCTTGTCTCTTC
>Ga0181597_10000436_pt1 | contig 46315 bp, 49 predicted proteins | sample 041ome_5_FD_148647 | JGI IMG/M metagenome (GOLD analysis project Ga0181597, IMG submission 148647) | Coastal salt marsh microbial communities from the Groves Creek Marsh, Skidaway Island, Georgia - 041403US metaG (spades assembly) | ecosystem: Environmental > Aquatic > Marine > Intertidal zone... | reverse complement strand
CATCCCAACAAATTTCAGTAGTTTTTCGATGGTCTCAATTTCTGCAATCATCAAAGGATGAAGAGAGGGGATATCGGACCGTATGACCGTCTGCACAATATTTCTCAGCAAAGGCAAAGCATTCGGTTCCTCCAAAGCAAAAGGTAAAAGCCCGCAGTTTATATATTCACTCCATCTCGTATGAGACCTAAGATGCTCGCTAGAAATATTCGCATTTAACAAATCATCCAAGGAGAGCATTCTCACTTCTTGCCCATACTTAATTTTTAAAAACTCCCTAAAGGACAAGTATCGCAACTCATACAGCAACACTCTTCTTGATAAATCATAAGCCGTGGCACGCATCTGCAAAGCTACAGAACTTGTAAAATATATTTTTACATCAAGAAAATCATAAGCCTTCTTCAAAAATCCCGTTGGGTTCTTGTGAAAATGAATCTCATCGAGGAAAAAGTTTTTAAATTTATACTCCCGTACCAATCGTTCGACTAGACTGAACAGATCAGCCTCTTTATCTAGGGTGTCTAATGACAGATAGAAACAGTCCTCCATTTCCAATGCTAACTGCAGTAATAAAATAGTTTTCCCTGCCCCCCTTGGCCCAACGATCCCAACATAATGCTTGCCCATCATACTCGATAAATGGGTAAACAAAGCTCTGCGTAACGGGTATTTACATGCCCGCTTTAAGGCAGAATCATTTAATGTAAGAACCTCAGACAAATTCATTTCGTAAAATCATTTTACATAATGATATATATTTTGTCAAATGGTTCGCCAATTTGCGATAGCGTGCTGTTTTTTAGGAGTCGGTACATCATAGACTCGACTCAATCTTATCGACCATTCATAAACAAATTTTCGATTTCCTTGGAACCCATTGTGTTGAAATCATCGGGAACCCGCCCTTCACCCTCCAAAAACCCTAACCGGTTGATCTGCTTAGCATCGATACCGCAGGGAACATTCACGGGGTTAGCTTCTTGCCGGGAATTTGCACTCAAAGAAGGATGAGTCTCTGGCGTTTTGCTAGTACTACCGAAGCAAGGTTTTGCTGAAATCATTTTTAAAATACACTTAAAAATCATGCTGTTTTTATAAATTGGATTTTAAAACAGACTGCTTTATACCTTGCATTTTAAAAGTAATACCTTAAATTTACAAGGTATGATTCGCCATATTCAAGCAAGAATTGATGAAGCACTTTCTCTATTCCCATGCGTAGCTCTTTTGGGTGTACGCCAATGTGGCAAGACCACTCTTATCAATAACTTACCTAGGAACTGGAAACAGTATGATATGGAGAAAGTAAGCGATCGTGAATTAGTGCTGCGTGATCCTGATTTATTTTTCCGGATGAATCCGCAGCAAGTCGCGATTGATGAGGCACAGATGGTGCCGGAATTGTTTCCTGCCCTCCGCGTTGCCATTGACAACGATCGCACCAGCCCTGGAAGGTTTATCATCACAGGTTCAAGTTCTCCTGATTTATCCCGTAAAATTTCGGAAACATTGGCCGGAAGAATTGCAATATTGGAACTAAGTCCTTTTTCAATCGCAGAAGCATATAATTATCCAGTTTCGGATCTTTTTCTGCAGTCATTTACAAAGTACGAAGCAATGGAGCCAAACTTAGACCCATCGCGCACAACTCTCCAGCAAATCCTTACCTATTGGGAAAAAGGAGGATATCCTGAGCCATGGATTAAAAGGAATGATCGCTTTCATGACCTATGGATGTCCAATTACTTTGAAAATTACTTAAACAGAGATTTAGCTGGGCTTTTCCCAAAGCTTAACCGCGATAAATATCGTTTGTTTTTACAGTCCTTATCACAACTCAGTGGTACCATAATTAATTACTCTGACTTAGGCAGAAACTTGGGTCTATCCGCACCCACTGCCCGAGAATATCTGGAAATTGCCCATGGTACATTTGTATGGCGTTCACTACCTGCATACGAAAAAAATGCGACCAAACGAATCGTCAAGCATCCCAAAGGACATTTTCGGGATTGTGGCCTGCTTCATCATTTGTGGCATATTGACGACCAACGCGATCTGCTATCACACCCCCTCATGGGAAGATCTTGGGAATCGATGATAATCGAAAATATTATTCAAGGATTTCAGCAAATCGGACTGATCTTCCAACCGTATTATTATCGAACTGGTGCCGGGGCAGAAATTGATCTGATTATTGAATCCTCCAAAGGTATCCTGCCCATCGAAATAAAATTTACCCAAAAGATAAACCGACGAGACTTACGAGCACTTAAAGATTTTATCAAAGAAAGAAACTGCCCGATCGGTTGGGTCATACATAATTGCGAAAGAGTTGAATGGTTGGATGATAAAATATTAGGTATTCCGGCCACCTATTTATGATTAATTTTTGATCTAAACTTTAAAAAGTTTTGAAAAGCTTTCTGAAAGATAGCTGATCGATAGAAGTTAATTTGCAGTCCAAATTACACGGGCAAATAATTACCTTCTCTTGTAAGCATTCTTTCTTTTATCGATAGAAACTAGAAATACTGATCGATTTTCTAAATCTAAGGTATAGAATATTCTGTAGTTTCCTACCCTGTATCTCCAAATCTGGGGTTTGTACCCTCTTAGCTTTTTTATGTTTATTCCAAACTCTGGATTTTGATGCAGAGATGGATAAACATTATCTTCTAATTTGTTTTGTATGAATTTGAGATCGAATCTTTCTAGCTTTCTCAAGCATTTTGAAAATTCAGGAGTTTCGATGATCTTGTAACTCAACCAACTTCCCCTTCCCTTCAATAGACTCTTCGTACCCTTGTTGGATGGAACCCATTAGTTCCTTATTTGATAATATTTCATCATTTTCAAAATCATCCAGATACTCCTCTTCCTCAATAAATCGCAAAGCAGCATTTTCTATAAAATTGGAAATCGAGCGGTTATCGCATTCCGCCAATTGCTTAAATCTCTGATATTTATTTTCCTGTAATCTTAATGTGATTGTTTTAGTCATAGCAAAAGAATAGGATGGAATACAAGCGAATGCAAGAGAATGCTTACGAAATTATTTGCATTAATAAGGATTTCAGCAAACCGGACTGATCTTCCAACCGTATAATTATCGTACTGGTGCACAACGGCGAAAGTGTTGAATGGTTGGACGATAAAATATTAGGTATTCTAGCCAACTGTATATAAATTTAATCTATCAAGCATTTGTCTAGCAAGATTTGTCCTATCATATTTTTTAGCTGATTCAGAAGCATTTCGCCCAAGGCTTTTGAGGAAAGTAGGATCAGATTGAAGATACAAAAGCTTTTCAATGAGTTGATCTACATTCTCAGGTTCAAAAAGAACTCCGCAGTTTGTTTTCTCCACAATATCAGCAGACTCCCCCTCTACCCCGAGTAAGACCGGAAGCCCCATTCCCATACATTCAAATAATTTAGATGGAATAACCGTTTTAAAAAGCTCAGTTTTCTTTAAATGAATAATGGAAGTATCTAAAATAGACCAGTAATCACTAACCTTTTCTTTTGAAACCGTATCAACAAAAATAACATTGGTAAGATTAAGTTTATTTGCTTCATCTTTGAGAAACTGCTTTCGAGCTCCATCACCGAGCAAAACAAGCCTAATTTTTTTTCCGCATGAGTGATCCCTTAATTTAACCATAGCATATAGCAAAGTCTCAAGTGAATGGGCCATTCCATGAGTACCGATATACCCTGCTACAAAGCAGTCTTTCAGTCCAAGTTGATTAACTAGACCTTCATTTTTGAATCGATGAGAAAATCGCTTCAAATCGACACCATTTGTAACAACATCAATTTTGCTACCATCGATTCCTCGTCTAATAAGATTTTTCTTAAAAGATTGAGTCACAGAGACAATACGAGCTGCTCTTCGGTAAAGAAATATCTCCAACGCTTCAAATAGCTGAATTAAAATGGAGTCCTTTACAGCACCTACTGCTTTAATAGATTCAGGCCAAAGGTCCCTTAATTCAAAGACAAAGGGCACCCTCTTAAATGTACTACAACCCCATGCAGAAACTGCAGTAAAGAACTGAGGCGAGGTTCCTATTACCAAATCTACTTTTCGCACAAGAAAACTAGCTATGAATGAACTTACCATAAAACTTAGATAGTCCAAGGTGCGCTTCACAAACCCTTTATTCTCGGCAATGTATGTCCAAACACGGATAACATTGATCCCTGATATTTTTTCTCTTTGAAATAAGCGGTTCCGATAACCAGGAAAAAGCTCTCCCTTCGGAAAATTTGGGTTGCAGGTAATTACAGTCACCTGATTACCTCCATTAACCCATTCACGACAGTGCTCAAAAGTTCTGCTAGCAGGTGCGTTTACTTCTGGTGGAAAATTGTCGCTTAAAAATAAAATGTGCAAAATTCTAAGTTGTTTTTGAAGCTAGAAAGTTGAGTATCGAAAGTTAATTTTGCTTTCTCCTTTAATTAATTTAATAACCAAACAAATGTTTGGTATTGAAACTCCAAATCTAGGGTGCCAAGTACTTTTCTCAAGTCTTCCTGCACCTTCAATGACCGTCCACACTATATTACTTCCGCCTGGCAATTGGATAGTACCCGAATTTTTATTTCCGTCATGGGAAACTTTGACTTTCGGATGAAAGTGAAATCTTGCTTCAGCCTCTTGGGTTGTTTCACCTACACGATCTTCTATAAAAAAGCTCTCCTCATCCATAATCCATTTACGACTATGTTTTGGTTTTCCAGTTAATCGAAAATAACCATCGTGAGCACAGTGGACTTCAGTAGTTTTATTATGTTCGGTTTGTATGAGATGTAATTCGATTGGATAAGCTCGGCGAGCAACTCGAAACCCACCCCAAACTTCTGAGGAGTTTTCTCCGTTAACTGTTACAGTGTTATGAGATAGCGTACCTCTTTGTTTTAGCCTTTCAGTCGATGAACAATAGCATGATGTTCCTGAATTCACGATCACTCGCTGATCACCTACAGACAATTCAAAGCTAAGACTATCAGCATGCCCATGACCTGGAAGATAATCGGGCCCAATTTTTCCGACATCTAATAATGCTAGTACAGAATCATTTTTTATTCGGATATATCCGCTGTCTTTTAAAAAAATTAAATTTCTATCAGTTGTTTCTACAGTTACTATTCCCAATCTTTTTGCATATGCATCCAACTCAGATTTGCTTGGTGCGACATCAAATGCTGAATCGTTAAAAAAACTTATTTCCCCGTCTGGGTGACACATAGTATGGAACCAAAAGTGCATCATTTCAGCCACACCATACCAACTCTTTACTTGTTTGCTTTGGTCAATGTTTAACCGATCAGAAAAACATTTTGATACATTTATTAGATCAAGTAGATCCTCAAATGCTAAAGCATGATACATAGTACTGAGTTCAAAATGACCACCATCAGGTAAAATCTGTTCCTGAACTTCTTTATCTAAAATCCGTAGCCCTTTTTTTAACCATTTGTCAGCTTCTTTTCCCTCAAAGAACAAACCACCGAAAACTAACGCTTTTGCATTTGCGAATAAATGATTACCAAGCAAGTGGTACTCTAACCTTTTATTTAACCAACGCAGTTGTATAGCAAGACTTTGCTTCGCGTTGGTAGAAAGATTATTTTTTCTGAGTGCCCATTTAACTAGGTTAACGATACGTAAAGAAACAGGATAAGGCTCCCAACCAGTTCCAAATCCAGGAGGATTACAGTTTATCCAATCCTGGATAAGTTGCTTGTGCCATTCTTTGCGGTCATCTGAGTTGATTGAATTAAGGTCATCAAAGTAATGTTGGTTATATCTCCAAAGTTTTTCTCGCTGTGGACCATCCCAACCAATTTCAGAAAGATCTCCATCAATATTTAAAAAACGAAATTTGTTATCCTTGTTTATCGATGGCAACCGACAAGCAGGTGCCACCCAGTTAACATTTGGATTTGTTGTGTTAGGTGCTGGCTTTAAGTCAAGCTTGGGGTGATAACTTTTGAACCAAAATCGTCCAAATAATTGAATTGGCTTCAGGTATTTTACTGTATGCCAATATAGAGACGCTTTCCTTAGGAGTCTAATATCTTTACAAGATGCTCTACAATTCGCTCGCCTGCCTTTCCATCCCATTTTTCAGGAATACTCCCCGGTTTCCAGTTACCAGAAAAAAGCTTATCCATGGCAGGCTCAAGTGCATCAGGGTCGGTTCCCAGTAACTCATTGGTCCCAATGGTGACAGTCTCTGGACGCTCAGTGCTATCCCTCAAAGTCATGCAAGGAACACCCATCACAGTTGTCTCCTCAGTAATTCCTCCAGAATCTGTAATAACGGCTTTAGCGTGCTTAACTAAATAATTAAATTCCAAATATGGTTGCGGATCAACGACATGAATATTTTGTGGAACATCGTCCAAATTTGAAAGAGATTTTGCAGTGCGTGGATGAACAGGAAATATCACTGGCAAACCTCTACTGTATCGTCCAATTGACCTTAATAACGTAGAGAAACTGTTCAGTTCATCGACATTGGAGGGTCTATGTAAAGTAAGAACAATGTACTTGTTTTTATCTAGAGACAAGTCGCTCCAAAAATCAGGAGACCTGAACCTAGTCATATTTGCCAAAAGGGTATCAATCATTGTGTTACCAACAAAAAATATACGATTCTCCTCTATCCCAGATTTCTTCAAATTTTCATTCGCAACTTGTGAGGTAGTGAAAAACCAATTTGTAACAGCATCAGTGGCCAAACGATTAATTTCCTCAGGCATAGTCCAATCACCAGAGCGGATACCCGCTTCCACATGAGCAACAGGAACTTCCATCTTCTGGGCTGTAATAGCACAAGCCATGGTTGAAGTCACATCTCCCACAACGAGGCAAAGTTGAGATGGCTCATCAAAAAGCAATTTTTCATACTTTATCATTATTGATCCGGTTTGCTCCGCTTGAGTACCAGAGCCCACATCGAGGTTAATGTCGGGTTGAGGTATATTTAATTGCTCGAAGAAAGAACCCGATAGTTTGGGGTCGTAGTGCTGACCTGTATGTACTAGTCTAAATGATAGATCCCCGCCATTTCTTTGACTCTTCTTTATCGCATTTATAATTGGGGCGACCTTCATAAAATTTGGTCGAGCACCTGCAATTATATCGATGAGAATCATCTTTGATTAGTTGCAATTTCTATGCTCACTTTTGCTATTTCAAAAATCTCTTCAATCGGTATGGGAGAAGTCGTCTTTTCTTTTAAAGCGTTTAAAAAAGCTGAAGCACATTCATTTTGGCCCTTATCCAGTTTCCATAGATTCATTTTAGTAAAGCCTGGCCAGGAAAAACCTTTCAATTTCCGAAAATTATCTAATTGAAGTGCCCTCCCCTGAGAAAAAATCTCTAGTCTTTCTTTAGGCAAAGATTTTGGCCCATTTGCGAAATAATTAATCGTCCCAATTGAACCATCTTCAAATTTTAACCCTATTGACAGGGTATCTTTAGAATTCGAGTTCATTGAGTTTTGATTCCAGTCAAGAATGGGACTATCTGCTAAGAAACGAAGCAAATCAATAAAGTGACACGCTTCCCCTACAACTCGCCCTCCCCCCACATCATTATCCTGCGTCCAATGTTCTTCATCAATATGCCCTGCATTAACATTAAAAATGAACGATTTAGGACCTGATGTGCCCAAAAGTAATTTTTTAATTTTTTGTATTTGAGGCGAAAACCTTCGATTGAAGCCAACCATGATAATAGGTTTGGTTTTAGACTTGTTATAGGCTTCCTTTATCTCGACCAATTCTTCTTGTTTGAGGCATAATGGTTTTTCTACAAAGACATGCTTGCCAGAGTCTATAGCCTTAACCACTAGATCAGCATGGCTATTGTGTCTTGTGGTTATAACAATCGCATCTGTTTTTGTGTCCTGAAAAATGGAATCATTATCAGTCGTAGTTTTCTCGAATCCAAATTTTCTTCCAGCATGCATACCGCTAACTCCATTTGCAGAAGCTACATTGATGAGTTTTGCACCAGATTTTTTAAAAGCTGGCATTAAGGAGCGAGTCGCATAATTTCCAGACCCGATAAAACTAACACCGGATTCCTTAGTTGAATCAGAATTACTTGGATAGCTTTTAAAATTAACTGACCTTGACTCTTTAGTAATTTTTAGACCCGGATATTCTAACAAAATCCCTAATGATGGAGAATCTCCACTAATTAATTCATAAGCATTCTCAGCATCATCAATAGAAAAGCGGTGGGAAATAAGCGACTTAACATCCAATGATCCAGCAGCAATCATATCTAAAACTGCTTCAAAGTTCCGCTGTTCAGTCCATCGGACAAAACCTACTGGATAATCCTGACCCTTTTCTTCATAATTTGGATCATATCTTCCAGGACCATAAGAAGCTGATACCTGAAAAGTTAATTCCTTTTTAAAAAAATCATCTCTGGACAACTCAAGACCAGTTACTCCTACTAAAACGATACGACCACGCTTTCGACACATCAAGGCTGCCTGATGAATTGGCTCACTGCTTTTGGTCGCCGCAGTTACTATCACAGCGTCCACTCCCCTGCTTCTTGAATATAAATTGGAAACTTTTAGAGGATCCTGACCAGCAGAAAGATCAACAACCTCTGCACCAAAATTGCTGGCCATTTGTAATTTTTCCTCATCAAAATCTATACCTAGAACTCGGCAACCATTCGCCCGTAGTAATTGAACTGTCATTAATCCAACTAAGCCTAAGCCGGTCACTACTATCGTTTCACCTAGTGTTGGCTTTACTAATCGAATCCCTTGCAATGCGATTGCTCCCAAAACAGTAAATGCAGCTTCTTCATCAGAAACTGCTTCGGGTACCTTTGCACAAAGATTGATTGGAACTGTTACTGCTTCTGCATGTTTACCATTAGAAATGACTCTGTCTCCTACTTCAAATCCTGAAATACCATCCCCAACTTCATCTACAACACCCACATTGCAATATCCAACCGGTAAAGGCTGGTCTAATTTGTTAAAAACTGCATCTAATGTTGGTTTTAGACCATCTGTTTTAATTTTATCTAACACCATCTTTACCTTATCGGGCTGCTGTCTTGCTTTTTCAATCCATCCAGCTTTGCCAAAATCAACCAGCATCCGCTCAGTACCAGCTGATATAAGGGTTTGCGAGGTCTTAATCAATAAGGCACCTCGTGAAGTTCTTGGCACAGGAACATCGGCAACCTCTGTGGTACCTGTTTTTAACGATTGGAGAATTTGTTTCAAAGATTTTGGTTAATTTAAAATTCTACACATCCTCTTAAGACACTTTGAAAATGAAAAGTTACTTACCTCCTGTCTAGATTTAACCATTTCTGAAATGCTTAAAGTAAGCATACTGGAATACAAAATTTCATCCCAAGTACGATATTTATACTTTTCAAAAGGTTGCATAATTGCGTCACGATGACCGACATCTTTGTGTCGGTAGCTCTCTTTAAAAAGTAAGTCATTTTTCCAGATACTAATGTTTCGAAAGTCGTCAACTTTAGATATGACATGGCCCTGTTGAAAATTAATTGTTTCATTTATTCCCTCAAAAGGTTCTGATCTTGATGTAAGAGTAATTACAATTAAATCACCCCTTTCTGAAGTCAAAGATACATTAATATTGTCATCATCCACATGACTGTCAGAGTAATTAATCATAATTTTTAGAGCATCTGGCAAATATGTCCAACATAAAATATGAATGGCAAGGTCAAGCCAATGTCCCAAATTACCACATACTCGTGTTCCCTCATTTGGATTCCTATACCAATGCTCTTTTTCTATAAAATGACCAGTAATGAAACAACTAAGGGTGATAGGCCCTTTTAAATCATCACAATATTTTTTAAGTGTTTTGACGGCTTTTGAAAAGGGGCGATTATATCCACAATAAACATTATTTTTGGAATTTTTAATCGTGGTATTAAGTAAAGCTAATTGTTCAAAGCAAACTGCGACGGGCTTTTCAATGTAAACATCTATGTTAGCATTCAATAAATCTACTGCATATTTAGAATGAGAAGCATGATTTGAAGTAATATAAACAAGTTTAACATTTGAATTGTTTTTTAAAGAATTAAAATTTAATGAAGGAGTTTGAATATTGAAAAATTGTGCGAAAGTAAAAAGCTGGTTTGTACAAATGTCATAACAATCAATAAAAGGAGACCTAAAATTTTTCGTTAAAATACCACCTATTGTAGAGAAAGAGAATTGACCGCACCCTATAACTGCTATTCTACAATTAACCTTACACTTAAACAATTTAATAAGATTCTGATTACGTTTTCTACCAAAAATTTTGAATAAAGATCTCTTAAAACCGTATATACGAATAAATCTTAAAATTTTTTTTAAATCTTTTCTCATAAACCAAAGAGTTTAGAACTTTGATTGATTTTTGTATAATAATTAAATGCGTTTTGGCATGCACTATACCTTGTTAAATAAATTTTTTCTTTAATTAGTTTACGAAATCCGTGAAGATAAGATATCATATCTAGAAGATCCTCAGCCACATCAACTGGTCCAAGCGAACAATGTCTAGGGAAACATTGAGATGCTTAGCGACACGGTTTGCATATGGTAAATCGTCAGCCATTCCTTCATTATCAGAATTAATAAATCCGATAGTAAAACATCTGATATCCGGGTTCTCTTCTCGAGCAAATGCAACCACGCAGCTTGTGTCCAAACCACCTGATAAGAAAGCACCAACAGGTACATCCGCAATTAATTCGCGATAGATAGCATTTCTAAGGTAGTCACAAGTCGTTTCGATAAAAGAAGACTTCTTGCGTGGTGCGGTAACTTTTTTAAGAAAAACCGGCAATTGATACCAAGACCAATGGCGTTCTATTTGCCCTTCACTTTCCCACATTGCATGTCCGGGTTTTAGTTTTTTTACAGATTTTAATGGCGTGCCTTCTCCTGGACACCGAAAGAATCTTAAGTATCTATCAATCGCGGAATAATCCAATGGTCCAGGTTCATCTAAGACACGCATCATGGACTTAATTTCACTGGCAAATACAAATCTGTCAGGTAATTATGAAAAATAAAGGGGCTTTACTCCCAATGCATCTCTGGCCAAAAATATTTTTTGAAGATTTTTATCCCAAATTGCAAAAGCAAAAATACCATTGAGTTTATGTAGCATCTCTTCACCAAAAACTGAATAGAGATTTAGTAGAACTTCTGTATCAGAGTGTCCTAAAAACTTCACACCCATTGAAAGTAATTCAGTTCGTAATTCCCTGAAATTATATATTTCTCCGTTAAAAACTAATACCGTGTTTTCGCAATTGTTTTTCATTGGTTGGTGACCCAATGGAGACAAGTCCTGAATGGCGAGTCGGGTATGAGCTAAACCAACCCCTGAATGATGATTTTGGTAAATACCATAACCATTAGGACCCCTATGATGAATAGCTTCTTTAGCAAGATTAATGCTAAAAGTAATATTTTCACTAAGATTTTTAGTAAAATAAACGACAATTCAACACATAAATAAATAATTATTTAGGTAATTTTATAAAATATTTTAATGAGAAAAACGAAAAGGGATTTTTTGTTGGCTAACGATTCGAGAAAGAAAAAAAACAAAAATCCAAAACATAACAGAAACATTTGGCTGAAATAAAAGTCCAGAATTAAAAGGCAAGTTAATAATATATAAAATTAAAAAAGATAAAAGAGCATTAATAATATTCCTTTGATCATTAGTTAAAAAACATTTTTTTAAAATTCTAATAGTAGTATAAAAAGCTGAAATAATTATGCCTATCATAAAAAACAGATTCATAGGTCCACCAACGAAAAGAAGATCAAAAAAACTATTATGAGCTTGTGGACCAGAAATACCTAGAGAACCACCGCCGCCTAGTACACCCATACCGAAAAAAAGTGAGATATAACCATATTCGTCAAAAACTTCAAGTGGATGCTTAATAATCCTATCTAAAATATTTTCTGAAATAGTAAAAGAATCTTTGGCTACACCATCAATATTAACTAAAGAAACATTTAATGTATTGAGAAATATGGACTCTATGTATTTTACAAGAATTGAATCAGTAAAAAAATAGAGAGAAATACAAATAATTAAATATGTAATAAAGACAAAAAAAACAGAATATCTAATTAACAAAGATAATTTTTTACTAATAATAGAATATATTATAATCGACAAAAATATATTTACTAATCCAGTTTTTTGCAATGAAATAATGAGAGAAAATATAAATATGATAATTAAAGTAATTTTGAGAGTTTTATTGAAATTAGAATAAAGTAGTAATATAAGTGATAACCCACCGGCAATTCCGAAAGCAGTAAGATTACCAAACAAACTGGCATATCTAACAAGTCCACCTCTGAATGATGAGTTGTTAAACCACGAGATTTCACCGAATATCATTTGAAAAGGTAATGATAAGCAAGCTAACAGCGATATTAATAGATAGAGATTGATAGATTTTCTTAAATCCTTAAAGGTTTTTATATAACTATATGAAATCAGACCTACCATTGGCGTGATCAAAATCCTTGGAAGAGACACAAATAAATCTTGAACTTCTGTATTTATAAATGAAATAATTAAAATATAAAAAAACCAAGAAATAAAACAGCACAAAAAAAAGGGAAGAAAGAGCCTGTAGTTAGGAATTTGTAATTTATCTAGTTTAAATATTGAAACGAGAAATGCACTAAAAAGTAAAAATATGTATAATATTGAAAAGTTTCTCAAAACATGCAAATTTACTATAATAAATAGTATCCAAAATATACTTATAATTTTAATAACTAACTTTTGAAATATAATTAGCTAAATCATTAATAAGATTGTCTTCGTCTAAAGATCGTTTAATTTTAATGACATTTGCTTGATAAAAATTATAATTATCACTTATTTCAGTTACTCTAGCAAAAAATTCACTATCGCATTCAAGATGTTGCCCTCCGTTATAACTTGATAATATTTCTCCTACTGAAACTAACTTACTATCGATTAAAACCGGAATACCTACATTAATATATGAGAAAAACTTATTCGGTGAAGATATCTCATTAATTCTGGTATTGTAAGGATCATTCCATCCCATAAATATTCCGAAGCTTTTTCCTGAAATTTTGTTAACAATATCAGAATCGTCTTTATATTTCCCATGAAAATTAATTTTGTATTTAGAGTTTTTCTTTAGTTCATCAACTAAATCAGGCGATAATACATATCCGAAAATATCAATCTCTAGTGCGGGAATATTAATATTGTTAGAAAGTTCAATTAATCGTTCTAAGTCGCGCCCCCTCATAACAGTGCCAATCCAAACTATCCTTAAGTGATCATCATGATCATATTCGTAACTTTTTACATTCTTTCTTGTGTTAGGCACAACAAAGCTTGGTTTATTATCATTAAAAATTGAATGTATCGCACCCAATTGCTTTCTTGATATACCAATAGTATAATCTACATAATTTGAAAATTGCTGGAGATATTTATAGTATATAAACTTAGTAATTGGATATAAAATCTCTAACTTAAATTTTGAAAGTTGATAAAAATACTCAAAATCTATAGAATCATGGTAGTCGAAAATAATTCTTTTTGAATATTTTCGCTTTATATATTTGCTTAACTTCAACCCTGTTATACCTGAATCATGTATATAAACAAAATCTGCATTTGATATGTAATAACCAAATTCATTTATCCATGTATAAATGTTTGGTAATTTGAGTTTTAGAAACCTTTTTTTCGGGCACTTAATTTTGTGCAACTTAACATTTTTAAACTTCAAATCAAATTCAAGGAACTCATTATTACCATATTCTAGATCATATAATATATCAGTTTCGCATTCCAATTTATCAAAGGCTCGCAGACTCCTCAAAACTCTATAGTCTGATATTAAATGGTAAGGTGCAATTACAGCAACTTTCAAATTGACTTCATATTAAATTATTTTTCCAGAAATTTATTAAAAACATATTTAAGGGTGTCTATAAAGTATTTATCTGTTTTGTAGGAAGAATGTAAAACAGGATTTTGGTCCATATAACTATTAAATTCAACTTCTGAAAATCCTAATTTTTTTAAAACATAATTTTTTTCTGTTCTAAATGCGTCTTCATTAGAATACAATGGTGTGTTTATTTTACTTATAGCATCATCTCTTGTAATCTCATTATTTCTTAAAAGGTCAGAGTAATGTACTTTTCTTTTATCAATCTGAAATTTGTATGGTAAAACATATGCTTGATAAAATTTAGTAAATACAGACTCGTAATGTTTTTCCCCATAATAGTTCCAATCAAATGTTTTTTTCAGTTCTTCAATTGCTTTTATTTTGGAATAATTGATTACATTTAGAGGTTCTTCAAAGATACCGCCTAGACGAAATTTTTTCATCAATTGCCATCTAAATGTATTCATAAAAGGAAACGTTTTTAATTTCACAGAACCATATTTTTTATGTATATCTTTAATGTTTCGAGAATCCATTTTATTCCATGACCAATACTTTGGCATGTTTTGTTCAGTAACAAAGTTTGTGCCACTCAAAACAGTTTTAATCTTATTTTTTTTTCTTATTTTAAAAAGTGAAGCAAAAATAGCGTGGTCCGTTAACATTTCGATATCAACAACGCCTGCTTTGATAAATGATCTTTGAAGGTCTTTGAACTCAATCCAGTCTATAACGTAAGTTTCTAAATCAAACCCAGTATTTTTGATTATTTTTTGAATATTGCCTAATGCAGTATCAGAATTCCAACCATTGTCGAAATGTACGCATAATGGATTTAACTCCATTTTCTTGGCAAGAAGAGCTAGGTAAGAACTGTCAACCCCACCACTTAAACCTATGAGAGAATCATATTTATCGATTTTATTATTTAAAATACGACTCTTTAAATCTATTAAATTTTTTTCTTCTTGAGCTTTGGTAAATCTGTAAAGAGATATTTTATTTTCAAAATCAATGCAATAGTTACAGATACCTTCATCATTAAATGTAATACATACATCACTTGTGTCCATGACGCACTTAGCACATATCTCATAAGTCATTTTAATAAATTCCCAAAATCTAAATACTTAAAAATTATTTATTGCTTCAACCACATACTCAATTTCCAACCGATTCATCTCAGGAAAAAGAGGTAAAGAAAGAATAGATTTTTGATTATTATAAGCATTTGGAAATTCTTCATGTCGATGGAATAAATGAGAATACGCCTCCAAAAAAGGTAATGCTATCGGATAATTAATAACTGTTTTTATTCCTTTATCGCGTAAATGGCTTTTCAGATTATCTCTATTTTTACTCTTTATCACAAATAAGTGATGCACATGATTTCTAAAAGGTGATGTTTGAGGTAAAACTATGTCTTCAAGATTAGCTAAATTTTGCATATATGAATCAGCTATATCCTGCCTATTTTTTGTCCAGTTTTCAAGATGAGGCAATTTAACTCCTAATATCGCAGCTTGTATTCCGTCCATACGACTATTCATACCCTCTATTTCATGAACCCCCTTTTTTAATCCACCATGTCTCGCAAACGATGCCATTTTACAAGCTAACTGGTTATCATTAGTAACAATCGCTCCTGCATCGCCCATCGCACCGAGATTTTTACCTGGATAAAAAGAAAATGTACCAGCAGAACCAATCGACCCTACCCTTTTACCCTTGTAGCAAGCAATGTGGGCTTGTGCACAATCTTCAATAACCCAAAGGTTGTTAGTATGCGCGACCTTCATTATTTCATCCATATCAGCAGGCTGACCAAATAAATGAACAGGTATAATTCCAACTGTTTTTGAACTTAATTTTGATTCAAGCGAAATAGGACACATTGTAAAAGTATCTTTCTGAGTATCGCAGAATACTACTTTAGCACCAGCAAGCGTAACTACTTCAGAAGTTGCGATCCAAGAATGAGCAGGCACAATTATTTCGTCATTCTCTTCTACACCTAGAGATTTTATTGCTATAAAAAGTGCGTCAGTTCCGTTAGCACAACTAACACAATTTTTCACACCAATAGTATTAGCGAAATTATGTTCAAATACATCAACAAACTTGCCTCTTATAAATGATGAATTTTCTATTACTTCATTAATAGCAGAGTCTATTTCTTCCTTTAAAGATAAATACTGCAAATAGAGATTATTAAAAGGCACATTCATTAAAATAAGTAATTTATAATTTACGGATAAGTCTAGCAGGATTGCCAGCATAAATTCCTTTAGTAGAAATATCTTTTGTTACAACAGATCCAGCACCTACAACTGCACCATCACAAATTTTAACGGGCAAAATGGTAACATTGCTACCGATAGAAACATTGTTCCCAATGTGTGTATGCAACCAAAGACTTTTGTCCCCTCCGGCTGGTCCACCACTTTTAAAAACATCATTAACAAACATCACACCATGACCAATAAATGTATTACTACCGATTGTAACTAGTTCGCAAATAAAGGTGTGAGATTGAATTTTACTTCCCTTACCAATTCTAACATTTTTCTGAATTTCTACAAAAGGACCTACAAATACTTCATCATCTAAAAAACAATCATATATGTTACATGGACTAATAATTTTTACATTCTTGCCCGTAACAACATTTTTAATTTGGGAGTTTATAATTTCAGGCATGATTCAATCTTTAATTCCCAACCTGCAAAACTTTGGAGTAAATCTCATAAAGACTTCTTTTCCAGTTTCAATAGACTCATAAATTGCATTAATTAATTCCAGGCTTCTTCTACCCCTTAGACCATCTACTAACTGAGCTTCCTTTTTCATGATGCAATTAACAACATGTTCGTAATATGCTTTGTGACCGAATCCATAAACATTTGGAGGATTGACCGAATATTTTTCCATTACATCGACATCCCCATCTAATTTCTCAGAGAAATTCCAATGAATCATTTTATTTACTGCAAATCCTCCTATTTCAACTGTCCCCTTCTCACCAAGAATAGATATAGAACCCTCTAAATCAATCGGTCTTACCGCGGTGGTTGCTTCAATTACACCAATTGCACCATTTTTGAATTTCAAAATAACAACTGCGGTATCTTCTGCCTCTATATTGGCAAGTGCGGTTGTGCTTTTAGCAAAAACACTAATTACCTCCCCCATCATCCATTCCAATAAGTCAATGTGATGACTTGCTTGGTTAGTCAATACACCGCCATCTAAAGCCCAGGTACCACGCCAAGCATCTTGATCATAATACTCTTGAGTCCTGCACCAACGGACTCTGATCGTTCCTAAAATTAATTTACCGAACCTACCTTTCTCCAAAGCTTCTCTTAATTTTTGAACAGGCAGATTGAATCTATTTTGCTTTACAACAAACAACTTTACACCTGCATTGTCACAAGCTTTGATCATTTTATCTGCTCCCTCTAAAGTCAATGCCATTGGTTTTTCAACAACAATATGTTTTTTATACTGAACTAACTCAGTGGTATGTTTCTCATGATTTCCACTTTCAGTGAGAATAACGATAACATCTATTTCAACGTTAGTCATCATTTTGTGCATATCGTTAAAGTAGGGAATACCGAATTTTTTTCCTACTTCAGACGCTTTACTTGCAACTAAATCACAAACCGCAACCAAGCTGGCATTACTTATTTGACCGGTTCCTAAAAGTTGAGAGTGCCGATGAGAAATGCGTCCGCATCCAACGAGTGCAAATTTAATCTTCATGGAATAAAATTTAAATTATTTATACAAAAACTGACTTCAATTTATTTTGTTCATTCTCCCAACATAAAATTTTAGAAAGTTTGTAACTATTTGATTTTGCCTTATCGATTTGTTCTTTATTTAAATTATTAATCATATTGGCCATGGCATCGATAGAAAAATGTTCAGGATAAAAACCACAACTATATTCAGTAAGAATTTTTTTCATTTCGGGAGATGGTCCGATTACAATACCCAACTTACCGTGAATAAATTCGAAGAATTTATTAGGAAGACAATTTTTTAAATTAAAACAATCAGGTTCTAGGTAATAAAACCCTAAGTCATATTGGTTTAACATTGAGGTGATCTGATCAAGCGGTACTGGTTCCTCGAAGAATATTTTCTTGGAACCTCTTACTGAATTTTGTAACTCCGTGATGTATTTTGAGTTTCCAGTAAGACGGAAATGCACGGAGAATCTATCCTCTAACCTAGTTGCAACTTCCACCATATTTTCTAACTTTCTATTTCGATTAGCAATACCGTGGTGAATTAATTTTATATTTTTAATGGATGTTTTTTTTACAATATTGAAGTTAGAAGACGGTGCACTAAACAAAACTCTAGTTTCAACACCATACATTCTTTTATATTCCAATTTCAACCCGTCAGAAACTGTAAATATCAAATGACAAAGAGGTAGAAACTTTTTACAAATGTAATGATATAGAGGTTTGTAAATGACTTTGAATATAATGTCCTCTCGTTGAAGGGGGTAGAATTCTCTAGCATCAAATATAACTTTGCAATTTTTATTGAACTTAAAAGCAAATGGTAAAAGAAAAATATCCTCCACTAATATATAGTTGTAACTCAATTTATAAAAAGAAGGAGGAACAATATATCTATATTCTAAAAAGTTAATCTTTAGTAATAACTTTTTTGTAAAAGGAAAAAAACCAAGAAATAATTTTAAAATCTTTAGAAATATTGGTTTCAGAAATAACCAAAAGTAATCAATTTTTTCTAGAATATTTTTTCTAGGATTTTGATTGATTAATCTGGTATTATACAGAACATCAATTTTAAAATTATTCTTCTCAAAATAATTTAAAAATCTACTCGGCCTAGGGTCTTTTTGGGGACAAAGAAATGTTAACAATAGAATTTTCAATAATAATATTAGTTAGCTTCTTTTCCAAAAGCTTTTAAGTGGTTTGAATACTAATCTGTAAGTTTTGAGTAATATATTGTATAAATATTCGTTATTCTTAAACTCTGAATAGTGCCTAACAGGGGCGGTAATTAAGTCTTGGAGTTCATCACGACTAATTCTAAGTTTTTTAGCAATAAACCCGATATCTTCATTAAGTGTTTTTTCTTCATATAACGGTTTTTTAGATCACAAAGTCCTGCATGTCGCGTTATTTCACCACTTAAAATTAAACTTGATAAATGTGCTTTTCTTTTATCATAGCCAAACTTATGAGGTAAATAATAAGATTGGAAAAATCTTGTCCACCTTGATTCAAAGTGCTTCCCTCCATAGTAAGTCCAGCCATAATTTTTCTCAAGTTCAGAAATAGCTTTTGATTTACTATAATTAATAAAGTTCAATGGGGGCTTCTTTTTTCATACCAATAATGAAAGGAAATTTAATATGTAGATTAAAAAAACCAACTATTGGATAATTACTCTTTTTTATCCCACCAAATTGCTTTTGAATACTTTTAACATGTCTCGCATCCATAGCGTCATACCCCCAACTGTTAGGCAATATACTCTCTGTAGCGTAATTTCTACCTTCCATTACATATTTTATTTTAGATTTTACCGCATATTGATACAAAGCAGCGAAAAAAACATGATCTTGTGCTACATCTTGATTTGCTAAATTTGATCTCAAAAAAGCGAGTTGCATGTCTCTCATCTCTTACCAATCTACAACATGTGTAACAAGTTCGATATGCAATCGTTTACATATTTCTTCGATATTTTTAACAGCTAGTTCAGAATTCCAACCAGCATCAACATGTACAGCAAGAGGGCGAAGACCCCACTCTTTCAATTTTACTGCTAGATAGCTACTGTCTACACCCCCGGAAAGACCAATAATACAATCATACGGTTTACCATTACCTTCTTTCTTTATTTTGCTAAGCATCAAATCTAAACGGCGCTTTCCTTCTTCGGCAGAACACCAATTGGGCTTTATAGGCTCGTCAAAACGTTTGCAATGATTGCAACAACCATCCTCGTCAAATTGAATATCAGGGTCTGTCGTATCCATGAGACATCTATTACACATGCGGTAAGGTATATCATTAGGCACGAAAGAAGCTTTATTGATTAAAGTCCCATCTATAGGGGAAAGTACAGCATTTTCTGGCATTCTATTTAAAACAAGTTTTTATAAATTATGGAAGTTCTTCTGTTAGCTCTTTTCTATCAGGGAAATTGATTAATACAGCTCTATGTGGCCCCATAAATACAAACATAGAACCCGCTGCTACTGCTGATGCACTACTCTTTTCAACAGCTTGTTTAAAATCATTGATGCACGATGCACCTCCGCATGCAACAACGGGAACATTAACAGAATCAGAAACTATTTTAACCAGACTTAAATCATAACCAGTCATGGTACCATCACGATCAATTGAATTGACGAACACTTCTCCGACACCTCGATTAATTATATTTTCTAGATGATTAAATATAGAAATATTTTGTTTTTTTGAACCATTTTGAGAAAATAGCTCGTACTTCTTAAAAATACTACGCTTTACGTCGATACATCCTACTACACTTTGGGAACCGTATTCTGAAACAATTTTATCTACTAAGTCTAAATTTTCATACAATGAAGAATTTAAAATTATTTTTTCAAAACCTATATTAAAAATAATTCGTGCTTGTTCAACATTTGTTATACCACCGCCGTACGCCATTGGCATAAAAGCTTCACCCGCGATATCTTCCAAAAGATCGAAATCTGGATTTAATCCGCTTGGACTCGCATCGATATCAAGAAATACGAGTTCATCTACTTCCTTTTCGTTGAAAATCTTAACAGAATTTATCGGATCCCCAATATACTTGGGCTTTTTAAATTTTACCGTTTTGTATAGGCCCTTACCTTTAAGAAGTAAAACTGGGATAACGCGTGTCTTGTTCAAATCAACAAAGATTAACGAATGAATCAAACAATTTCATGCCATGTTTTAATGATTTTTCAGGATGAAACTGAGTCCCACACACATTTTCTTTTACGACAACAGAAGAAAAATCAATGCCGTGACTAGTTAAAGCTGCGGAGTTTTCCGCATTTTTACATTTCATATAGTAAGAATGAACAAAATAGTACCTCGCATCTTTTGCAATTTCGGAAAATATTGGTGTACCTTTTTGAATCTTAATTTCATTCCAGCCCATATGAGGAACTCTTAATGTTGGGTGTGAGGGTAATTTTTTACATTCCATATCAATCCACCCGAGACCTGGTAAAACACCTTCTTCACTACTACGACCTAGCATTTGAGCACCCAAGCATATTCCAAGAACGGGTTTTTTCATTTCAAGAGCAAAACTATTTAACGGAGAAAATAAATCGGAATTTTTAAGCATTTTCATCCCATGATCAAAATGTCCAACCCCTGGCAGTATTATTTTGTCGGCGGCAAGTAGTTCCCTTGGGCAGGAAGAAATAGACGCATCTGCACCAACCTTATTGAGCATATTTTTAACAGAAGCTAAATTGCCTATTCCATAATTAACAACAATTATTTTACAACTCATCTATCAACAAATTTTTCTGTTATTCAGACACCTTTTAGCACCATAAAAATAGGGCCTTAAGGTAGATTTTATTAAAGTCAAAATATCTTTCATACGAATATTCAAACTAGTTACATATTATTTGTTTCGATAACAGCAGTTTTTTTACAAAGAACCAGTGCACAAATATCCCCATCAATAACATCTGCATTGGTAAAAGAAAGTGTTCCATGTTGTAAATCATTGAAGGGAGAAACTCCATTGATTGAAATATTCTCACCTTCAAATTGAAAATTCAGAAATTTAGAAATTCTTTTACAGTTTTTGTGGTATATTCTACCATATATTTTTTAAAATAATGTGATTTCTAAAAGTTTAATTTATACCAATTAAAGTAGTTTAATATTCTCCAAATTTCAGAAAATTGATTTAATTTTAATTTATCTAAATTATTTAAATATTTTAACAACTTACTAGTATCTAATAAAGGTACCTCATTAAATGCATTAATCTTTTCAATAATTTTGTTTTTTTGTGAAATAAGAAAATCTTTTTCTGGCGTTTCGAAACCTATCTTATCTTTTCTCTGAAGAATCTCCTGAGGAACGATTCCCTTCATTGCCTCTCTAAAAATATATTTTGTTGTACCTTTATTAGATAAAAGAAAATCCTCCGGTAAAGTCAGTAAAAATTCTGCCAAATCTGTTGTTAAAAAAGGCACCCGACTTTCTACTGAATGAATCATTGAGTTCCTATCTTCATATCTCAATAAATGAACCAAACCCCTATGACCATTTAAAGCATTTTTTAAACAATGACTCAACGCTCGGTTAGAATAAATTTTTGTCCTATAATCTCGATTCACTTTTACTGATGAACAAAAATCTTCTTTTAAAAATTTTCTATCAAAATCTTTATCTCTCCATGATCTAAGTTTCTCATAGATGTCAGGGAGTAAAGATTGAATTAATGCTTTGGTTGGTTTATTTCCAAAGGTATTACCTAGTTCTTTCCATAGTTTAAAAATATCAACAAATTTTCCTTCTCTAATTAAGCTCTCAAATCTAGCGTGAGGATACCCGTAATAACCAGCCAGCATTTCATCTGCACCTTGTCCATCTAGGTTTACAATCACACCTTCCTCTTTAACCTTTTGGAATATTTTGTACTGAGCATAAATGCTAGAACTAGCGAATGGTTCTCCTTGCACCTTAATCAAGGATTCTAATTCTTGGAACATACTTATACCCTCAAAAGAAACTTTGTAACTACGAGCTCCTACATGTTGATTAACTAGATCAACCCACTTTTCCTCATTTTTCGATGAACCACGGGCAACATAGCTAAATGTGTTAAGTTCCATTGTTGGTTCTAAATATCGCATTGCACATACAACTGCGGAAGAATCAATACCACCGGAAAGGGCGGCACCCACGGGAACATCACTTCGTAAATGTAATTTTATATTTTTAAAGAATTTTTCCCTTACTATATCCTTTGCATCATCAAACCGAATGTCTTTATTCTCCTCAATGCTGGGATTCCACCATCTAGAAACTTCATAGCGAATAGTTGAGTCAATATTTAATTCTAAAATGTGACCAGGCTTCAAATGCTTAATGCCCTCGAAAAATGAGTCTTCACCACGATCTACAAATCCTTTAGATAAAAATTTATAACCAACAACTAAGTTCGGTTTAGGTTTTTCAGGCATTAGCTTAATCAATGCTTGAACTTCAGATGCAAAACACAGGGTGTCCTTTCTCTGCCAATAATATAAAGGTTTTATTCCAAATGCATCCCGGACAAGAGTGAACACTCGTTCCTTCTTATCAAATACAGCAAATGCAAACATACCAACCAATTTTGAAAGTACATCTGATTTCCATTCAACCCAAGCATTCAATAAAACCTCAGTATCAGATTCGGTAGTAAATTCATAACCTAGTAATGAAAGTTCAGTTCGTAATTCTTTGTAATTATAAATTTCACCATTAAAGATTATAATAAATCTACCATCAACAGAAGTCATTGGTTGACGTCCACCATCTGAAAGATCAATTATGGACAATCGTGTGTGCCCCAGTGATAATGATGATTGCTCTCGATTCGGAGATGAGGAAATATCTAATGTTTCAAAGGAAAAATGATCTGGGCCTCTGTGCCTTAGAGTTTGTGCCACAGATTTGAACAACTTATCAAAGTAAACAGAAGAATGAATTTGATTATTTGATAAAATACCAAAAATACCGCACATAAATATTAAGTAAAAAAATGTTGGATTTCTAGATCCAATTTCTCGACAATTTTGATAGGATCATGCCATTTTTCAACATAATGACGGCTCACCTTTGCTAGCGAGAGTAATTCTTCTCTGTCCATTTCTAAAATATTAACAAGTTTTTCCTCAAGGGTATCTTCAGTGACATTAACTATTGGCAAATCATTACACATCTCTTGAGGTATGAAACCTAGGTCACTCTCTCTAATATAGCTACAAACCGGTTTTCCTAATGCCATACACTCAACAGCAAGACCACCATACCAACCAGCATACAATTGATCTACGAGAATATCCAAATATTCATAACGCTTAAGTGCCTTTTCATTTTTTAAACCTTCAATCAATATAAATTCAAAATCATAGCCACTAATTTTCAGTTTATTCATTGTATCGATGACAAACTCACTACCTTTAGCACCTCTGTGAGTAGGGGCATGTCCAATTCTTAAAGGCCGTTTCTCAATTTGATTATAAATTGGTTTGTAATCTTGTGGGAAAAAATGTCCATATGGCATAAATTCTGCCTTAGCTGGAAGAACATTCATCAAGTCAGGATTTAAAGCATAGATCTTGTGACAAAACTTACTAAGTAAGGTAATTTGCTTTCTTTTAAGCTGATCAGAATCCTTATTGTAGTAATCATTGTCTCGTACTTTGTGGGCAATGCTTGTGTCATAATTATCTAAACAAAAATCCCCTTGCTTGCGTCATCGCCTTGATATTGAACCATAATTAATACATTTCTCATCTTCAATATATATAGTTCTAGATTCTGCAAAATTGATAAGAATAAATTACAAAATTTTAAGGTTAAATTATGTAATTTTTTATTTACTGTAATTGGATTTGGCTTGAACAAAGTTGAACCAAAACTAAAAAAAACAATATCACTAATAAACAAATACCTAAGGGCAAATAGTCTTTTAATAATTCTAATAAACTTAGAATCTGATTTTTTTGAAATAATAAAATCAACTTCATAGCCATAAATATTTTCTGATAAACTCCATGATTTGGAATTGTAATTTATAAGATTAAAAGCTTTACTTAGCCCTTGTGGATTACCACCTGTAGTAGTAGGCAAATGTAATATTCTTTTTATAAAAAAGATTTTCTACTATTTAAAATACAAAGCTTACGAATTGTTTTAAAATTGATTAGATCAAAAGAATTAATTTGATAAAACTTCAATATCTGAAAAGCTTTTAAGCAAGTTATGTCGAGGCATATGAAGTCTCTCCTTCATTTTAGAAATATCTGCAATCAAATCTTCGCTATACACTTCCTCATGATGAAACTTTGGAACAATGCCAAGGTATTCTCCAATACCCTCACAGATTTGTCTGATTGTGAAAATATCTTTGCCTGCAAAATTAAAAGTATTACTTTCCTGCAGCAAAACTGCCTTGTGCAAAGCTGAAACAGCATCATTTACATGAATTGGATTTATTTTAATACCATTTTGGCCCTGGATTTTAATTTCCTCCCTTGCTTTAATGCTATCAAAAAGTCTAGGTATTAGCATGGAGCGACGCTGACCCGGACCATAGATAAAAAAAGGACGAATAATTATTACATTCATCAATGAAGAGTAAGGTTGAGCTATAGCTTCTCCGCTTAATTTACTGGAGAAATGAAAGTTTAATTCATTCAAAGGCAAGATATTACTGTCTTCCTTAAAAGCCTGGTCACAGGAACCATATAGACCACCTGTTGAGGCATAGATGAAGGTCTTTGCACCTGCTTTGCGTGCATATTCAAGAAGCATCGCAGTAGACTCAACATTTATCTTAAAGATATCTTCCGCACTATTAGGAAAATCGCGATAGTTGGATGATTGTGCGAGGTGTATTACAACATCGATATTCGAGGGCAAATCTGTAGTTCTCCAATCATTTGCAAAGTCGATATTTATAAGTTCAACATCAGGAATTTCAGAATCAGCAACTCTGTGCATAGTGCCAGTGATTTGATAATGATTTTTATGATAAAATATAAAATGCCTTGCAAGCAATCCATGAGCACCAGTTATTAAAATTTTTTTAAGTTTACTATTTTTCAATATTTAAGATTTATTGTTACTGTAAAATTCTTTTAAAAAAATATCAGGATTTACAATCTTCCAATCAGCATGCTTTTCCATCAAGAGTTTTTCATAATTCTTATTCCAAGCACATACTACCATTTCACTACCTCTTTCAATAATGGGTATCTGACAAATGCGTTCGATTACACTTCTCACAGTATGTTTTCTGTTGTAAAAGGAATGCTCTATAAAACCATAATTGAATTTTGTATTTTTATCTTCAAAGTTAACTAGATCAACTGAGTTGGTAAAACCTCCAGGAATCATTTTCCATGGCAGTTTCCTAAAAATACTCTCACTCAATTCGAATAAGGAAAGATATTTTCCATCGCGATCCGTAAAAAAACTCTTTTTATCCAAATCAACAACCACAAACTTATCAGCATCATTATGCCAAATCTCAATCATGGTGTGACCGTTGTTATAACTGTTCATACTCTCTATTGTATGTCCATGAACTTTTCTACATGTAATTCCATGCTGAAGTAAGAGATTTTCAACCATATTAACCAAAGGACCACAAGTTAAAGAAAGGAACCTTATAAGACCGTTCTTTAACAATTTTTCCATCGAGCAAGTATCATCTTTGTTTCCTCGGACAGCAATGTTTGCTAAGTTTAATGCATTAGAAAGAACATCGTATTTATCTAAAACTACATGCTGTCGAGACTCTATTTGAGGTAACGAAAAACGATACACCCCGCTTTTTGTACAATTGTAATTTTTCCCAAACCATACATAATTGTTGGGACTGATAACAATTTGATTAGGAAGCTCTTGTGATTTATTGCATTTAATAATCGATCCTTCTAGCAAGTCCGAATGAAAACCATAAGTTGTAAAAGAAACAATTGGATCATCAAAATTTACATGTAGCTTATTTGACATAAGTATCCGCTGAAATATCTTAAAACAAGGTCTCTGAAAATATTTAAGTAATTTCATTTCAAGCTGATTTTCTAAAATGATTTTGAATCCCATCTAATGCTTTCTTCATGTAGAAAATCATCTTATCTTTTTCACTTAAATTAAAAGCAAAAGACCACAAAATTAAACTAATAATAACAGTAAATAATATTGCAAAAAGAACTGATCCTAAAAAACCCTGATTAACTGTTAAAATCGAATTTATAATGCAAATAGAAAAAACGATAAATGTGAAGATCTGAACAGACCAAAATCTAAAAGGTATGGGGTACCATCTCCTCCCAAGCCAATAATAAGCAAGAGACTGTGCTAAAACACTTGTAAGATATCCAACAGCAGCACCTTTAGCACCATAAATCGGAATTAAAATGATGCTAAAAGTAATTAGAAAAATACAAGAAAATAATTGAGCATAGGTAGTACCAATTGTACGCTTACTCAACCATATAGGTGTTGCCAGGATATTATTAGATCCAAGGTAAAATCCAGCAATAACTAAATAAGGTAATAATTGATGTGCTTGATGATACTCATACGGAGTTAAAATCATTAAAATAGGCTTTGAGAAGCAAGATATTGCAGCCGCTAGTGCCAAACAGCCAAAACTAAATATTGAATATACTTGTCTGTAAAAAATAAGCGCATTGGGATGCTTCATTATAGAAAGAGAAAACGGATCGTATGAAAGACGAAAAGCTGTAATACCAAGCGAAAGAACGCTGGATATAGAGAAAGCTATAGAATAGAGGCCCAGTTCACTTAGAGTTGCATTTTTGTTTAAGAAGAATCTACCAAACTCACTCTGAAGCCAATTAATAATAACTGCAGGAACTTGCGGAAGACAGTAAATTAGCATTAGAGTTAAAATAGTGTAAGAAAAATTTAACGCCAATTTGTCGCTAATACTGTAAAAAGCTACCAAAAATCCTAGCATAGACCCAATCACGCTGGCCCAAAATACACCTTTAACTCCAAAGTCTAAAAAAACGACTAATATAATAGTGGATAATAATATCGTAGTTAATTTAGTTACTTCGATTGTAAGAAACCAAAAAGGTCTATGTAATAACCTTACAATAACTTGAAAACTTGTAACTAAAATACCAAAAAACAAACTTAAGGAAGCGATTCTGATGTACGAGGTTAAATCATGACCATCTATTCTACCTCCATCACGAATTTGTAATATTTCTGAAATGTAGGGAGCAACTGAATAAAAAAGTAAAGCGAAAGAAAACGAAAAGAAAAAAATTACAAAAACACCAGTGTTAATGGTTTTATTACGATCAATATCATCATCGAAATGAAAATAATAATAACTTAACCCTGAACCAACATTCATACCAGCAAATGTAAAGAATAGACCGATAGATATTTGTATAAGTGTGATGATACCATAATCACTAGGAGAGAAAATACGGGTTAAAATAGGAGCAGTAATTAAAGTAACTAATTTCCCGAAAGCAGTGCCTGCACCGTAGATTAGTGAATCCTTAGCAAGCCTATTTGCTAAAGATGGCATATGTTAGATAATAACTTTGTTAGAAAGAATTATATGCAATTATATCTGTAAGCAATATAATGTTCGTCCTCTAATAAAACTCCGAGAGACTTGAAATTATAATCGAGATGAAATTGAGATAAAGCACTTTTATCAGCAATTATTTTAGTGACTTTATGTTTCTCACAAAGGTGTTTCCAATTCACAGAGAGATATGGGTACTCTTCAATATACTCTTCGTACATTTTATCATCAGTTATAGCACCAGGTTGCCACCAGAAGGACTTACAATTACAACGAGCAACGATATCAGCACCTAAACGCATTGTAACGGGAAAGATAACATCATTTTTATCAATTTCTAGTAAGTTAATGAAACTAGAAAGAGTATCTTTATTCTTTTTATTAAAACCAAAATACTTATTTGTTAAATATGAAACTAATATATTAAAAATCAAAAGTATTAAAATTAAATTTAGTATGAAGTTTAGTTCGTAATATTTAAATATTGTATATGTTATTATAAACGGAAAAATAAAAGATAAACTGTATTCCAAATAACGATAAGATTCTCCAAGGAAATTGAAGTATTTTGTGGTAGTTAAGGCGTAAATAACAAGAACTGAAATTAGCATGAAAAGAGACTTCGATACTAATAAATCATGAGTGTAGTCGCATGAAAGATATAACAATAATGTAAGTTCAGGAAAATACAAAATTAGTCTTGTGGGTTCCCTTTTTAGAAACAATAAAATTAAATTTTTAAAATCATATTTTGAAATATAATTGAACAATATTTTAAAATTTAAGTAATTGGATAACGAAGATTTCTGGTATCGTGAATGTTTGACATACTTATTATAAATAAACCAATATTTAATCATAGATGTTACACTTACATACGAATGACCACGATTGAATAAAAAAGATAGAACAAGAGATATGAGAACAATTAAAACTGGAAGATAATCTAGAGTAAGAAGAGAGTATATTGGAACAATAAATAAAAGAGCTTGCGCTGCAAAAGTTGAGGATAAAAAACAAATTATTCCGAAAATAATAATAAGATAAAATATAAGGTTATCTGACTGGTTATTATAAATTATCAATGAAAACATAAACATGGAGCAACTTACTCTACCAAGAAGCCTTGATGACAGTTTTAAATATGCTATAGCAGGTCCGTTTGTAGTTAAGTTTAAGATTGATAAAATATATATCAGAGTTGCAACAAATGGAATTTCATTACATAAATATGGAAAATGATATAAACTAATAAAATATAAATAAATATAAAAAAATCCAACAGAAATTAAATGTAATAATAAATTTGGCATGTGACTTTTATTAATTATTATATTTTCCGAAAAAAAAGAACATATCTGATGAAATAAAATAGGATAACTCATTCTATTTGGAATTACATAATTACTTATCCTTCTTGATGAATCCTTTTGCTTTAATTGATAAATAATAGATAAATGAACAGAAGAATCACCTGCAAACCCTTTACTAAACCAACCTTTCGAAAACGAAAAAGTAAACCTTCTTAGTAAAAATGCAAAAGTAACTAAAATTAATAATAATGATATGACCATACTAACATTAAATGTTTTTATTATTTGTTAGAAAATATTCCTCTGGTGATATCTCCATCTTTTGCTTTAGGATTTCTCTTACAGAATCAAAACCAATATTAAACAACGGATCCAATATAGATAAGTTTGAAATGAATTTTTTGCTGTTTACTTGATGGTACTCATTGAATTGAAAATTTTGAAAGAAAAATTTAATACCTGCTTCATTGAATTTATCAGGCTTTATGAAGTCTAGGCAACCGGTACCTGAAAGATACTCTTCTGTTTTAGTAAGTTTACAGATTTCAAGAACCAGTTCATTGGAACCTAATTCATTTAAATTAGGGTTATTAAATGCAATCCTAGTACTATGCTCAATTTCTATATTAAAATCCATATTATCAAGAAGAACAAGAATCGCATTTAAGCTGAAATCCATCGCAAATTCAGATGCGTAGTTATATATATCAACTACTACGGGATAAACTTCGTCAAAAAACTTTGATTTAGCATACGCATGTTTAATTGTACCCAAATGTTTTTGTTTAAAATTTACCTCTTGATTTATTAAAACCTCATATATTTTTTGTGTGGAATTCCTTTTTATTGGTAATGTAAGCCACCTTGTTTCTCCATCTAATAAAATACGGTTTCTTGTAAGCCAACTTTTACCGCGTGGAGCTTGTACATGATCAAATACGATGAGTTTATCAGCCTGTACGACTTTATGAAAAAAACCCAACCAAGGTAGAAAATCTGGTTGATGTATTGCTAATTTCATAATCTATAATTGTACATGAATACTGCTATCATTCTCTGCTTCGTCGAAAGCTTTCAACAAGTTTTCCATAGTTGATTCGTCTATTGTTTTTTTAAAAATACTCAATGCATTTGGTTTCTTTGTTATTTGAAGATCACAGCCAAGTTTTTGAGCTTTCACCTTAATAGTTTTCAGTAACTCATAAGGATTATTGCAAACTGATGTGTAACTTGTTTTCAGAAATTGGTTTGATGGAACTAAGCGTACCTTATCTTCATAAAACTTTTTAAAGTATAAAATTTGATGTGCAACTTTTAGCATTTCGCTTTTTTTCTTTATCTTTTCATAAATTGATTTTGGAGGATATGACCCCCACCAACAATCATCAGTACAATGATTGTCTTTTCGTGCTTTCAAAATTGAAAGTGCAACATCCATTGGATCTCTTTCGATGAAAATAATGATTGATCGCTTAAATAATTTTACGAATTTGGCTAGATGAAACCCGATTAACTCCATTGGTTTAAAAACTAGACCCGTTTCCAAAATTCGGTTCATATTAGTAATTTTCGATCGAACTTTCCCCCAATCAATAGAATCCGACAATTTGTCAGGTTCGTATTTGTCAATTTCTGTAATTCTTAATAATTTATGCCAAAATTTTGAAAATTCGTGAGGATGGTCAATCTCTAAGGTTCTCCCGTAATTTGACCTATAATTTTTAAATTCTGATTTAATGACAGTGTATTTAGATAGCTGAGTTCCGACCAATGGAGTCTCCCAAAATCTTGCCATCAAGTTGTTTGTACATTGCAAATTAGTGTTGTCGTAAAGTAATTGTGTTAAGAGTGTGGTACCTGAGCGGGGCAATCCCAAAACAAATATATTTACATATTGTTCACTTGTTTGTGTCTCTAAAATTGACTCTAAACCATCTAGTGATTCACCAAATTTTTTAAAAAACTGTTCTTCCTTCAAAATGTAAAAGTTTACTCGTAAAAGTGTGAATCAAAGTATGTGTCAGAGTGAATCAAAAGATAAATCAGTGAATGTTTGTCAACAAGATGCTCTGACAAAGAACGATGATCTCCATCTACCAAATTGCCCTTTTTGTAACATTTCCACCTAGTCCATTCCGAGTCACTAATATAAAATGCTTTGTTAAACAAATTAAACGAATCCTCTTTATCGTAAGCTTCATATTTAAAACCAAAATCGCTTGGTTTTTTGTTTTTCCAAAAGTCTAGATTATTGAGTCCAGTCATACCCCCATGACTTGCGACTCCACGAATCTTAATATTCAGCATTTTTTCTAACACTTCTACATCCCTTATTAAGCAATCTTTTGCATCTTCTCCCCAAATTTCTGCTTGATCGACAATTTCACTATGATATCCGATTTCATGACCACTATCACTTATAGATTTAAGAATTCTATAATTTTCGAATGAAAATGGATTGTATTCAGGTGCATGCAATCGGACAAAAAATGTGGCCTTGATTCCAAGTTCTGAGAAAATATTGAGCAATCGTTCGGCTTTCTTACATGAAAAATCTATATCCACACGATTAACTATAGTGGATGCTCCCAAATTATTTTTCCTCTGAACATATTCTTCGCAAGTCAGAAACTCGTATCCAAAATCTAGAGCATGTCTGTATTCTTTCTTTAGGTTTTCAAAAGTGAATTTGAATTTCTTCTTCATGCCAAAGCTTTTTGTAATTGTTGTTGTTCAGGAAAATTTACCAAAACACCCATATCTTTTTTTTGAAATACAACCATGCTACCAAGCGCAACAGCTGAGGCACCTGCAACCTTGATTGCGTTTGAAATATCAGAAATACAGCCAGCACCTCCATGAGCAATTACTGGGATGGAGACGGCACCAACGACCTTGGTAACCAACTCCAAGTCAAACCCTTTCCAAGTACCCTCGCGATTAATAGAAGTCAGTAATATTTCTCCAGCACCCTTACTTTGAACAAACTGTGCCCACTCGACTGGTTCCATTCCAGAATTCCATTTTCCCGATAGTCCCCTACAGTGCTCTTTTCCTAACCAACCCTTTTGTACATCTATGGCTACAATTAAACTTTGGCTTCCTATTCTATCACTTATATCTGAAATTAAATCTACATTTCGCAAAGCAGCTGAATTCACTACCACTTTCTCAAAACCAATCTTTAAAACTTTTTCAGCCATATCAACCGAAGTAATTCCTCCCCCGTAGGATAGTGGAACAAAGCATTCTGTGGAGATTTCTCTTAGTAAAGAAAAATTAGGAACTCTCTTTTCTTTGCTAGCTAAAATGTCTAAAAACATAAGCTCGTCCACTTCGAGTTCATTGAAAATCCTACAAGTATTTGCTGGATCACCTACATAACGAAACTTACCAAACCGCATAGTCTTCACCAATGATTCGCCATGCAGTAAGAGAGAAGGTATCACTCTGGGGCGCAAAACATTCATAAATTTGCAAAGTTTCTCAAAAGCTTGGCACCATATCGGTGACTTTTCTCCGGGTGAAACTGAACGCCGAAGATTTTTCCTCTCTGTATACCTGAATCAAAGTCAACACCGTAACTTGTCTTAAATATAGAAGTTTCAGGATCATCGCAAAAAACTGCATAGGAATGGACAAAATAGAATCGGGTTTTTTCAGAGAAACCATCAGTTAAATCGCTCTTCATGCAAGTACTAGCCACATTCCAACCCATGTGAGGGATTTTTAAACCAATGGATTTAGGGAGACTTCGTACTTCCGCGGGAATCCAACCTAAACCCTTCATTTTGCCTTCCTCGCTTCCTCGCGTAATCAACTGCATACCAAGACAAATTCCAAGAATCGGAATCTCCTCCACCAACGCCTTATGGTTAAGTGTTTCTAGCATGCCTAGATCAATGATTCTGGACATTGCATGATCAAATGCTCCAACGCCAGGAAGAACGAGTTTTTGAGCACTTTCAAGAGAAGATAAATTATCACAAACCTTAGAATCTACCCCTATCCACTTGAACATATTTGTTATAGAACCAATGTTACCCATACCATAATCAAGAACTGAAATCATTTTATACTTTTGATGGGAAACAATACTTTAGATAAAAACTCATTGGCACTAGGTTTGCCTTGGCTAACATGGCAAAAAGAGGACGAAAAAATTCAAATCTTTTTTTATAAGTTGGATATTCAGTCCATGATTTGGGAGTCTCATTCATGACCTTATCGTAATCATTGTGCGACAAATCTAGTCGCTTGAGAAAGTATTCAATTAAATCACGCTCAACGATGGGAGGCTTCCTGTAAACAGCCAATGCCTCCTCCCGAGTCATTTTCCCAAGTCGTACCAATGCAGACAAGGTATTGTTTCGGAAATCCATACCAAATTTGACTGGTGCATAAATTCCATGAAGAAATGCCGTCATTCTATTTTCCAGGTGATGACCTCCATAATATTTCCAATCATATTCCTTTTCCAGAAAAGCCCTAGCCTCTTCTTTATTATATTTGAGATACCAGAATGGCCTAATCTTTCTAATTCTCGCAAAAACCGACCACCAAATAAATCTACTGAATGTCATCAGAGGATATGAACGCATGGTTTTTTTTCCGAATTGTTTATGAATCGACTTTATATATCGACCATCGAAATAATTTCTGCCAACTGGAGTAATCCCTTCGGTCTCGAAAGAATGTCCTTCCAACACATATTTGATTCCATACTTCCAAGCTGCTCGATAGATGGTTTCAGCTAATGCCAAATCAGTAGAAGCTTCAATTTCTGCCACTCCTGCCAGAAAGAAAGATCGAAAGATGTCATCCGCCTCTTTGTTGTCAACGACATGAGTATAAAGATCAATATCCAAGGCTGATAAGACCTTACGAATGTTCTGAGTCGCAATCGATGTGTTCCAAGTATTGTCATAGTGTACTGCCAGAGGACGAAGCCCATGTTTTTTTGCCAGGTATAGCATGTAAGACGAATCGGTTCCTCCACTGACACCGATTGCACAGTCATATTTTTTGCCTTTTCCACTTTTCTTGATTTTATCAAAAATCCGTAACAGTTCTGCCTCTCCTTTAGCTTCGCCTGTGCCATACTCCGCCGATAAAGACTCAATCTGCTTGCAATAATTGCAAACACCATCTTCATCAAAATCTATTGAGGATACTCGCTCATCATAGATACACTTTGAGCAAATTTGCATTTTTATTTTTTAATTACTTCGATGAATCTACATCAAATTTAAATTTTGATTTCTCAATACTCAAGTTATGTCTGCATCCCAAATAATCACTTTTTTACCTTCGATGTAAAAAAAAGCACCTGGATAAGGTTTCGTTTGGGCTCTAATAAAATCCCTTATTCGTTGGGCATCCCAAGTCCAATCTATTTCTCCATCCTGCTCGTTTCTTTGAGGATAAATTCTTCTTTTGGATTCATCCTGCTCGTTTAATGTAAATTTTCCAGAAGCTAATTTGGGTACTTTATCCCTCAAAAGTGTAAGACCTTTTTCTTCTATTCTTAGATACAAAGAGGCAATTGTATCATGATCATGGATTTCTTCCTCGAGTTGCCCAACAATAGGCCCTGAGTCAACTCCTTCATCCATTCTAAAAAGACTTATGCCTGTTTTTTTTTCTCCATTTATTAATGCCCACACTAGAGGAGCACCACCGCTGTAATCAGGCAAAAGAGAAGCATGTAGTCCATATGCCGGGACTAGTTCAATCCATGAACTCGGAAGCAGATGGTACCAGCCTACTACGACAAAAAAAGAGGGGTTCCATGACTTTACTAATTCAAGTAGTTTTGGATCCTTCATCCCTTTTGAGATAGTAACACAATTTAAATCATTCGAATCACAATATGAAGCTACATCTGCATGCAAAACATTATTAAATTCGCTATCTTTTCGATAAGATATAGGAAAAGTCTTAGGCGCAGTAACAACTCCACTAATCTCAACGCAACTCATACTTTGGAGAAGATCAAGACATCGTAATCCAAATTTACTGCAACCTATGAATACGACTTTTGTACTCTTTGCTTCCATTAAACTTATTTAAATGTTTGCTGGATTGAATATTTCAAATGAAGTTAAATCTATATTGCTTTGAAAAAACGACCGCTATGGCATGCTTCTTCTTGATGAAAATACCCTATCTCCAATCCGTTTGCCTCTACTAAATCTCGAACCTCCTTTTCACTATACCTCCTTGCATTGCTCGGACTGTACCAATCATAATTAGTTACGATCGAGGTTTCCTCACCAAGATGCTCATTCCAAAAACATTTAAGAAAATTCCAATAAATGAAGCGTTGAATGTCATAGGTGCCTCCCTTTAGCCCGAGAGAAGGAATGTCGGGAACTTCTACCGATACATTTAAATCGCTGAGGTTTTTACCTAAAACAGTCAATTGCTTGGACATATCCCACAGCTCATCTTTCGACATATCTTTACAAGCCATACGAAAATGATCATCAAGCAACTCTCTTGGCAATGCCTTTTTGGCATAAAAATAACACGCGAACTCTCCGCAATTTGGATTGGTAATACGAACAAGTTCCCGAAATGTTTCATCAGGATTTTGAGTATGCATGATTACTTGATCACAACTAACATAATCAATGCTTCCATCGAGGAAAGATGTGCTTGCAATATCTCCTCGGCAGAAAAGTAAATTATTAAAATTTGCGTAGTTCTTGGCAGCAATTTCCACAGCTTCTGAAAAGTCGACGCCGATAACCAAGGATTCAGGAGCCAAATTGGCAAACCAAGCAGCTTTGTATCCAAGTCCACAACCTGCATCCAAAATGATTTTTTTGGATTTAAGAAAACTGCCAAACTCCTCTTCCGAGGCAAAACCATACAATTGCAAGTACCAATCTTTCTGCATTTGATACCAGATCTCCTTTTCTGAGCTTTCCTCATAAACTCCCCATTTATCCCCGAATACATGATTCGTCTGTTCTTGAGACAAATCATTGGAAGAACTTTGAGAAGAATATAAATTATCTAGGAATGTTGTATTAAAATCTACAGTAGAATTTTCATTCCAAATTTGAATAAAATGATTTTGAGTTTTCATATCTGATATATTTTACTTTCCATTAAGGTTTCTAGATTCAATAGAGACCAAATTAATAGTCTTCTATTCTGCTTCCCACTTAGATGATCATTAATTAGGTCGTGCACGATTTTACGATCAAAAAGAGAATTTATTTTTGATTCCTTAGACATAATTTTCCTTTTCACAAAATCCATACTATCCCCTTTAAACCAACTGGAATCTGGACCAGAAAATCCTTGTTTTTTTGCATCAAGAATCTCCTTGGGTATTATTTTGTTCATAACCTCTCTTAGAATATGTTTACCATCCTGTGTCTGTTGGAAAAATTGTCTCTGCTTATTGCCAGCTTCATTTTCATTGATCCTGATAACATCTTTAAGATTTTTAAGCTTAAGTGAGATAGGACATCTCATGGCAAATTCAGTTAGATCATTATCTAAAAAAGGAACTCTATTTTCTAAGCCGTGAGACATACTCAATTTATCTTCAACAACCAATAAACCATGCATAAAAGTCTTGGCTTCAAAATAAAGGGAATGATTAATGAAATCTTCCGGTTTAGTTAGCTCAATGCTATGTTTAGAAAAGACTTCTTTAAAAATATCTCTTGTCCAAACATCTTTGACATCAGACCAAATAGGAGAAAATAAATTTTTTAAATCCTTATTACTTAATAATCTTTGCCAATATAAATAGTATTTATCAATGTAATCATCAAAGTTACTATTCACCATTGTGCGAAAATATCTCCAAGGATAGCCTGCAAAAAATTCATCGCCTCCTGCACCCGATAATACCACTTTAACAAACTTACTTGCTAGTTTGGCAGCGTAGTAGTTTGGATAACTTTGTCCAACTCTGGGTTCTTCAAGATGCCAAGCAAGGTTAGGTAAACACCTTTCCATATCACCGGCTTTAAGAACTACTTCGTAGTGCTCAGTTTTAAAGACATAAGACATTGCTTCTGCAACTCGCCTCTCATCAAAACCAGCTTCAAGTCCAGTGGCAGAACTAAGGTCAAACCCGCAGGTAAAAGTCTTAAGATAAGGAAAACTAGAGGCAGCCAAGGCGGTTATAGAACCGGAATCCATACCTCCACTTAAGTAACTGCCAAGCTCAACATCACTTACAAGCTGTCTGTTAACTGCTTGCCTAAACAAGCGTTCAAGCTCTTCAATGTACTCTTTCTTAGAAGTAGTTTTCTCTGGTTCACTAAAATGGTAATCCCAGTATTGAACAAATTTTAGTTTCCTGGATTTATTTAGAAGGTTAATAGATGCGTAGTGCCCAGGTTGTAAAATATGAACTCCATCAAGAAGTGTTTGATCCGTAAAAATATTCTGAAAAGTAAAATATTCAAGAAGTGCTTTCTTGTTGATAATCCGATCAAAGGAAGGCTGCTCGAGTATCGCTTTTTGCTCAGATCCAAAAATCAACTTTTTATCGTTTTGGAAATAATACAGGGGCTTGATTCCATAACGATCTCGAGCAAGTAATAATTTCTTTTCTTTGCGATCCCAAAAGGCTAAAGCAAACATTCCGTTGAATTTCAAAAGTGCTTCGGAGCCCCATTCTGCTAAAGCAGAAAGGACAACCTCAGAGTCTGTTTGAGAGCGAAACCAATAGCCTTTCGCTTCCAATTCTGTTCTTAATTCACGAAAATTATAAATTTCTCCATTATAAGTAAGAACATATCGATGATCTGCAGATATCATTGGTTGATGCCCCGCTGGAGAAAGATCAATAATAGATAGTCGGCGATGGCCAAAACCAACATTTTCATCTATCCAATGCCCTTCCCCGTCCGGGCCACGATGCTTTATAACATCGGTCATTTTTTTTAAGACGACGGGGGAAACTGGACTATTGTCAAAATTTAGCTGACCAACAATTCCGCACATTACTTTTTAAATTCTAACACTTTCTCGATTACGAAATTCTGTTCCTCATCTTTCATTCCATGAAAAAGTGGGAGGGAAATGCTACATTGATCAGCCGCATATGCATTGGGAAAATCCTCAGGCATAAGATTATATTTATCTTTATAAAAACTGAGCATGTGAACGGCATGTGTTGCTGGCCTAGTCGAAATGCCAACTTTTTGAAGATCATCCATCCATGCATTTCTTTTGGCATTTATTTGCTCAATTGATGAAACTGAAATTTCCTCAGGCATAAACAAGCATGGGTAGCTCTGGTATCCGTGATCAAAACCCGAATGATTAAATGGTGTACAAAGCCAATCTAAATCAGCGAATTCTTCATCATATTTTTTTGCTAAAGCTTGTCTTTCGGAGACAATATCTTGGGCTCTATCCATTTGAGCTGATCCAATGGCAGCCTGCAAATCGGTCATCCTTTGGTTATAGCCGGCATCAGGATGATCTGCCAAAAGATAAGGGCGAGCACCTAGATGGCGCTGAAGGTCAGTCATGGCAGCTCCATGATCCCGTAATCTCCTAATCTTTTCAGCAAGATCAGCATTACTTGTCGTAATCATTCCACCCTCGCCTGTAGTAATTGCTTTTCTTGGGTGAAAACTAAAGCATCCGGTATTTCCAAAGTTTCCTACATGCCGCCCTTTGTACTTGGATCCAAATCCACAGGCAGCGTCTTCTACAACGAACAAGTTGTGTTTTTTTGCCAATGTAAGAATCGGATCCATATCCGCAGCAAGACCAAAGAGGTGTACAGGAAGAATCGCTTTTGTTCGTTCGGTAACCTTCAACTCAATCTGAGTAGTATCGATGTTAAAAGTCTCCAAATCGATATCGCAAAAAACCACTTTACCACCGAGATGCTCAACCACATTCGCGGTAGAAATCCAAGTAAAAGCAGGAACGATCGCCTCATCTCCTGGACCAAAACCTGAAGCTGCAAGAGAAAGATGCAAGCCACTTGTACACGAAGTGACTGCAATTGAGTTCTGTGCACCCGTAAATGCACACCACTTGTCCTCGAATTCTTTAACTTTGGGCCCCTGAACAAGCCATCCTGACTTGAGAGGATCTAAAACTGAATTAATTTCAGAATCCAAAAGATTCGTTCTAGCGATTGGTATGTTCAATATTCTTCAGGTTTGTGCGTTTCTCTCCAGTCAATCAATCTTTGCAGACCTGTTCGCAGATCATATTTGTAGGTGAAAGCAAGATCGTTTGTTGCTTTTTTAGGGCAACCAATGCGATTTTGAACGAGCCTCCTCGCATCATCTTCGCTGTAAGGATTATAGGTTACTTTCAACTCAGACTTTTTTAAATCCAGTATGGTATCACAAAGTTCTTTAATGGTGGTCTGCACACCAGTACCAACATTGTAAAATTCGTCAGTTGCATCTGACTCCAATGAACAAATATTACAACGAGCGACATCCTCGACATCGATAAAATCATAAGCTTGGGTGCCATCGCCATTAATTGTTGGTGCTTCGTTAGCATCAATCTTGTTAAGCATGATCGGAATGACTCCAGTGTATGCTGCAGTTTGATCCTGATGTGGGCCGTATACATTCATGTACCTAAGGCCAACATAGCTCAATCCGTAACGGTCATGATAGGCACGACACATCGCTTCGCCGGCTATCTTGGTCGCGCCATAGAAGTTCTTATTGTTGAACGGATGGCTTTCGGTCATCGGCACCTCGGACGCATCTCCATAAACCGAAGCAGAAGAAGAATAAACCAAGCGTTTGATGTTATTTTTAACGCAGGCCTCCAGTACATTGAAAGTACCTTCAATATTCACATGAAAAGCAGTTCGAGGAAAATCTTTACAGTGCAAAAGCCACATGGCAGCCAGGTGAACTACCGCATCACATCCCTGCATGGCATCATTAAGGGTATCTACATCTCGAACATCGCCCCCATTAGGATAAATTTCACAACGAGGATCATCTAAGCTATCAGTTACATTAGATTGCTTTCCTCTGGCAAAATTATCGTAGATAACAACTTTGCCGACATTCGTTTTAAGTAATTCGGAAACAACAAAGCTTCCGATGAAGCCAGCACCTCCGATTACAAGGATTTTAGAATTTTCAATATTCATTCAATAGTGTTTGTAAGATTTTTGATGCTGATTGACCATTACCATAAAAATTCAAATGTTTTTCTGGAATCGAATAATTTTCAAACGAATCGAGTATATTATTTTCCGATGCACCAGTTACTCGATTCCATCCTGATTCTACTGTTTCGACCCACTCAGTTTCATCTCTCAAGGTTATACAAGGAACTTTATGAAAAAATGCCTCTTTTTGCATTCCTCCGGAGTCAGTAAGAATTAATTTTGCTCCCATTTCTAATCGTTGAGTTTCAAGATAAGAGACAGGCTCAATCACTTTTAAAAGACCAAGCAAATCAGAAAATGATGATTCTTTTATGATTTTCTTGGTTCTAGGATGGAGGGGTAAGATGATTGGTAAAGTTTTATTAATCATAGTAAGTGCCTTGATGATTGATTGAATACGATTTGGGTCATCTGTGTTTTCCGCACGATGAATAGTACACAACGCATATGCATTTTCAACTAGACCCCATTTTTCCAAGCTTACTGTCTCTTTGGCTTTTTTTTGATAAAATTGTGTAGCATCGTACATTACATCACCTACATTCAAAATCTTCTGTTTATCTCCAGAAGACATATTAAACGGAAACCCTTCCGTACGAAGATTTTTTCCCGCAGTATCTGTTGGGCAAAAAAGAAAATTCGAAACTCTATCTGTAAGAATCCTATTAATTTCTTCCGGCATTGCCATATTGAATGAACGAAGCCCTGCTTCAACATGAGCAACTGGAATATGCATTTTAGATGCAGCTAATGCTCCAGCTAAAGTCGAATTTGTATCACCGTAAACGAGCACCCAGTCTGGTTTTTCCACATCTAGAATATCCTCAATATTTTCAAGCATTCGACCTGTCATAGCTCCATGCCCTAATCCTCCACACTCTAACCTGTGATTCGGTCTAGGTATATCCATTTCCTCAAAGAAAACATCCGACATATTAGCATCATAATGTTGCCCTGTATGAACAATAATTTCTTTGATGGAATAGCTATTCTTGGCATTATACTCGCGTATCGCACGGCTAACAGTCGCAGCCTTTATAAACTGCGGTCTTGCCCCTAAAATTGTGATTATTTTCAAGTTTTAAAGAAAAATGTAGAAGATTATAAAATTGCCTCAATTACCTGGCTTTGGTCTTGGGCACTCAAATATGGACTCATAGGGAGACTTAGGCGTTGGTTTGCCACTTTTTCAGCAACAGGAAAATCACCTTCCTTGTGTCCAAGATTTTCAAAGACGGGCTGTAGGTGAAGAGGGACGCTATAATAGGAAACCGATGGAATATCTTTATCTTTGAGGGATTTAACCATCAAAACTTTCCACACATTCAAGAAAACGCACAATATCCATTAGATCTCCTTCAAGAATGTTCCAAACAAGATGCCAGTCGATTTTATCGTAGGCATGAACCGATAAATTTCTAAACCCAACTGCTTTCATAAGGTTTTTACCAAGTTCATCTGGAATAATCTTCTTTTCGGAAAGTCGTTCAAAACTCTCTGCCATAGACATTGCCGGTGCATCATCGAGTGACGATAAAATATGGTTGGCAATATCGACACAGAGTTGAACAGAACGCTCCAGGTTTAAAGCAATGATATCCTGAATGTCGATATCCTGTAGTAAAACATCCAGAGTTTCGGGCTTTTTAGATTCGATTCGATCCAAACACTTACGAAGGCTTTCCAGTTTTGTTTTTATGACGATGGAATTCATTTGGAAACAGTAGCTTGCTTTCGTTTAGCTAAGAATCTCTTTCTCCGCTGATCGAGCATGTTCTCCCAAGCGGGCATGAAATCAGTACGCCAATCCATTAATCGGACATAAAGCACCCCAAGTAAGTGGTCTTGTTGTTGATAAATCTTTTTACCGTTGCACAAAATCTCCTGAAGGAGTGGACCATCCATTTTTGAAAGATCAATCAGATCGATTGGAACAGCTAGGAAATCTGTAATTCGCTCCACGCATTCGCGGTGAAAATCTACGCTCCATTTGGATGAACGCCAAATACCGAGATCCAAATCACTATCGGGGCGTTGCCGATCTTTTGCCCGGGAACCAAAGATAATCATTAGGTCAATATCACCACGCTTTTCAGCCCAGTTGATAAGATTGTCTTTAAGTTCTTGGTTCAAAATCAGGGATTAGAAAGTTGTTGCATCACCTTTTCAATATTCTTCGAATATGCCGGTATGCGACTGGCAATGGATTCAGCGAGTTCCTCTACATAGGTATGACTGGTAAGGTTACGATCATCCAGCATTTGCAAAAGTTCCTTAGAAATCTCTTCACTGTATAGTTTTGTTTTCAATCCAGTACGAATGACTTCCCTTGGACTGTTGGCAGATAAATTATGCCCGGTAAGTAAATAAGCCTTTAAATATTTCCAGAATGCTTCGGTGCTGTATTCAAACCTTTGAATCATAGCATCCCGCAAAATGATATTTTCTTTGTTCTCTAGAAATTGAGGAACCAATTCCTGTAAACTCGCCAGTGCCCGCTGTGTTTGTTCTTTCTTTAGTTGGATGTCCAAAGCAGTACTTTTTCTTTTTCAATCTGTTCGCCAAGTGCTGAATTGATATCTTTTAAATCCACAAGATCGATCATCATGGGAATGGTGGAATATTCCCATTGCTCACGAATGAGAGATAGGTCACATCGGTCAATCTCCGTACCACTTATCGCGAGGTCGGCATCGGAACCTTCTTCCTCATCGCCTCGGGCACGAGAACCAAATAAAAAAACCTCAAATTTTTTGGCCGGTACAGCACGGGAAAAAACATCAATCATTTGATCCTGATAACGAGCAAGGGTGCCTGGGAATTTGGTTAGGGTGGTCAAATTACGGAGACGATATCTGTTTTCTTAAAATCATTTCCAATAAAAAGCAGGGGAAGTCCCTTGGACTTTGCTAAAGCGTAAGCAAAACAATCACCAAAATTCAAGCACGCAGGATTGAAACCTTTTCCCCATTTCATATAAATTTTTTCAATTTGGTCTGCAGTAGACCGTGTAACCGGTACAACCTGCAGTTGAAGTTCATCTACAAAATTTCGGGTCAGCTTAAAAACTCCCTTAGATTGAGCTACGATGAATAATTCAGACAATGTACCTGCAGAAATTAAAATCTCTTCTGCGGAGTAAATTTGTTCAGCAATCTAATCTTTTTGGGGTTCACCTAGCAGGTAACTTATTATGGCTGAAGTATCTAGAACAAAAGAATTATGCACCATATTTAAGCAGGCATGCCGTCTTCACCATAAAGGAAATCTTGGCTATCTGCGGCATTCGTTTCTCTACAAATTATAGTCTGCGATTCTTCAAGTAAGCGAGAAAGTATTTCTTTTTTGGTTTCTAGATCAAGCACTGGTCTGATTGGAACCAACTTTACAACCTGTGTTCCATGACGAGTGAGAACAACTTCCTCACCCTGTTCTGCTCTCTTAACAAGATCTGTTAATTTACTTTTGGCTTTAGATATAGCTAAGTTCATTTTAGGCCAATACAGCAGTCCAATTTAACGAATTGCAAATTGTTTTAGAAAAAATATGTAATTTCTTTGATTTATATAATTCCATCTTTTTTTAGTAATCCTACAAACTCTTCGTAACCGTAAGTTTCTTCATCTTTTCTCTCTCCCCAAGATTTTAAGTCTTCTAGATCATCCTGCAGGCTAGCCTTAAGAGCATCATTTACAAGTTCCGATATGGACTGCTTCGTCTCAGAAGATTTGAGTTTCAATGCCTGAAGGATAGCGTCTTCAAGATTGAGGGTTACTTTTGGCATGAAAACGATTGGAGTCTAATGTTTGGCTAGTGATCAACTAACCTGAAAAATTATTCGGTGGGCATTCCAATAAACCCAAGTTTCTTTAATCTCGCTTTATCTTTGGTAGAAATGGGCTTAAAGCCCTCTCTTTGTAAGAAACTCTCAATTCTAGAAGCCTCGATTTGACTTTTAGTCAACCGCTTGACGGATATTTTAACTTTTCTTGCTGGAGATTTAGCTTCTTTGGGCATTAAAAATTTACAGTTTCCAAGATCAATAAGTACAAATAGCATCAATCACTTTTGACTGATCTTCCTGAGTCAGGTATGGACTCATGGGAAGACTAAGACAGTGAGTGGCAACTTTTTCGGCTACAGGAAAATCCCCTTCCTTATGCCCAAGATTTTCAAAGACAGGCTGTAGGTGAAGAGGAACAGAGTAGTAGGAAACCGATGGAATATATTTTTCTTTGAGGTAATTTTGAATCTCTTCACGTTGCTCAGCTAAAATCGTATACTGAGCATAGACCGAGGTGTTATGCTCTCCGATACTTGGGGTAACTAAACCTTTAACATCTGCTAAACCTGTGGAGTAAGTTTGGCCAAGATTTTCCCGCTTTTTCACCTCATCGGGAAACACTTCAAAAATTTCTAAAAGGATGGCTGCCTGCAGGGTATCCATACGGCCATTGATACCTAAAATGGGATGGTGATGTTTGCGTTCCTGACCATGTACACGAATCCAACGGAACTTTTCAGCCAGTACATCATCGTTGGTAAATAAGGCACCCCCATCCCCATAACAACCGAGGGGTTTGGATGGGAAAAAGGATGTACTGCCGATGGTTGATAGATTACAGGATTTTTTACCTTTGTAGGTTGCACCAAAGCTTTGTGCGGCATCTTCGATCACAGGTAAGTTATATTTTTTTGCAATCTCGTTGATGGCATCCATATCCGGGCATTGACCGTAGATGGATACAGGCATGATTGCTTTGGTCTTATCCGTAATAGAAGTTTCAAGCTGCTTCTCATCTATATTCCAGGTGTCGGGACGAATATCAACGAATATGGGTTTTGCCCCAAGGAGAGCAATGACCTCTGCAGTTGAGATCCATGTGTAGGGAACCGTGATAACCTCGTCCCCTGCCCCAACGCCCAATGCCATCAAAGCAATAAGCAAGGAATCGGTACCGCTGGATACCGTTACGCAATGTTTGGAACCGGTGTATTGAGCCAGTTTTTCTTCCACCTCTTGAACTTCAGGACCCAATATAAATTGGCCATGCTCCATCACCTTTTGAATACGGGCATTAATCTTGTCTCCAATGAATTGGTGACGAGTTTTTAGATCAATGAATTGCATATGGTTAATTAGTTCAGGGAAGCTAGTTTTAAATTAGGAACTCTAGAAAACTCCTTTATGTTAAATGTTAACAATGAGTGCTGATGGTATAGGCAGGTTGCAGCAATAATCAGGTCATTAGGCCCGATTAAATTACCTTCTTTCCTCAACTTTGCACAGATATCAGCGTGAGTTTTTGCTAATTCGTAATCGAAATCTATAACTCTTAATTCTTCAAGGATGCCCTCGATGTAAAATAAGCGTTTTTGCTTAAATTCCTCTCTCGAAAAATGTATACCGAGAAAAAGTTCAGATACAGTAATAGAAGAAACAAATATGTTTGTATGTGCAAATTTCGTTAATGTTAAATCAAGATCT